>Ga0187892_10002528_pt1 | contig 36197 bp, 29 predicted proteins | sample MA1701073metaG_FD_139345 | JGI IMG/M metagenome (GOLD analysis project Ga0187892, IMG submission 139345) | Bio-ooze microbial communities from a basaltic lava cave in the Kipuka Kanohina Cave System on the Island of Hawaii, USA - MA170107-3 metaG ... | reverse complement strand
GCAGCCAGCTGTCATCGGCTCGTTGTTGTTGGATCACAACCGGCTCGCACTCGCTGCTGTGTAATCGATGTCCTGCTACAAACAACTAACTAAAAACTGTCAACGATGTTCTGCTATATGACATCTACCCGGTAAGAAGGGGGGCCACCAGGATCTTGGGGTACCGTGGAGGAGCCGCTTCGCTTCGCCTCGCCCAGCCTGCCATCAGTGGGCAGACTCGAGTGCTCGAGCAGGCTCTGGGAGAACTATTCTTTACACGGTCCGGCCGGCAATTGATGCTGACCGAAGCCGGACGAATCGCGTACCGCTACGCGGAGGAGATCTTCTTGCTCGGGAGGGAACTGACCGGCGCGAGGAAGAGAGGCGACGCGGGCCGCCCGGTCAAACTCATGGTCGGCGACACTGCTTCGATTCCGAAGCGGCTGATCTCCCGCTTGCTGGAGGCCGCACTCAAACTTCCCCAACGCATTCAACTCTTTTGCTGGAAGGACAAGCTGGAGCGTCTTCTCGTCGAGCTCGCCATCCATAATCTCGACCTTGTCCTCTCCGATACGCCGTTCCCGCGGTGGTCAAGGTGCAGGCCTATAACCTCGTCATGGGAGAATCGACGGTGCCACTCTTTGCTGCTTCCATCCTCTCACGCAAGTACTCATAAAATCTTCCCGCCTCGCTCGATGGCGCCCCGCTTCTCCTGCCTGCCCGGAACGCAACTTTGCGCCGAGCCATGGACGACTGGTTCCATTCGCAGGGAATCCGTCCGGCGATACGCGGGGAGTTCGGCGACAGCGCCACCCTCAACTCGTTCGGATAGGCCGGGCACGGTATCTTCCCCGGCGCCACGGTAATGGAGCGGGAGATCAAGCGGCACTATCGAGTGGAGGCACCCGGCCGGATTCCGTCGTTAACGCTGCGGTTCTACGCCATCACCGTCGAGCGAAAGCTCAAGCATCCGGCCGTCGTGGCGATCTTCGACGTCGCCCGGAAGAAGCTGCTTGAATGACGGGCCCGCGCGACGTCCTCAAAAATGTTCGCGCCGGCTGACGGCTACGTCTGTGACAAACATCACGCCGGAGTGCCGGTCGAAGAGTGGCCGGAGCCCGGCTAGGATCGGCTCCACCTTCTCCACCGCCACGACCGTCATGATCATGACGAGGCTCTCCATCTCGCTGAACATGAAGTGGGCCTCGCGCAATCCATGGTGCCCCTTGCCGGAGATGTTGCCGATGATCGTGTACCCGCTGGCATGGACCTTGTCCAGCAATTCCGTCACGAAGGCCCGGTGCTCGCCCGAGACCACCACGCGAATTTCCTTCATCGGATGGAGCACTAGCTCGCCCATCTTGCAACTCCTTTCATCCGCCGCTCAGTGATCAGTATCGACCTGGACCCATGTGCCCGTCGGCAGATAACGATACAACACGCCCTCCTCCCGCTCAAGCGCAATGAGGTGTACCCATTCGTGGTGATAGAAACGCTTGAGCACCTCATGCTGCTGGATGAGCTTGTCCAGGCGCGAGCGTGGCGCCTCCACCAGCGTCAGCAGGCGCACCGGCTCATGGTACGGACGCTCCCCCGTCATCACCGTCTGCCATGCCAGCCCGATGCGCAGGTCGCTCTGGGTCCCGAACATGACGCCAAGACGGCCGACGACGTTGTGGTAGATCTTGCTTCCGCTGCCGTACACGCTGTTGTCCACAGTGGAAAAGTAATGCTCCATGTTGATCCATTGCGTCACGACCTGCGGGGCGGTCAGGAGAATCTCCAGCAACCGGCTGGACGGGTCCTCACAGTAATCATAGGAGTGCAGAAACGCGCGGCCGTCCAGGTTGATCTGCTTGATCACTCCCCGCCGCGCAACGATGAAGGCCGCATTCCCGGACAGACCCCATTCAGGCCGGACCTGGCTCCAGTCGGCGCTTCGCCGGCGGACATGAGACGCGGATTGGCCTGGCGGCAGCGCGGCGGTCACGTCCGGGAAACGGACGCAGCGCTCCTGGCTCGTGAGCCGGCCGGCCTGCCGCAGGTCGTCCAGCAGCCGGGCCAGATCCTTCCGGTGCGTGGGTGGCGCATCCTCCAGATCTAAGAGCTGCACCTCGTCCGTGGTGGTGTCCACCTGTCCGGCCACGAAGTGGGTGTCGGAGGGGATCTCAATCCCGTGCTTGCCCAGCCGCTCCCTCACCTGCACCTTGTTCGCCATTGCCGCGAGCACGCGGGCATTCGGTTTCCCTTCGTTGCCCCCACAGGCACCACAATCCAGGGCCGACTCAAAGGGATTGTTGTCCGACGTGCTCCCGTGCGCGCAGAACAGCACCAGCCGCCCGAAGTTGCGGGTCAATCCCATCATTCTCAACGCGGTTTCCACCGTGAACACCTGTTCCTCGAGCGTGAATCCCATCCGGGTGATCCGCTCCTTCTGCACCGAGGCCCAGCGCTGATCGATCCCGTACTGCTGCCGGAGGTCTCCGACGAACGCCGCGATCTCATCGGCCGAGCGGTCTCCGAGTTGGACCGTGCCGTCCACCAGCGGCGAGGGCCCCTGGTCCCCCTGCAAGGCCCACAGACGCAAGGCCTCGACCAGCTCAGGGAGGACCCGCGAGCCGTGCAAGCCGAGCCGTTCGCGCAGCGCCTGCCGGATGGCTGCGCGCTGTTCACTCGCCACCATCTCGTCGGCTTCGTCCTTGGAAAGCTTATCCACCGTCAACGTCGTCGAGACTGGAGGCGTCACCAGCCTTTTAAGCCCCTCGCTCAGCTTGCGGTACCAGACCGGGAGCAGGGTCTTCCCGATGAACGGCAGATGGTAGAACCATCCCAGTGTCTCCACCATGACGTACGGCGTGATCACGTGTTCTCTGAGGTCATGGAGGAGCGCCAGCCCGGCGCGGAGGATGTCAGCACCGGCCTTGTGCCGCAGCAGGATGTCGCCTTGATAGGAACGAGGGACTTCCCGCACGTGATTTCGGGCTTTCATAATGACCGGAAATTGATCGGTCTCATGATGGCTGCCGAGTGCGCGGTACCGGATGAAGCAGATAAAAAAGCCGGCGAAGCCGAAGGTCTCGTAGTTCCCGATTGTTTCAAGGTGGCGGCGCCAGGGCTCCGAGCGGACATCGATGCAGAACACCGCCTGCGCCTGGGGCCGCTCTGGGCTTGGCTTCGATGCGGCCGCATCGCCCTGATCTTGTGCGCGAAGCTCTGCCGCGCTGGCTGAGACCTGCTTCAACAACTGAGTCTGGTATCCCATCTCCAGCGCCCTCAGCCAGTACGGCCCATGCTGAGCCTCCGGGAATCCGTCCAGCCAGTTCAGCAGCGTCGCCAGCTGTTCAGGGAAGGACGCCAGCAAATTCGCCGGGAGGATGCCGAGCGCCTTTGATAGAGTCAAGAGTCGCCAGGCTTCAGACCGAAGCACTGAACGCCGATCCTGGTCGGACATTTCGGTGAGGTATCGCCCGGCAAGGACGTCCCAGGAGTGGTGGTCGGCCGCGGGCCAACGGTCGCGTAATCGGTCGACCCGCCGGGCCCATTGAACCGGCAGACGCCCGGCGACCCGTTCCCGTCTCAGATAGAATGCCAGGGGATGGGTTTCCATATAGCCGCGGATTGCGTCGAATGTTCCTTCGATGTCGAGTCCCTCGCGACAGGCCCGCCCAACTGCCTCGCGCTCGTAGAACAACCGCATGGCGAGATATTTCACCAAGCTGACCGGGTAGGCCCGTTCCCACACATAGCCCGGCTGATCCGCACGCCACTTGATAAAAGCCGCCCAACCCGGCAAGGCCGCTATATGAAGGGTGAAATATTCCGACCACAGGGTCTCGGGCAGGCCCAGATCGGCCAGGGCCTCGAGGACGGCGTCCTCCGAGCGATCTGGCAACTCTTCCACTTGACGCATCCATGGCCGGTGACGGCGGAACGTGCGAGCGAGATCCTTCTGAGCCAGTGCTCTCCAGGCTCCGTAGAAGCTAGCTTCGCGCAGCGGCATGGCCCAGCTCGCCTGGCCTTCATCCAGGAACGCCGCACACCATCGCGTCACCTCATCGTTGATCTCACCAGCCAGGGCGGTCCCCAGAGTCCGGTCGCACCAGGCTGCCAGATCTGCCGTCCGGCCCAGCGCGGCCATGTCCTCGCCCACCGCAGTCCGTATCCGTTCATCGATGCCCGGCACGCTCAGCTTCCCCTCAACATGTCGCATCAACCCGATCAGTACTTCCCGCTCCCGCCCGCGCTCGACGTGCGCCTCCAGGTTCTCATCCGCCGCCACGCTGATTCCATGGAGCAGATGAGCCGCGAGGACGTCGAGCCTGGACACCGCGCGCTTCCCGATACTGACTGACTCATCCCGCGCCAGAGGGCGCAGGACCGCATCCACCTCCGAACGACGGATTCGGCCTTCATGGTAATAGCGGCGATACTGTTGGTTCGGCAGGTACCCTCTCCCTCCCAGCGCCCGCACCCCCTCCTCCACCGCCTCCTGGAAGCGGAGTGTTTCCAACTCATGCAGCGGGTTATGGTGAATGAAGGTGCGCATTGGCCAATACGGCGCGACCACCTCGCTCGCCAGTTTAATCTGCGAGCGCAAACCCATGCGCTGGACATCCGTGTAGTGCTCTTCCTGGAGCGGGATGCTCATCCCACGATTCTCCGCCATTCTCCGCGACCTTCTTTCACGCCAGACAGCGTGGCAACCTCGCATGTGCGTGACAGACCTGCACGCTGCCCTGCTAGTTTAGAGAGGGCCTTCGCCACGGACCGTCATAGGCTCACCTCCTGGTCACTGTCACCGCGAAGGAACCCTCCTTCTCGTGTCGCAGGAAATCCGGCGGGACCAGGCCGGCTACCGCCAACAGGCCGACGATGAGCACCAGGGCGGCGATCTCGGAGGGACTGAGATCGCGATGAATGAGATTCGGGGGTGCCTCCCTGAACAGCAATCGCTGCAGAAGCAAGACCATGAGCAAGGACACCACCAACCAGATCAGCAGCACCACCATCAGGCTTTTCGCCGCGGGCGAGGGAGCCGTCGCCATCATGCCCAGGAAAGCCGCGAACACGCCGAAGACCGGCAGCCCCATCGTGGCCATGAGCAGCAGCCCGACGAGTGTGGCCAACCGCGGCATCGGACGCGCCAGGCCCCGGAGTGTGTCCAGTGACATTGACCCGTAGCGCACGTCCAAGAGGTGCGCAGCGAGCAGCAGGCCGCTTGAGGCCAGTGTGACGACATACAGGTACCACCCTGTCTCAAGGGAGGCCGTTCCGGCGACGCCCACATGCCACCAGACCAGTGCGATCAGGATGGTCGTGATGGACGCGAGCATCCGTGACAAATGGATCTGGACCGACGCACGAATGGCCACGTACAGGGATCCGCACAAGGCCAGCGGCACGAGTGTTTCGATCAGGGATGCCGGAAGGTCTGCCATGATCGGGGCAAGGCCATGCCAGCCCAGGCCAGGAAGCAGTACGACCAGAAAGGCCGGCAGGGTCCCCGGCAGACTGCTCAGAGATCCGACAAAGGCTGTGTGAAAAGGGAAGAGTGGGAGCAGCACGGCGCAGACGATTAGTTGCACGACCGCCGCGGTCTTGCCCGTCATCACGGCCGATGCCGCCAGAGCGAGCACCCCGACGCCCAGTCCCGCCACGGCTCCCCAGGCCAGGGGATCCGCTTCCCGCTTTGCCCTCCATAAGATGAGGAGCGCGAGCGTGCCCATGAAACCGGCCAACAGGATACGCGTCACCGGCCGGCCGATGGTCAGTCCGCCAAGGCTCAGCCCGAGCAGCACCAGCGTCATCACGATCGGCAATGACGCCTGTCTGGTGCACTGCTGCCCGAAGAGCGCCAGGAAGGCGGCGACAGCAATCACCAGCATCAACGCGGTCGCAGACGGATCAGCTCCTTGTACGACTCCGCCCGCGATCCCGATCAGTGCCGAGACTGCTGAAAACAGCGCCACCCCCTTCGCCGCACGGGGGCGCGCCCAGAGGGCAAAACCGGCTGCGGCACCAAGCCACGGCAGGATCAGTATGCCCGTCGTCCAGTCCATGCTGCGCTCCTCAGGGAAGCCATTCCGGCAACGTGGCGTCCACCCGTCTGGCCAGACGGGTGAAGGCCCGGCCCACCCTGGCGTACACCGCGTCCACATAGAGGCGATTCCAGAACCAGACGTACAGACGCGCCATGATCTCGTGGGTCCAGTTCGGGATCAGAGTGTGCTCGCCCCGCACGTTGGTATAGACCACCGCCCAGCCTCCGACGACGAGCACCGTCACGACTGCGATGAACACATCGAACATCCAGAGGGGAAACGCCGCCGCCTGGAAATATCGGGACGCCTCACCGGGAGCCGGATACAGGAAATACGTGAAGGTCTCCGCCGCCCACAGGTACGTGATCATCACGGCGAGAATGGCGAGCACCATGACGCCGGCGACCCACCATGACCCGACGGCTTTCAGCCGATACAGGCTCAGGATGGCCTGCGCCGACGTGACCCAGGCAAAAAACAGAAAAATCGCAGCGCCCTGGGCATCCCTCAGCGGCACCTGCACCACCCCGTGCGCGATCAGCAGGATAACCAGGGGAAGCAGCAGCGTCATCACCACCCCGGTGGCCCACGGGAGATGCGGCAGCGTCCCCTCTTCCTGAACCTGGTGGTCGGAGGGAAATTTCGGGTCCCGGCGCGCTTCATGAATGGCGTTGCCTGCCCAGAGAAAGAGCGTCGCCTTGAAGATGCCGTGGGCGATCAGGTGGAAGATGGCCAGCGCGAACGCGCCCAATCCGCATTCCATGGTCATGTAGCCCATCTGCCCCATCGTGGAAAAACCCAGCATTTTCTTGACGTCTGGCTGCGTCAGCATGATGGACGCTCCGACGACGACCGTCACGCCGCCGACCAGGAAGGCGATGTGCAGCGTGTCAGGAGCCAGTCCGTACAGGGGGGCAAGCCGGTTGATAAGAAACCCGCCCGCGTTGACGATTCCCGCATGCATGAGCGCCGACACCGGCGTGGGAGTGTCCATCGTGTCCGGCAGCCAGACATGGAGCGGGAACTGGGCGGATTTCGCCATCGCCCCCACGAACAGGAGCAACGTGATCGCGGTCGCCGTGCTCAACTCGGGTCCGCCGGCCCACAGGGACAACATCACCGGGTGCTGCGCCGCGCGCTCGAACAGGGCGGGATAATCCAGCGTGCCATAGACCCCGTACGCCATCAGCACCCCGCCAAGAAACATCACATCGCCCAGCCGCAGGACGAACCAGGTCTTGAACGCTGTCTCCACCGCCGGGCCGTGCGTATAGTTGTAGGCCAGCAGTAAATAGAGGAGCCAGCTCACCAGCTGCCAGCACACGAACAGCATTAGCAAGTTGACGCTGGACACCAGCGTGAGGAGCACCGACGTGATGACTCCCAGGAGCGCGAAGAAGCGCGCGTAGCCGCGCTCGCCTTGCATGTAGCGGATCGAATAGACATGGACGATCATGCTCACGCCGGCGATGAGGACCATCATCACCGCGCTGAGGCGGTCAATGAACAAAGAGACGTTGACCGAAAACGGCAGCAAGGATTGAGGGTGATACAGGAGCAGGTGAATCGGACCGTCGGCGCGGACCGTATACAAGGTCCAGATGGACAACAGAAATGCCGCAGACACCGCGGGCACACCGATCTTGTAGCTGTGCTCCCGCAAACGGGAACCGAGCAGGGCGATCAGGGCACCGCCCAAGAGCGGCAACAGGTGAATGAGGACTACGCTTTCTGCTGGCATCGTCCATCCTCACCACATACGCGACATATCATACAGTTGATTGGCGCGGCTTGTAACAAATCCATTCACAGGTCACACAACAGTCTCGGGCATCCGGGCGCCGCCAATCCTTCTCCACTCGCCTGCGGGGAGATACCGGTACAGGCCCCCTTCTTCCGGCTCCAGTGCCACCAGATGCACCCACTCATTATGATAGAACCGCTGGAGCACCGCGTTCCGTTCAATCAGTTTCTCGATACGCTCGCGCGGGGCCTCGATGAGCGTGAGCATCCGCATGGGCTCATGGTAGGGGACGTCGCCACTCATCACGGTCTGCCAGGCCAGTCCGAGCCTGAGATCGCTCCAGGGCCCTGACAGGACCCCGAACCGACCCACGACATTATGATAGACCTTGCTTCCACCGCCATAGACCGTGTTATCCACGGCCGAAAAATAATGCTCCATGTTGATCCATTGCGCCACCACCTGCGGGGCGGTCAGGAGAATCTCCAGGAGGCGGCCGGCCTGGTCTTCCCGGTAGTCGTAGGAATGCAGAAACACCCGCCCGTCCAGGTTGAGTCCCTTGATGACCCTGCGCCGGCCGATGATGAAGGCCGCGTTCCCGGACAGCCCCCACTCCGGGCGGACCTGGGACCAGTCCGTACTGCGCCGGCGGATATGAGACGGCGCCTGGTTGGACGGCCGGACCGCGTGCACTTCCGGGAGGCGGACGCAGCGCTCGCGGCTCGTCAGCCGGCCGGCTTCTCGAAGGTCCTCCAGCAGCTGAGCCAGATCCTTGCGATGAGTCGGCGGCACATCTTCCAGGTCGAAGACCTGCACCTCGTCCGTCGTCGTATCGACCTGGCCGGCCAAAAAGTGAGTGTCGGAGGGAATCTCGAGACCGTTCTTGGTCAGCCGCTCCCTCACGGACTGTTTATTCGCCATCGCGGCGAGCACGCGCGCATTCGGTTTCCCCTCGTTCCCGCCACAGGCGCCACAGTCCAGCGCGGCTTCATACGGGTTGTTGTCCGAGGTGCTCCCGTGCGCGCAGAACAGCACCAGCCGCGCGAAGTTGCGGGTCAGCCCCATCATTCTGAGCACCGTTTCCACTGTCACAATCTGCTCCTCGAGCGTGAAGCCCGTCCGCGTAATCCGATCCTTCTGCGCGGAAGCCCAGTGCGATTCAACCCGGTAGTACCGCTGCAGGTCCCTCACGAACGATTCGACTTTCTCGGCCGGCAGACCCGCCAGCCGGATGGCCCCGTTCGTGACCTTGTCTCCCGCCTCTTTTCCGTTCAACGCCTGACGCCGCAACGCCTCGATCAGTTCCGGCGTGACCCCCGAGCCGTGCAGGCCGAACCGCTCCCGCAGCGCCTGCCGAATGGTTGCGCACTGCTCGGTCGCCAGCATCTCCTCGGTTTCAAGCGGAGTCAATTTGTCCACGGTCAAGGTGGTGGAGATCGGCGGGACGAAGAGGCGCCGCAACCAGGCCGTCCACCGCTGATACCAGACAGGCAGGACGGCCTTTCCGATAAAGGGCAGCCCGTAAAACCACCCCAACGACTCCACCATCACATAGGGCGTGACCACATTTTCTTTCAGATCGTGCAAGAGCGTATGTCCCGCGCGGACCAGCCTGGCGCGGGATTCATGCTTGGACAGAAACTGATCCAGGTAGGTTCTCGGAATCTCGCGCACCTCGTTCTTGGCCCTCATGATGACAGGGAACTGCTCGGTTTCATGCTCCCTGCCCCAGGCCCGGTATCGGATAAAGACCGCAAAAAATCCAGCGAAGCCGTAGGTCTCATAGTCGCCGCAGGCTCCCAGATTGCGCCGGAACGGCTCGGAGCGCACATCAATGCAGAAGACCGCCTGCGCGTGGGGCCGCATCGCGGGCGGGCTCTCCTGGGCAGCCTGCGGCTGGGTGGCGATATTGCGGAGGACCTTGTCCAGGAGTGGTTCGTGATAACCCGCCTCAAACGCCCTGAGCCAGACAGGGCCACGGCTCGCTTCCGGAAAGGCCTCCATCCACTCCAGGAGAATCGTGAGATCCTCAGGCGGGGTGTTCATCAGGACGGTGGAATCAATATCCAGGGCTGTGGTGATCGCAAGCAGCGCTCGGGCTGCGCCGTGCCGCGCGACCTGATTGCGACGAGGTTCGCCCTCTTTCCCGTACCGCTCCATCAGCGCTTCCCATCCGTTCGTCCCATGGACGGATCCCCACCGCATCCGATCGACCTGCTCGGCATAGGCCGGTGGCAGGCACCCGGCGACCCGCTCCTGCCTCATGAAATAGGCGTGCGGATGACGTTCCATATAGTCGGATATCGCGCTGTAACTCCCTTCGATGCCAAGCTCGTCCCGGCAGGCTTTGTGGACCAGCTGCCGCACATACCATAACCTCACAGCAAGGTACCTCACGAGACCGGCCGGATATGCCTGCTGCCATTCATAGACCGTCTGCTCAGCACGCCATTTGATGAACCCTGCCCACCCGGACAGGGCCGCCAGCTTGAGGGAGAGATAGTCCTGCCTGAACTCCGCGGGAATAGCCAGGGCTGCGAGACTGTCAAGCACCGCATCTTCAGGGTGATCAGGTAGCTGCGCAATATTCCGGCGACTGCCCGGTATTCCGCAGGGAGACCATTCCTGTCCGGCGAGAAATTTCCAGGCTCCGTAAAAATCCTTTTCCCGACCCGGCATCGGCCACGTAGCATGCCCCTCGTCCAGGAACGCCTCGCACCATTTAATCAATTCTCCATCGATCAGGGCGACGATCCGGGTGCCCAGGGTCCGATCGCACCACTGCGAAAGCGTCATGCTTCGACCCAACGCCGCCCGGTCCGCCTGCACCCCGGCCGTCATCCGCTCCTGCACATCCGGAGGCTTCAGCGCAGGGGTGAGGTGTTCTGCGAGCGTCTCGACACGATGCCGATCGGACCCGCCATCCAACATGGCATCGAGCAGATCCCCGGTGGGAGCGCAGATTCCCTGGGTCAGGCAGGCTCGAAGGACGTCGCCGTGCGAGACCCGGCGATGTCCCAAGACCACATGTGTGTCGCGCACAAGCGGTTTCAGGGCCGCGTCGAGATGTTGTGGAAGGATCCTGCCCGATTTGAGATATCCCCGGAAGATGTCACTGGAGAGATACCCCTTCCCTCCCAGGAACTGCTTGCCCCGCTTCACGGCCTCGTCAAAATGGAGGTATTCAAGGCTGTGCAGCGGGTTGTGGTGGACAAAGGTGCGCATGGGCCAGTACTGGCCGATGACCTCGCTGGAGAGCCGGATCTGCCCCCTCAGCTCCATGCGCTGGGTTTCGCTGTACGGAGCCGGCTTTACTTGCTCCACGGATCGGACTCCATCGCGGTGCGGTATGCGGGATCCGGCATCCCGGGCTCAAAGAAACGGGACGGCGCAACGCCGATGCTCAGCAGAATCATCAGAATCATAAGGAGCGACGCGATTTCCGTATGGCGGAGGTCCTCGTAACGGATGTCCGGACGGGGCCGACCGAACAGAATCCGTTGCATCAGGTCGAGAAAGTACCAGGACGCGGTGAGCCAGGCGATCAGAATGACCAGCAGCGTCCCGGACAGGGCGAGGGACGGATCGAGGAGCATCCCTATGAAACCGGAAAACAGGCCGAAGGGCGGAAGCCCCATGGCGGCCAACACGAGCAGAGCAAGCCCGGCGGCAAATCGGGGCATGGAACGGGCCAGCCCGCTGATCGCGCTTAAATCCACGTCGCCGTAACGGACCTGCACCGCGCGCCAGGCAAGGAGGAGCCCGGCGGTGACGAGCGCCACCGCGCTGAGGTAGACGGCCGCCTGGGGAGTATAGCCCCGCGTCAGAGCCAGGTACCACCACAGGATGGCAAAGAAGGCCGTACTGGCGTAGGCCAGGAGGTCAATCACTTTGCACTGGACCAGCGCCTTCAGGGATCCATACAGGGCACCGAACAGCGCCAGGATGACCAGCGCCTGCACGACCCCGCCCGGCGTGTCCGGGAGCAAAGTGAGCAGGCCATGGAAGCCGATGCTGGGAAGCAACAGGGCCAGAAACACAGGCAGGTTCCCCGGCAGTCCGGCGAGGGCCGCCACATACCCCCCATGAAAGGGAAACAGAGGAAGCAGGATCGCATAGGTCAGCAGTAAGGCGACAGATGAGATCGGGGACGCGGCTACTAACGAAACGAAGAGGCAGCCCATGCCCAGGCTGTACGTGCCAATGCCCCATATCAGTTGTGATCTCGTCGATGTCCTGTACCGGTGGACCAGCAGACCGACCAAGCCAAGGACGCTGGGGAGAAATATCACTCCCGGCTGATCCTGGCTGACGATCGCGCCTAGCCCCACGCCGAGGAGGAGCAGCGTCATCACCCATGGAACACGAGCGACCTGATGGACCGGCTGCCCCAGCAGAGAGAGGAACGCCGCAACGGGTAGAAGATAGAGCAACGCCATCCCCTCAACGGGTCCGGAGAGTCTCCCCGACATTCCCATCAGCAACAACAGGCTGGCCATTGAGACCAGGAGCGCCCAGACTTTGAGCATGCCGGGCTTGGACCAGAGCAGGAGACCCAGCGCAGCGCCGACGACGGGAACGCCAACCAGCATCCACAATGGATCGGTCAATATCCGGATCATGGCAGCCACCCGGCATAGCGCTTATCCAAGCAATGGGCCACGCGCATCAATCCCTGGCCAAGCCTGTGATACACCACATCAACATAGAGCCGGTTCATGAACAGCACGTACAAGCGGGCCCGCAGCATCTCGGCCCATGCAGGGATTCGTATCGTTCGTTCATGCGCATGCGCGTAGATATAGACCCACCCCATGATGATCAGCAGGGTCGTCGCCACCACGATGCCGTCGAACAGCCATCCGGGCAACGCGGCGGCCTTGAAGTACCGCGCCACCTCGTCCGGAGCGGGATAGAGATAGTGGGTAAAGCTCTCCGCCGCAAGCAGGTAGGTAAAGACCACCAGGAGCAGGGTCAGGAGCATGGCCACCGCCACTTTCCAGGAGGCGACCGCCCGCAAACGGGTGAGGGTCAGGATGGCCTGAGAAGAAGTGACCCAGGCAAAAAATAAAAAAATCACGGTTCCCTGAGACCCCAGTAACGGGATGTGCAGGATCCCGTTGGCGGCCAGAAGAATACCGAGGGGCAGCACGAGCGTGGCGATGAATCCAGTGAGCCACGTGAGGAGCGAAAAGGCAGCCGGCTCGGCAATCTGATCGACATGCGGGAACTTCATCTCCTGACGGGCATTATGAATCACGTTGCCGCAGTTCAGGAAGACAGTGGCTTTAAACAATCCGTGCGCGATGAGGTGGAAGACCGCCAGGGCGAAGGCGCCGAGCCCGCACTCCATGATCATGTAGCCCATCTGGCCGATGGTGGAGTAACCAAGCGTCTTCTTGATGTCATTCTGAGTCAGCATCATGCAGGCGCCCAGGATGGCCGTGATCGCGCCGATGACGAACACCACGTGCAGCGTGGCGGGGCTCAACCCGTACAACGGGGCCAGACGGTTGAGCAGGAAGCCGCCGGCGTTGATGATGCCGGCATGGAGGAGCGCATGGACCGGTGTGGGAGCGTACAGGGAGCCGGGCAGCCACATATGCAGCGGAAACTGTGCCGACTTGCCCATGGCCCCGATGAAAATCAGCAGCGTGACGGCCGTGACCGCGTTGATCTCCAGCCCGCTTCCCGGCCAGAGAGACAGGGTGATCGGCATGTCGGCAGCCCTGGCAAAGAGCGTTTGGAACTCCAAGGTGCCATAGAGGGCATTCGTCAGGACAATCCCCGCCAGGAAGGTCACATCCGCCAACCGCAACATGGTAAAGGTTTTGAAGGCCCCCTCGATCGTGCCTGCATGCGCATAATTATGGGCCAGCAGGTAGAGCAGCCATGTCAGGAGCTGCCAGAACACGAACAGCATCAGGAGGTTGGAACTTGAGACCATGCCCAGCAGCACGAAGGTCGTCAGGCTCAACAGCACAAGGAACCGGCAGTAGCCGTGTTCCTGCTGCATGTACCGGATCGAGAACAGATAGATGATGCTGGTCACGCCCGAGATCAGCACCATCATGACCGCACTGAGCCGGTCGATGTAGAAGCCGATTGGAATCCCGAGAGCGGTGACCGAAGGCGGGTCATAGAACCGCATGGTGATCGGACCATGTGAGGAGACCGCCACCAGCGTCGCGAGACTCCCAAGAAACGCCGCGACGAGCATCGCGAGTAATGCGATCACGACGGCGGGCACCCTGACCCCGGCGCTCCATTCGCGCAGGTTACGCTTTGTACCCCAGATCACAACCGCAGCCAGTAGAACCGATGCCGGCAGGAGGATCAGGTAGTACATTACGTTACCTCAAACCCTTCGTAACGCAGAAGACGACGCATGCAAGCTTGGCACCGTGGGCTACCTTCGAAGGGAGGGTGAGGCGCCTGGCCCCGTGGTGGGGAGGTCAGCACTAACCTGGCCGTTGCAAGCAACATCAGGAGTCCGTGGGTTATTACATAAAAAAAAGCCAGCCGGTTCCCCACCCTCTCCAGGGAGTGTCCGGCCGGCTCGTACTGTGACTGGCCTCTTACGCCTGACAGCCAGCTACCCTACATGCCACCGTGATCGGGATTTTGGGTGACGGGTCCGCCGGTCTGTGCGAGACTAAGACACGGGGGCCCCATCGTTTGCAATTCTTTGAGGGTGTGTCATACCATAGGGTGGGATAATTCACAACCTGCCATTAGGCCCAAACCCTGTAGGTCTTCTGGGGATCTCCATGGGACATATAAGGCTCGTGAAAGAGGGTCGGACTAGAGGCGAAGTGGAAAGCGCGATTCGCAACGCCGTGATCAAGTTCGAGCAGGAGTTCATGGGCCGGGGGCCCGAGGACGTTCGGGCCTTCATCATCAAAGACATCCTCCTGGTTCGCCTAAAAGGGGTCCTGACGCCGGCCGAACGGCAACTGGCCAAGACCGCAGAGGGGATCGAAATGGTTCGGCGGCTGCGGCAAACCCTGATCGCGCAGGGGCGCGAGAAGCTCAGTCAGCAGGTAGACGACATCACTGGCGCCAGGACGGTCAGCCTCCTTACCGACATCGACACCCAGATCGGAGAACGCATCATTGTGTTCACTCTGGATCAGGATCTGGAATCGTCCTTCCAATAGCGGAGTACGTTCATGGCCCGTCATTAGAGTAAGAAAGCGCATCGTGAGCTTGTCTTGTGCCAGCGACCGATGACATAGAGCCGGAGGGCTATTGTGGAGAAACTGGTCGAGGGGTTCAAGAAGTTTCAGTCTGAAGTCTTTCGTACGAAGCGTGAGCTGTTCAGGAGACTGTCGCAGAATCAAGAACCACGGGCCCTGTTCATCACCTGCTCAGATTCACGGATCGATCCCACTCTCTTGACGCAAAGCGAGCCCGGCGAGCTCTTCATTCTGCGGAACGCGGGGAACATTGTCCCTTCCTATGGAGGAGTCCTGGGAGGCAGCACCGCCACGATCGAATATGCCGTCTCGGTCCTCGGCGTCAAGCACGTGATCGTCTGTGGACATACTGATTGCGGGGTCATGAAAGCGCTCCTACATCCGGAAACAGTCGAGGATCTGCCGGCGGTGAAGAACTGGATGGTTCAGGCGGAGGCCACGCGACGCATTGTGCGAGAGAACTACGCTCAGATGAAAGGGGAAGAGTTGCTGATCGCCACTATTCAAGAAAACGTACGCGTTCAGCTCGCCCATCTCAGGACCCATCCAGGGGTCGCTGCGCGATTGAGACGCGGCGGGCTGACCATCCATGGCTGGGTCTACTCCATCCCAACCGGCGACATCTGGGCCTACGACGACGAGAAAGAGGCATTCGTGTCCTTGGTGGCCTCTGTGACGTGAGAATTACAGCGCTTCAGCCCGAAGCTGACCTGCCGATCCTGAGGCACTGATATCTTTCGTTCCCTGCCGTCACGCATCTCTAAATTGTCACTCTTGCTATGCTAGCGACGGAAGCGAACCCAGAAAGTCCTGTCCGCAAAAAAATCCGGCCGGCCTCCTCAACACAAGCCTGACCAGGGGATCTCATGACAGGGGCTCACTCAGTGTGGCTCTTCTAGCATCGGCTATGTCTGGCCGAGCATCCCGTTCCGGGGGCTACGTGCTCGTTTCGCGCCTGGCGTTCCGGCCTTGGTGCGACAGGGCTAGCAAAAGGTCCCAGTCAATGGTCACGCGCCCTCCACTGAGTTCATGAAGGGTCTTCCAGGAACCGAGGAGGTTCAGGCATGCATGATCAATGTGACGGAGTGACTCAAAATGGATGTGCACATGCGCGCCCGGAGCCACTTGCTCGAGCGCGGTCGCCAGCTTGGGCAGGCTGACAAAGGTCGCGATACCCAAGAGCTGGAGAGACGCTGTGCCGGCATCCCGATCCCGGCTGAGCCGAGTCTCAAAATAATGGGTGGTGTACACTAGCTTGGCAATGGCCACTCCCAAACCGACCAAGACGCCTGTGAGCAGATTGGTGGTGACAATCATCCCCAGGGTCACTGCATAAATCATGACCTCACCAGGCCCGTGCTTCTTCAGCTCACGGATGGCCTCGAGGTTCATCAGCTTATAGCCCGTAAACACCAAGACGGCGGCCAAACTCGCCGTTGGGATCAGTCTCAGAAGGAACGGCAGGTACGCAACAAACAGCAGCAACCAGCCGCCGTGCAGAATGGCGGAGAGACGTGTCCGGGCTCTGGCTTCTACATTCGCGGTGCTGCGCACAATCACCCCCGTCACCGGCAACGCACCCAACAGGCCGCACAGCATATTCCCCACTCCCTGAGCCATCATCTCGCGATTGTAATGTGTGCGTGGACCCCGATGCATATGGTCAAGAGCGGTCGCGCACAGCAGCGTTTCAGTACTTGCGATAAAGGCCAGAGCCAGCCCCTCCGCCACAATGCTGGGATCCAAGAGGTGGGAGAGATTATCCAGCCCCGGTAGCTGAATGACGGTGAAGATGTTGTCCCGAACGTTCACGTACTTGATCGGTAACTGCTGGAGCGCAGCCTCGGCGGTGGCGATCAGCACACCGACCAGCGGAGCGGGGATAACCTGGATTTTTTTCGGGGTCAGGGCTTTCCAAAGCAGGATCGCGATGATGGTGAGGAGGCCGATTCGGGCGGCCGTATGATGGCTCGATCCATCCAGCGGCACGAGCCCCTTCCAGGCAGCCTCTGGGATCGACAGCAAATTGCTGATGCCATTGTCTTTCGGGACATCATCGACCATGACATGGAATTGACTGGCAAAAATCAAGATCCCAATTCCGGCCAGCATGCCATGAATCACTGCCGGGGAGACCGCCCGAAACCATTGACCGAGTTGGAGCACGGCGGCAACTATTTGAAAGGCCCCCGCCAACAGCACGATGATTCCCAGCCCCGCCATGCCATGGACCTGGATCAAGTCCCACACAATGACGGCCAGGCCGGCCGCGGGTCCGCTGACCTGCAAGGGGCTCCCAGCCAACGCGCCCACCACCAAGCCACCGATGATGCCGCTGAGGAGCCCGGCGGCGGGCGGCGCGCCCGAGGCGATGGCAATCCCCATGCACAAGGGGAGGGCGACCAGGAAGACCACGATCGAGGCTGGAACATCATGTTCCAAATCGAGGAGAAAGGCTTTAAGCCCGGCGGATCCAGATATCATGACCGGCGCTCTTTTCTTCCACGCGTGATGGCTTCCTTTTCCAGCATTGCGCGGGTAGATTACTATGAAAGGGGTGGCGCGGCAAGAAATGTTGCGATTGCGCGCAGCAAACGAAACCCACCCGGCCTACCCGGGAGGAGTTCGAGGGGCCTTCGGCCCCCTGCAATGCAGCGCTCCGCTTTCATCAGCCCCGGTCAGGGGATCGCCCTGGGCCCTGGGTCCACCTCTCACAAGCCCGGGAGATCTTCAACCAGAACCAGGTTAAAGAACCGGCTAGGGTCTTTACTTGTTCCCAAGTGAAGACCGAACGGACCCGCATGGGGCGCGCCCAGATTCTGATAAGCCAGCAAGGCTTCGATTGGCGTCCTTCGGAACCCCGACGAGATATCAGACTCGCTCCTGACCGGGATTAAGCGTTCCATGTTCGACTCCTTATCAACCTCAGCCTCTTTGAATCTGCGATCTTAGCTCGACTCAGCAAGATCCGCAATCCGGCGAGGGCTCTGGCCCCTCGAAGAGGCAAGGAAACCACCAAACGCGGGCGAATTGACACTCACAGCGTGGAGTTTGGCTTAGAACTCGGCGCACCTCTGTGCCTACCCGTCCGAAGTTCGTCACCAGCACCATGACCGCCGTATACACCATCACCAGGCTCTCTAGCCTCCCTCGAGACAGGACCAGCGAGACCTCCGCCGGTTTCACCATGTTGTACGCCACGTACATCATGATCCCGCAGATACAGGCCATCGGGACATGCTCCAGGAAGGTGGCGAGGTAGACCACCAGGAGGAGTTTGAAGGCGCACTTGGCAATGCTCGCCCGCGGCGAGAGCGCTCCGACCTTGACGTTGGTAGCCGTCCGCGCCAGCGCACCGCAGATTCCGAACCGATTAAAAGATCAAGCTATTTTGCGCGGGCTCACGAAGCCGACCTAATTAGGGTTGCACCGCCACTGTGGCGACTCTTCTCGACTGACGGCAGTATACCGCATCTCTGCCAACGTGGGCTGAGGATATCATCATGATGAGCTGCTCGTCAGACGCTCGCGGGGCGCGAAAGTGCCCCAAGTTTAAGTAGGGCTTCTGCTGCTGTGATGTTCGGGGTCGCGGGGATTCGGAGAAGGACGTCAAGGAATACAGCCGCAGGCAGACCGCTTAAAACACAACGAGCCCGCGCCGACCCGAGCAGGCTCGCAAGCGGTTGAGCGTATGCACAAAGAAAGTGGCTGGGGGACTAGGATTCGAACCTAGGTAGTCAGATCCAGAGTCTGACGTCCTGCCACTAGACGATCCCCCAACCAAGCATGCAGCCTAATATACCCCTTCTTTTCAGTCAAGAGCAGCGGTCAGCTGTTAATGCGGTCAGTAGACCTGCATCCCACTCTCCCTGATCTTCCTCCGTCAAAAGGGTAGTAGCTTGATACGGTGGGCGTCGGGGCGGCCGGCAAAGCGCCATCGCGGACTCGCCACGCTGATGTGCCGGGGACCCGTTGCCCTGCACAATGCAACGGGTGATGGGGCATCAGCGAGGCCCGGCCGTCCATGCCTGAAAAAACAGGCATGGATGGATCGGAGAACCCCCAATTCCGATTGGGGGAGTGAGCGATGCGAGGAATAACGCGCAGCACGTTTGCTCACGCCGCCGAGTCGGTGAGGCGGCAGGGGGGCGCCGCAGCCATGCTCCCGGTAGCTACAGCAGCTAGGCGTGGAAGCGCTCAAGCGACGCGGTCGCCCCGACGACCACGATCATCCTATCTGCTTCGCCCGTTCAATGCCTCGGCGCAGGCGCCCGAGGGTCCGCTCGCGACCGAGCAGATCCATCACCTCGAAGAGTCCTGGGGTGGCGGTCCGCCCCGTCAGAACCACTCGGACCGGCTGGGCGAGCTGTCCCATTTTCAGACCCTCACGGTCCAGAACCTCCTTGAAGACCGCCTCCAGTGAGGACTTGGAAAAATCGGCGACGCTTGCCAGCCGATCGACCAGCTTCGTAAGTGCCGGAACGATCCCTGGCGTGAGGAATTTCTCGGCCGCTCCGGGCTCGAAGGTCACGGCCTCCGCGAGGTAGGGGGCCGCAGCCGCCGCCATTTCCACCAGGGTCTTGGCGCGCTCTCGAAGGGCCAGCACGAGCTTGATCATCCACTCGTCCGACACGGTCTTCGCCGCGGTGCCTCCCCCCGCCTGATCCAGGAAGGGGCGGAGCAGCCCCCCCACGCGTTTGGAATCGCCGTGCTGGATGTGCTGGGCGTTCACCCACTGCAGCTTCTCCGGGTTAAACACCGCCGAAGATTTCTGCACCTGCGCGAGCGAGAACTTGCGAATGAGGTCGGGCACCGTGAAAAATTCTTCATCGCCGTGCGACCAGCCCAGGCGGGCGAGATAGTTGAGCATTGCTTCAGGGAGATACCCCATGTCGCGATAGGCCAACACCGACGTGGCTCCGTGTCGTTTTGACAATCGTGTCTTGTCGGCGCCCAGGATCATGGGCAGGTGTCCGAACTCAGGCACCGGGTAGCCCAACGCCCGAAAGATCGGGATCTGTCGAGGCGTATTGGTCAAGTGATCGTCGCCTCGGATCACGTGCGTGATACCCATGAGAGCGTCGTCCACCACCACTGAGAAATTGTACGTGGGATAGCCGTTCGAGCGCAGGATGATCAGGTCATCTAATACGCTGTTGTCGAACGTCACCTCCCCCTTGATCAGGTCCTGAATGAGGGTCTGGCCCCCTTGCGGGGCTTTAAAACGGAGCGCCGCCTCCCCACTGGGGTTCGTGATCCCTCGCGCACGACAGCGGCCGTCGTAGGTGGGGGACAGCCCCTTCGCTTGCGCCTCCTTTCGGCGCGCCTCTAACTCCTCCGCTGGACAGATGCACCAGTAGGCCTGCTTCTGATCCAGCAATTTCATGGCGTGCTGGCGGTAGAGGTCCATGCGTTCCGTCTGGCGATGCGGACCCTCATCCCAGTCCAGCCCCACCCACTGCATGCCATCCAGGATGGCCCCGATCGCCTCTTCCGTCGAGCGGCTCTGGTCGGTGTCCTCGATCCGCAGGATGAAGGTGCCCTTCAGCTGGCGGGCCAACAGCCAATTGAACAGGGCGGTCCGAACCCCGCCGATGTGCAGGTAGCCTGTGGGGCTGGGCGCAAATCTCACTCTGACGTCGCTCATCAAGTCAAGTTCCTGATCAGTGTGCGTATCTATACCATGCATCGGACGGCATGTATAGAGAGCGAGCGTGACGGGAGCCTTTTAATACCGGACCCGTTCTGCTATGGATAGGGTATGGCGGAGCCGATTCAGTCCGGCAGAGTGGTGCGCGTGCGCACCCTGACGCCCCACGTGCGCGAACTGGTCCTCGCCCCGGAGAAACCAATCGCCTTTCAGCCGGGGCAGTGGGTCTCGCTCAAGCTACCGGTCGGCGCGACGCCGCCTATGAACCGCGCCTACTCGATGGCCGAGCCGGAAGCAGCTTCGGGCCATCTGGTCCTGGTGCTCGATCGCGTGCCCAGCGGCCTCGGCTCCAGGTATCTCTTCGCCCTTCGGGAGGGCGATCAGATCACACTGTCCGGACCCTACGGCAACTTTCTTCTGCCGGATCCGCTCACCAAAGAGCTGGTCTTCATTGCCCGCTACACCGGCATTGTGCCCATCCACTGCATCCTTGCCCACCTCGTCTCACATCCGGCGCCCCACCCCGTGCTGTTGATCGTCAGCTCCCCGAGCCAAAGTGAGCGGCTCTACCACGAGGAGTTCGCGGCGCTCGCGGCCAACCGTCCCAATTTCCGCTATGTGTCGCGAGTTCCGGAATCCGCAGAACCGGATACGATTGAGTCCGAGGTCCAGGCAACCATGGACCTTCTCAAGGGTCAGACTGGCGGTCGGCGGGATTTTGTGCCGATGATCTGTGGGCTCAAGGCCTTTGTCCGCCCGCTTCGGGCCTACTTTATGGAGCTGGGGTTCGATCGCAAGGCCGTCCGGGTGGAGACGTACGACTGACAGCGAGAATTTGTTGATTGCTTGATTTGTTGATTGTCGAATTGATCCGAGCCATCTACCAACCAACAAATCATCAATTCACTCGATTCACTCTTCAGTGGCCTTCCTTGACGAGGTTCTTGTTCAGGGCCGGGATCTCCACGACCAGGTCCGTGGTGCCGTTCGGCACGCACTGACACCCTAGGCGAGATTGCAGGGTGATGGCCGGTGCCTCATCGAGCTGATCGTTCTCATCATCCGTTGCTGCGTTGCAGGACTGGAGCCCCTCCTTCACGATCAAGTGGCAGGTGGAGCAAGCGCAGACGCCCCCGCAGGCATGCTCAAGGTCGATACCCGCACCCATGGCGATGTCCAGCAGGCTTCCGGGGAGCCCCGTGGGACCGTAAGGGATCTTGTTCGGATCGACCTGGACCGGGATCCTCTTCTGGTCAGGCGTCACGAAGGTCACGGTATAGGGTTTGGTCGGGAGCTCAACCTCCGTCTTTTCGATGTAGGGATTCGTCCCGCCCATGAATACCTCCAGGTCCTCAATCGGATTCGAATCGCCAATCTATCATATCCGCCTACGCCACGCTGATTGTTGCCGCACCGACTCGGCTCGGCTGTCCTGGTCACGCGCGCCGATGACCATGAGGTGTTGGGCTTTCACTATATATGCACTGCGCACGGCTGAACCCCTGATCCTGCCCACCACTGGACCGTTCTCCTCGCCAGCCCGGACATGGCTACGTCGCTGGTCGCCTCGCTTGGGGGCTTGACTGAGGCAGCCTGGAACGCTCTAGTAGGGCCATAATCTCTAATCCGATTGTCTTCTGGCCAAAAACCTTAGGATCGGATGCAAGAGGGGTGAGCACACCTAAGTCTTTGGAAGACAAGCACATATTTTTTGTTGACAGTGAGACAATCAGGGTGTTAGACTAAATCCGACTAAAATAATCGGAGATCGATCTGGTCTCCGACTTTGAGAGTCGGATTCTATCACAACTATGCTGCGTTTTTCAAAAAAAGCGGATTACGGGCTCATGGCGGTCCAGTACATCGCCTCGGTGCAATTCGGCGACGTTACACGCGCCAGAATCGTCAATACGAAGGAGATCGCTGAGGAGCACCACATCCCGCTGGAGCTCCTTGCGAAAGTGATGCAAACACTGGCGAAACATGGGATCGTCGAAAGCCAGAACGGCCCCAAGGGGGGATACCTGCTGGCGCGCGAGGCCGGAGCCATCACCATTGCCCAGATCTTGGAGGCGATCGAGGGTCCACTCGGCATCACGGAATGCTACCACGACCAGGACGCGTCGTCCTGTCTGCAGCACGAGCATTGCAACATTCGGACTCCCCTGCTCAAAATCCAGGACAGCATTTATCAGCTGCTCAACCGCATGACCATTGAAGATATGCTGGGCGGGACGCCGCTCATTACGGTGAAGTCGATCACGACCGCGCAAGGAGTCGAACAATGAAATTTCCGCTCTATCTGGACAACCACTCCACGACGCCGATGGATCCCCGGGTTCTGGAGACCATGCTCCCCTATTTTGTGGAGAAGTTCGGGAACGCCGCCAGCCGGAACCACGCCTTCGGGTGGGAGGCCGAGGAGGCGGTCGAACAGGCCAGGAAGCAGATCGCTCGGCTGATCCATGCCGACCCCAAGGAGATCGTGTTCACGAGCGGGGCGACCGAATCCGACAACCTAGCGATCAAGGGCGTGATGGAGATGTACCGGGAGAAGGGCGATCACATGATCACCTGCCTGACCGAGCATCGCGCCGTCCTGGACACCGCCAAGGCCCTGGAGGCCAAGAAGGGTCTCAAGGTGACCTATCTGCCCGTTGATAAGACCGGCATGGTGAACCCCGAGGACGTGCGGAACGCCATCACTGAGAAGACCATCCTCATCTCGATCATGCTGGCCAACAATGAGATTGGCACGATCAATCCGATCAAGGAGATCGGAAAGATCGCCAAGGAAAAGGGGATTCTCTTCCACTGTGACGCCACGCAGGGAGTCGGAAAGATTCCGGTCGATGTGCAGGACTTGGGGATTGACCTGATGGCCTTCACCGCGCACAAGATGTACGGTCCGAAAGGGGTCGGCGCACTCTACGTGCGGAAGAAGGCGCCGCGCGTGCGGCTCGCCCCGATCATCGATGGCGGCGGCCATGAGCGCGGGATGCGCTCTGGTACACTGCCGGTACCCTTGATCGTGGGGTTCGGGAAGGCCTGTGAGCTCTCCGAGCAGGAGATGCCGACCGAGTCCGTCCGCCTGGCAGCGCTCCGGGATCGGCTCCAGGCAGGGATCCTGAAGTCGCTCGATGAGGTGTACCTCAACGGGCATCCAACCCAGCGGCTGCCGCACAATCTGAACCTGTCATTCGCCTATGTCGAAGGTGAGTCGCTGTTGATGGGCGTCAAGGAGATCGCGCTGTCCTCCGGCTCCGCCTGCACTTCGGCCACCCTGGAGCCGTCCTATGTGCTCCGCGCCCTGGGCGTGGGGTCCGATCTGGCCCACTCTTCGATCCGATTCGGGCTGGGGCGCTTCAATTCGGAGGAGGAAATCGATTACACGATCAAGCGGATCATCCAGATCGTGAACAAATTGAGGGAGATGTCTCCCCTGTACGAAATGGCCAAAGAAGGGATCGATTTGAAAACCGTGCAATGGGCGGCGCACTGACCGCAATTTATCGATTGAATTTTGAAACTTTTTAATCGTCGGAGGAGACTATGGCATACAGCGAAAAAGTGGTAGATCACTTCAACAACCCGCGTAATATGGGGAGCTTCAAGAAAGACGAGGAAGGTGTCGGCACGGGCATCGTCGGTGCGCCCGAGTGCGGCGACGTCATGAAGCTCCAGATCAAGGTGCAGGACGATAAGATCGTGGACGCCAAGTTCAAGACCTTCGGGTGCGGCTCGGCGATCGCCAGCTCGAGCCTGGCCACGGAATGGATGAAGGGCAAGACGATCGAAGAAGCCGGCAAGATCAAGAACACCGAGATCGTGCAGGAGCTGAACCTGCCGCCGGTGAAGATCCACTGTTCGGTGCTGGCCGAGGACGCGATCAAGGCAGCCCTGAACGACTACAAAAAGAAGCACGGCAAGTCCGAGTAAGTCGAGCCTCCGGCCAAGCCGGCCGGGAGTCCGGGCAAGCAGCGAAGGAAGGAAGGAAGAAGGAGCAACTATGGAATCAACCGAGACGACGAAAACCCCGGTGATCACGCTGAGTGACGCGGCACTCAAGGAGGTCAAGCGCCTGCTCAATGTGCAGGGCATCACGGAGGGCGGCCTCCGAGTGGGCGTCAAGGGCGGCGGATGTTCGGGGTTGAGCTACACGGTCAACTTCGACGACAAGATCGGCGAGTACGATTCCGTGCATGAAGTCGACGGCATCAGGGTCATCGTGGATGCCAAGAGCGCCATTTACCTGCAAGGCACTCAGCTCGACTTTCAGAAGGACCTCATGGGCGGTTCGTTTAAGTTTGTGAACCCGAACGCGGAGAAATCCTGCGGATGCGGAGAGTCGTTTTCGGCCTGATCACGGGCCGTCGGCACGATCGCATTCCGCCGATCATCGCAACGGGCATGGCGGGCGGGGGCCATGCCCGTTGTCTTATGGTGAGCTGAGGATAGCGAATGGACCAGACTCACAACATTCCGGCCAGACGCACGGAACTCCAAATGGCCCGGAGTATGTGTTGGCACTGCCAATCCGAGGTGACCGGGGAATACTTCTGTGAACGCTGCGTCAAGGTTCAGCCCGTGTCGAAGGAGCTCGATTACTTCACCTGCATGGGACTGCCCCGGCTGCTGAACATCAACACGGAGGAGCTCGAGGCGCGGTTCTATAAGCTCAGCCGCGACTTTCATCCTGATTTCTTCCAGAATAAGACCGAAACCGAAAGAAACATCAGTCTAGGAAACTCAGCGCTCCTCAACACGGCCTACCGCACGCTAAAGGATCCGATCCAGCGAGCGGAATACCTCCTCCGGCTGGAGGCCGGCTCCGCCAAAGACATCCGCACCTCTCCACCCGCCGACCTGTTCGAAGAGATCCTGGCCCTCCAGGAAGACCTCGAAGAATTCCGCGCGGTCACGCCAGGCCAGGGTCCCGGTGAAGTCGACACGCTGCGGGCAAGGCTCAAGGCCGACTACGAGAGCCTCCAGCAGCGTCAACACACCATGGAAGCGCGCCTGTTCCAGCTCTTCGAGGTGTGGGACACCCTGCAGGGTCGCGACCAGCAGGATGTGGGCGTGCGCGGCGAGAAGGACGCCGTGCTCAAGGAGATGCGCGACATTCTGTCGAACCGGACCTATCTGCGGAACATTGTAGACGACCTGGTGGCCACGTTGGGCTAGGGTAAGAAGGCTTCGGGACCATGGCGCGCATCGTCGGCATCGACCTCGGCACCACCAATTCCCTGATCGCCTACATGGACGGCGGCTCGCCTCGAGTCATCGTGGGGCAGAACGGACGGACGCTGGTGCCCTCGGTCGTGGCGATGACCGACAACGGCCTGATCGTGGGGGATCCGGCCAAAGACTATCTCGTGCGCAGTCCGGAGCGAACGATCTACTCCGTCAAACGATTCATGGGGAAAAGCCTGGCGGATGTCATGCCGGAACTCAAATATTTCCCATACCGGCTCCAGGAGCAAGGCGGAGTCATTCGCATCCAGATCGGCGACAAGACCTATTCCCCACCTCAGATCTCCGCCATGATCCTCAAGGAGCTGAAGCTTCGGGCCGAGGCCCACCTGGGCGAGGAGATCAGACAGTCGGTCATCACAGTCCCCGCCTACTTCAATGACAGCCAGCGTCAGGCGACCAAGGACGCGGGCATGATCGCAGGGTTGGATGTCCTCCGGATCATCAATGAGCCGACGGCCGCCTCCTTAGCGTACGGCCTTCAGAAGCACACCCAGGGCATTATTGCCGTGTACGATCTCGGCGGTGGCACGTTTGACATCTCGATCCTCAAACTGAAGAACGGGATCTTCGAGGTGCTGGCAACCAATGGCAACACCCACCTGGGAGGCGATGACTTCGACGCGAGGATCGCGGATTTCTTCGTGAAGGAGATTCGGGCGCAGCATGGCCTCGAGGTCGAACCGCATGCGGATACCATGCAGACGATCCGGCTGGAGGCCGAGCAAGCCAAGATTCGCCTGTCGGATGAGCAGAAGACCACCGGCACGATCGATCTGCCGACCGGAAACAGGAAATTCCGCTACGAGCTCACTCGCGATCAGCTCGAGGCACGGACGACTGACCTGGTGGAGCAGACGCTGGGGCCCTGCCGCCTCGCGCTGAAAGACGCCGGGGTGGACCCCTCTGAAATCGACGAAGTCGTTCTCGTGGGTGGCTCTACTCGAATGCCGCTCGTGCGGCGGCGCGTGCAGGAGTTGTTCGGCAAAGTCCCGCACAGCGAGTTGAATCCCGATGAGGTGGTAGCCCTCGGGGCGGCCGTGCAGGCGGACATTCTCAGCGGGGGCACCCAGGACATGCTGCTGCTGGATGTCACCCCCTTGTCCCTTGGGATCGAGACGATGGGCGGCGTGATGAGCTCGCTGATCCGGCGGAACACGACGATTCCGGCGAGCGCCAAGGAGATGTTCACGACCTATGTCGACGGCCAGACTTCGGTGGACATTCACATCCTGCAGGGCGAACGCGAACTGGCGAAGGACAACCGCAGCTTGGCCCGATTCCAGCTCAAAGTGCCGCCGCTCCCCGCCGGGGTCCCGCGCGTGGAAGTCACCTTCCTGATCGACGCGAACGGCATCCTCAACGTGACCGCGAAGGACGTACGAACCGGCCAGACCCAGTCGATTGAGGTGAAGCCTTCCTACGGACTCTCGGATGAGGAAGTGGAACGGATGATCAACGAGTCGTTCAAGTTCGCCGCGGAGGATTTCAAGGCCCGCCAGCTCATCGAGGCGCGAACCGAAGCCGAGGCGATCCTGAAGGCTACCCACAAGGCGCTGGGGCATGGCGGCAGCCTGATCGGCCCCGAAGAACTCGCTACCATCCACGCGTCACTGGCCGCCCTGGATGCTGCCCGAGCCAAGCACGACCATCGCGCGATCCGAGCCGCCATCGCCGAGGTCGAGAAGACGACACACCACCTCGCCGAGGTCCTCATGGACTCGACGTTGAAGGAAGCGCTCGAGAATAAGAAACTCTCCGAATTGACGTGAAGTGTTCCTCGTGAATCGTATCTCGGCCGATCATGAGATACGAGCGACTAACGACGAGATGCATGGAGTTTGTGATGGAGCTGACCTGGAAGGATGCCGAGGAAATTGCGATCCGGCTGCTAGAGCAATACCCTGAGACCGATCCCTTGACGGTCCGCTTCACCGACCTGCACCGCTGGATCACGGAGTTACCTGAGTTCAGGGACGATCCCAAGAAATCCAACGAGAAGATTCTGGAGTCCGTTCAGATGGCCTGGCATCAAGAGTACCAGGACGCGCAGAAGTAGCTGAGTCCCCCTCGCAACGCCCACCTCCACCTTACACAGTGAGTCTTCAGGCGCTTGGTCATGGATCCTGGGGCACAGACACCCGCCCTGAGAACGAGGAATTACGGTGGCAAGGGCGGTGCCACGCTCACCGGCTCCTGGATCTGATCCACTCGGTAAAAATCCGTTGGGATGGTACGTTGCGGGGCGGGCTGAGTCGGCTCGGTCCCTTTCGCAAAGATCTCGACGGTCCCCTGATCCCCCTGGTCCGCGGCCAGGAGACCAGTATTGGGATCCACCCGGACAAAGAGGATGTCATCGGGGATTTCGAAGGGCAGCAGGGGTAATTGCGGGAGTGCCTCGCGCATGAAATCGATCCAAATAGGCAGGGCGGCATGGGCTCCCGACTCTGTCTCTCCGAGCGGTCGCAGGTCATCAAACCCCACCCAGACTCCTGCCGCCAAATTGGGGGTAAACCCGATAAACCATGCATCTGTGAAATCATTCGTAGTGCCGGTCTTGCCCGCGATCGGCCTGCCGATGGATTTGGCCATCTGACCCGTCCCTCGCTGGATGACATCCTCCAGCATGTTGGCAATCAGGTAGGTCGTCTCTTTCGAGATGACGGTCCGAGGCTCGAACTTGGCTTGCTCCAGCGTCGTGCCGGCGGCGTCCTGGACCAACGCCAGAGCGTAGGGCTCGAGCCGAAGGCCCTGGTTGGCAAACACGCCGTACGCGGAGGTCAGTTCGAGAAGCGACACGCTGGAGGAGCCCAGCGCCAGTGACAAATCATTGCTGAGCGGGCTCGTGATTCCCAGCGTCTTGGCAAACTCAATGACGTTGCGAACCCCCACCTTCTCAAGCAAGCGGACCGTAGCCAAGTTGCGGGAATGGATCAGGGCGTCCCGAAGGCTGACGACGCCGTGGGACCGCTTGTCATAGTTTTCCGGCTTCCAGATCTTCTCGGGATCCTCCTGTTCATAGACGACCGGGGCATCCACCACCATGGTCGCCGGGCTCAACCCTGCGTTGATCGCCGTCGCATAGATGAACGGCTTGAACGCGGAACCGGGCTGCCGGTGTGCCAGCACAGCCCGGTTGTACTCGCTGCGAGCAAAATCATATCCCCCCACCATGGCCCTGATGGAGCCCGTGCGCGGATCGATGGCGATAAGTCCGCCCTCCACGATTGGAGTCTGCTCAAGCTGGAGCAGCACAAGGTCACGATCAACCTTCTTTACTCCGACTTCAATGACATCGCCCGGCTTCAGAAGCTGTTTCGGAGACTGCACCGTGGTAAAGTCCTTGGTCGGATCCTTCCCATGCAGGCGCCGTCGCGCCCAGGCCATATCATCAAAGGCCAGGCGGCCGGTGATGGAACCCGCCACCACCACGACATGGTCCCTCATGACTTTCGTGACCACGCCCTGCATTAGATCGCCTGGCTGTACTGGCCGGGACGGCACCGTAGGTGCGGGAGCAACCGTCAAGGTCGTGAGATCCTGCGTGCCGATCGGTCCGCGCCAACCCTGGCGTTTGTCTAGTTGGAGGAGTCCTCGGTGAACGGCTTGCTCTGCGGCCTTTTGCAGGTCCACATTGAGCGTTGTGAAAATTTCAAGCCCCCCTTTGTAGACCAGGGTCTCGCCGTATCTGGTCATGAGCTGCTGCCGGATATACTCCATAAAATACGGGGCAATTTGATCCGAGCTCATGTGGCGGAAAGCCAACGGCTGGGCCTCGGCCTCTTGACGTTCATCTGCGGTAATGAACGTGGCTTCCTCCATCCGCATCAGGACATGTTCCTGGCGTTTCTTGGCCCGCTCCAGATATTTGAACGGGGAATAATTGTTCGGGGACTTGGGAAGTCCCGCCAAAAACGCGGACTCCGCCAGGTTCAGCTGCGCGAGCTCCTTGCCGAAGTAGGTCTGCGCTGCGGCGACGACCCCATAGGCGCCCTGCCCGAAGTATATCTGGTTGAGATACATCTCAAGGATCTGCTCCTTGCTCAAGATCAGTTCGATCTTGTAAGCCAGGATCAGCTCCTTGAATTTCCTCATGTAGGTCCGTTCGGGAGAGAGGAAGAGAGATCGGGCGAGTTGCTGGGTGATCGTGCTCGCGCCCTCCACCCTGCCGCCGCGTCGTACATTGGTCCAAATCGCCCTCAGAATCCCAATGACGTCCATGCCAGGGTGCTCGAAGAACCGCGCGTCCTCCACCGCGATGACCGCCTGCACCAATTGTTGTGGGACCTCGGAGAGGGGGGTCAGAATCCGCCGCTCGACATAAAACTGGCCGATGACCTTGCGTTCGTCCGAATACACCCGACTGACGAGGCTGGGCTTGTGCTCCTGCAGCGTATCGAGCGCCGGCAGGTCGCTGGCCACGTACCACAAGACCCCCAGGGCGCTCCCGCCCACGAGGCCGACCAGGCTCACGAGCGCCACCAGGATGCGCCACCACGACCAAGTTGCCAGCACCCAATAGACTTCACGAAATTGGGTTTTGAATCGTTCTTTGAACGACAACGACACGGAGATCACCGCTCACGACACGCACACTCGGATACCATACAATGCGCCCTTTCAAAACTCAAGCAAGGTCAAAGTGTGATCCCCATCCCGTGCGACGGTTCGCCAGCGTCTTGTGTTCTCGCGGGCAATCGGATATACTGATCGAAGACGCCGTGGATCGATTGCGCGGCGTCTTTTTTTGTGCTCACTCCGGTCACCACCCCATGAACACTCAGACAGGCACCGATCAGGCGAGTCCCCGCCTTGCACCCGCTTACCGCAAGGATATCCGGAATATCGCCATCATTGCTCACGTCGACCACGGGAAGACCACGCTCGTGGACGCCCTGCTGCGTCAAACGCACGCCCACCGGAAGATCAACGAGATGGGGGAGCGCATCCTGGACTCCATGGACCAGGAACGGGAGCGGGGGATCACGATTCGGGCGAAGAACGCCAGCGTGACGTACAAGGGGGTAAAGATCAACCTCGTGGACACGCCGGGCCACGCCGACTTCGGCGGCGAGGTGGAGCGGATCCTTAGAATGGTGGATGGAGTCCTGTTGCTGATCGACGCGAAGGAAGGCCCGATGCCGCAGACTACTTTTGTCCTGCGCAAGGCGTTGACGCTTGGCCATCGCGCCATTGTGGTCATCAACAAGATCGATCGGGCCGACGCCATGGTAGACGAAGTGCTCAACCGCACCTTCGACCTCTTCGTCCACCTGGGCGCGTCCAATGCCCAGCTCGATTTCCCCATCGTCTACACCTCGGCCATCAAGGGGACCGCTACGCTGGACCTGAACAAGCCGGGCACCGAGATCGTCCCTCTGCTGGACATGATTCTGGAGCAGATGCCGGCCCCAGCCGTTCACGCCGAGGCTCCGCTCCAAATGCTCGTCCTGGCCCTGGCGCACGACCCCTACAAGGGCAAGATGGGCATCGGCAAGATCCAATCCGGTTCGATCGTCCGGCGCCAGGCCGTGACGCAGATCAGACGCGACGGTAGCGTGGTCCCCGGGAAGGTGATGGATCTGGCCGTGTTTTCCGGCCTGGATCGGGTCGAAGTGGAGAAGGCCGAGGCCGGTGAGATCGTTGCGGTGGCGGGGCTGCCCGATATCGGAATCGGAGAGACGATCGCCGACTCGGAACATCCAGTCCCGCTGCCGCCGGTAGCCATCGATGAGCCCACCGTGCAGATGACGTTCGGCGTGAACACGAGCCCGTTCGCGGGTCGGGAGGGCAAATACCTGACATCACGCCACCTCCGGGACCGACTCTACAAGGAGTTGGAGACCAACGTGTCGCTCCGCGTACAGGACACCGACAGTCCGGACCGTTTTCTAGTAGCCGGACGCGGGGAACTCCACCTGGCGGTCCTGATCGAGCAGATGCGGCGGGAGGGGTACGAGTTGCAAGTGTCGCAGCCGGAGGTGATCCTCCACACGGAGAACGGTGTGGTCCTGGAACCCTACGAGGAGTTGACCATCGAGGTTCCCGCGGACTATCAGGGTACGGTGATTGAGGAGCTCGGCCGGCGTCGCGGCGAGCTGCGCCACATGAAGGTGGCGCACACGGCAGGCACGGCCAGCGATACTCATCTGGAGTATCACATCCCCACGCGCGGGGTGATCGGCCTCAGGAGTGAGTTGCTCACCAAGACCCGCGGCACGGTGGTACTCCACCACGTGTTTCAGCGCTATGAGCCGGTCGGTGAGCGTCCTCCCATTTTGACACCGCATGGGTCTCTCGTCGCGTGGGAGGACGGAACCAGCAATGCTTACGGACTCTACCTGATCCAGGAACGCGGCAGCCTGTTCATCGGGCCTGGGGTGGAGGTCTACCAGGGCATGGTCGTGGGGCAGAACAGCCGGGATGAAGATCTCGATGTCAATGTCTGCAAGATCAAGCACCTGACCAATATGCGCGCCTCCGGCTCCGATGAGGCGCTCACGCTGACGCCACCCCGACAGATGACCTTGGAGTTGGCGCTCGAGTATCTCGGCCCCGATGAGCTGGTGGAAGTGACGCCGGTCAGCCTGCGGATCCGCAAGCGCCTGCTGCATCCGGAAGACCGCCGCAAGGCCCGGAAAGACCGCCGGGGCTGAGTACCGGTCCGCGATGCCGGTTGGAGCCTTGCAAAGCAGCTCCAGTTTATGGTAGAATTGCGTTGTGCGATGTCGATTAGGGGTCCGGCGGCATCGCGTCTGTGTGACAGCGTACCCATAGCGATAGTGGCCCTGAGATTAGGAATTGTGATCGGAGCGACCGTTCGGCGCGACTGTATTGACGCACCCACCGTGATCCGCCTCCCTCTCGTTCCCTGAATCCCAAGCCCTGTCAAAATTCAAGGAGGTACTGTGAGTACCAAATTGTATGTGGGGAGCCTTCCCTACTCCACGACCGACGCGCAGTTGACCGACCTGTTCTCGCAGCATGGTGCTGTGACGTCCGCGAGAGTGATCGCGGACAAGTTCACCGGCCAGTCGCGAGGATTCGGGTTCGTCGAAATGGCGACCAGCGAGGAAGCCCAGCGGGCCATCGAAGCCCTGAACGGCACCAAGCTGGAGCAACGCACGCTCGTGGTGAACGAGGCGAAGCCCCAAGAAAAGCGCGAACGGTCCGGCGCACGGTGGTAACACCGTAGCCGGTTGACCGGTCAGCAACGGGGGCCGTCCCATTTCGGGCGGCCCCCGTTTTCTTTTCCTCCCGTGACGACCGAAGTGGTATCCTCTCGCCTCGAACCCTGATGAACGCACGATGAAGATTCGGCACAAGCTCCCCAAACCTCCTCGGTCCGGTCGCCCGCTGTACGTGGTCGGCTATTCGTCCGCCCCGCCGGCTCTCCCCGACCTGAAGGTCTGGTTCGATGGGCACTATGGCGGACCGCTCACACTGCGGGAGGACTCCCGCGCCTCCGTCATTCTCGTCACGCACGGACCCTGGAGCGCCGTGCTCAGAACCCACGCGTCCCTCCCCGACATCGAGGAATGGAAAGAACGACTGGGGTGGCGGCACGACGGCATCGCCGTCCTGGCTCCGACCACGGCGCCTCCCCGCGAGGCATTCGATGTGGTGCTGCACACAGCCCGTCTGGCGAGAGGGTTGACACTGTTGACCCAGGGCACGGCGTACGATGTCGCCACACAGGAGTATCTCAACCCCTCCGACTGGCAGGACCGCCAGCTCGACCACTTCATCCCGGGCGATCACATCCTGGTCGAGCATGCCCCGTCACCCGATCCCAAGCTGGACTGGTTCCACACGCGCGGTCTCGAAAAGTTCGGCCTCGACGAGCTGGAGACTTTCAGGCCGGTCGGACTCCCGATTCAGGCCGCACGCGAATGCCTGGCGGATATCGCGAGCGAAATCCTCAACCGCGGCCAATCCCCCAAAGTTGGCACCACGCTCGCTATGCCGGGGCTTGGCCTGTCAGTCCGCGTCATCGGTCACCGGACCGGGACGCACCCGCAACACCTGCACATTCTGAGGGAAGTCACCTGGCATGAAGGGATCCAGGACGACTCCATCTCCTGACCGGATCGGCCCTAGGCCTTTTGGCCCGTTGACAAACTTTCGGAAGCCGTGTTACCAAAGAAGTCCGAGGTGCACTCCCTGTTATCACCCAAGCCGAAGGAGGTTTCGAATGGCGAGCGAAGTTGCGCAGGAAATAAAAGTGGGAGATACGGCTCCTGATTTTACACTCAAGGATCAGGACCAGAAAGAGGTGAAGCTGAGCGAGTACCGCGGTAAGAAGAACCTCGTCCTGGCCTTCTATCCACTGGACTGGTCTCCCGTCTGCACTAACGAGAACAAGTGCTTGACGGATGATTTCCCCAGCTTTCAATCAAGCAACGCGGAGGTGTTCGGCATCAGCGCCGACAGCTTTTTCTCGCACAAGGCCTGGGCCGATTCTCTGGGGCTGAAGCATCGCTTGTTGGCCGACATGCACCGCACGGTCTCCAAGTCCTACGGCCTCTATTTCGAGCCGTTGAACTGCTCGAAGCGCGCCACCGTGATCGTGGACAAGAACGGCAAGGTGGCCTACGTGAAGGTCCAGGAGATCAAGACTGCGCGAGACGACAAGGAGATCCTGGCTGCGCTGAAGACACTCAACTAACCCCCAGGACTGAGGACTGAGCCGACGGCTACAGGACTGAGGTATGAGGACTGAGGTTCAAGCAATGACGATTTTGTGACTTCCTGATTTGGCGATTTGATCATGTGACAAATCACCAGATCGCTACATCACCAAATCAACAATTTTCCGGCCTCAGTCCTCAGCCCTTGGGTGAACTGGAATGAGCGGCATCGTCGAAGACGTGAGCGATGCGAATTACAAGGACTTTACAGACGCGCCCGCGGCGGTCGTGGCCTATGGCATCGCCTCGTGTGAGCCCTGCAACGCCTATGACCCGATCCTAGAAGTAACTGCCGCCAAATTCCCGCAGATAAAGCTCGGCAAGGCAAAGATGCACGTGCCCGGCCGCTGCCGTGAGATCAAGAAGAGGCACACCTTCGAGACGTACCCCACCACCCACCTGTTTTCCAAAGGGAAGCTACTCCTCACACGCGAGGGGAAGGTCGAGGCCGACGAACTCGCCGCGCTGATCTCTGACCATCTATTGAGGTGAAAACGCGAGAAGTGGTAGGCCTTGCCGGCTTAGCCGCAGCACTCGAAGGTTAGATCGCGTGTTTGGACGAGCCGCACGCGCGCGAGTGTGCCGCCGCGGACAGCCTTGACGAGTCGATCCCAGATTGCCCGCACGATTTGTTCGCCGGTGACCTTCTGAAGACCGAGCACCTTGCCCAGATCCTGGCCACCGAAGGGCCGGATGACGTTCTCCTGAACTAACCGATCCAATGCCACAATATCGGTGACCATGCCCGTCTCACGATCAACTCGCCCCTGAACGGTCACGAAGAGATCCCAGGTGTGACCACTCCACGGGCCTTCCGATGGCGCGCACCTTCCCTGGTAGATTGCGGTGAACTGGTATCGGCGCGTGACACTGGTGAGATCCGACCCAGCCAATGGCGTGACATCCGCAAACAGATCTTCGTCTTCATACAGCCGGATGGCATGCAGCGTGCCGATGTCCTTCTGCGCTTCGAGCCTCCCCCACAAGACACGGGCGAGGTTTTCGGTAGTCGGAATCACATCCTTGAAATACGGCGTGTCGAGATTCAAGTGGTAGTGGTCAAACTCCTCGAGGACTTCCTGGAGGACTCGTTTCAAGTCAAAGAGGTTGACTACCATGCCCGTGTGTCGATCGACCTCTCCCGAGACCGTCACCTCGAGCAGGTAGTTATGGCCGTGCCCGGGCTCGTTGTTGCAGGCGCCGAAGACGGCCCGGTTGCGCTCCGCGTCCCAGCGAACATTGTGATACCGGTGAGCCGCGGAAAACTCGATGCGCTTGGTCAGCAGAACTTGAGCCATGGTGCTCCGACCGAGCACACAAAGGGCCGGAACCCACGATCACCGGAGGAGGTGAGGGATCCCGGCCCCTTGTCTGAAAGTACGATTGACTCATTGCATCATTGATTCATTGACCAGGTAGGCCAGGGAATCGGTTTCACCCATGCCAATCACCCGATCGTCAATGAACCAACGCTCACCCGCTGCCTAGACGCTGAAGGAACTCCCGCAGCCGCAGGTGGTCTTCGCCTGCGGATTCTTGATCGCAAACCCCGACCCCTGCAGGCTATCCACGTAGTCGACCTCCGCCCCGCTCAGCAGCGGCGCGCTCTGCGAGTCCATGATGACCTTCACCTCGCCCTTC
>Ga0187892_10002527_pt1 | contig 36204 bp, 29 predicted proteins | sample MA1701073metaG_FD_139345 | JGI IMG/M metagenome (GOLD analysis project Ga0187892, IMG submission 139345) | Bio-ooze microbial communities from a basaltic lava cave in the Kipuka Kanohina Cave System on the Island of Hawaii, USA - MA170107-3 metaG ... | reverse complement strand
GTCTGGAGACCGAATTTTCACGCCATGCCATCGCCGGCCGCTGGCCACGAAAAATCCGCGAATTCGTCGGACGCCTCGCCGCCCGCGCCGCATGACAGTGAACAAATGTCGGAAAGTGCAGAATGGCCTAACGCTGCCTCAATGCCGACTATCGCTAGGAACGACACGCCGCCAAGTAGCATTGCGCGACACGCGTCATAATATCGTGCTAGAGCACTCAAGAACCACATTGTGAATCCGTGGGGAGGTTGCGCAAGCTTGATTCGTTTGGGAATAAAAAGGTGTCAGGAACCTTTTTTGGGTGGCAGTGCAAGAGTATTTCCTATTCGCTTCTCCTTTCGGTTTGACGATCCCCTGACTCAGGCAATGTTCAGCACGGTGTGCTCCATCATCACGGCGCATCAGGTCATCGCTCGGATAATGTAGTCTCCCAATCGCGGTGAAATCTGAGAAAGAGCGAATAGCAACCGTGCTCGGCGTGGAAGGACGAGCTCCGGCCGGCGGCGCCCGCAGGCGCGGAGAGTCTCTCGCGCGACGAACTCCGCGGAAAGAGGGCGGACGCGCACCCCCGCGCCGCGTTTCTCAGCACGCACGCCTGGCGACTGCGTGATCCGCGCATCCGGATCCAGATGATCTTCACCAGCGATCGGGCCGGGGCAGACCAGCAGCACATGCAAGCCTCGCGGTCCCAATTCCAGCCGCAACTGCTGCGAATACGCGGCCAGCGCGAACTTGGTGGCCGGATAGGCGCCCAGGTGGCGCGCGGCGGCCTTGCTCGCCAGGCTGCCGATATTGACCACGTGCCCCTTCGCGGCGAGCAGGTGCGAGAGCGCCGCGCGCGTGCACCGCACTACGCCCTGGAAATTCAAGTCCCATAGGCGTTGGAATTCATCCGGCACGGTATCGGCAAGCGTGCCGCGCGCGGACTGCCCGGCATTGTTCACCAACACATCGAGGCGGCCAAACCGCTCGATCGCGGCGGCCACGAGCGAATCGACCTGAGCCTGATCGGTCACATCGGCCGGGACGGGCACGATCGTTCGGCCGGGCGCGCTGAGAGCGGTGGCTGCTTGTCGCAGGCGGTCCGAATCGCGCGCCGCGACCACCACATTCGCCCCAGCCGATGCGAATACTTCGGCGATCGCTCGCCCCAGCCCGCGTGATCCGCCGGTGACGATGACCGCCTTGCCACGCCAATCACCTGCAGGTGCCATAGCGAGTTGCGTCGTCACGCCTCGATGGTGTAGGGCGATCGCTGCGGCCGGCTGAGCATGGCGCTGGCCTCGCTGTCGCCGACGAAATGCTCCTCCGCGGCGTCCCAAGTAAGCTTGCGCCCCAGGCGAAGCGAGATATTCGCAATGTGGCAGGCGCTCACCGAGCGATGCTGGCTCACCACGTCCGAGATCGGCTTGGCGCGCGACTTGACGCACTCGACAAAATTGCCCATGTGGTCGCGGCTCTCGTACAGCTTGATGCGGTCCTCGGGCAGCGGGTTATCCTTGAGCTCTTCGACCGGCTTGCCCGTGATGCGCCCGCGGTTGACATACAGCCGCCCCTTATCGCCCTCGAACAACACTCCCTCGTCGCCCAGATTGACGTGGACGTGGACGTCGTTGGGATACAGGAAATCGACGGTGAGCTCGGCCGGCGTGTTGTAGCCGCCAGGGATCATGGGCATCTGCCCCTTGCCGTCGACCGAGAGCGGCCCCGAATCCTCGACGCCAATGGCCCAATGGGCGATATCCATGTGGTGAGCGCCCCAGTCGGTCATGATTCCGCCGCTGTATTCGTACCACCAGCGGAAGGTGAAATGGCAGCGCTCGGGGCAGTAATCGGCCGCTGGGGCCTGGCCCTGCCAGAGGTCCCAGTTGAGATGCGCCGGGACGGGCTTCGTCTCGAACGGGCCCCCCACGCCGGTGGAGCGCGGCAGCGTGACGGTGACCTTGCGGAGCTTGCCGACGCGGCCATTGCGGACCATTTCACACGCCTGGTGAAATCGACCGTCGCTGCGCTGCTGAGTTCCCACCTGGAAAACGCGCCCGGTTTGCTCGACCAGCTTTACGAGCTGCTTGCCTTCGTCCACGGTGAGCGTCAGCGGTTTCTCGCAATAGATGTCCTTGCCGACCTTCAAGGCCGCGATGCAGATGGCCGTATGCCAGTGGTCGGGCGTGCCGATCGTCACGGCCTGGATGTCCTTGTTGTCGAGAAGCTGGCGGTAGTCTTCGTGGATTTCGGCCTTGCCGCCGAAGCGTTCCTTGGCGCGCTCGGCGTGCTGGCGGTCGACGTCGCAAACGGCGACGATGTCGCCGAACCGGCGTGCCTGATGGGCAATCCCCGTGCCTTGTCCGCCGACACCGATCGCCCCCAGCACAAGGCGATCGTTGGCTGAGCGTGGCTCCTCGGCGCGGGCACTCGGCGAATACCAGTACGGCGTGGCGGCCGCCGCCGCGATCAGGCTACTGGTCGACTTCAGAAAGGTCCGACGGCTATGGCGCGATGGGTGCATGAGAATTCCTTCGACGACCGTTTTACAGGATCTCTCCGGGGGCTAACGCCCCCAGGCTCGGCTAAAGGTCACGGCTCAGTTTACGTTCCCGAGCCGACGACTTCAAACCGCGTGACGCGCCACTCCACGTCGAGCGGCGTGTCGAGTATGAACCGCTGGTAACGCTGGGGATAGCCGAGCTCGTGGTCAAATCGAGCGCGCAGCACCACCTTCGATCCGGCCGGCGCTCCGAAGCCGCCCTCGGCATTGGCCGCCGACTGCAGGTCCTGCTCAATCGTGTCGAGCTGGCTGGGAACGGACCAATAGTCCCATGTGCGGCGCTGCCGGGGTGTTTTGCCGTCGCGAGTCATGGCGGTGACGACGCCATCGCGGACCTCGACGTGTACGGTGCCAGCTCGCCTGCCCGATAAGACCAGGTCCATGTTGTAGCTGTGCGGGCCGTTTTGCTGCCAGCGATCGGCGGCGGCATCGAGCTCGGACCGAGTTACCTCTGGCAACACGTCGCGGAAAAAAACTCCCAAGATCACCAGCCACACCGCCAATGCGACGAAGGTGCCGAGCAATATGCCCACCACGAGCGACGAGAGACGCAGGCGGGCGCGCCTGTGCGCCGGGGCGTGCGGAAGAGCGTGTGTGTCGTCGCTCATGGGTCGTGCAGATCGAGTCGAATTTGAGATGCGCTGCGCTCGGAGCGCGCGTGCACTAGTTCGCCAGCCAGATTGTGGCGTCGGCGGGGTCTTCGCGGTAGGGCTGTTGTTGGCGGTAAAGGTCCATGCGCTCGCGAATCGCACCGGCGAGCGCGCGCATCGCGGGGTCGTGCGTGGCGTGTTGGCTGGCCACTCGAAGGGCCGCTTCGCCGGCCTCGACGGCGCGGTCGAATTGGCCCGCTTCGGCATAGGCGGCGGAGAGCGTGTCGAGCGCGGGGGCGTAGGCCAGCCCGGTGAGCCGGCAGGCATGTTCCGCTAGTTGAAGCGCTCGACGCGAGTCGCGGCGTGCCGCGTCGGGGTGCGTGGCGAGAATCCGCGCCAGCTTGTCCGCCACCCAGGGCGAACGCGGCTGATTCTCCATGGCGCGCTGGAAGTAATCGAAAGCCGAATCGAACTCGCCAAGCTTCGAGAGTGCCAGTCCCATGCCAAAAACCGCCGCCGGATACCGCGCGTTCAACCGCAGTGCGAGCGCGTAATGCCTGCGCGCCGCCTCGTGGCTCCCGAGCAACAGAAGTATCTCGGCCGCGTTGGTTTGCGCGTCGGCACCCGCATAGCCGGTCTGAATCGCCTTCAGAGCCGCCGCGGCGGCCTCGTCCAGTCGTCCTTCCATCCGCAGCGCGAACGCCTTGTTGTGATAGACCATGTGATAGTTGGGGCGCAGCGCGATGGCGGCATCAAACTGACGAATCGCCTCATCGAGCATGTGGCGTGTCGGATGGCCGCCGGCGTTGCGGTTTTCGTCGCGAAATTGCTCCAGCAATGCGGTGCCAAGGGTGAAATGCGCGGTGTGGTTGCTCCCGGTGAGAGCCAAGGTGTGCCGGAATAGCGTAATCGTGTCGCGCCAGAGCGAAACCTGGCGGTGCGTGACGATCAAGAGCGCCAGCAGCACGCACGCGGCGCCAACACTCGCGGCGTAACGTCGCCACAACGGCACGTTGGACCAGTCGGCCAATCCCCAGGCGACGGCAATACAAAGACCGATCGACGGAATGTAGGTGTACCGGTCGGCCATCGCCTGATCGCCGACTTGAACCAGGCCGATCACTGGAACAAGCGTTCCCAAGTACCAAAACCACCCGACGAACCAATAAGGCCGCCGCCGCCGCCACCCGACGGCCGCGGCCGAAATGGCCAGAATCGTGATCGCGGCCGCGGCAACCCAGAGCGGTTCGAGCTGCCGGTCGGGCAACGGATACAGCGCCGCCAGGTTTGCCGGCCAGATGGTGCCGCCGAGATAGGCCACATAGGAGACCAGCGCGTTCATGGCGCGCATGGGGAGCGAAAGCAGCGCCACGGATCGCACCATGCCTACGCTTTGCTGCGCCCAAACGGTCACGAGACTCGCCGCCGCGGACAGGGCGAAGAGCGGTAGTTTCTCGCCGATGATCCGGCGCAGCTTGGACCAGCCAGCGCCGCCTTGGAAGTCGGACCGCCCGACTCGCTCCAGCGGCCAAAAGTCCAACAGCAACAGCACGCACGGCAGCGTGACGACCATCGCCTTGGACGCCAGACCCAATGCAAACGGAATGGCCACGAGCGCGTATCGGATGATGGACGGCCGCTCGGCGTATCGACCATAAGCCCACAGCGCCAGGCACCAGAAAAAGGTGCTCAGCACGTCCTTGCGTTCGGCCACCCAGGCCACCGACTCCGCGCGCAGCGGGTGCCAGGCAAAGAGCGCGGCCGCCAGCGCCGCCGGCCACACGCGAGCCGTGAGTCGCCGCAGCATTAGGAAGACCAGCACTGCGTTGGCCGCATGAAAAACCAGGTTGGTGGCGAGATGGCCGCCAGGCCACGACAGTCCGAATAGCTGGCAATCGAGCATGTGCGACAGGAGCGTCAGCGGATGCCAGTTTGCGGCCACCACGGCCGTGCACGCCCAGCGCAGGTTGTCGAGCGTGAGGCCCTGCCGGACGCGGTCATTTCGCGTGACGTAAAGCGTGTCGTCATAGAGGAGGAATTCGTGACCAAGGCACTGGCCAAAGGCGATCAGCACACCGGCCACGAGCGCGGCCAGGATCACCCCTTCACGCCAGGAAAAGCGACCCGCGCGCTGGACGCGTGGGGGCGATTTCAACGCGCGATTCGCACCGCCCTTGCGGTCTGCCACCGTCGCTGGCGCGCTGCGCGCGGCGCTAGAATTCGACCGTGGCCGGGTCTTCGCGGTACGGTTGTCGCGAGGCATAGAGCTCGATTCGTTCGGGAAGCACGATCGCCAATTGCGACAAGGTTGCTCCTGGCTTTCTGGTCTGTTGGACCAGGCGCAGAGCCTCGCGAGCGGTGTGCACGGCATCGTCATAGCGGCCTGCCTCGGCGTACGCGGCGGCCAGCGTATCGAGAAACATCGGCTGCCGGAAATTGCTCTGGCGACAAAGCGACTCGGCGAACCGGACGGCCTCGGCCGCATTGCGGTGCCGCGCATCGGGATGCGCAGCATAAATGCGCGCGAGCCGGTTGACGACCGCCGGCAGTTCCGCGCGTAGCGCCGCGGCGCGGTGGTAGAGGGCGATGGCTTCCTCGTCGCGTCTCTGTTTCATCCGCGCGGCCGCCAATCCGGCAATCGCCTCGACCAGGTTTGGTTCGACCGCCAATACGAGCGTGTATTGCTCGGCGGATTCGTCGGCACGTCCGGCCGACAAGAGCGCGGCGGCCAGGTTCGCGCGCTGGTAGGGGTTGCGTTCGTCCAGCGCAAGGGCGCGCCGCAAGTAGTCGATCGCCGCGTCCCATTGCTTCAGTTGCTGCAGCGCGAAACCTTTTGTGTAGAGTGCCTGCGCATCACGCGGACGGATTTCGAGCGCCGTGCTCAGCTCGGCGAGCGCCGCGTCGTAGCGGCCTTGTTCGACCAGGTTCTTGCCGAGCCCGAACCGCGCGACGAAATTCCGGCCGGTCACTGCGCAGGCATGGCGAAACAGCGACTCGGTATCTCGCCAATGGTCTAATTGTCGCCAGGTGACGGCCGCGGCCACCGCCAAAAGGCAACCGGCCCCAGCGGCGACCAGGTGCCGTCGTGCGCGAGTTCGATTGGCCCAGTCGGCCGCCAGCCAAACCCCGGCCACGAACAGACCGACCAGCGGCAGGTAGGTGTAGCGATCGGCTCGCGCTTGACCGCCCACTTGGACCAATCCCATCACGGGTACCAGCATCCCCAGATACCAAAGCCAGCCGACGATGACATACGGACGGCTACGCGCCCAAAGCACCGCCATGGCCGACACTACCAACAAGGCAACGCCCGACGACGCGGCCGCCATCCACGAGAGATTTCCCCCCGGGTGAGGATAAAAGACGGCCAGCCGCGCCGGCCACACCATTTGCCCAACGTAATCGGTGTAACTCACCATCGCGTTCATCACTCGCTGGTGCACCGGCAGCGAGTCGAGCGTGCGCACCGCGATGTCCATTTGCACCCACAGCGTCACGGCGCACGAAGCGGCCGCCAGCACGAAGAAGGGCACCTTTTCGACAATCAACCTGCCGATGTGGGAGGTGGCCCAGCGACCCAGCGGCCAATAGTCCAACAGCAGCATCACACAGGGAATCGTCACCACCATCGGCTTGGACAAAAGCCCCAGCGCGAAAAATACCAGTGCCGCCGTATATGACCACCAAGACGTGCGGCGAGCGTAACGGCAATAGCACCGTAGCGCCAACAGCGCAAAACACGTACTGAGCACGTCCTTGCGTTCCGCCACCCACGCCACCGATTCCACATGCAGCGGGTGCCATGCAAAGAGCGCGGCCACCACGGCGCTGGCGCCCACTCGGCCGGTCGTCCCGCGCAGTAATAGGTACAGCAGAACGACGTTTCCCGCATGCAGCAACAGGTTCACAAGATGATGACCGGCCGGATCAAGCTCGAATAGCTGGCAGTCGAGCATGTGCGACACGACCGTCAATGGATGCCAATTTGAGCCCACGACCGCGGTGAAGGCCCACCGTGCGTTCTTCCCGGACAGGCCGGAATTGACGTTCGCGTTGTGGACGACGTAAGCGCGATCGTCGAGGTCGACGAAGTCGCACTGCGCGACGCGCCAAAAAATCGCCAGGGTCGCCACAACAAGCGCCACCACAATCAGTACGTCGATGCGCGACAACGCGCTCGGCTCGCCGGTGGCGCCGGTGCCGGTTTCGACCAGCGCGCTGTCGCGGTCGTGCTCGAATTCGCGGTCCGCTTGCTTCAGCATCGACAGCTCACCCGTTCGGACGCCCATCGCGGTTGCCGGCCTTCGCTCGGCGCGTACCGGACTTTGATCCACATCGCGTTTATTCTAATATGAGAGCCGTGCCCATTCTCACACGGCGCGTCCCACCGACATCGCGCGAGCCACGCCGATGCGAACCGTAAAGTCCGGCGGCGGGTTTCCGGCCATTCTCTATACGCTGCGCAAGGCGCGCGAAGTCGGTCCCTGGAGACTCTGGAAGGCCATGCGCACCCGCAATGCGTGCAAGACCTGCGCGCTGGGCATGGGCGGGCAATCCGGCGGCATGGTCAACGAGGTCGGGCACTTTCCCGAAGTGTGCAAGAAGTCGCTCCAGGCGATGGCCTCCGACATGCAAGGGGCGATTGGTCCCGAGTTTTTTGCGCGCTACGCGGTTGCCCAGCTACAACGATTCACGCCGCGCGAGCTCGAATCGTGTGGGCGGCTTACGACGCCGCTTCTTTGCAAGCGTGGAGAGGATTACTATCGGCCGATTGCCTGGGACGAGGCACTCGCGCGCATCGCCGGCAAGCTGCGCGAGACGCCGCCGGATGAGACGTTCTGGTATTTCAGCGGCCGCAGCTCGAACGAGGCCGGCTTTCTCGTCCAATTGTTCGCGCGGCTGTACGGCACCAACAACGTCAACAACTGCAGCTACTTCTGCCATCAGGCGAGCGGCGTGGGGCTAAGCTCATCGCTTGGCACCGGCACGGCCACGATCGTGCTCGATGACCTGCGTCATTGCGACCTGGTCATGCTGATTGGCGGCAATCCGGCGAGCAACCATCCGCGGCTCTTGACCACGCTGGCCGAGCTGCGGCGCCGCGGTGGCGAGGCGATCGTGATCAATCCCGTGGTGGAAACCGGCCTCGTCAATTTCAGCATGCCCGGCAAGCTCTCGAGCCTGCTGTTCGGCAGCCGCGTCGCCAGCCTCTACGTTCAGCCCGATATCGGCGGCGACTTGGCGCTCTTGACCGGCGTGGCGAAGCGGATCGACGAGATGGGGGCGGTCGACGAGGCGTTCTTGCGAGATCATTGCGACGGATGGCCAAAGCTTGCCGAGCATCTGCGAGCGCTCACCTGGCGCGACATTCAGCAAAAGTGCGGCGTGGGCCAACGGCAGATCGACGCGATCGCGGTACGATACGGGGCCGCCACGAACACGATCTTCGCCTGGACCATGGGCGTCACGCACCACGCGCACGGCGTGCAGAACGTCCAGGCGATTGCCAATCTCGCACTCATGAGGGGAATGGTCGGCCGCGCTGGGGCGGGCCTGTTGCCGATCCGTGGACACTCAAACGTTCAAGGAATCGGCTCGGTGGGCGTTACGCCCAAGCTCAAGGATGCGGTTTTCTCGCGACTGGAGCAGCACTTTGGCGTGCGGCTTCCCACGACACGCGGGCTCGACACGCTCGCGTGCGTCGAGGCGGCCGCAGAAGGCCGCTTGAAGGTGGGCTTTTGTCTCGGGGGCAATCTGTACGGCTCGAATCCCGACGCCCGTTTTGCCGCCGGCGCGCTGTCGCGGCTCGATATGATTGTTTATCTCAGCACCAAGCTCAACACGGGGCACGCGCATGGCCTGGCTGCCGAGACGATCATCTTGCCGGTCTTGGCGCGTGATGAGGAGCCACAAGCGACAACGCAGGAGTCGATGTTCAACTTTGTGCGGCTCAGCGATGGCGGCCCGCGGCGACACCCCGGCCCGCGCAGCGAGATCGAGCTTGTCTCGCAGATCGCTTTGGAGGTGCTGGGTGAAACGACTCCCGTCGACTGGCGCGCCATGGCCGACCACACTCGCATCCGCGAGGCGATCGGCAAGATCGTGCCGGGCTTTGAGCCGATCGGCTCGATCGACCGTACCAAGCAAGAGTTCCAGGTCGGCGGCCGCACGCTGCACGCGCCCGGCTTCCCCACGCCCAACGGCCATGCACGGTTGCACATTCATGAACTGCCCGAACTCAACGGCACCGATGGTCAATTGCGACTCATGACGGTCCGCAGCGAAGGCCAGTTCAACACCGTCGTGTACGAGGACCACGACCTGTATCGTGGGCAAGAGCGCCGGGACGTGATCCTGCTAAATCCAGACGATATAGCGCGGCTGGGACTCGTGGTCGACCAGCGCGTGACAGTCCGCAGCGAGGTCGGCTCGATGGCTGGCGTGCTGGTGCGATCCTTTCCCGCCATCAAGGCGTGCAATGCACTGATGTATTACCCGGAAGCAAACGTGCTCGTCCCGCGACACGCGGACCCGGCGTCGCGCACCCCGGCGTTCAAAAGCGTGGCAATCTCGATCGAAGTACCAACCTTGGCAGCAACACAGGGTCGTCACACGGACAACTGAACCGCAGAGAATGCAAATGAACCGCAGAGACGCTGAGATCGCGGAGATTATCTTCCTCAGCGTTCTCAGCGTCCTCCGCGGTTAAAAAACTTCGCGATCGAGCGCAGAGCGCTTGGCGCGACCGTTTGGAGCAACACATGTCACGCTTCTTGCAGTTATGCTCAATCCGTTTCCTCTGCGGAATCTGCGTCATCTGCGGATACCAGCTTGCCTCGGCGCAATCCACGTTGCATGCCGAGCATGTCATGGTATACCGCGAGCCGGGCCGCTTCGGCGGATGGCCGGCCAACCATGGCATCTGGTCTTGGGGCAACGAGATCTTGGTTGGCTTCGGCGCCGGATACCACAAGGACAACGGCCCGGAGCGCCACGCGATCGACCATGACAAGCCCGAAGAGCACTTGCTCGCGCGGAGTCTCGATGGCGGCATGAGTTGGCAGATCGAAAATCCCTCCCAGCGCGGAGCGCTCATCCCAGTGGGCGAGGCGCTACACGGCGTAACGCCGCCGGGCCTCCAGGAAAAACCCTGGCGCGACTGCACGGGTGGCATCGACTTCACGCATGCCGACTTTGCCTTGACCGTCCGCATGACCAATGCCCATGCCGGGCCGTCGCGTTTCTATTACTCGACCGACCGCGGTCACAAGTGGGAAGGACCGTTCCGTCTGCCGCTCTTCGATCAGCCGGGGATCGCGGCGCGCACGGATTACATCATCAACGGAAAGCACGACTGCATGCTTTTTCTTACCGCCGCGAAGCCCGACCGCGAGGAAGGCAGGCCGCTGTGTGTCCGCACCACCGACGGCGGCCGCACCTGGAGGTTCGTCTCCTGGATTGCGGAAGAACCGCCGGGCTATGCGATCATGCCGTCCACGGTTCGGCTGGGACCGCGCGAGCTGCTTTCGGCGATCCGCCGCCGCGAGGACCCGAAACGCTGGATCGAAACCTACCGATCGCTCGACGATGGCCAAAGCTGGACTCTCGACACCGTGCCCGCACCGGACCTCGGCGAGGGGAACCCGGCGAGCCTGATCCGGTTGGCCGACGGCCGGTTGTGCTTGACATACGGGTATCGCGCGGCGCCCTACTCGATCCGTGCGCGGCTGAGCGGCGACGGCGGGCGAACGTGGGACCTCGAGATCATCTTGCGCGACGACGGCGCCGGCCGCGATATCGGCTACCCACGCAGCGTCCAGCGACCGGACGGCAAAGTGGTCACAGTCTATTACTTCTGGGACAAGCTCTCCGGCCACGAGCGCTACATCGCCGCCACGATCTGGGAGCCATCGTAGGTCAGGCACCCCGTGCCTGACCTGCCAGCGAAAACCAATCGCCGGCAATCGTCGCCGGCGGCTCCGGTAAACGTCACTCTGCTACTTGAAAGAACCACGTGGCCTTCACCGTGGCCCCACGCTACGATAAGGCGCAGGTCAGGGTGATATCTGCCAGCCTTTGCAAGTCTCGACAAGGATCCGAACGATGAAGCGTCTCGCCGTGTTGTGGATGGTGCTTGGTGGCTCGGTATTGTGGTGGTCCATGGTGACGGCCGCGGAGAGGTTCGCCACGGAGCCGCGTGTGCCGCAGTTTCTGGCCGGCCGCGAGCCGACAAGTCCCACTGTTCATCCTCCGGATCGCTGGTCGACCACGGAAAACATCGCCTGGAAGATTGATCTGCCGGGCCTTGGCTGGTCGTCCCCCATCGTCTGGGGCTCGCGCGTGTTTCTCACCACCTGCGTCAACTCGGGCGACACGACACCTCCGCGCAAGGGCCTCTACATCGAAGACCTCGACGCGAACAAGTACCCCAAGCCAAGGGACAAGCACCAGTGGAAGGTGTATTGCCTCGATCTGGAGTCCGGCAGCGTCGTATGGGAACACATCGCCCACGAGGCGATTCCGCCCAAGCCACACCACCTGAAGAACACGCTCGCCTCGGAGACCCCCACGACCGACGGCGAGCGCGTCTACGCCTACTTCGGCAACGTGGGCGTGTATTGCTATACGCTCGACGGCCGGCTCGTCTGGTCAAAGCTGTTCGAGCCGCGCGAGACACAAATGGGCTGGGGCACCTCGATTTCCCCGGTGTTGCACCAGGAGCGGCTGTACATTGTCAATGACAACGAGGAACAGTCGACGCTACTGGCGCTCGACAAGCGAACGGGCGACGTGATTTGGCAGATCGACCGCGAGGACGAAAAGACCAACTACGCCACGCCGTTCGTTTGGGAGAACGAGCTGCGGACCGAGATCGTCACCTCGGGCATCGGCTGGGCGCGCTCGTACGATCTCGACGGCAAGCTGCTCTGGCGGCTCAAGGGGCTTTCGGTCCTGGCCATTCCCACGCCATTTGCCAAGTTCGGCAACCTGTACCTCACTTCGGGCCACGTGTTGTGGGGTGGGAACCCGATGTACGCGATCCGGCCGGGCGCCTCGGGCGATATCTCCCCTGGCGAGGAGAAGCGGCTGGGCGAGCACATCGCCTGGTACCTGGAAAAGGCCGGGCCGTATCACCCGACGCCGCTGATTGTCGGCGAGCAGATATATGTGCTCTTGGATCGCGGTTTCATGACGGCCTACGACGCCAAGACGGGCGCCGAGATCTACGGTCGCACGCGCATGCCGAACGGGCGCGCGTTTACGAGCTCGCCCTGGACCTATGACGGCAAGCTGTTTTGCCTGAACGAGGACGGGGTGACGATCGTGCTGCGCACCGGGCCCAAGTTCGAGATCCTGCACACGAACGCCCTGACCGAAGACGACATGTGCATGGCCACGCCCGTGGTGGCGGGCGACCGGTTGCTGATTCGCAGCTCCGCGCGCGTTTACTGCGTCAAAGGCGCCGCGACCTCAACAACCGCCGCCGGACTATAGCGGACCTTAGCGAGCCGCCGGCTTGGGTGGCTGGGGCAAAGGCCGCAGGCCGTGCCCCAGTTGAAGTGTGCGTTTGGTGCGAACTCAACCGGCACGCTGCTGGGGCACGCTTCGCTTAGCCCCAGCCACGCGCCGATTCCAGCGCCGCTAGTTGCCACGTGGCGCGCGAGTCGCTCAAGTGCGCCAGCCGCATCCGCAACTCAACGTCCCGCCGGACCGGCGAGGACCTACCTGTTGTTCCGGTCGCCGGATCGAATCCGAAGAATTAAAAGCGCAATGCCGAACCCCAATGCAGCAAGGACAGCCGTTGCCGGCTCCGGGACGACGAGTTGAAATGCCTGGGCATCCGTCGTCGGCATCCAATCGCCATCCGGATTCTCACTTCTAAAGGCGCCAGATCCTACCTGGGACGACCACGCCCATGCCCAAATTCCGCCGGCGTCGCCAGCTCCGTTGTTGTAGATCGAGAGAAAGTATGTCACCCCACCGGCGGCATTGAAGGGAGTATCAAGTTTCGCCCAGTATTGCTCGTTGCCATGCTCATTGATTGGCATCGCCATTACCGACGCCGCAGTCGTCAGCAGTTCATTATCGGGTAATCGATCGCCACTAATTTCAGTGCTGTCATAGAAGGTAAACGTAAAGTCGTCTGCATAGGAGGTGCCAGCATCGAACCCCCAAAAATGGACGTACTGAACGTGTGCGGTGTTTTCAAGGTAGAAGTCATCCGCGATTCGTTGGCTGCCATAACTCGAGAGCCCGTTGAAGAATGGTAGCGGATCGGGGAGCCGCTCGAAGATAACCGTGGGCGCCGCGCTCACGACGGTGGACGCAAGCGCCAGAAGACACAACTCGCTGGCGACAACGCTGATTCGCTTCTTTCCGTTCATTTTTTTACCCTTTGTTCAAATGGCGTGGTGTTCAGGTCGATAGTCCGCAGGCGCTGGCGATTCGAAGTCGACGCTCCCAGCGCGCATGTTCTGGCGCGCGGAATAGCGCAAAACCCAACAACGGAGTTACTTTCGACGCCGACCGCGAAGACATGCCGTCGCGGTTAGTGGTGCGCCCAAACGAGCAAGGGCGACTCACCGCGATTGGAGTTCACTTGCGACTCCCGGCACACAGGAGAGAAGGGCCGCCTGAGAAGTTCCGGATTCCGGTGGATCTTACCCGCGCCCCCCCCGAAAGTCGAGGAAAAAACGCAAGAATTTCCAACGCCGGGTGAGCAAGTCACTGTGACAAGTCGCGTGGGTTTACGCCCACGTGGGTTCTCTGAGCAGCGCCAAGAACGCCTCAATGCCATCGGTGAGGTAATGAAGGCTTTCTTCAAGAAATTAGCGGCTTGACCTTCTCCTGGTGCCGTATCCAAGGTGATCAAGCCGCCCATACCTGTACATCCGATGGGTACAATTTTTGGCGGATCGTTGTCGTCGAAGAGCGCTGTGCGACTTGGCCTGCCAAGCTCGGCCTCCTCATGCGATGCGCCAATTCCGAACAAGATCTCGAGTGAATCTCGTGGGCATCCCTCCCCCACCGGCGTGATTTCCGGTTCGTTGAAATACCCGCCATTGCATTCCAACACGAACCGCCGATAGTCCTCGGGGAACCTGACGCCAATGCGGCGTTCGATCGCCACAAGTTGAGCTTCGCGCGGCAGGGGAAACCGTTCAACGGAAAACCTGCTGTAAACGTTGTCGATCGTCGTCATATCGGTAGCATCCTCAGGCGACAACTGACTTGGGCGTTCAGACATAATCCGCTGCCATTCCCATGGCACAGAAGGCAACGTATTCGTCGGAAGGGCTCGGGTTATCTGCTTCTGGCCCCGCCAACCATTCGTCCAAGGCGCTATCGAAGGCAGCCACCACGTTCTTCAAATTCTGTCTCACGTCGTGGGGAGCTTGTTTGACGAGAAGCTCTCTCGTCAAGTCGTCGGCGACTCCCCAAAACTCCGCGTAGGGCAGCAGTGGCCAAAACTTCTCAGGCACCTTACTCCGGTCGAGGTGTAATTTCGGATTGCTATCGTAGAATCTGCCGTACCACCGCTTCATCTGCTCTACGCTCAAGATGTCAGTCGCCTCGCTCATACGTTTCCCTCCGATTATTCGGACAACCGCCTACTTTCGCAACGCGGCCTTCCCTGAAGATGCCAACCTTTCGATTCGCTGGCGCTCAAGCGAAATCCGCGGCCATGATCATCGCCGCAAAGGCAACATACTCGCCCGAAGGGTGCGGCTTGTTTGCCTTCGATCTTACCAACCATTCTTCCAAGGCATCCTCGAATGCGGAAACGACATCCTTTAGATTTAGCTGCACATCGCGCGGAGCCTGTTCCACTAGAATCTCTCTCGTCAAATCGTCAGCAATTCCCCAGAATTCCGCGTATGGCAGCAGGGGCCAGAGACGCGCGGGTATTTGCCTTTGGTCGAGGTGTACCTTCGGGCTGGCGTTGTAGAAACTCCCATAACGCTCCCTCATTCGCTCGGCATCCAAAATCTCGGGCACCTTTCTCATACGGCTTCCTCCGATCACTTCTGCAGCGGACTACTTTCGCAACGCGTCCTTCATTTTTTCGAATTCCTCCCAATATTGCTGCCGAATGCTTGCGGGTACTTGTGCTGCATCGAACATCTTCTCCGAAAGTGCACGCATCTCTGTCTCGCTGACCTTGTTCCAATCGAAAACGCCGCCCAATTTACGTCTCATTTCTGCCCTCCATGTGAGGTAGACGTTGTAGGTAGCAATGTGGTTCGTGTCCGGCATTAAGAGCGCTGGAGCCTTCTTGGGGTCATAGCCGGGATAGGCCTTCTTCATCCATGCAGACATAACACCATGATGCGAATGTTGTCCAGGCCGAGGACTTGGCATGTCGGCATGCTTTCCCACTCGGTAAAGTGCGGATGGCGCTTCCGCACGGGGTGACGTCATGCCGGCCGCAGCGCGAACATTGGCCGAAAGTCCCAAGAGTCCCGCGGCTACCTGCGTTCCGTTGCTGACTTTGAAGCCGTCTTGGGTCGCGTCGAAGACGCCTTGGACGACGCCCACTGCGTTGCCTGCGGCGTCGTAGGCGATCAAGGCGCCGCTCGCAGACCGCGCGACTGAGCCGCCTTTAGCGAGCGCCGAGACGATCCCGCCGGTTCCCACAGCGATCAGCACTTGTCCACTGCCGGTGGAGATCGCTACGGCGGTGTCGTATCCCCGGTCTCGATCCTCTTGAGTGACTCCGATCAGTTCGAGTTGGCCACTGCTCAATCCAAGTGTGACGACGTTCTTGATCGCCGTAGCAAAGCCGTTGACGACTGCTTTCGCACCGGTGAGTGTCCCCGCGGCCGCGGCCCGGGCGACTTCACCGGGGAGTTGAACAGCGGATTGCAGCTCCGCGGCGAGGCGGCTGGAGCGGATCATTCCGGGCGTGACCACGCCGGTTAGTTCCGCCACGGCCCTGTTGCGTTGGATAACCGCGTCAAACAACGACGGGGATCTCTGCATATCGGCAGATCCGCGCGCCCCGCCGGTGGGTGCAAACCAGCCGGGGTTGGGCGGCGTGCCGCGCCGCGGATGCTTGGTCGGATCCCACTGGGCCTCATACAGTTTTGAAGCTTCGATAAATCGCGCTGTTCGCGCTTGAGCTTCTCGCGTTTCCGCTTCCTTTCGCAACAGCTCACGCAGTTCGCTGTCGTGCCTGGTGGAGATCCCGGCCAACCATTCCAACTGCTCGCGCTGGGCCCTCGCTTCCGCTTCCTTCCTCAACAGGTCATGCAGTTGGCCTTCGTGCCTTGTGGAGATCCCAGCCAGGCATTCCAAGAGCTCGCGGTCGGCTTGCGCGTTGTCCGCTTGGACGCGATCGCTTGAAACGCGCTTGCCAAGCAAGGCCTGCGCAAATAGCCAGACCTCGATCGGCGATACGTCGGTGTCGTCAACCGTCTCTTGGCGGAAACGGTGATTCATGCAACCTCTCCTGCATGTGCCACAAAGAAGGCGCGCCGCAGCATGCGCTTTGCAAGCGCAATCCAGCCAAGGGCGCTTTGAATACGCGTGTTCCGCGTCGGGCTTGCTCCGACACGCGCGTCACACGGGGTGACCGCACGCAGCGCGTGCTTCGTCGAGTACACGCGACATTAGCAGAAGTGGTGGCCTGGTTTCTAGCGCAAAAATCGGCCACTCAATTTGGTTGTGGCGCGGCCATTAGGTCCGGTCGCTGGACGATCCGGCCAGGACCCTTGAAGCGCGGCACGGGTTTGCGAGCCGTCCGGTTTATGCCGGCGGGCCGACGGCAGGGATAAACCGCGCGGCTCGCACGTCCATTTGGACGATTCCAACGCTGCTGGTTGCCAGGCGGCGCGCGGTGCGTTACAGTCGGCAAATTGGAGCCTGGAGAAACCGTAACCACGCCGCTCTTTCACAGGAGGAGTCGGACATGAAACGTCGCGATGATCGTCGTACCTTCCTCAAGCAGTCGGCGCTCTTGAGCGCCGGGCTATGGGCCGCCGGTGGCGTTGCGCCCCGCGCAGCGCGTGGCGCCAACGAGGAGATCCGCTTCGCCTCGATTGGCGTCGGTGGCAAAGGCTCGAGCGATACCGACGACGCCGGACGGCACGGCGCGATCGTGGCGCTATGCGACGTGGATGACAACGCCCTGGGCAAGAAGGCCGAAAAATTCCCCCAGGCGGCCAAGTACAACGACTTCCGCAAGATGCTCGAGGAAATGACCGGCTCGATCGACGCGGTCACGGTCAGCACCGCCGATCACACGCACGCCGCGGCCAGCGTGATGGCGATGCGGCTCGGAAAACACTGCTTCTGCCAGAAACCGCTTACCTGGAGCGTACACGAAGCGCGCACCATGCGCCAGGTGGCCACCGAAAAGAACCTCGCCACGCAGATGGGCAACCAGGGCACCGCGCACGACGGCTTCCGCGAGGGAATCGAGGTGCTCCGCTCAGGCGGAATCGGTCCGGTCCGCCAGGTGCACGTCTGGACGAACCGCCCCATCTGGCCGCAGGGCATCGCCTTTCCCACCGAGACGCCCGGCATCCCGAACCACGTGCACTGGTACGAATTCCTGGGGCCGGCACCCGACCGCGCGTATCACCCCGCCTATGCGCCCTTCAAATGGCGCGGCTGGCTCGACTACGGCACGGGGGCATTGGGCGACATGGCGTGCCACACGCTGAATATCGCGTTTCATGCGCTGGAATTGGTCGATCCGAAGTCGGTCGAGCCAGTGGCTACGTCGGGAATCGTCGACAATGCGAGCTTCCCGGCCTGGAGCGTGATCCGCTGGGAATTCGGGCCGCGCGGCGAATTGCCCCCCTTGACTATGACCTGGTACGACGGCGGCGACAACCTGCCCTCGGACAAGCGCGTCGCCGAGGATCTATTGCAAGGGCAAGAGCGCCCCGGCAGCGGGCTGCTGTTAGTCGGCGACGGTGGCTCGTTCTTCTCGCAGAACGATTACGGCAGCGAATACGTGCTTCTGCCCAAGGAAAAATTCGCCGAGTACAAGAAGCCCGAGCCGTCGCTGCCGCGCGTGGGCGGGCGACACTTCACCGAGTTCTGCGACGCGATCCGCGGCGGGCCCAAGTCGATGTCCAATTTCGACGCCGCCGGCCGAATGACCGAAACGGTGCTCCTGGGCGTGGTGGCGCTCCGCGCCGGCAAAAAGCTCGAATGGGACGCCGCCAACATGAAGGCCACCAACTGCCCCGAGGCCGATGCGTTCATCCGCCGCGAATACCGCAAGGGGTGGACATTGTAGCTGGTGTGGCTGGGGCTAAGGCCGAAGGCAGTGCCCCAGTTGAAGCGCATTGGGCAATTTGCGTTTCGTCAGGGTTCGCGCCAATCCGCGAGCAATAGGTCGAAGCCTAGATCACGGATCCGACGGTAATGGGACGTGTTGCCGGTCACAAGCATTAGACCGTGACGTAGCGCGACCGCTGCAATCATGGGATCGATGCGACCGATCGTAGCGCCCTGTACCTCAAGCCGTGCGTAGAGGCGACCCGCGATTTCCGCCGCCTCGGTATCCAGAGTAAGAATCTCGTGGCTGCTGGCGAATCGCAGAAACGGGCTGATTCGCGCTTCACGCCCGGCCTTTACCATGCCTTTGACAATCTCGAGGACAGTAAACGTCGAGATGGTGAATCGTCCGAATTGCTCGCGGTATATTGCTGCGTGCGCTGTGACCTGTGCGTTACGGGCCCTGAGTAACTCCGAGAGCGTATCCGTATCAAGAATCGCTCGATCCATTCGGTTTGGTCCTGAGACGTTGAATCTCGCGCGTGCGGTAGACGTCGTCCATGATCCTGTCTACCAGCTCGGGCTCATCAGCCAGCAGGCCCACGAGATCCGCCGCGGATTCACATTCCGCCACCGCCTTCTCCGTCACCAGCTTTCGTAGCAATTCTTCGACCGTGCAATGACCGGCGGCGGCAAGCTGCCTCGCTCGCGCGAGCGTTGCTTCATCGAGTTGGATCATCGGGGTATCCATGGTTGAACCTGTCATACGGTCCGCATTCCAATTTTACCACGATTACAGGACATCAGCGATCCGGCGGGCCAGGAAGGGTGGCTGGGGCTAAGGCCGAAGGCCGTGCCCCAGTTGAAGTGCGCGTTTGGTTTGACCTCAATCGTTACGCCGCTGGGCCACGCTTCGCTTAGTAGCCCCAGCCACGCGACGCCCTACGTCTCAGGTTGGGAGAAACTCGGCCGCCCTCCGGGCGGACAGCGCAATGAAGCGGTCAGCTCACCAGGGACTGAAATCCCTGGCAACCATCGTGCGCCCTCCGGGCGATGAAACGAGCACCGCCGATTTGTGCGTACGCCGTCACGTATGGCGGGTTGAGCGCAGCGAGGCCCGCCGCACAGGCTCAGCGTAAGGAAAGCGCCGGTCGCAGCGTCACCGACTTCAAATCAAACAGCGCGCCCTTGATCTTGCCGTTTGCGCGGATGCCCAGGCGGTAGGTGCCTGGCTCAAGCAGCAGCTCGCCTACCTTTTCGCGGCGGTAGGTGTTCCAGTCGCCTGTGCCTTCAACGACGCCGCCGAGCTGCTGGCCGGCTACCTCCAGGAGGTATGAATTGCCGGCCGATTCGTCGTCGCACGACCAGTCGAAGAACACGACGTACCGCGTCTTGCGCGGTATCTCGATGGTCCACACGGCGTGGTCATCCTCGCTGTTCCACCAGCCGAGCGCGCCGTTCACTTCCTCCAGTCGCAACGTCTGGCCGTAAATCTCGCAGTTACTAGAGAGGCAGAACAGCTCTCGGCGAAGCGCCTCGGGGCGGACCAGCTCGGGCCGGTTCCCCAAGATCTGCTTGGGCGCGGGCGCCGCCGAGCCAATCAGCGCCATCAGATCGGCGAAATCCTGCGGCGTGAGGTCCTTTTCGAGCCCCTCGGGCATCAGCGACTTGCCGGTGCTTTCGAGCGCTTCGAGATCGGTCCGCAGCACCACCTGCTCTTTCGCTTCCTGACCCAAGAGCGTCACGCTCGTGGCGGTTTCGTTGGTCAAGAGGCCGCTGTGCGTGAGCCCTCCGATGGTGACGGCGGTATAGCTCACAAACTTGGCTTCGACGGCGCGGTTGGGGTCGAGGACCGCCACGAGCATCGCCTGTGGCGAGCGATCCACCAGCGCCGCCAGGTCTGGCCCGATCGCGTGCCCGGCGTCGCCGAGCCGGTGGCAGAGGGCGCAGCGGCGCTCGAACACTTGCTTTCCGCGCGCGGCGTCGCCCGCGAGACTTGTGGCAGCAAACGCCTCGATCACGGCGCGGCGATCGGCGTTCTGGTCTCCTCCCAAGAGTTTGGCCGCGCGCGTGCGCACTTCCTGCGACTTGTGCTCAAGCAGCCTTTGGCGCGCGACGGCGTCGAAGTCTTGCGGCAAAACGACGCCGCTCTCGACCGCATCCAGACAGGCGGCCAACCAGTTGTCACGACGGAAGAGGATCGGCAATATCTCCGCGCGGAGGCCAGGCCCGTACGATCTCCAGCCGGCCAACACCAGCGACGGAAGGTTGTCGCCCTCCTGGGCGGCAAGTGTCTCGAGCGCGACCTCTTGTAGTGGCGCGGGGTTCTGCGGAGCGAGCAGGTCGCACAACGCTTGCAAGTCGGCGTCACGCTCGTCTGCGTCCCGACCGAGCAGGCGCACGGCCATCAGGCGCTCTTCGTCCGGTCGCTGCGCGTCCGCCGCCGCGCGTCGCGCGTAGGCGAATAGCGCCGACAATTTCGCAAGGGAGCCTTGAAGTTCGGCATCAGCACCTTCATGCAGTTTAGCGAGGGAAATGCCGCGGCCATCGAGCGATTCGACCAGGCTCGCCAGCGCGTCGAGCTGCCAAGGTTGGTAACCGTTGAAAGGTGTGGCAGTAATCGCCTTCAAGAGTCGGTCGAGCGCCTTGGCATCGTCCATCCGCGCAGCCAGCGCCACCAGGCTATTCACCAGGTCGCGCGGAGGCTCTCGCCCCTCGGTTGCCGCCAGGACGCCGCCTGCCAGCTCATCGAAATCGCGCGTTGCCGAACTCATGACCGCGGCCGAGATGAACGGGTCGTCGGCGTTTGCCACCGCGAGGCGTCCAAGCGCCCGCGCGGCCGTCGTGTCGCTCGATTCGCCCAGCGTGTAGGCCAGTTGCAGGCGGACTTGGGGATCTGGGTCGTCGACGAGCTTCTCGAGCGCGGCGCCCAACTCGCTCGACTTTTCCAAGAACGCCTCCGACAATCGCACCGCGTGCCGCCGCACTCCGCCATGCGAATCGCCGAGCGCCGCCAGAACGCTCGGTGGTTCGAGTGCATCCAGTCCGTCAAGCGTGCACAGCGCGTGCAACCGCGCGGTGGGGCGAACTCCGGCGGTTACGAGCGCGGCCAGAGCGGCGGCTGCCGACTTATCCCCGCGCTCGACCAGAAGCTGCTGCGCCTTGTCGCGTACCCAGCCATTCGGGCTTTCGAGCTGTGCGACCAGCGTGGTCGAGTCGAGCGTGTCGAGCCGCGGAATTGGCCGCGGCGCGGCGCCCACCGGAAACACGCGGTAAATCCGCCCCATGTCGCTGCCGGCGCGCACGTCGATCCGCTCCATGAATTCCTGGGGAATCCACTCGGGATGCTCGATCACCGCGCGATACATGTCGGCAATCCACAGCGCCCCGTCGGGCCCGGTGCGGAGCATCGTGGGCCGGAACCAGTTGTCGGTGGAGGCCAGGAACTCGCTCCGCTGTTCGTCCGCGGCGCGCCGGCTCTTGATCGTCACGCCACGGCGGAACGTCACTTCGCGATGCACGAGGTTGTGGACCGGCTCGCTGACGAACATGTTCGCCTCGAAGCCGGGCCCAAACAGCTCGTCGCGATAAATGATCGCGCCGCAGGCCGACGTGAACCGGTCGGCGGTGTGCAGGTCATTGAACCGTTCGAGCGTGCGGCTTCGCGGATAGACACGCGCCGTCCCCGGCACGAGCGGCACGTCCTCGCGAGTCTCCGGCGCTGCGAAATGCGCGTTCCGCTTCAGGTAGTGATCCTCCAGCACGTATTGCCACATGGGGTTTACGTTGTTGTTGCCGAACCAGTTTCCCCAGTCGTCGCGCGTTCGTTGGAACTGGGTAAAACCCAGTTGCGGCTCGACGAGCCCCTCGGCCGGCCGGATGCGAAAGTCACGCCCGCCGATGTCAACAACCTCGCCCGTCTTGGTCGACTTGACCTTGCCGCCGCTGTCGCCGTTGGCGCCGTAGATCCAATTGTCGAGCCCCCAGGCAAAGCCGTTCGCGCGATGCTGCGGGTTTCCCTCGTTGAACCCCGTGTAGAGGACTTCGCGGACATTGGCGCGGCCGTCGCCGTCGGTGTCTTCGGCGTAGATGATGTCGGGCGCGGCGGTCAGCATCACACCGCGCCGCCAGGTCATGACGCCATTGGGATACGGCAGCCCATCAAGGAACACGGTCGAGCGATCGTACCGCCCGTCGCCGTCGGTGTCTTCGAGCGTGCGAATACATCCACCGGACTGCTCAGCCTCTTTGTCGCCATTGGGATAATCTCGCATTTCCGCCACCCACAGTTTGCCGTCGGGGCCCCAGTCGAAGGCAACTGGGTCGAACACCAGTGGCTCGCTGGCGACAAGCTCGACTTGAAACCCCGGGCGCGGCTCAAGCGACACAGGCGCCGCCGTGGGGCTCTTCGCGCGCGGAGTCTCTCCGGCCAGCAACTCGTTAAAGGAACGGCGGTCCACCAGGTCGCGCAGCCGGCTTGTGTCCTCGTTCTGCACCCAAAGATGCCGCGAGTGGAACCACGCGCCGTTCGAAGCGCCGGCGCGCGAGATCACTGGTATCTCGACAGGTGATCCACGCGTCGCGGCTTTGACGCGCCGTGACCAACCCGTCTCCATCGAGTCGAACAGATCGAGGCCATACTCGCGCTCGTTCGAGAAGAGCACATCCAGGTGCAAGTCGTCGTCGAGATCCAACAGCCGCAAGCTTGCGTCACGGCCGGCTGTGTCGACGAACCGAGCCCCATCGGGCAACCGGAAGGAAACCTCGCACCAGCGCTTGCCGTCGCGGTCCCGACGAAACACGGCGTTTTGCAAGTCGTTCGCCACGAGCAGCTCGCAACGGCCATCGAGGTCTAAATCCCGCAGCCGCACGCCTCGGTCCAGTCCGTTGCTGGCCGTTTGCAACGGCTGGCCGTCGAGCTCCAGTCCGTCGAGCCCGCTTGGATCCTGGACCCAGCCTTTCGCGTCGTAATGCCAAACGCCGGCTGTCCGCTCATTCCGCACGAGCAGGCTGGCGCGGCCGTCGCGCAGCATGCCAAACTGAACGCACGTAGATCGGCGGTGGCTCGGCTCGACAATCTCGACCAGCGACACGGGAAAATCCTCAACCATCCAGGTCCGTGTTTGGGGTGACCAGCGGCGAGACTGGCGCACGCGTTCGTTGCCGATCACGACGTCGAGATAGCCATCGCGATCGAGGTCCAAGAGCCGCACGCCGTTGTCGTCACCGTCGCTGGCGCGCAGCGGCTCGCCCCCCAGCGCGTGTTGTGTAAGCCGATCGAGCGCTTCGCGAAAGTTGAGGAACTTGACCTTCGTGCCGTGCTCGCGAGTTGCGTGGTCCACCAGCTCAATGACTTGCTCGGCGCGGATCCAGTTGTGTGGATGAAAAACGAGATTGAATGTCCCCTGCTTGGCCACGCACACATCCAGCGCCGCTTCAAGGTCTCGCACTGTGCGCGGATTGTTGGGCTTTTGAACGTTTTGAGCCTCCCAATCGCTGGGTACGACGCACGGAAACTCCCAACACAGAACGCCCAACTGGTACGGATAGGGGTAATCCTCGATTGTGTTGGCGAACGAGTCGAATGGCAGGTAGCGGCGGAACCTCTCCTCGCCGTCGGGCAGCAGGACCGCCTTGCGCGGCAGCTCGGCGTCGCGCGCGGTCGTGAGATTGAAGACCGACGAGTCGATCGCCAGGAACCTGCCGGCGGCCGTCGTCTGATTGAAAATCTCCGCGAAGAAACGAGGGCTGACCGAGTTGAGCGAGTCGCAACACGGCATGCGGAACGCGACTGGCTGGTTGCCCGGAATGCTGGCCATCATGTCGACGCAGCCGTCGTAGGTGGCTTTGGCCTTGGCAAAGTCGCCATCCTTCAGGAGCGGACACGGATGATCGAGCGTGTGGACCTCCAGGCTGAGCCCCTCGGCCAGCCATTTTTGGAGATGCGGATCGGTCGGGTCGATGCGGTTGGTCATGATGCTGACCGGGGCGCGACCGTCTATTTTTTTCAATCGCTCGAGCAGCGGGCGCAGGAACGCCTCCCACTTTTCGTGCCCGCGCATATCGTCGATCGCCAGGATGACGACGGCCTCGACCCCTTCTTCGCCCACCCATTGCGGCGTGACCAATTTTGGAAAGTGGCACGAAACGTAATAGGGATCGAGCGACGCGAGGTACGCAAGGCGGTTGCCGTCGCCTGCCGCGTCACCGGCCGAGGCGGTCGCCGCAACCAACAGTATCAGGCCGCGCCACCAGCGCCGAAGGTGCATGAGGAGTTTCGCGCTACGAATCACCGAATAAAGCATCTCTTGCCGCTGCGCCAAGCGTTTGCCCCATGCGTCGAGTCGCCGAATCATCCATACCCGCGCCGAGTCGCGCCAATCGTCTTAGCGCCCAGCGAGTCGCCGGGGGCTGACCCATCCGCTAGCTCAGCCTGGGCCACTGGCTCAGGGCCAAGACAGCCTAAGAGGTCTAAGACCTACCATCCATTTTGGCGGTCCATTATGCGCTCATCGGACGCACTCCGCCAACCGCCGGGGGGCTCCAATCAGGGGGTTGGCAGCCCTATAATTACGGTAAAGGCATTCATGAGCGTCCCGACAAGATCCGTCGACAACGCCGAATCGGTGCTGCGCATTGTAGCCGAGGCCACGGCCGCCTCCACGGGGCGCGACTTCTTTCGTGCCTTGGTCAAGCATCTTGCGGCGGCCATCGATGTCCGCTTTGCATTTGTCGCGGAGCGGATCGAACCCTTCGCCGGCCGAATGCGAATCGTCGCCATGTGGGACGGCCGCGGATTCGTCGAAGACATGGAGTATGACGTGGCGGGAACCCCCTGCGAGACGCTGGTGGGTCGCGAGCCCGCCTATTTCCCCTCCGGTGTTCAAGAGCGCTTCCCCGACGACCAGTGGCTGCGGCACGCCGGCATCGAAAGCTATCTGGCGATTCCGTTATTCGACACGGCCGAGCGGCCACTCGGGCATCTGGGGATCATGCACGTCGAACCGATCGACAAGGATTGGCTGGCCACCCCGGCATTGATGATCTTTGCGGCGCGCAACACCGTGGAGCTGGAGCGCTGGCATACCGAAGAGCGACTGCGCGCCGGTCAGGCCGAGCTGAAAAAGCGCGTCCGCGACCGAACACGATCGCTCGCGGAATTGAAAGAGATGCTGCGACGCACGATCGCCGACCGCATGAAGGCCGACGACGCGCTGGTGCGATCGAATCGCACCTTGCAGTCGATTCTCGACAGCATTGGAGACGGGGTTGTCGTCGCCGATGAAAACGGCCGGTTCATCCAGTTCAACCCAGCCGCCGAGCGCATCCTCCGCGATCACATCCGCAACATTCCGCCCGACGAATGGACGGAGCACTATGGGGTGTTTTTGCCCGACAAGGTCACGCCCTACCCGCCGGACCAGTTGCCGCTGGCGCGCGCGATGCGAGGAGAGGTGGTCAGCGAGACCGAAGTCTTCATGCGGCACAAGGGAGTCCCCGACGGAATCTGGGTTAGTGGCAACGCCTGTCCGCTCAACGATGCGACCGGCGCGCTGCGCGGCGGCGTGGCCGTGTTTCGCGACGTCACGGCCAACCGTCGCGCCGAAGACGAGCTGAAGGCGCAGCAGCGACTGCTGCTGCAAATGCTCAGCGCGCACGAACGAGATCGGCAGTTGACCGCCTACGAGATTCACGACGGGCTGGTGCAGTACGCCACCGGCGCCGTCATGCGTCTGGAGGTCCTCCGGCGCGACCGCGCCACGATGACGGACGACCAGCGCGAACACCTGGACGTGGCGCTACAGTTAGTGCGCCAAACCATCGACGAAGGGCGCCGCCTGATCACGGGTCTGCGCCCGCCCATTATCGACGAGAAGGGGGTGATCGCCGCCATCCATTACCTGATCAACGCGGGACCGCCTGACGAAAAAATCCGCATCGACTTCCTCCACGACGTGCGATTCCATCGCCTCCCCTTGCTCCTGGAAGGCACGATCTATCGCATCGTTCAGGAGGCGCTGGCCAATATCCGGCAGCACAGCGGAGCGGCACGGGCGGCCGTGCGCCTCGAAGAACGCGGGAACCGCATCTATCTCGAAGTTCGCGATTGGGGTCACGGCTTCGACGCCGCACAGGTCGCCGAGCAACGCTATGGCCTGCAAGGCATTCGTGAGCGCGCTCGGTTGCTAGGGGGTCGTGCCCAAGTCGAAAGTACCCCCGGCGAGGGGACGCGCGTTGTGGTTGAATTGCCGCTCTTGGCAGCGGTCCCCCCCAGCGAGAATAGCGCCTCATGAGCATTAAGCTATTGATCGCCGACGACCACGAAGTCGTGCGCGTGGGGCTCAAGAGCCTGGTAGCAGGAACGGAGATCAGCGTCGTCGGCGATGCGGCGACGGTCGAAGAAGCTGTTCGCCTGGCCGTCGAACGCCGTCCCGACGTGGTGCTGCTGGATGTGCGGATGGGAGGCGCGGACGGGCTGGGGGCACTCGCGCGGATCAAGGAAGAGCGCTCGCAACTGCCCGTCGTCATCTTGTCCACGTTCGACAATCCGACGTACGTGGCACGCGCCGTGGCCTTGGGCGCCTGTCGCTACTTGCTCAAGGGATGTAGCCGCGACGAGCTGATTTCGGCGATTCGGTCGGCCGCCAAGGGCGAGGTGTCGTGGACTCGCGATGAGCTCCGCCGCGTGACCGGGGCGCTAGCCACGCCGCGGCTGGCGGGCGACCTGGAAGTCCCTCTGACAAAGCGCGAGAGCGAGGTGCTGACCCAAATGGCCCTGGGGCTCACCAACCGCGAAATCGCTCAGGCGCTGCACATCAGCTACGAGACGGTCAAGGAGCACGTGCAGCACATCCTGCGCAAGATCGGTGTCACGGACCGCACACAAGCAGCCGTATGGGCCGTCCGCAAGGGATTGGTGTGATCGGCCGGGGTGTTATTGCTCGCGCGAGGCTGCGTCCGAGTCGACGCGCCGCAGCAAAAACAGCGCGCGCACGAGGTCCTGCCGCGGTGTGCCGGGCGCTACGTGCTGAGTAGCCGGTTGACCTGGCAAAGCGCCCATCGGCACTTGGACGCTGGGCGCGGAAGGCAAAGGCTGGCCCTTCTCTGCGGCACGCGGCACAATCTGTTGCGCCGCGCGCTCGCGCACAATTTGTTGGCGATTGGTGAAACCCAACTGCGGCACCGGTGTGGTCAGCCGGTGGGCGCGGCCGAGCTGTGTTTGTTGCTCTGCCGCCGTCTGGCCTGACGCGGCAGGAGCCTCCTGAGGTCGGAGTTTGTCGATCGATTGCCCTTCATCGACGCGCACATTTCGCCCGCGTCGAAGAACCTCGGATGCCGGACGCCACAAATTGCCTTCGGTGGTGACGTTGGGGAATGCATCGCCCTGGTTGGCCAGGTCGTCGAGCGTCGCGGAAATCTGCGATGGAGTGGCTTCCACGTAGATCACGTCGTAGCCCATCTTCGACAACGCATTTTCGTGCTCGAGTTGAAACTTAACGCCTAATGCAGCGGGCGCGGACGACTCGGTCGTGTCAGCGGCTTCGGCCGGTTTCGCCGCCTCTGGTGCGCTTGGCGCGGCTCCCAATTTTTCCGCCGCGCCAGCCGCATCCAACGGCGCCTCCAAGGCAATCTGCTGGCGCAACAGCACCTGGTCGAATTGCCGATTCCGGAACGCCTCGTCGCGCACATCGCAGCGAATCACCAGCAGGTCCGCCGCTGGTTCGGTCACGAGCTTGTCTTGTGGCGCTTCGTCCTCGTCGCGTGGCGCGCCGGATTTTGCCAGCGTTTCAGGCGAATCTTCCTCACGATCGGCCGCCTCCATGTGGGGCGTCTCGCGCGGCGACGCGCCGGGGACCGCGGCGGACGGCGCCGCGGCGCTGGAAGGCGACCGTCGCGCGACGCTCGTGCGCGTCGCACGCTGCTCGTCGGGAAGGACGACCAATAGCACGATTGCCGCGGCCACTGCGGCGGCCGACCACACCATGGGCCTAATTATCCGCCGCCTCCACGGCACCGGTTGCCTGCGCTCGATGTTCGCTTCCTCCCGAGGTAAGTGCACTGCCACATCGAGCGGTGGCTGAGCGAGAGTCAGCCGCTGCGCCTCGCGCAGCACCTGTTGCTCGAAATCAGCCGGCAATTGCTGTCGCGGCAATCCCTGTACGAGGCCACGCACTGCGCGCAGTTCGTCGAGCAACTGGCGCGCGGCGGGATCAGCCGCCAGGCGGCGGTCGACGCGCTCTCGCTCGGCGTCAGCCAGCTCGCCATCGAGGTAGGCACTGAGCAGTTCGTCTTGAACGTCGTCACTCATGTTACTTCGGCATGAAGCATGTGCTTCAGTCGCTCGCGCAATTGCATCCGCGCACGGTGCAGGCGGCTCCGCACCGTGCCCGGCGGTATTTCCAGGAGTTCGGCAATCGCCTCGTACGATAATTCGTCCATCTCGCGGAGCACGAGGATCGTGCGGTGCTCCGGATCGAGCGAGGCGAGCGCCGCACGAACCTGAGCGGCACGCTCCTGTCGTTCGAGCGCCGCGCTCGGCCCCGGTGTGGGGTCGATCGGCTCGCGGCCGCTTGCTTCGCGCAATCGCTCCACGGACTGCGACGGCCGATGCCGCCTCCGCCGGCTGGCGGCCAGGTTCATCGCGATCCGATAAAGCCAGGTGTAAAACGCCGAATCGTGTCGGAAGGTCTCCAGCTTGATGAACGCCTGCACGAAGGTGTCCTGAGCGATCTCGCGAGCGTCTTCCATCGAGCCGGCGACGGCCACCAATGTGGTGAACAGCCGGTTCTGGTATCGGCTCACCAGTTGCCCGAACGCCGCCGGTTGCCCGGACCGTGCTGCGGCAATCAACGATGCATCGTCGTTCACAAAATGCCAATGATTAGACGTGCCGCCAGGCGCGAAAGTTCCCGCCTTGGGCGAGCGGCCGGTGTGAGCCGGCCGGTCTCATACCCCTAACCTCGTTCAGACCGCCTAACTCCTTGCCGACCAAGGCCTCTTCAGCTCTTCGGCCGGATCAATTCCGGATGCCTCTCACGCACTCGGCACACCTTGGGGTACGAATGAAATTGGACGTACGGTTGATGCGGGTTCTTTTGAACGTAGCTCTGATGGTAGTCCTCTGCAGGATAGAACGCCGCCAGCGATTCAAGTGTCGTTACGATGGGGGCCGAGAAGGTCTTGGCCGCGGTAAGCTGCTCAATCTTCGCCTGGGCGGCGCGTTTTTCCTGGTCATTGGCAACGAAGATCGCCGAGCGATACTGCGTGCCCACGTCGTTGTCCTGGCGATTGAGCTGCGTTGGATCGTGCGCGTCGAAGAACACGTCCAGCAGTCGATCGTAGCTGATCTTCGCTGGGTCGTACGTGATGCGGATCGCCTCGGCGTGTCCCGTGCGACCGGTGCAGACCGCCTCGTAGTTGGCCGCTTCGCGCGTGCCGCCCGCATAGCCGCTCTGGACGTCGGCAACGCCCTCAAGCTGCGCGAAGGCCGCTTCGGTGCACCAAAAACATCCTGCGGCGAAGACGGCCGTGGCCTTGCCCTTCGCCGTGTCTTGAAAAGCCCCCGAAGCAGCCGCCGGGTCGGCCAGCGTTGCCAGCCGCTCGCTGGGCGTAAAGGTCAACGACTCGGAATTTAGGCAAAACCGCAGGCCCGTGGGTCGCGGACCATCCTCAAACACGTGCCCTAGGTGGCCATCGCACCTTGCGCAAAGAATCTCGGTGCGAACCATGCCATGGCTGCGGTCGGTTCGCTCGAAAACGTTGCCGCGCGCAATTGGCTGAAAAAAGCTTGGCCAACCTGTGCCGGAATGGAATTTCGATTCGGAGCTGAACAGCGGTAGACCACAGCCGGCGCACGTGTATACGCCCGACTGCTTGTTGTCGAGCAAGGTGCCGCAGAACGCGGGCTCGGTACCTTGCGATCGCAGGATCTCGAACTGTTTCGGCGTGAGGCGCTTCTGCCACTCCTGGTCGCTCAACACCAGCCTGGGCGAATGGACCGGCCCGACCAGCTCCCCCCGTGAATCGAATACGTATACCTGAACCATCGTCGGTCGCTCCTCGAACAGCCGGTCCGCGCGCCGCCAAAGCGCGCTTATCAGCGAAACGGAAAGAATCGCCGCGCCAGCAAGGCACGCGACGATCCCTAGATTACTCGATCGGAAGAGCCGGCGCATAGCGTTCCCCTGTCCACCAGGATACTTACGCTTGCCACGGGCGAACAGTTCGTCGCGAATATAGCGGCCACCGATTTAAGGCCTGCGACTTTGAGACCAGAATTCCTTTGATTGAGAAAGGCGTTCCACGCGCATCTTAGGTCCGAATTTGATCTAATTGGCGTAGCACTCGGTTTTTCCGGTAGGTAGCCTTGCCGAAATGCCTGCATCTTGCGTTCGTACGACAAATCCGCGAGCATGTCAGGAGTTCGCGACAACTCAAGCACCACGACCAGCGACTTGGCTGGGCGACGGCGCTCGGTTCAAAGGAGTCAACATGGGCTCGGTACCGAGTGGACCGCTGGGTACTATAACGAACTCGCCGGTCATTGATTCCGGTACGATTTGTCGAGGTCAGTCGCATCCCCCAGGGCCAACTTGTTCGACGCGTGAGCCGGGCGTTCTCGCGAAAGCCTCCTATGTTTTGCAGGCATGGGAACTGGCATGCACTCCGGATTACGCGCGCCCCGCAATAATTCACCATACAGAGGAAGAATTCTATACGCTCGCGAAGGGAACGCTGCCGGGCGTTGTTGCGGCAATCGGCGTCGTGATCGGATTCACCGGGGGTGGAGCGCTGATCGCCGCGCTGGTTTCCGGCGGGGGTGGAGCGGGTGTGGGAGCTGTGGCAGGCTTTTCATTGGGTGTCTTCGCGCTCGTTTCGCTGGGGTTGGGCTTCATGGCCCTTGACGTGGCCGCGTATGGCGGTGACATGGGGCTCAAAATGTGGACCGGAGCCCAGATCGCATGGGACTCGCGCGGGGGCGGAAGCATCGAATTCGCGGCACGAGAAATGGCCGATGCGATTGGCATCTTCTATGGCGCAGTGCTGGTGGGAATTGTTAGCACTTTCGCAGCCGCTGGCGCGGCCAGGGGAGCCGCAAAGGGTGTTGGGACGCTGAGGAAATCGACGTTCTTCAAGCATTCCCCGGCGATCGAGGCTTGGCTCTCCAAGCATTGGCACCGGTTAATCGAGAGGTATACCCAAAGGTCGGGCTCCGACCGATCGGGCGGTAAGGTCATTAATTGGCTGGCCATCGAACGGTGGGAGGCAATCGTTGCCAAAGCCGATTTCCGCCCGCGCCGCAACAAGGGCATGCTATGGTCGAAGGTGGGCGAGCAAAACGCGCGCCAATTCGCGCACCAGCACGGCTTTGAAACACTCGAACTATGGATGGACCGAACCGGGCTGATGCGCATGTACAAGGATGAGTTTGGCGTCCTTCAGAACGAGGAGGCGCGTCGCATCTGGGAGCTGCTATCGCGTAAATACGCGCGCAGTTTGGAGGGGCAGGTCATCGCGCGGGTCGACTACGACAAATTGCACTCATCGATTCGAAGCGCGAAAGTCAATACCTTTCCGCAGATTAGCGCCGAGCTCGATGAGATCTCCGAAGTGATGGCACAAAACCCCAAGATCTCTTCCGTTGAACTCTGGGATCATGCGACGAACCAGTTCAAGTCGGTGATGAGCCGCGAGGTGGTTCTGCAATCTTATGAACTTTACCGCCGTGGCATCCTGCATTGAGGCCGCCTTCAGGGAGGGGCTTCGACGCAGCGGCTTACCCGAGTTGGCTGGATATGGAGCCATGGCCAGCCCTGATGATCCCAGCCGAACGTCCACCACCAGCGGCCTTCGTTGACAGGTTGGCCGTTCTGACTGCTTAACGGGTTCGAAATGGGTTCACTTGCGTTACGGCTGACGGGTTTGCCTCCCGAGGCTTCGACGGACTGGATCACTCCGGCCACCGCTCGGTAAGCTACTGGGCAAACGAGCAATTCTCCGGACAAGCTCCTTTCATCTTGTCAGGGTCATCCAGACGTCTCCTGATGCGCCAACGGCCTGTAAGCCCAGCCACCCTGTAGAGCGCGAATGGCGTCGGCCTCGTTGACAGTCGCATTCCGCCGTTTCTAGAATGCCACGCACGCGGTCAAGCGCGCGAAGTCCCCGTGGCTCAACTGGATAGAGCGTCGGCCTCCGGAGCCGAAGGTTGCTGGTTCGAATCCAGCCGGGGATATTCTTACTGCGAAACGACTTGCGCGATCGCCCAAAATTGCATGGGCACAGAATGTGGGCACAGAATAACACGATTCTGTGCCCAATCGCGGTAAGATTGAATGCTCTCCGCACGGCTGCACCGCGCGGAGAGCAACAGCTCGCGACCTTTCGGTCACGGCCTTGGGTGTCTTCAAGGTTCTCGCCCGGAAGGTCGTCCTATGCCACGTCGTCCCCGTCCCTGGTACCGCTTCGACAAGCGTCGTCCCGACAAATCGGGCTGGTGGGTTCATTTCGGCGGCCGGCTGCACTTGCTCCACCGCGGAAAGCGTTCGGCAAACGATCGAAAGATCGCCGAAACGAAATTTCATGAACTCGCCTTGATGGCGGTTGCCGCACCGGATTCGCCGGCGGCCACGGTCGCCTCGATCTGCGAGGCGTTTCTCGAATGGTCCGCGCGCTGGCGGTCCGCCGAAACGCACCGCGGCTATCATTGGTATGTGCAATCGTTCGCCGAGGCCTGCGGATACCGGCAGGCTAGCGATCTCAAGCCGCATCATGTGAGCCGCTGGATCGACGACAAGAAACGGTGGGGGAGCACGACCCGCTACAACGGCATGCGGGCGGTATTTCGCGTCTTCAACTGGGCCCTCGACGAGGGGCTCATTGACCAGAACCCGCTTCGCGGCATGAAACGTCCCAAGCCCAATCGTCGTTCGAGGTACATGACCGACGCCGAGTTGTCGTCGCTCATGCAAAATGCGGCGCCAGCCTTTCGACGGTTTCTCTACGCGCTTGACCAGACCGGCGCCCGGCCGAGCGAGCTCCGCGCTCTTCGCTGGAGCCAGTGGCGAGGCGATCGGTTCGTCCTGGCCGATCACAAAACGGCCGGAAAAACCGGCAAGCCTCGGGTGATCTACTTGAATGCCGCGATGCGCGCGCTTGTGCCCAAGCTCGACGCCGACGCGAAGTCGCCCTACGTGTTCACCAACGTCTACGGAAAGCCTTGGACCCGAAATGCACTTCGACTTCAAGTGCAAAGGCTCCGCAAGAAGCTCAAGCTCGCTGACGACGTGTGCCTTTACTTGGTTCGTCATCGTTTTGGCACGAAGGCGGCCATGCGGGGACTGAACTCCTCGACGATCGCGGAGCTCATGGGCCACACATCGACCGAGATGGTTGACCGGGTTTACATTCATTTGGCGGGCGAGTCGCGGCATTTGCAGGAGGCGCTGGAGCAGGCGACGGCTTAGGCGGCCGGCCGGCTACGGTATCGAGAGGTGACGGGCTAACCGGGCGCCGGGTTTTCCCAGGCTTGACGCAGCCGGTCTGCATCAAGGTGTCGGAAGGTCCGCCAAGTCGAAGCAGCCTTCCGGACGCGCTTGGCTACCCCCGACGAGTTTGAGACGGTGCGACACGTCTCCATGAATTCGTCGAGGTCGTCTCGCTTTATCCGGTACGCACCGCCGAATCGAAATGCAGCGAGTCTCCGCGATTCGATGAGTTGATAGACGGTGCTCTGGCCAAGCCGCAGTATCGCGGCCACCTCACGCACGGTGAGGAGCTCGGAAGAGTCGGCGGACATGGAAGGGGAGAGAGCGAAGTAGAATGGATTTAGCGGGCAGCGACGTGATGCACGAGTTGCGGGCCAGGTCCGCCCTGGAATGACGAGGTTCCGGTGAGCTGCCGGAGCGAATCTGCATTATATCGAATCAGCGTGAACTTGCCATCGTCGGCGCGTCCATTCATCCACTCGCGAGATGCGCCTCAATTCAAGACCGACCAGGTTCTTCTCGGCCACCCAACTGCGGCAAGCACGTCATAGTCAACGCACGCACGAAAGTCTTTGGATTGGTAGTCGGCGTTGCACCGTGACGTTCATGGATTAACTCAATCACGTTTGCAGCAAGCACTTCGAACTCCTCCCCTAGCGTGAGCCCCCTTCCCGGCATGCCCATTGAGGCTGCGACCTCCTCGATTCGCACGAGATCTCGATCAGCGCAGGCCCTCAACAAAAGTTGAACGCAACGTTCGTCTCCGTATTTCTTTCGCCAAATCAGCACGTGCAGCGGTTAGCCATGAATCCACACTCTCCTCTGTCGAAATCGGCAGCGTAGGTGCGTCATCGGGCACGCGCAAAAAACGTATCGTGCGTTCCAACTTCATTTTTCCACACAATCCCGGCACGCACTTCAACAAATCATACAATGTGTCAAACAATTGGCGACCATCGCCAATCGACTCACAAGTAATTGTGTAAATCCGTCGCACACCATCCGCGGTAGGTTTATCAAAGCACGCGCATTCTAAGTGTTCCATACAATGGACGACAGCATCCGACCAACTACGTTCGATGCCGATGTGAATGTCGCATGCCTTGTGTTTATCACGCGACGGAATGGCGCACTCAAGCGGTGGGAGCGTTTGAATCTCTCCTTCCTGCGACCCTTCAATTAGACACACATCTGTGTCTTGGTATTCCTCTTCCTCAAGGCACCCAATGAAATCCGAATCGCTCTGGAGGGTAATGCACGTACCGCTCCATAGATGGTCGTCCGGCAAACAGATTCCTCCGCGATACGTAGCGTGATACTCGCTTGCTACGCACCGGGTACTATTTGCGAATTCATCGCGAACAAAGCCCACGCGTTCAAGAACCTCCACAGTTGACCTTGAAATACGCTGAGCGGATAGATGTAGGTCATATTTCATAGTCACGTGAAAACACTTTCCTTCCAAAGAATTTGATGCGTGGAACGGCGCGCGGTCCGAAGAAATCACTCCCTAAAGAACACTGCAAATGGGTTGTAGGTAGTCGCTTGCGGTGTGTCGATGTGATCGATCCCTTCAATTCGCTTGACCCAATTTGCGAGGTAAGTCGTAGCTGGCAAGGCCACAATCTCGTAAATCACTTTTGCGACCCAAATCGTCGCGATCGTTCTTAACAGATCGTCCGTTGGAATGACGCCTAAGAACCCTACGAACATGAACACGACCGAATCCAAGGCCTCACCGACGATTGTGGATGCAACGAATCGCCAGCTTTGCTGAATGCCACGAGCGCCATGCGCCCAGTATTTCATCTTCGACAAGACGGCTGAGTTCGCGAATTCGCCACAGAAGTACGCTGACAAGCTAGCCAGCGTAATTCGCGGAGCAGCGCCAAGAATCGCATCAAACGCGGCTTGGTTGTTCCAAAATTCGGCCGCCGGCCAGACACCAACAATCCAATAGGTAAAGGCGGCAAGCACCTGACATCCAAGACCAGTCCAGATAATTTTTCTGGACCGCGAGAAGCCGTAAACCTCAGTCAAGAGGTCGTTAAAGATGAACGTGATTGGAAAAATTAGCGTCGCACCAGAGATAGCTAGTGGACCAACCGCGATGAACTTCGACGCGGCCGAAGGCACAAGCACAAGTACGCTAGCAAAAAGCGCGGCAAATACTGCGTAGAGCTGAAAGTCACTGTCCTTGCGGTCATTCATCTCGTCGTCTCCTAGCCCTTAAACAAGCGTACGCCCTGAGCCTTTCGGCTGGTTTTTGGCGGCGCACGGTCGGCGCGCGGCCGGGGCCGCCCGCGGCGATCGTCGCGGTTTGAGATTCGGATTGTTCGGTCAGGCATGC
>Ga0187892_10002526_pt1 | contig 36205 bp, 29 predicted proteins | sample MA1701073metaG_FD_139345 | JGI IMG/M metagenome (GOLD analysis project Ga0187892, IMG submission 139345) | Bio-ooze microbial communities from a basaltic lava cave in the Kipuka Kanohina Cave System on the Island of Hawaii, USA - MA170107-3 metaG ... | reverse complement strand
GCATCATGCGCGAGGTGATGGGTCCGGTCATGGGTCGGACCATTCTCGAGATGGACGGCCGGACACACACCGTTCATCGGAGTCTGGTCGCACATGCGTTTCGATCACAAGCCATCGAGCGCTATCGTGTGCAGCTTGTCGAACCATTGGTCGTCGAGCTGGTCGACGGCATCCGCCGCGGGGGCGGGCGCGCCGAGCTGGTTCAACAACTCACGACGGACTACCCACTGACCGTCATCGCGCGGCTCTTAGGCGTACCGATTCGCGACTACAAGCAATTTCAGAAGTGGTCCCTCGACCTGATCGGCTACAAGGTGCACGCCCCTGACGCGGGCTTGGCAGCATCGCGCGCGCTCAAGGAGTACCTCGCACCGGTCGTCGCACAACGTCGCGAGCAGCCGGAGGAAGACCTCATCAGCGAGCTTGTGGCGGCAGAGATCGAAGGCCAACGTCTCACCGACGATGACATTTTTGGCTTCCTACTGCTCCTGCTTCCCGCCGGCGCCGAGACCACCTTCCGCCTCCTGGGGAACACCTTGTTCGCTTTGCTCGCGCATCCGGAACAGCTCGAGGAGGTGCGTGCAGACCGTGCCGAGCTCCAGTGGGCGCTCGAAGAAACGTTGCGTTGGGAGCCGCCGTTACTCGGTACGGCGCGTCTCGCCACTCGGACCGTCACCGTGAGCGGGATGGAGATCCCTGCCAACTCGAAGGTGTCGGCAATGATCGGTCCCGCCAATCGGGACGAGACACACTATCCGGATCCCGACCGCTTCGATCTCCACCGGCGCGCTGACGATCATCTGGCATTCGGGATCGGCAGGCATTTCTGTCTCGGCTACTACTTGGCACGGCTCGAGGTCCTGACCGCCGTGGAGGCGGTTCTCGACCGTCTTCCCAATCTCCGACTCGATTCGCGAGACGAGTGCTGGATTCAGGGCGTCACCTTTCGCTCGCCCAACCGACTGCCAGTCTTGTTCGATGCATAAGCACCACGATCGCCAGGCATAGGAGCCCGTTGAAAAACCGATGGAACCCAGAGCTCAGATCACAGAGCACAGACAAAAACGCTTCAGCTCCCCAGGTCCACGTCTGAGTTCTGTGTTCTGGGTTCTGTGCTCCGGGCGTTTTTCAACACGCTGATAGAGGTGGCCGTGAGCGTCCGCCGTACCGCTGGCAGGTTTGTCGCAGGAGTCTCCGACTGTGGCTACTCGCGCTGACTACACGGGCAAGGTCGTGATTGTCACCGGCGCGTCGTCGGGGATTGGCTATGTCGCCGCCAAGGCCTTCGCGCAGCGTCGTGCGATCGTCGTGGGTGTGGCGCGACGCGAGGCGCAACTGCAGGAGTTGATGGCCGCATGTCACGAGCACTCGCCACAATCCTGGTACATCGTTGGGGATCTCGGCGACCGTCAGATTGCCGAACGGGTCGTCGACGAGACCGTCGCACGGCAAGGTCGACTCGACGTTCTCATCAACAATGCGGCGATCTCAAAGCACAAGCAGATCTATCACACGTCCGCCGCCGAAGCGGAGGAGGTGATGCGCATCAACTTCCTCTCCTGCGTCTGGACGACGTTTGCTGCCATCCCGCACATGCTGCGGCAAGGTGGCGGGACGATTGTGAACGTCTCGTCGTTCGCCGCCAAGGTCGCACCACCTCGAGAAGCCATGTACGCCGCGTCGAAAGCCGCAATGAGCAGCTTCACCGAGGGCCTCTGGAATGACCTCGCCGGGTCGAACATCCACGTCGCATTGATTCATCCGGGGCCCATCGACACAGAGATTTGGGAGAAGGAAGACGAGCCCCCGGCATACAATGGCCGCAAGTATCCGCCGGAACTCGTCAGTGACGCGATCTTCGAGGCCATCGAGATGCGCCGTTACGAAATGGTAATCCCCAAACGCAACCCGATGCTCATCGCCGCGCGCTTGCTGCGGTTGCTGCTCCCATCAGTTCTGCGTTTTGGCATGGCTCGAACCGAACCCGTGCCGCCAGAGGTGGTCGAGCGCGCCCGCCAGCGCGCCGCGCAAGGCAAACGTCTCGGTGATCTGAGCGCTTCGTAGACCGAGTCGCGGTGACCAACGATTCGCGGGAACTCATCGTCCCGGCCCCGCTCGTTAGGAATGTTCAGTAGGGTTGGCCGGAATCTTCTGTAGAGGCGCCTCGAACCCCGCTCCGGTCGCGTTTCTCGCAAGTCGGTCGCTGACGGTCAGACGCCAGGCCACATGACCGGCGACCCGAAGTATCAGTTGTCTTTTGAACAACGGTCCTGCAGAATAGGCCTAGTCAGTTACGTTAAATGCATGTAGATTACCCTGCGTAAATCTTGCACCAAGGAAAACGGTCAGAGTTTACGTTCCAGGCGACACGTATGGTTCGAAGCAGCCGTCGCCGCATTTGTCGTTCGAGGGCAGTGCAGTAAGCTGAGGATCATCGGTGTGCATGGTGAGTAGTGGGGGGGTGGGGTCGAACAATGTGGTGGGTTACCCACGTTGTTCGCGCGTGCGGTGTTGGTCGCTCGTAGGATCTGTATGAATTCACTTGGGGCCCTGATTCTTGCCGCCCTGCTCGTCCTTCCGGTATCCGCTCGGGCTATATGTCCGGAGACGAATCTCGGCAACGTCCTTCCCGCCGCCGCGAGCGGCTCGACCACCGGCGGAGTCGACGCGTTCCACAGCAGCATGAACTGCAACCTGAAGGGAGTCGGCGCCCCTGAGCGCAGCTTCCTCTACACCGCTCCGATTGCCGACACATATCGCATCGACACGGCGGGCTCTGCCTTTGACACGGTACTCTATGTTCACGCCGCCCAGTGCGGGGGCACCGAGTTGAGCTGTAACGACGATCACATGGGCACGCTGCAGTCCGAACTGCTGGTGACGCTGACGGCCGGGCAACAAGTTGTGGTCTTCGTCGATGGCTTCGGCTCCGGTATCAGTGGCACCTTCGAGCTGCACATCAACAGTGCCAGTGCCTTGCCCACCGCGACACCGACGCTGACCCTCACGTCAACTCCGACGGCGACGTGGACAGCGACGCGCACCCCAACCCTCACTCCGACGCGAACGTTCACCGCAACACCAACGCGGACCCCAACTGCGACGCCAAGTGGCACCGGCGCACCCGACGGTCTGTCGGGGCACATTCTCTACTTCAACAACAGCCACCCAGTTGCTGCCGCTACCCTCGTCGTCCAAGGTATGGCACCCGGTCAAACCGATTCCGCCGGTGCGTTCAATCTCAGCGGGCTCACGTCAGGCAGTGCCCTTATCACCCCTTTCAAGACTGGAGACACCGGTACGAGCATCAGCGTGCTCGATTCCACGCAAGCCCTCAAAGCCGCCATCAACATGATCACCCTCACACCAGAGCAGATGCTCGCGGCGGACGTCACGGGAAACGGGGCGGTGAGTGTCCTGGATGCGACGCGCATCCTGCAGTTCAAGCTCGGGATCATCACGACCCTGCCAGTCACTGAGGTCTGCGGCTCTGATTGGGTGTTCGTTCCCGTGCCTGCCGTGGTCCCGAACATCGGCCAACAAATCATTTCGCCATTGATGAGCGGTCCACCATTCACCTGCCAGATGGGAGCGCTCCAATACACGTCTTTGTCAGGGCCGATCGCCAACCAGAACTTCCTCGGCATCATCTTCGGTGACATCACCGGCAATTGGCAACCGTCAGGCGGCGGTGGCAGTGCGTTCGCCGCGGGCGCATCGGTGACGCTCGACGCCCCCCGACGCCGGCGTTCGGGCCGGTTCGAGGTGCCGATCGCCGTCCACTCAGCGGAAGGCTACGAGGCGCTCGAGGTCGAGTTGAGCTACGACCCGACGCGCGTGCGGCCGTTGAGCGTGCGCAAGCGGCGCGCCCCACGCGGCGCGCTGCTGGTCTCGTCACTCCAGCAGAAGGGCATCGTCAGGATCGCCCTGGCCAGCCCGGTTCCCGCCGAACCTTCCCGGACCATTCCGATGTCCGTGCTGTTCGCCCCAATTGGCCATCGGGCACCCCACGACGTCGTACGACCCATCCGCGCCGCGGTCGACGGCGAGTCCGTACCTGTGAACTCCGACGGCGAGTGATAGGCCGGCCAGCACGGGACGAGCAGCGACTCTGATCGCCAGTCGATCGCCGACCTCGACGCTTGTCCCGGTTCGCAGGCTTGCGTAGACTCGGCACATGGGCTCGACCTTCGGTCAACTGTTCAGAGTGACGACCTTCGGCGAGTCGCATGGGGGCGCGGTGGGCGTCGTCATCGACGGGTGTCCACCCCGACTGCCGATTGCTCTCGAAGAGATTCAACGGGATCTCGACCGGCGTCGCCCCGGACAAAGCAAGATTACCACGCCGCGCGACGAGCCGGATCAGGCCGAGATCCTCTCCGGCCTCTTCGAAGGACAGACCTTGGGCACACCGATTGCCGTCGTCGTACGGAATACCGACGCGCGGCCATCCGCATATGCCGACTTCAAGGATATCTACCGGCCCTCGCATGCCGACTACACGTACGAAGCGAAGTACGGCATCCGCAACTGGCAAGGAGGCGGCCGCGCCTCGGCGCGGGAGACCATCGGACGGGTCGCCGCCGGGGCCGTAGCGCGAAAGCTATTGGCGGTCGCCGCTCAAATCGAGGTCCTGGCGTACGTCCGCCGTGTGCACACCCTCGAAGCCACCATCGATCCGGCGCAGGTATCGCTCGCCAACGTCGAAGCCAACATCGTCCGCTGTCCAGAGCCGGCGACAGCCGACGCAATGATCGCGCGCATCGACGAAGCGCGCCGGGCTGGCGACTCACTAGGCGGCGTTGTCGAATGTGTCTGCCGGCGGGTTCCCGTCGGGTTGGGCGAACCGGTGTTCGACAAGCTCGAAGCGGATCTCGCCCGCGCGGTCATGTCACTGCCCGCCTCCAAGGGCTTCGAAATTGGCAGCGGCTTCGCCGGCACCCTGCTCACGGGCATCGAGCACAACGACCCGTTCACGGTTGACGACGCCCGGCGGGTACGCACCGCGACGAATCGTTCAGGGGGCATCCAGGGCGGTATCAGCAACGGAGAAGACATCGTCTTCCGCGTCGCCTTCAAGCCCACAGCGACCATTGCGCAAGCGCAGCAAAGCGTCGACCGAAGCGGACAGTCCGTTACCCTCGAGGCGCGTGGGCGTCACGATCCTTGCGTCCTCCCGCGTGCCGTTCCCATGGTCGAAGCCATGGCGTGCTTGGTCCTTGCTGACCACTACTTGCGTCAGCGGGCGCAGTGCGGTGCGTGAGGGACGCTCCGCCTCGCCGACACGCACTTCGAGAGTCCTAGTTTGAGCCTGTGCAACGATCGGCGGGCAACTCGTGGTATCCCATGTCGAACGCGCCACGATCGCAGTCGTTGCCGCCGGTCACCGTACGGTTGTTCAGATACTCGCTCAGAGTCCGCTTGCACGACGCATCGTTATGAACGAAGCAAGGGGCACCATCCACCACAAATTGCGGATCGACTGTAATGATGTCGACGGATGTGCCCGACATTTCCATCTTCGGGGCGGCACCCCGGTTGATGGCCGGACTCGCCGGTCGCAGCCGAAAGTCCTCATTGGACGGATTGACGAAGAGTGCATCGCCGTGAATGTCCTGCACGCGGCGGATACTCTCGGGAGCATATTCGTCCGGTGAGACCAAATTGAAGCCGCCTGTGTACTGTTCGTTGCCGGGCGCCCCGACCGTAATGCTGGCCGTTCCGCCGTTGCTCTGAACGATGTTGTTTCGGACGAGCGGAGCGGAGGCATTTGCTACGGTGATACCACCGCTGTCGTTAAGGACCGTGGTGTTGTTGAGCAGTTTTGGCTGGTTTGCACCCGTCTCAACGTGGATGCCTGTACCGAGTCGTCGCCCTGCTTGCATGCTGCCATGAACCAGGTTGTTGAAGATCACGGCGTTCGGGGTTCCTCGCACGACAATCCCGTCGCCCTGCGTATCGGCGATCTCACAGCTTTGAATGACGAAGTCGCTGCCGCCGTTGATGAAGATGCCTGCTCCCACCGCGTTGACGATGGTGAATCCGTCAATCGTCGGCAAGAGAATCGTGTCCCCGACCGATGCCGGACCCGTATTAGAGATGTCAAATCCTTCCCCGCCTTCGGGGTCGATGATAACCGGTCCCGGGTTGTCCCCAGTCGTGATGCCTCTCGTATCCGCAAAGAACGAGATACCCTGCGGAACGCGCCCGGCTCTGTCGGTGGTGACACTCCCCCGATAGATTCCCGGCCCGACAATGATCGTATATCCGCTCAAAGCGATCTGCGCCGCGTGGGTAATGGTCCGAAATGCCTCGCTTGGGCTGCTGCCGGTGTTCGCGTCGTTGCCGGTGCTCCGCACGTACAGCGGATTGGGAGGAGGCGGGTCTGTCACCACATCATCATTCCCGCTACTTCCGCACCCACTTAGCGCTGCCAGGAACACAACGAGCGACAGAGAGATGGTTCGTGAAACGTGACCCATCTTCCACGAGTAACACCGGGGTCCGGATTTGACCAGTACAATTCCCTCTTGTCACGGGACCTTTGGAACGCGCGTTAGAACTGCACTTTCGGGACTTGTTGTGCTTCCTTGGGCGCTTCGAAGTATTTCTCTGGATGGAAGCCGGTGAGTCGAGCGGTCAGCGTCGCCGGAAACTGCTTGATGTACGTGTTGTACTCGCGCACCGTTTCGTTGTAGCGGCGACGTTCCGTGGCGATGCGGTTCTCGGTGCCAGCCAACTCATCGGAGAGGCGTGCAAACTGTTGGTTCGCCTTGAGATCCGGGTAGCGTTCAGAGAGCGCCAACAAGCGCGACAGCGCCGACGACACGTCGTTCGCCGCATCGATCTTGGCGTCCCGCGTACCCGCGCCGATCAGGCGCGCACGCGCATCGGCGACCTGGGTGAAGATCTCCTGCTCGTGCTTGGCGTAGCCCTTCGTGACTTCGACCAGGTTGGGAATGAGATCGTTGCGTCGTTGCAGTTGGTTCTCGACCTGTGCCCACGCGGCGTCGATGTTCTCCTTCATCGTCACCATCGTGTTGTACCCGCAGCCGCTGCACGCCAGCAGGACCGCCAGGCAGACTGCTTGCTTCGTCGCTGTGGCTCTCATAGTTCCCCCCTTTGCTGCGCTCGTGACTGATCCGCTCACCAATCTCCACCTGCCCCCCCACCGCCCAAGCTGCCGCCGCCAAACCCACCGAAACCACCGCCACCGCCGCCGAAGCCGCCCCCGAAGCTTCCTCCACCAATGCCCCCACCGAGAACATCATCCCAACCGCGGCGGCGCGAACGGCGCCCGCCGAAACCCGGAACCGCTTGCTGCGCCCGCACCATGAAGACGAGGACGATGACGAGGAGCAGGACCCAGACCTGCCATGGAATCTTCGGCACTTGCGGCGCCGGCCGGGTTGATCTGGCCGCACCGCTGAGCGACACGCCGGCATCGCGGGCGATGAGGTCGGCCATCTCGCGCGTCGCAGCACGAATCCCACCAGCATAGTCTTGGTTGCGGAAGGCCGGCCGGACCAACCGATCGCGGATCTCCCCAACGCGCCCGTCGGGCAGCGGTCCCTCGACGCCATAGCCGGTCTGGATGAACATCTTGCGGTCTTTCACGGCCACCAAGAACACCACACCGTTGTCCTTGCCCGCGGCACCCGGCTTCCAGGCTTCCGCCACCTTCATGGCGTAGTCGAATGCTTCGAGCGGTGCGGTCGAGGACACGACGACGACGGCGATCTCGGCACCCGTCTTCTGCTTCAGCTCGCCGATCAAACGCATCCAGCTCGGAGACGGTCGCAGCATCCAGAACCCCGGCGTAGTCGGACACATAGCCGCGGGGTTGCGGAATCGTCGGCTCGACTGCGGCAGATGCCGACGTCAACGCGAGCAACGATAGGATGAGCGACAGGCCGCGAATATCGCGCCCTGCCGCCCGCTGTCTGGGACCCAGGCCAGAGGCCCACGGCGCGCTCAAGCCCTTGCACCGCTGGCTGGCTCGGGACTGGCGAGAGCATCAACCAGATCGACCAGGCGTTCGACCTCGTTGAGATACGTCTGAAAGGTGTCGTCGACGTCGGCGACCCACTGTTCGAGACCCTGCTTGACCCGCAGAAGGTGACGGACCGTCGGAAATTGCAGGCGCGAATGACGCTCAAACTCATCGAGCACATCGAGGTGGCGGACACTAGGCTCCGGTCCGTCGAGCCGTATCAGATTGCGCATGATGAGCACGAAGGTCTTGGCGGAATCGAGCATGAGCGCTTCCAACCGGCGGCGATCCGCACCCACCTCGGCGTAGAGCACGCGCAAGCGCAGCAGTTTGGAGCGGGCTTCGTACTCGGACTGATAGCGCAGGTGACGTCGGTCGATGACCATGATGGCGAACAGCTCCTCGCCGAAGAGGACTCGATGCTGGGCCTTGATGTCGGCGAACTCGATCGGAAAAACGTCCCGGCCACGTTCGAGGAAGCGGCGATCGAGCAGCAATGGCGTCGCCGCACCCAGCTTGTGCCAGCCCGGCAGACGAGGGTGGAGGGCCTTGAGGTGGCGGAAAGCCAGCCGCTCCACGACGACGGCAAAGTTGAGATCGGAGTGGCCGGGGACGAAGTCGTCTCCCGCCGCACTGCCGTAGAGCACGACGCTCACCAGATCCGCACCGAAAACCTGCCGTATCTCGTGCGCAATCTGCGCGACGGCAGCTTCCGACTTGGGATCGACCATGGGCGTCGCATCTTACAGCGGTCACGGCGCAGGGACCAGAGGTCCGTACGCCCACCAAAAGGACTATACGCGTGACGCGGAAGTCGTTAGGATGGCGGATCGCCGTGCTTGATCCAATTGTCGCCGACGAACTGGGAGTGCTCGAGAAGGTTACGGCGCTGCTCAAGGATGCACCGACCGCGCCGCAGCCCTCCGAGGCGTCCCTCCTCGAGGAGCTGGCGCGTCTACGTGAAATGCTGCGCGACGGCGAGAAAACCGAGGATCACGCCGCGCTGGTCGAGCAGTGGAACCGCCAAACGGCGCTGCTCAATCAGCTCCGGAGCTCCCGTCAGGCGCCGCAGGTGGATCGCAACTCGCCGTACTTCGCTCACCTGCGGCTGCGCGAGGGCAACAACGAGCGCGACATCCTGCTCGGCAAAGCCACCCGTGTGCAGCACGGGGTGCGCATCGTCGACTGGCGCAACGCTCCCATTTCCCGAATCTTCTACTGCTACCAGCAGGGCGAGGAGTACGAGGAAGAAATCGCCGGCCGCTCCATGACTGGCGCCGTCGTAGCACGCCGCACAGTGACGATCCGCGACCAAACGCTGCAGCGGGTCGACGCACCCGAGGGCACGTTTTGCCGGGATCCGCAGACGTCGGAAGGCTGGCGGCGGATCGCCAGTGAGGCGCCTCGGCTGGCCGGCGGCGAAGGGGCCGCCTTGCGCGCCCACCGAGCCGGTGACGGTGCGCAACGCCGTCTCGGTACCGACCTCGAAGGCAACCGTCGAAGCGTCGACAAGCATCTGCCCGACATCGCTGGGCTCATCGATCCGACACAGTTCGAGCTGATCACACGGCCGTCGAGCGGGTTCGTCGTCATCCGCGGCACCGCCGGGTCCGGAAAGACGACAGTGGCGCTGCACCGCATCGCCTACCTTGCCTACGATGACCCGGCGATCGATTCCGCTCAGACCATGGTCATCGTCTTCTCGCAGGCATTGCGTGACTACGTCGGTCACGTGCTGCCGGCGCTCGGCGTCCATCATGTCCACGTGCGGACCTTCCGCGACTGGGCCGCCGAACACGTGCGCCGGCTATTCCCCAAGCTGCCTCGCTCGACCCGCGAAGATACACCAGGAGTCGTGCAGCGCTTGAAGCTCCATCCAGCGACGTTCGTGGCACTCAAGCGTCAGGTCGAACGGGTATCTGCACCGGCAACACCCGAACAGGCGATCGACGACTGGGCGAGCACCCTCGTCCAGCTCGATCTGCTAAGGCAGGTGTTCAGCGAAGTGGCACCCGATGCATTCACCGACGACGAGTTGACGCGCGCCGCCAATTGGAACCGAGAGCGCCATATGGAGCTCAGCGCGTGGTTGGAAGGCGACCACGACAGTCCGGCGGAGCTGGATCCCGAAGACGACACGCTGCTCCTCCGCACGTGGCAGCTCCGCATCGGTCCCATACCTGCGCGCCCCAACCGTCCGCTGCGCTATCGGCACGTCGCCATCGACGAAGTTCAGGACTTTTCCCCCGGCGAGGTGCAGTTGTTGCTGGGTTGCCTCGATGAACGCCAAAGCATCACGTTGGCGGGCGACACCCAGCAGCATGTCATGCAGGAAGCCGGGTTCACGTCGTGGGCGGATTTCTTCAAGCATCTGGGTATCGAGGGCACGGAAGTAAACACGCTCGAAATCAGCTACCGCTGTTCGCGACCGATTGCAGAGTTTGCGGTTCACCTTCTGGGCGATCTGCGCGAGGATCCCGAACCCCCGCGCACGACACGCGATGGACCGCCGGTGGAGCTGTTTCGCTTCACAGATCATGGCGCCTGCGTCGCGTTTTTGTCCGATGCTCTCAAGCATCTGGCGCAAAAGGAACCGTTGGCGTCGGTGGCTGTCTTAACCGCCTCACGCACCCTGAGCACCCTGTACTATCGTGGTCTCTTGACCGGCGACGTGCCCGCGCTGCGGCTCGTCGAACGCCAGGATTTCACCTTCGCGCCAGGGGTCGAGGTCACGGAGATTGAGCAGGTGAAGGGGTTGGAGTTCGACTACGTGGTCCTGGTCGAGGCCAGTACGACGACCTACCCCGATACACCCGCCGCGCGGCGCCTGTTGCACGTTGGCGCCACCCGTGCCGTGCATCAACTGTGGGTCACCAGCGTGGGGACGCCCGCGGTCATGGTGCGCGAGCAACTGGGCGCTGCGGGCTCGGAACCTGCCTGAGATCAAGCAGTCAGGCCGGTGAGCTGGCTGCACGTCGCCCAGAGGCGCTGCGTGGCGGTCACGTCGTACGTTTCCGGGGACGATTTGCGGGGTTTGCAATCCACGAAGTACTGGCCGCTGACACCCTCAATCTCCGGCGACGCGGCCAGGTAAATCGATGTTGCCGCACCTGACTCCGGAGTACGAAAGAAGGGCCGCAGCAACGCGATGATTCCCCGTGCCCAGGCGCCGTTGTTCTTGCCGAGCCCGGTCGCCACCGCCCCTGGATGCAGACAGTTGACTGTGACCCCACTGCCTGCGAGTCGGCGCGCCAGCTCATACGTGAACATGATGTTGGCGAGTTTCGATTGGCCGTAGACCCGCATGGGACGATAGCGATGCTCACTGCCGAGGTCGTCGAAATCGATGCGACCGAACTTGTGCGCGTCCGACGCAACATTGATGACCCGTGCCGGGGCACTGCTGCGCAGCCGCTCGAGCAATAGATTCGTCAGAAGAAAGTAAGCCAGATGGTTCACGGCGAAGACGGTCTCGATTCCGTCGACTGTCACCGTACGCTGGGTGATGACGACACCGGCGTTGTTGACGAGTACGTGCAACGGTTGGTTGCGAGAGAGAAATTCGCGCGCTACGTCGCGGATGGATGCTTGCGAAGCCAGGTCTGCCTGCAGCAATGTGACCTCCGCATCGCGGCTCTCGCTTTGGATCTCGGCGACCGCCGTCGTGGCGCGCGTCGGGTCACGGCAGACCAAAAAGACGTGTGCGCCCATGCGGGCGAGGGCAGCAGCCGTCGCTTTGCCGATACCCGACGTCGCACCGGTAATGAGGCAGGTTCGCCCCTTCATACTGAGCTGTTCCGCGTGCACTGACACTCCCGGCGCCTATACGCCCGCCAACCCGCGTGCCGCAAGTGTCCAATCCATGGAGCCCTGGGGTGGAGCTCAGATTGCGATGCGGCGTTCAGCTTCGATACTACTCTGGTAACGTGAGCGACCACCGCGAACACCCCAGGGGGCCGGAAACCCAAACCGCGCGATCACGGCCTCGTCTCGCCGACCTCACCGCCGCGTTCGGATTGTTGACCGCGTTGCCCGTGGGGCGTCCGGACCCCCATGGCGAGATGTTCGCGCGTGCCACGCTCTGGTTCCCCATCGTAGGCCTGGTCATGGGGGCGCTCCTGTCGGCGTTGGACCAACTAGTGACCAGTCAACTGCCTCCTTGGGTGGCAGCCACTCTTCTCGTCGTCACTTGGGAATGCGTCGGCAGCGTCATACCGTTGAGGCGCACAGTCAGTGCGAACCCGGGGACGGTGAAGTGGTCCACGGCCATAGCGATAGTCGGTCTCCTGACCGCCAAGATTGTCGGCTTAGCGCTCCAACCGGCCACCCGATCCGCGGCGTTACTGTTCGCACCGACGTTGGGCCGTTGGACGATGGTGGTACTCGCAACCGGCGCCCGCGATGCAGGCGCGCCCGCCCGCAAGTTCAACCCGGGCATCACCTTCCGAGAGTTCGCTGTGACGAGCGTGTTCACCTTCGCTGTCTGTTTCGGTGTGGCCGAATTTGCCGGTATCCTCCTCATTGTGTGTGCGGCGGGCTTCACGCTGCTCATGCGGCTTGTCCTGCATCGGTGGTTCGACGGGGTGTCGCTGGTCACCCTATGGCTCGGGTGCGAGGCCGTCGAAGCCACCGTCGTGCTGCTCTTGGCGGTTGCTGCGGGCGGCTGACCCGCCACCCCTTGAGAGGCACGAGATCACGGCGCCCCTGCCCGATCGCCCAGTGGATTACCCATTTCCGGTCAGGTATTCTCGCGTGTCGTGGAAAACATCGTGGCCGTGATCCTGGGTGGTGGTCGAGGGACGCGGCTCTACCCACTCACCCAGCAACGCAGCAAGCCCGCCGTCCCACTCGCCGGCAAATACCGCCTGGTCGACATTCCAATCAGCAATTGCATCAACTCGGGTCTGCGTAACATCTTCGTGCTGTCGCAGTTTCAATCGGCATCGCTCAATCGGCATGTGTCCCGCACCTATCGCTTCGACCCGTTCTCCCCGGGCTTCGTCGAGATTCTTGCGGCCGAGCAGACGGAAGCCAGCATGGACTGGTACCAGGGGACCGCCGACGCGGTGCGCAAGCAGCTGCACCGTTTCCTGCGCCGGAATGCCGCGAGTATCCTCGTGCTGTCCGGTGATCAACTCTACGTCATGGACTTCCGCAAGATCCTGGAGGCGCATACCGCGAGCCGGGCGGACATCACCGTCGCAGCTACCCCGGTCACCGAGCGCGATGCCAGCGAATTCGGCATCCTCATGATCGACGGATTTGGCACCGTTTCCGACTTCGTCGAGAAGCCGCGTGACGCCGCCATGCTCTCGCGCTTGGCGCTCAGCGATCAGACCCTGACGGCGCGCGGTGTCGCCCACGAGCGCCGGTTCCTTGCCTCGATGGGCATCTACGTCTTCCGCCCGGAAGTGTTGGTGCAGATCCTCGAGGATCCGGGCGAGCTCGACTTTGGCAAGGAAATCATCCCCAAGGCGATTCACACGCACCGAGTGCACTCGCATTTCTTTTCGAACTACTGGGAAGACATCGGCAGTATCCGTACGTTCTTCGAGGCGAACATCGATCTGGCGTCATCGAACCCGCCGATCGATCTCTTTAGCGAGGACGCACCGATCTATACGCGGCCGCGCTTTCTCCCCGGTACACGGCTCCGACGCGTACGTCTCGAAGAGAGCGTGGTGTGCGAGGGATGCCGGATCGATGACGCCGAAATCAGCCATTCGATGGTCGGCATTCGTAGCATGATCGGCCGCGGCAGCCGTGTGTCCAACTCCGTCATGCTGGGCGCCGACTTCTATGAGGAAGACAGCCCGCACCCCGCGGCGGAATCCATTCCGCTCGGCATTGGCGCGAATTGCGTCATCGACCGCGCCATCATCGACAAGAATGCGCGCATCGGCGAAGGTGTCGTCATCACAAACGAGTCGAGGGTGGAGCGTCTCGACGGTCCCGGCTACTTCGTGCGCGAAGGCATCGTCATCATTCCCAAGAACGCGGTGATCTCACCGGGGACCGTGATCTGACTGGTAGGCCGTTTTCAGGCGGCAACTCTCCTGCCCGCGCTACCAGTTCCCGCGATCCGACACGAACTTGATGAAACCACTCAACCAGATCTACAAGGGTCGCGTCGTCGACCTGCGCATCGAAACGGTCACGCTGCCGAACGGGCTCGTCATTGATCTCGAAATCATCCGCCATCCCGGGGCGGCCGCCGTCGTCGCGGTGCATGGCGATCAGTCCGTCACCTTGGTCCACCAGTTCCGTCATGCTGCCGGAGGATTCATCTGGGAAATTCCGGCGGGCAAACTCGATGCCGGCGACGAGCCGCTCAGCTGCGCCATTCGCGAGCTGCGCGAAGAGGCGGGCCTGGCAGCGGCGGACTTTGTCCGGTTGGGCAGCGTGCTGACGGCGCCGGGATTCTGCGATGAGCGCATCCACCTGTTTCTCGCCCGCGGCCTGACGACGGTCGAGCAACACCTGGATGTCGATGAGGTGCTGACGGTTCAAGCTGTACCGCTCACGCAAGCGCTCGACATGATCAGCGCCGGCGAGATCGATGACGCAAAGACCATTGCCGGGCTACATCTCGCCTCGATGTACCTTCGGGGCAACGGCAGGTAGATGGTGGGTCCCTGGTCCCTAGTCCCTGGTCCCTAGTCCCTGGTCCCTGGTTCCTCGTCTTGCTTGTTCCGCTTCAAGGGTCGCTATAGTTTCTCGCCATGCTGCAAGAGTCGTACGACCGACTAGTACATCGGCTGCGTCACCATTCTGACCTGGCGGCGGCGCTGCGCTTGCTCGAGTGGGACCAGGAGACGTTCATGCCATCGGGCGTCGTCGACGCCCGGGCGCGCCAGATTGGGGCGCTGGCCGCCCTGGTGCATGAACACGAGACCGCTCCGGCGTTCGTCGAGCTCGTGGACGAGCTGGCCAGCCGCATTGCGGAGTTGACGCCTGCGCAAGCCGTCGACGTACGCGAAACCAAGTGGCGCATCGACCGCGTGCGGGCTCTCGAAACGGCGCTCGTGCGCGAGCGATCGGAAGTGCACGCCCAAGCTCGGGCCGTCTGGATTGAAGCACGCGCGGCTGACAACTTCGCCGCACTAGCGCCTTATCTCGTACGGATCGTCGAGCTGGAGCGCAGAGTTGCCAGTTGCATCGATCCACATCGTGCAGCCTACGATGTTCTGCTCGAAGAGTACGAACCGGGTGCGTCGACCGCGGCTGTGGCGGCTGTATTCGATGAGCTCCGCGAAGGGCTGATTCCGCTTGTCGAGCGGCTGCAAGGGGCACCGGACCGACCCGCCGCCTCGGGATTACGCGGGCATTTTCCCGTCGACAGTCAACGCCAGTTCAATCGAATCGTCTCGGAACGACTGGGCTTCGACTTCTCTCGCGGTCGGCTCGACGAGGCGGTGCATCCGTTCACGACGACCATCGGCACTGATGTCCGTCTCACGACTCGGTACGACGAGCATGACCTGCGTTATGCACTCTACTCCACCATTCACGAGACGGGTCACGGATTGTATGAGCAAGGGCTCGATTCGGCGGCCTGGGGGACGCCGCGTGGTGCGGCATGCTCGTTGGGGGTGCACGAGTCGCAATCCCGTCTTTGGGAGAATCAGGTCGGTCGCTCGGAATGGTTCTGGCGCGCTTTGCTGCCATTGGCGCATCAGTTCTTCCCGGCGATGGCCACGGTATCGCTTACGCAGATCCTGGCAGCGGTCAACGAAGCGCGCCCGTCGTTGATTCGCACCGAGGCTGATGAGGTCACCTACAACCTCCACATCATCCTGCGGTTCGAGTTGGAGCGGGCGCTGATTCGCGGCGATCTTGCGGTGGCCGACCTACCCGCGGAGTGGACCACGAGGATGCGGACGTATCTCGGCATCGTGCCCCCCAACGACCGCGAGGGGGTACTGCAAGACGTTCACTGGCCCAGTGGAGCGATTGGCTATTTTCCCACCTACACCCTCGGAAATGTCTACGCAGCCCAGCTCATGCGGGCGGCTCGCGCCGCTCTCGGCAGTGACGTCCTCGAGCGCGATGGTGGGTTGAGCGCCCTGCTCGAATGGCTGCGGCGGCATGTCCACCTGTGCGGGCAGACTCATCGGGCGCCGGAGCTGATTGCGCGGGCAACTGGAAGTGAGCCGACCTGTCAGCCGCTCCTCGAGCACTTGCAGCAGAAGCTGCGCTTTCTCGAAGCGCCCTGAGCGCCGAAGAAAGTTCATTGCTCCCTGTGCGGCGGTTGGAGTATAAAAAGTACAGGCTCAGTCGGAACGGACAGGTAAGCAGCACGGGAGGGTGCAGATGTGAAGACGTTCTCGCGTGGGGGGTGGGTCTTCGGGTTCACTGTTATTCTGTGTCAATTACTCGTCGCCCCCGCAGAAGCCTTCAATCTTACAGGAGAATGGGTCGGAACCATCGCGTGCAAGGCATTCGACGGAACGCAACATCGGTTGCCGTCCGTGGGTGCCGCTCTCAAGATCACGCAAATGGGAACGCTCCTGAAGTTGCGCATCGAGGACAGTAGCGGCGTACGACACTACAACGGCCAGGCGATCGACGACACCGCTCAGCCGTTGCGTATGCGAAGCGTGCTGATCGAGTGCCGGTCCACGACAAGCCTGGACAACTACAGTGAGGTCGTTCACGTGGCCGCAACCAGCGGCTTTCGAATGAAGGCGAAGTCGATCCTCCGAAGTGAGCTTGGCGATATCACCACCTGCCGCTGGACCTTCCAGCGCATCAGCACGACGAACCCAATGGCGACCGGATGTCCGTAGGTCGCTGGGAACGTGTTCTGAATTGATGACTCCGTGCCATGCAACCGTCACCGCTCTTGCGATGTCGGACATATAGCGCGCGGCGTTAACCGGAGCCGCGGCGCGGGGGCGAGCATGGCACGGTACAGTGATAGCGTCCGACACCGGTTTCCGCTGCAGTGGGAACACCGGGCGCACGCGTCACTGGCTGTCCACGCTCTGCTTAGCCTGCTGCTGAGCCTCGCGTCCCGAGAGGTCGCTGCGAGCTGCAACAACATTCCGGGTACCGCGAATACCTTCCGCGCTACCCGTGGCAGTATTAGCCAGCCGTTTGCCTCGCCCGGCGAATGGGTCGAGTTACGAGCCAACCCCGCGTGCGATGCCACGGCCGGATTCACGCTGCCGGTCGATGACTACATCGTTACCGTGGTGTTTGAACCCCCCGGCGAAACCCGCAGCGTCGTAACGTTGGCCGCCGATTGCAGCAGCCTGCAGGCTGATTTGGCATCCTGCGGGGCGCGTCCCGATGTCGGTGTGGCGCGCTGCCTCCCGTTCACCGATGTCGACGGTGCCCGGGTGATGCTCCTCGTGCAGGACACCATCCCGCGGCTACGCTTTCGCTTTCCCGACACCGACGAGGACCTGGGCGATTCCGACGACGACCGCACGTTGGTGGGACCCGCAACGATCGCGGTGAGCAGGCGCGGCCAACCGTTGCCATGCGAGCTCGCCAGCGTGCCATGTGGAACACAGCCGGATCTCCTCGCGTGCATCGACAGCTTGTTCGCGCTCAACGGCACCTGTGATACGACGCCCGACGATACCTTCGGAAATTTCACCGCCCTGCCGCCTCCGAATGACTATCAATCTCTCTGCACCGACCCGGCTCCTCCTTGCACGGGACGTGCGACCGAGGTGCGCTTCGCCGTCGACGCAGATGGCAATGCCCTGCTGCCCATGGATTGGCGCGGCGTCTTGGTCGGTGAGGGTGTCCCGATTGCCCGGCTTCTGCGCGGCAGCACACGCTTCGATGCGTTTCCCACGGCCGGTATTCCAGTCCGTATTCCGACGCGGGCTCATCTGGGGTCGTTCTCGCCGGAAGGGGGCAAGCTGCCACCGCTCTTCGACCCACAATCAGCCGGTGCCGCCGAGCTGACCTTGTTCGGCACGGCCGACGCGCCCGCGACCGTGCTGCGGGTCGCCCGCCGGATTTGCACGGCAGGCGCGCGTATCAACCGCAGTTGCACGAGTGACACCGATTGTCCGGGCGGCGCATGCGGGGCTCCCATCTTCGACTTCTCGACACGCGTCGCGGATGGCGTCGGGCCGGTGATCGTTCCGCAGGCGCAGTATCGCATGGAGGCACGCGATCCGGTGCCCCTCGACGCACTCGTCGAAACGGATGACATCCTCGCCTTCGTCGTACCGGAACGGCTGGCCGAGCGTAACACCGGCCAGCCGGGTCGCGATCTGAACGGGGACGGTGATGTCGCCGACGACGTACTCATTCTCATGGACCGCCGCACCGGTGAGGTGCGCGCGATCGGTGACACCGTCGCCGGGCGCGCCGCAACTCGAATTCACCAGCCGCCGTTTTCCTTTCCGGCGGTTGCGGCGGAGCACAACGTCGTCGCGTTCCTTCAGCTCGAACCCGCGGAGGGCCATCGCGACGAGAACGGTGACGGCGATAGCTCGGACACGATTCTGCGAGTGTTCCGCCTCGAGCCGGATGGCGCTCGGGAAATCACGGCCGGCGCCCCGCTCGCCGTTGAGGCGGCTCCGTTGATCGATGAACGCAGTGTGGTGCTCTCCGATGGTCTGTTGTTCTTCAGGCGCCCCGAGGCCGCAGGCGTCGCGCAGGTCACGGAGCTGGTCAGCGTCTCGAGTGACGGACGGCAAGTGGACGGGACCGTTGTCGCGTTCCGGCCCTCCCTCAGTGCTGATGGGAACGTGGTCGCATTCGAGACGCAAGCCGAAAACCTGCTCGTCAATCCGGATAAGGATACGAATGGTGCGCGCGACGTCTTCGTTCGCAAACGCCTCACTGGCACGACCGATCGGGCCAGCGTCAGCTCCACTGGCGCTCAAGCCAACGACCGGAGCGGCGCCGCCTCCCTGAGCGCCGACGGACGCTTTGTCGCCTTCGACTCCAACGCCGATCTGGCGGGCGATCCGGAGCGCACGCAGGACGTGTTTCTCCACGACCTCAACACTGGCCTGACGACGCTGCTCGACAATAACCGGCGTGACCCGTCACTCAACGACGACGCCACGACGGTCGCCTCCTTGAGCAGCATGAACGACGCCTTCCTGTGGGAGGATGGACGCTCCCGGCTCTTCGCGCGCAACGCCTTCCGCCTGTCGTTAAGTGGCGACGGGCAGACGATCGCCTTTGACTCGAACGGGCAGGTGTTGGTGTACGATCGGCCGAGCACCACCACCGAGGCGGTCAGTGTTGCGGTCGACGGCGCCACCGGGAATGGGGCAAGCGGCTCGGCGGCTACCAGTGTCGATGGCCGCTATGTCGCATTCCATTCGAACGCCGACAACCTCGTCGCCGGAGACACCAACGGCGTGGGCGATGTGTTCGTGCGCGACCGGCTGACGGGTATTACCGAGACCGTCAGCGTCTCCAGTGACGGCACGTTGGGTGACAAATTCAGTCAACGACCGGCTATCAGCGCTGACGGGCGCTACGTCGCCTTCGAATCGGTCGCCACGAATTTGGTGCCGGACGATGCCAACGCTGCCCAGGATACATTCGTGCATGATCGTCTGACGGGCATCACGCGGCGTGTCAGCACGACCAGCGATGGGGGCGAAGGCAACCAGACACTTGCGAGCTTTGGCCTCCCGATCGCCTTGAGCAGTGACGGCATGACGGTCGCCTTCGAATCAGACGCCACCAACCTGGTTCCGAACGACACCAACGAGGCACGTGATCTCTTTGTCCACGGACCGCCGTTGTCCGTCGGGAGCAACGAACCACTGGACCTGACCGCCGACCGCAACCTGAAAGCGGTCGTCCTTCAGGTCATGGACACCAGTAGCGCCACCCTGAGCGATCTGGGCCCTGCGGAGAGCGTACGCGTCGCCGGCCGGTCCGCGGCCTTCCTCCGGCGTGAGTCAGCTACAACGCCGGTGGAACAGCTTGCCAGCGGGTCGCCGGAAGACCTTCCCAAGGCCATTCTCGACCCTCCTGGCGACGAAACGCTGTCGTTCCTCGAGGTACCAACAGGCGGGAGTATCACTGACGTCAACGTCGTGGGAATCGACATTCAACACGGTTACGTCGGCGACCTGGTCATCACACTACGATCGCCGACGGGGACGGTAATCGTGCTGTCGCGCAATAATGGCCTCGACGGCGACGCCTATGCGGGTACCGCCTTTGACGACCAAGCGCTTCGTAGCATCGCCAGCGGTGCGGCTCCGTTCACCGGGCGCTTCAAACCGCAGGAACGCCTCGCCGCCTTCAACAGCGAGAGTCCGGAGGGGATCTGGACACTGACGGTCGAGGATACTTCGCCTCAAGACACCGGCGCATTGAATGCCTGGGCGTTGGAGATCGAAACGGTCAACTCGCCGGATTTCAATGGCGACGGCGACACGAACGATGCCGTCGTGCAGCTCTATGCAGGCACTCTGCCGACGCAGAACCTGGGGTACGCGGCGATGGGGATCGCGCTGTCCGACGACTGCGTCGCGGCGCTCGTCCCAGAGGCTCAGCAAGGTGGCGTGGATCTGAACGCCGATCACGACGACAACGATGCCATCCTACATGTCTACGATCGAAGCAGGGAACAGTGGACGAACGTTGGCGAAACCGGCAGTGTCGTCGAGGTTTCCGGAGCACTCGTCGCGTTCTTGACCCCTGAGGCAGCCGATGCAAACCGTGGCGACCGCACGGGTGACGGCGATGTGACGGATCAGGTCTTCCAGCTGTACGATACTGCCACCCGAAGCCTCATTCCGGTTCGCAATGCCGCCGGGCATCTCGTGGCATCCAACGAGTTTGTGCTCGGGCCAGCCGTCTGCCAGGGCGGGCCGCGAGATGGCGAAGAATGTTCCGGCATCGCCGATTGTCCGGCCGGATGGTGCGGTCCTTCCCTCGTCGCTCTGCGCGGCTTGTCGTCGCCCGTCGACACGATCGGTCTGCTGATGGTGTTCGATGTTCGCGCCCGTCGTTTGGTCAACACGCAACAGACGGTTACACCGTGTCGGTTTGAAGCCTGTGATCCGCGCGTTCCGTTCCGGGTCCGCACGAACACCGTGACGTTCCTGACGTTGGAATCGGACCAAGACGCGGACCTCAACAGCGACGGGGATCTGACTGATCTCGTGCTGCAGACGTTCAATGCTCGGCTCGCACCGGGAGGCGGCGGTGGTGCGGACGAGGGTCGGGCGGTCGAGATGACCAGGGGGCTCTGCGAGAGCAGTGCGGTCGTACCGTCGATCGTGACCGTTGGAACCCTCACTCGAGGGATCTGCACCAATACCGGGCGACCCTGCGCTGATCGTCTGGATTGCCCCGGCGGTGTCTGTTTCGTTCCCCCCGGTGGCTGCACGCGTTTCCATACGTCACAAGCGTGTCTGCCCGCGTCGGATCCGACGCAGCCGGCTCCCTGTGGTAATGGACAGTTTTGTAGCGCACTGAACGGTGCCTTCGTGTGCGCCGAGATCGTCGGATCGTGCCGGGCAGAGTCCGACTGTGCGGTGCTCGAACCGTGCGCTGGCGGCACATGTCGCTGCATCGATGAGGGGCAGTCGTTCCAGCGTCTGGTCAGCCCACTAGGACAAGACGACGGTGCCCACGTGTTTGTGGCGGCCGGTGTCGGTCAGTGCATCGAAGACACCGAACAAGCTTGCGGCGACGACATGCCGTGCCCAGCCCCTCTATCGTGTAATGCCCGCAACACATGCGAGCGAGTAGGTGGCGCATGCGCATCAACGGTGGACTGCCCATCGGGGACCCGATGCCGTCAAGAGTTGGTCGTCGCTGCCGCCGCGGATTCCGATGCTGATGAGATCGCCGATCCGTGTGACAACTGCGCGGAGGTTGCGAACATCGACCAAGCAGACACCGACGGCGATGGAAGCGGAGACGCCTGCGACGAGCTCACCATCGGGGCGACACCGACCAACACCAGTGACGGGTCAACGCCGAGCCCAACTTCGCCGTCCAGTGCCACACCGACGCAGCTGCCAACTGCCACGGTGACCCCCACCGCATCGCAACTGGTTACCGCCACCGGCACACCGACGGCCACCCCAACCGACGCAGCGACCGCGTCACCGACTGCGACCCTGACGCCAGCCCCAGAGGCTACGGTTACACCAACCCCGACCGACACGTTGACCGAGACCCCCACCGCTGCCCCTCCCACATCAACCCCGGTCCCGGTCGAGGGAGACGCGAACTGTGACCGTGTCGCCAGTGCAGCGGATCTACCCCGTTGGGTGGCGCTTTCCGCGGCAAATCAGGTGGCCAGCTGCGGATTTGATCCCGCCAATGCCGGGCTCGATCAGGTCATCGGCGCCCTCTTTGGACGACCCTAGCTTGTTCACATTCGAGGTCTCAGACCCTTTCGACGGTTCTCGGCCCGCCCCGTATCCCGCAGCATGGCAGGCATTGGGAATAGTTTGTTGTCGTCTTGAAACCGTGCGGCGTATACTTGCACCGATCTTATGAGCGGATCGGCGGCTCAAGTAACCGTTCGTGAGGCAGCGAACAACGTCTCGTTCACGGGCTTGCTCCGCCTCGCGCGCATCTACCGCTGGCCACTTCTCGCCCTCTTGGTTGGAGTTCCGATCGTGACCGTCGCGGCGGTTCGCAGCTGGGGATGGCTCGGGGCGACGTTCCCCGGCTTCCTGCTCATGGACAACGCGATTGTCCCCACTGTCAGCGGTATCAACTGGCCGCGTGACAAGGCAGAGCTCTTCCACAGCCAGATCGTTGCGGTGGATGGCACCCCCGTTCGCACGAGTGGTGATGTGTATGGACTAGTCGCCGGCCGGCCCCCCGGAACTGAGTTTACCTACACGATTCGCAAGGGCACACGGGTGGTCCAGCTCGCGTTGCCATCTTTGACATTCAGCGTAGCCGACTACCTGCAGGTGTACGGCATTCTCCTCATGATCGCCTTGCTCGCATTGTGCGTCGGCGTGGTCGTCGGCTTCATGCAGCCGGGAAAGACGCAGGCACGCCTCTACCTTCTGCTTTCGACGGTGGTCGGCATCTGGGCGGCGAGCGCAGTCTTTTTGCATCAAGCAGGTCCCCGCTTGCTCACGGTCTTGTACTTCGTCGCCGAAGCATTCTTTCCGGCGGCACTGACGCATCTGGCGCTGCACTTTCCTACCGAGCGAAGGTTCACCGGAACCTGGCGCGCGTGTCCGGTCGTGCCGTACGCTCTGAGCGCCGTGCTGGCGGTCTCGGTATTGATCGGCTTCTACGCTCAGCCACCGACCCTATGGGCGCTGCACGCGACCTATCTCTACACCGCGGGGAGCTTTCTCTTTTCAGTCGCGGCAATGCTGTATGCATACTGGGAGAACCGTGACCCGCGCGCGCGCCTTCGAGTCAAGGTGATCCTCCCCAACTTCATCCTCGGTGGCACCCTCATGGTGTTCGCGTTTACCAACAATGCCATTGCGGGTGGGGATTTCCCGATGCAGTTGGGCGTGCTGCTCGTACCGCTGGTGTTCATCAGTGTCGCGTATGCCATCGTCAAGCACGATCTCTTCGACATTGATCGCTTCGTCCGCCAGAGCTTCGTCTACGGCGTGGTCAGTATCATCGTGATCAGCGCTTATGCGCTCGTCCTGGTGATTCCCGCACGCTTCGTCCCGTCACTGACTGGTGACAATCAGGCCCTCTTAGGAATGGCGTTCGTGTTGGTCCTGGCATTCGCGCTGAATCCGTTGCGCAGCGTCGTGCAACGGCTCGTGGACCGCGCGTTCTATCGAACCCGTCTGGACTACCGCGCTACCATCAGCGGCCTTAGCCGCATCATGACGAGCTTGCTCGACCTGCGTGAAGTCGCGTCGCAGGTGACCCAGGTCGTCACGGACGCGATGCATCTCGAGTCGACGACGCTCTGCCTGTTCGAGCCCGACGAGGTGACGGGCACGCTCTGGTCGCGCCGTGCCGAGGGTGAGCTCAATCCGCACGCGATTCCTCTCGAGCTGGGGCGCCTCCGTCAGGGTCTGCACCAGTTGCCGCAGGCCTTCGACACGACCGCGTTGGCCGACCCGTTGGAGCCCTTACCGCGCACCGTGCTGCGGGACCTGCTCCACAGGACGGGCGCAACAGTCGGGTTGCAGCTGGTGCTGGGCGGTCAGCCGATCGGCTTGCTCCTCCTCGGTGCCAAGCGCTCGGGGCAGCTGGTCACATCCGACGATATCGATCTCTTGCGCACGCTCGCCAATCAAACTGCCATCGCGGTGCAGAATGCGCGATCCTACGATGATCTGGAGGAGCTGACGCGCGATCTCGACGCCAAGATCCAGCAACAGGCGCGCATGTTTCAATTGCTGCAGGATCGGGAAGCCCGCCTCGCCGAGGCGGTACAAGACAAAGACCGACTGTACCAAGAATCGCTCCGTTATCAGCGCAATCTGCAATCCTTGTCGCGACGCATGATGCAGGTGAGCGAGCGCACCATGCAGCGGATCGCCCATGAGTTGCACGACGACCTCGGTCAAGCACTCACATCGGTGAAGATGCAGTTGGGTCTCATCGAACGCAGCGTTCCGGAGGAAAGCGCTTTGCGTCCGTCGCTCGCCGAGGCACGCAACCAGGTGGGAGGTCTACTACAGAGCGTACGTCAGCTCTCCCAACTGCTGCGGCCTGCCGTCCTGGATGATCTGGGCCTCGTACCGGCGATGCAATCCTATGTCGGCCGATTCACGGCTCGCACGGAAATCGCCGTCGCGCTCGACTGTCCGCCGACGGAAACGCGCTTTCCGGCGCCGATCGAGGTCGCACTCTACCGCGTGTTGCAGGAGGCGCTCACCAATATCGCGCGGCATGCCGAAGCACATCGAGTCGCCGTTACCCTTATCGCCACTGACGAGCACGTCACCTTGCGCATCACGGATGACGGCCGCGGCTTCGATGCCGACACATACTTGGAGAACCCACCGGCAGGGCACGGGATGGGCGTACTAGGCATGCGCGAACGCGTCGCGACGTATGGTGGCAAGTTCGTCATCCGCTCACAGCCGGGGCAAGGCGCCACGGTGGAACTGACGATTTCCCTCACGGAACCCATTCAAGAGCTCGACGATGACCACGGCGAGAATACGCGTCTTGCTGGTTGACGACCACACGGTCGTGCGTCAGGGCCTACGTCGCATTCTCGAGAGCAACTCCGAAATCGAGATTGTCGGCGAAGTCGGCGATGGGCGAGCCGCAGTCGAGGCTGTGAAACGGCTGAAGCCCGCCGTGGCGGTCGTGGATATCAGCCTGCCGGGTCTCAATGGTATCGAGGTGACCCGGCAAGTCTCCAAGACCGTTCCCGAGACGAAGATCTTGATTCTGTCCATGCACGCCGATGACGCCTACATTCGGCAAGCACTCAAGGCAGGAGCGAAGGGCTACCTCCTCAAGGACTCCGACGATCACGACCTCTTCAAGGCTGTCGCCGCGGTCAGCGAGGGCGGTTCCTACTTTAGCCCGTCTGTGTCGCGTGTCCTACTCGACGGGTATCTCGGCGACCACGAAGAAGCATACGACGAGCTCAGCGGTCTATCAGATCGGGAACGCGAGGTGTTGCAGCTGATCGCTGAAGGCAAGAGCAACAAGGAGGTCGCACAAATCCTCAGTTTGGCGGTGAGCACGGTCGACAGTCACCGCAAGCATCTCATGGAAAAGCTCGACCTCCATAACACCGCCGCACTCGTACGCTTTGCCGCCCGCAAAGGCCTCATTCAGTAGTCCTTCCGCTCCTCTGCTCCCCCTGCTCCTCCGCTCCCTGCCCTGCATCCCCTGTTTCGGGGAGGCACAGCTCACCTATTTTTCCCTGCAAGATGCCCCGTTGACACGATATGTCGTTCAGCCCGCGCCCCCTATAGTGACAATGGAAAGGGGAGTGGCGTGGCAAAGACGCGACAAATCGGAAGCGAGTTCGTCGACGCCCTGCCGATCGATGGCGAGCGCCGTCTGATGTTGGCGGTGTTGATCGATGCAATCCGAACGCTCAGCACACGCCAGCCCTCTGATTCCCATCCACAGCTCTACCGCTCTTGGGTGCGAGAGCTAACGTGGCTGCAGTCAGATGATCACACCTATGCGTTCTCCTTCATGAGCATCTGCGGGGCACTGGGATTCGACCCTGACTATGTTCGCCGGTATGTGCTGTCGTTGCCGGGGCAAGGCCGTCCAATCCGCATCTGCCGCTACGCGGCGAAGGTTGGGGAATCGTGGCAGCGCCAACGTCGTCCGGCAGCGCTGCTGCAACGAACGTCCCGGGCGAACCGCCGTCCCGATTCGTCGACGCCGTCGGTCGCAGTGCTCACGAGGGCAGCCGAATTAGACGCCGTGCCGACACGCATCTACGCAGCCGGCAGCTTGTAGGCCGGATGCGGCAGGGGGGGAACGGCGGCGGTGACGGACTCGTCACCGTCGCCGTCATGCGCCCGACAGCTGTGGCAGCGCGATCGCTCAGCGCATTACCAAGCCAGCGTCCTGGAATGTCGTCTCGAGACTGCGGCTGTGAATCTCGCGTTCGCCACGTCGGATCTGAAGGAGTTGCTTTGCTCCGAGCTCGAAGCAACTGAGCTTGTTCCAGTAAACCAAGCCCGTATCGAGTCCAAGCTTGTAGGGGAGGTCGACCAGCACCTCCCGATGCGGCGTGTGGCCGAAGAGCACCGTACACCCAAAGGGGTGCGGGTTGACCAGGAAGTCCTCGCGAATCCACAAGAGATCTTCATCACGTTGAGCCGGCAACGGTCGCTGCGGATCGAGCCCGGCGTGCACGCAAAGAAAACCCTCGTTCGTGTACTGCATCTGCAGGCTGAGGAGAAACTCCAGATGGTCTGCGGGAACCGCCGTCGCCGATGCTGCGGTTGATTTGCCCTCGAGGCCATAGCTGCGCAGCGTCGCATCGCCACCGTTGTACAGGAATCCCTCGCCGTACCGCCCCTCGTATCCGAGATAGTCGAGAAACATGTCTTCGTGGTTTCCCTTCAAGAAAACACAGGACGGGCCTTCGTGGCGCAACTGGAGGAGGCGGTCGATCACACCTTTGGGCGACGGTCCACGGTCGATATAGTCGCCCAGGAAGACGATCGTGTCGGCGGCCGAGGGTTGCAGTGCATCGAGCAATCGGCTCAGTTCATCGACGCAACCATGGATGTCGCCGACGACGAACGTCCGTCCCGCCGGGTGGTTCGCCATCAATCCGAGGCCCGTGGCGTGGGGCGACCGAGCACTGCGCGCATGCTGCGCTCGTCGTCGATCAGTTGCAGCGCCGCCCGATAGGGATCGACCTCACCCTGCCGCACCTGCTGTAACACGCTGGCCAGGGCCCCGTTGTCGACACCCTCTTCCAGTCGCCGGCCGATCTCCTCACGCAGCACCGCGAGGAACTCCTCCTGGCGCGCTGCCGCGTGCGCCGCGCCGTGCTCGCGCGCTTCCCAAAAGCGGCGATGTTGCGACAGGGTCTCCAGTAACTCGGCGATGCCGCGACCATTCTGAGCCTCGGTGAGCAGCACCGGAATGATCCACGGTGTCGCCTGGCGCAATTGCAGCATCAACTCGAGCTCGGTCTTGATGCGCAGGGCACCTTCTCGGTCCGCCTTGTTGACGACGAAAATGTCGGCAATTTCGAGAAGGCCCGCCTTCATCGTCTGCACGGTGTCCCCTGCTTCAGGAACCAAGACGACGATCGTCGTCTCGGCCACACGCATGACGTCGAGCTCGGTCTGACCGACACCGACCGTTTCGATGAGAATGTAGTCCTTGCCAAACGCATCGAGCAGCTGCACGACGTTGCGGGTTGCCCGGGCGAGACCACCGTGACTGCCACGGGTGCTGAGACTGCGAATGAAAACCTGCTCGTCAATGAAGTGGCGCTGCATGCGAATGCGGTCGCCGAGTACTGCACCCCCTGAGAACGGACTGGACGGATCAACCGCAACGATCCCGACGCTGTGCTCGCGCTGGCGCAGGAGACCAACCAACTGATCGACGAGCGTCGACTTGCCGGCTCCCGGCGGGCCGGTCACCCCGATGACGTATGCCCGCCCGCAGCGCGGATGAACGCGACTCAGGATCGCCACGGTGTCTGGGTGGCGGTTTTCGACCAGGGTGATGAGCTTGGCCAACGCGTAGCGGTCGCCCGCGAGCATCCGCGTCACCAGCTTGTCTGCGATCATTGGGTGTCCGGCGCCGCTCTTCCGAAGAGTTTGCCGTCATGTCTGCGGCAGGCTCTCCGAGCCGAGGTTAACCCAGGGGTGGAATGTGCGCAACGTCATCACCCGTTGGCCAGCGTCCAACAGGCCCGCCGGACGGCAAACTTGCGGGCCCCGCGACCGCATGCTACCCGAGATGAGATGGCTGCGTTGCGCAACCCGCTGGTTCCCGCCGGGATTCTCTTGCTCGTCATCGGGCTGGGCAACTGGTACACGGGTCTCGACAAGACCGCCGAACACGAGGCGATGCTGGCCGCCGAGGGAGCGGCTCCGCCACTGCAGCAATTCTACGAGTTCGACAACCTCACGGCCCGCACGAATACGTCCTTGTTGCGTGCCTTCCAGCGTGGAGGCGACCCGCTGAGCCTCATTCATGCCAAGCTCGATTTCTATCGTGTCGTCGAAGCGGGCGGGCGAATGTTGATTCTGCTCGGACTGTTCTCGGTCGGCGCCGGATTGATCCACGGATGGTACCAGCAGCGACTGGTGCGCCCGGTACCCCAAGCACCTCACTGACGCGCGCGCCGAATTGGCCGCGACATCGCTCCCAAATGGACAAGTTCGCCCGCTGCTTCCTGCTGGTGTTCCAGCAGCTGTACGTTGGTGGGTTCCTCGCCCTGAGTATCCCGCCTTTTCATGGGATCGAGCGGGGATTCTACAAGTCGACCGCAGGTGTCTATCTCGGTGCCGGCATCCACGCGTTCGTCGGACTTGTCGCGTTGCTGCTGCAGCCTCCGGCGAGCGCTCCACCGATGACGGCCACCCAGGGCATCGAGCTGTTCCTGTGGGCCGTTTCGTTGGTCAGCGCTATGGTCTACCTGCGTGCCCTGTGGAGTGACGCCTACAGAATACGCGCGCGCGCATACATTGCAGCATGGATGTGCGGCGTCGCCGCGTTGACGCTCGGCGCGCAATCGTATCGACTCGGGCCGGTCCTATCGGTGGACACAATTCTGTATCCGGTGAGTTTTCTCACGTCTGCGTTGCTGCTCGGGGCTGTCTGCACCGGCATGTTGCTGGGCCACTGGTACCTGATCGACCACGACCTCTCCATCGAGCCGTTCCGGCGCATGTTTCGATTCTTTGCAACGATGCTCGTCATTCAAGCGCTCCTGCTGCTTCTGAGTAGCGCCATCCTGAGCGTCGGCGGCACGGGTACCAGTGCGGGCGAGCTGCGGACGTTGTTCGCCGACCACCGGTCGCTTCTGGTGGTGCGTCTGCTCCTCAGTCCGATCGCGGCAGGTGGGCTCGCGTGGATGATTTGGCGAACGCTACAGATCCCGCAGACGATGGCCGCCACCGGCCTTTTCTATATCGCCATCCTCTCCGTCCTGGTCGGAGAGCTGATGAGCCGGTTCATTTTGTTTCGGACGTCGCTGCCGCTGTAGATAGGTGGTCCTCAGTCCCCGGTCCCCGGCCCTTAGTCCCCGGGGACCCGGAACCGGTTCAGTCAGTCTGGAATGCGGATGACGCTGACGCGCAGACCGCTCGAGGTCCAGCTGACGTCATAGCCGATCTCGAGCCCCTCGCGCAGATCGTCGAACCGCCTATACGAACCGATCATTGTGACATGCATGAATCTGAACGGGATCTCACGACCGCTCGGGCTGCGGACGATGCCCTTTTCGGTACCGCGATGCAACCGCACGATGGTACCACGGTAGTACTTGTCACCATCGGGTTTGTTGTCGAACTCGGACGGCTCGTCGGCCATGCAAGCTCAGTTCACGACCGTCGCCGCAGCGCGGGCGACCTCGGTAATGCGGTCCCCTCCTACCCGATCAACGAAGTCGCCGAAGCGCTCGCCGTTGCGACGTGACGCGCGATAGTAATCGGCTATCGCTGCCACGACCTTTGGCACTTCGCTTTCCGGGAATCTGCCTGAGACGCGTTTACCGATCTGCGGATTGTCCTCCCCGACGCGCCCGCCGACGAGCATCGAGTAGTGAGGGTGGAACTGGCCATCCTTGCCCTTGAGGGAAAGGCCGGTCAGCCCGATGTCGCCGACATGATGCTGGCCACACGAGTTCGGGCACCCGCTGATCTTGATGCGAAAGACGCCGAGTTCCTCAACGTGACCATTGGTCGCGAGGAGATGCGTACGAATCGACTCGGCGATCCCCATCGACCGACTGACCGCGAGGCTGCAGTAGTCCGCGCCGGGGCAGGAGGTGACGTCTGTGATGTGCAACGCATCCGGGCACGCCAATCCGATCTGCTGTATGCGTTCATAAACGGCCTGCAGATCCGCGCCGCTGATCCACGGAATCATAATGTTCTGGTCATTGGAGGCGCGCATCTCGCCCGCTCCGAAGTTGCTTGCCAGCGCCCCGATCGCCCGCATCTGTGCTGCCGTCAGATCTCCTAGCGGGAGCTGCACGGTCACACCAAAGTACCCCTCTTGCTTCTGTGCAAACGTGTTGGTGCGGACCCAGTGGAGAAAATCCGGTTGACCGCCATTCGGGACCGCGGCAGCGCTCCGCGTCGGTTGCTGGCTCGTGAAGCTCTCGAGCATTTCCTTCAACTCGGCGCGCAGCGCGGGACCTCGCTCGGCTTCCACCTGCGCAAACAGCTGGTCAATCTCGGCGATGAAGCGTGCCTCGCCGAGGCGCTGGAACAAGTACTTCATGCGCGCCTTCTTGCGGTTCTTGCGTTCGCCGCTGCGATGTTGCAGTCGCACGATCGCCTCCGCAATGATCAACGTGTCCTCGGCGGCAAGGAACTCGCGCACGGGTCGCGCAATGAACGGCTGCGATCCCAGTCCGCCGCCAGCGATGACTTTGAAACCGCGACGTCCGTCGCGCACCTGCGGAAAGTAGCCGATGTCATTGATCGGCGCTTGCGCGCAATCGTCAGCGCACGCCGTGAAGGCGATCTTGAACTTCCGCGGCAGGGTGAGATTGAGCGGGTGGAACAGGAAATACTCGTTCACCGCCAGGACGTACGGGGTCACGTCGAACGGTTCGCCGGGCAGGAAGCCGGCATGAATGCACCCAGTGACGTTGCGGACGCTATCAGCGCAAGCACCGCGCGTCGTGATGCCAGCGTTGTGTAAGCGCTCGTACATCTCCAGGACGTTGCCCAAGTCGATCCAGTGTACTTGTACATCCTGGCGCGTCGTGACGTGCAGCACGCCGCGCGCGTAGTCGTCAGTGAGATCGGCCAGCACGTGGGCCTGAGCCGAGGTGATGAGCCCAGCGGGCAGCTTGATCCGCTGCATGTGGCTGGTGTGGTCGAGTTGGTAGTACAAGCCGTAGCTGAGACGCACCGGACGGAACTCGTCGTCGGTCATCTTGCCGTGGCGATAGCGCTCGATGCGATCGCCGTGTCCGTGCAGCGCAGCGCGGAAGTCCGCGTCGGTAGGTCGCATGGAGGTGATCCCTTCCTTCCGGGTCGAATTCGTAGATCTGTAAGCTCTATTATTTGATAGCCTCCGGGAGGGAATCAAGCCAGCCCCCAAGCCAAAGACCCTTTTTGACCCTGGCACGCGGCAGCCGATCCTTCAACCCAAAAGCCGCGTCATTGCCTTCCCAGCGGTGCCTCGGTAAGAGGGCCGGGCCGCAATCGTCCCATGACGACGTCAGACTTCATTAGCCTCTGGCTACACATACTCGGCCTTGCCACCTACGCCGGTGCCACACTCGCGCTGGTCGTAATGGTTTTGCCGGCAGCCGCGGCAATCCCTGATGTGGCGGTCCGCCGAACGTATCTGGCGCACGCTATCCGGGTCTACGATCCCCTGGCCATCGCCGCCCTCGGTGTCATCGTCATGACCGGCGCATTCAACCTCACGGCCTACAAGAACACGTTGCGTGGTGAGTTCTTCACGCGCATGGGCTGGCTACTCACCTACAAGCTGGCGATCGCCTTTGTAGTCATCCTCGTTGGTACTTACATCACCTTTGGGCTTGGGCATCGCATCGTGCGGCAAGAGTTTGCGGGGGAGCCGGTGGACGCAGCATGGCTTGCGGGCATGACTCGCCGGCTCATCGGAGCATGTGTTCTGGTGCTGGTCCTCACTGCCGTGACCGCGTACTTGGGGTTGGCGATCGGGCATCCGCGATGAGACGAGGCGTCCGCAAGATGACCGAGCAGGGGCCCTTGAGTGGTTGAGAGCGGCGACATCGGAGGTCGACATGGAACTATTCAGAGACGCGCGGGGGGCAGTAGCCTTCTCCGTCGACAAAATGAAGAAGGTCAATCTCTTCGACACCGCGCGCATGTTTTGCGACGTGTACGGCCTGACGGCGGGTCAGGAGCAGTCCGCGCATGTCCACGCCGGCTGCGATAAGGTGTACTTCGTCCTCGATGGCACCGGCACGTTCACGATTGGCGATGTGGAACGGACGGTGGGGAGCGGCCACGCGATCCACGCCCCCGCCGGGCTCACACATGCCGTGCGCAACAACGGTCCCGCCCCCCTCAGCTTGCTCGTCTTCATGGCGCCCAAGCCATCCTAAGCAGCGGGCACCACACGAACGCAGCCCGACCCGCTAGCGGCTGCGGTGGCGCGGTTGCGGGTCCGCAGCCGCGATGCTACGTGGTAACGTTCGCCGTAAGCCAAGGATTCAGGAGTGTTGAGCCCATGCTGATTCCCGCCACCCAGCTCCGTGCTGGCATGATCATCAAGTACCAAAACGACCTCTATCGCCTCATGAACGTAGCGCACGTCACGCCGGGCAACTGGCGGGGCATGGTGCAGACCAAGCTGCGCAACTTACGATCGGGTACCCAGACGGAGAATCGATTCCGCTCTGAAGACAAGGTCGACCGGGTGACCTTCGAGCAGCATGAAATGCAGTTCCTCTACCAAGACAGCGATCAATACCATTTCATGAACACAGAAAACTTCGAGCAGATCGTCCTCGACACTGAAGCATTGGGTGACGCTGTGAATTACCTGGTTCCAGAGTTGCGTGTGCAGGTGGAATTCTACGAAGGACGTCCGATGGGCGTCACGCTCCCGAAGACGGTCGACATGAAGGTGACGCAGACCGACCCGGGCATCAAAGGCGCAACGGTCACCAACGTGCTCAAGCCTGCCACTGTCGAGACGGGCGCAGTCATTCAAGTGCCGAACTTCGTTTCCATCGGCGACGCGATCCGTGTCGATACCGAGACCGGCGAGTACTTGTCGCGCGCGAAGTAATACTACCGCTGGAGGTCACCATGCAGGACCTCGAACAGTTCCGCGAAGCAACCCGTACATGGCTGCTGGCGAACGCACCGCAGTCCATGTTCGCACCGGTACGGTCCACTGAGGATCTCTGCTGGGGCGGCCGCAAGACAAAATACCCGGCCGACGTACAACGATGGTTGAACGTTATGGCCGAGCGCGGTTGGACTGCGCCCACCTGGCCGCGCGAGTACGGCGGCGGCAGTCTCGGCAAAGCCGAAGCGAAGGTTCTCAGCCAGGAAATCGCCAAGCTCAGGCTGCGTGCGCCGTTGGTGGGATTCGGTTTGACCATGATCGGTCCGCTGCTGTTGCAAGAAGCCAACGAGGAACTGAAGCGGATCCATCTCCCCCCGATTGTCCGGGGCGAGGTACGCTGGTGCCAAGGGTACTCGGAACCCGGGGCAGGATCGGATCTCGCCGGGCTGCAAACCCGCGCCGTGCTGGACGGCGACGACTTCATCATCACCGGGCAGAAGATCTGGACCTCATATGCGGACAAGGCAGACTGGATGTTCTTACTGGTCCGCACCGACCCAAACGCCCGCAAGCAGGATGGCATTACCTTCATCTTGCTCGACATGGGAAGCCCGGGCGTCAGCGTCAAGCCGATCCGTCTCATCAGTGGAGCGTCGCCATTTTGCGAGACGTTTCTCGACGGCGTGCGGGTGCCACGCTCCCAGGTTGTCGGCCAGGTGAACGGCGGCTGGGCAATCGCCAAAGCGCTACTCGGGCATGAGCGCACCATGATCGCCGATGCATTCAAGGACCTGGTGCCGGGCAATCCATTGTTGGACGCTGCGCGCCGCTACCTCCCTGCCAGCGAGGGTCGCATCAGCGATCCCATCCTGCGCGATCGCATCGTACAAGCCGAGATGGACCAGAAGTGCCTCGACCTCACACTCAAGCGGTCGCAAGACAATACGCGCGCCGGCCACAAGCCCGGCCCAGAAGCGTCGATCGTCAAGTATTACGGCACCGAAGCCAACATGCGGCGGCGCGAGTTGATGGTCTCGATCGCCGGTCCTCAGGGCCTTGGATGGGAGGGGTGCAGTTTCGAGGCCGAGGATCTCTCACTAACACGCGACTGGCTCCGGTCACGCGGCAATTCCATCGAAGGTGGTACGTCAGAGATCCAACTCAACATCATCGCCAAGCGTGTTCTTGGGCTTCCGGACTAGCCCTGAGCCCTCATGAATCTGGTCTTGAGTGACGAGCAAGTTCTGTTGCAACAAACGGCGCGGGAGTTCGTCACCAAGAACTCGTCGCTACGACGGATCCGTGCGCTCCGCGACAGTGGTGAGCCACAGGGATTCTCCCGTGATTTGTGGAAGCAAATGGCAGATCTCGGGTGGCTGGGCATTCCCTTCCCGACCATCGTGGGTGGAGCGGACATGGGCTACACCGATCTCATGGTCGTGCTCGAAGAGCTTGGGCGCGGTCTGATGCCGGAGCCCGTGCTCTCATCCGTCCTGCTCGTTGGGGCCGCGGTGCAACTTGCGGGGACCGGCGAACAGCGACAGGCGTTACTGGCGCAGGTCATTCGCGGTGACTTGCTCGTGGCGTTGGGATACCAAGAGCGGGGCAGCCGCTACGACCCATTGCACGTCGAGACGCGTGCCCACCGCACGACATCCGGGTGGGCGCTGCGGGGCGAGAAAGTCCACGTCCTCGATGGCTTTGGCGCCGACAAGCTGATTGTCTCCGCGCGTGTCGACGGTGCGCCGACGGCCGCCGACGGAATCGCTCTCTTTGTGATCGACGGTCGCGCCCCGGGCCTCTCGATCGAACGGGAACAGCGGATCGACAACCACAACGCGGCCCTCATGCGGCTCGACGGTGTCAGCGCGGACGCCGTGCTCGGAACCGTCGGAGGTGGTGGCGCGATCCTTCAGCAAATACTCGACTACGCGACAATAGGTCTCACAGCCGAGATGCTCGGGAGCATGTCAGCGGCGTTCGCGACGACACTCGACTATCTTCGGACGCGAAAGCAGTTCGGCGTAGCCATCGGATCCTTCCAGGCCCTCAAGCATCGCGCCGCCAGGATGTACATCGAGACGGAGCTGGCACGCTCGGCAGTCATGGCGGCACACATGGCTCTCGACGAACGCAGCTCTGACGTGCCCCGTCTCGCCAGTCTCGCCAAAGCTCGCTGCTCGGACGCACTCATCCTCATCGCAAACGAGACGATTCAAATGCACGGCGGCATCGGCATGACCGACGAGCACGACGCAGGATTCTTCCTCAAGCGCGCGCGGGTTGCCGAGATCACCTTTGGTGACGCGGCGTATCATCGCAATCGGTACGCGGAACTGCACGGATACTGACACGGTTCGTGGTCCCTGGTCTCTGGTCCTTGGTTTGTGGTGGCGTGTGAGCGGCCCGTAACCATGGACCAGGAACCAGAGACTAGGGACCGCGAAGCGCCGCCGTGATCAATCTCAAAATACGCTTGACCATTGGCTCAAGGCGCGCGTACAAAGGTCTGTTGCCATTGCCACGGGAGGATAGCCGCATGCCCAACGTCGGGGACCACACGGGAGCGCGCCGGCGCCAGTATCGCGGCTTGATCGCCGCCCTGGTGATAGCCGCGCTGCTGCCCGGGTGCGAATACGGACGCCGCTACGTGGAAAAGCCATGGGGTAAGGGTACATGGATTCCAGCCGCAGTCTGCGCCGTTGTCGGCGCGGGCATTGGTGTGGGCATCCAGGCTGCCCGACCCGGCGAGAACGTCGTGACATTCCCCGACGGATCCACTCAAACAACCAAAGACGACCCAGAATACTGGAAAGGTGCTGTGATCGGCGCGCCCATCGGCGCCGTGGTCTGTGGCCTCGCGGGCCACGCGATTTT
>Ga0187892_10002525_pt1 | contig 36216 bp, 30 predicted proteins | sample MA1701073metaG_FD_139345 | JGI IMG/M metagenome (GOLD analysis project Ga0187892, IMG submission 139345) | Bio-ooze microbial communities from a basaltic lava cave in the Kipuka Kanohina Cave System on the Island of Hawaii, USA - MA170107-3 metaG ... | reverse complement strand
TCGCCGCGCCTGCCTGTCCTGCAACCGGCGCTACACGACGTACGAGTACATCGAGGACGTCCTGCCCCGGGTCGTGAAGCGGGACGGCCGCCGGGAGCCTTTCGACCGGCAGAAGCTGCGGGGCTCGATCCTGAAGTCCTGCGAGAAGCGCTCGGTGGGCGTGCAGGCCGTGGACGACATCGTGGCCGACATCGAGGCCCGCCTGCACGATCGCGCCGAGAAGGAGATCACGAGCCTCGAGCTGGGCGAGACGGTGATGGAGCACCTGCAGAAGCTCGACCAGGTCGCCTACGTCCGCTTCGCCTCCGTGTACCGGCAGTTCAAGGACATCAGCCAGTTCATGGACGAGGTGAAGGGGCTGATCAAGGACGGGGACAAGCCGAGGGGCGGCAAGCCGGTGGCCCGCCCCGCCGCCAAGCGCTAGCCCGGGCCCCGGGGCGGCGGCCGTGCCGGCGGGGCCCGGAGATGCTTCGGCCCTGCCGGATGGGGCCGACAGGGCCGAGCGCCTCGACGCGGCGCCTACTTCTTCTTTTTCTTCGTCGCCTTCTTCTTCGCCATGCTGTCGCCTCACCTCCTTCCCGACCCCGCGCGTCCCGCGCTGGAGCGTGATCTGTCCGGGAATCTAGGAGAGGGGCGAATCGCTGTCAAGAAGAAAATACAGGATGGAGGGGGATTTGCCCCCCCGGCCCCCTACATCTTGGGGGCCCCGGAACCGGCTCGGCTCAGTCCTTCTCCTGGGCGTGGGAGGGGCGGCGGTGCTCGCGGCGCTTGACGAACTCCTGGTTGAGCGCCACCCCCTTGCTGCAGAGGGGACAGACGTCGGGTGGGTAGGTGGGGAAGTCGCGGCTCACGAGGCTGAAGACCTCCTTGCCGCCGATCTCGGCCCTCTTCGTGCGGCGCCACAGCGCGCCGATGCCGACCACCTGGGCCCCGAGGCCCTCGACGAGCTGGGTGAGCAGGCGCACGGTGGTTCCCGAGCTGATCAGGTCCTCCACGATCAGCACCTTGGAGCCGGCGCGGATCAGGCGGTGGAACTCGGCCGGGAGCGTGACCCGGCGCCTGCCGCCGTTGACGCCCTTGGTGCCGTAGACGAGGATGGGCCGCGACGGATGGGCCCGGGCCACGCAGTGGGACAGGATCAGCGCCCCGGGACCGGTCGACAGGATCACGTCGATGGGCCACTGGGCGAAGTGCTTGGCGATCACGCCCCCGAGCCCCTCGGTGAAGGAGGCCTCGGTGGTGACCAAGGTCTTCTCGATGTACTCGCTGGTGTGCTGGCCGGAGGGCAGGAGGATGTGGTCGTTGGCGTGATACGCGCCGGTGCGCTTCAAGATCTCCAGGTGGATCTTCTCCCGCACCTCGGCGTCCATCAGGGCGTCTTGCTTGCGGGACGGCGGCGCCATCCGGGCTCTCCTCCTTGATCGCGGGCTAAAGGCCTAATGGCCAAGCATGGCGGCCATTTGCGCGTGTTGTCAACCGGAAAGATGGCCGCCCCCCCCGGCCGCCCCCCCATGGTAGACTCACGCGACGGCAGGCCCCGCCCATGAAGATCCTCGCCCTGGAGACCGCCACCCTCGCCGGGAGCGTCGCCCTGCTCGACGGGGACCGGGTCGTCGGCCAGACGCTGCTCGACATCACGCTCACCCACTCCGAGCGGCTCATGGCGATGGTGGACCGGCTCCTCGGCGACTGCGGGGTCGAGCCGCGGGGCCTCGATGCCCTGGCCGTCTCGGTCGGGCCGGGATCGTTCACCGGGCTCCGGGTCGGCGTCGCCACCGCCAAGGGCCTCGGCCTCGGGCTCGGGCTCCCCGTGGCGGTGGTGCCGACGCTCGACGCGATGGCGGCGATCCTGCCCTTCGCGGACGCCCCCGTGGTCCCGATCCTGGACGCGCGGAAGAGCGAGGTGTACCTCAGCCGTTACCGCTGGTCGGGGGCGGGCATGACGCGCGAGTGGGAGTACCTGGCCCTGGCCCCCGCCGAGGCGGCCCGCCGCCTGACGCCCCCGGTCATCGTGCTGGGCGACGGCGTCCCCGCCTGCCGGCCCTACCTGGCCGGCGCCGGCGAGGGCGTCCGGGAGGCGCCGGCCACCCACGCGGTGCCCTGGGCGGCGGCCGTGGGCCGGCTCGGGGCGCTGCGCCTCCGTGCCGGGGAGGGGATCCCGGCCGAGGCGCTGGCCCCCTTCTACCTCCGGCCCTCCCAGGTGGAGCAGGTGGTCGGCCGTGGCTAGCACGCTCGCGATGTCGGGCATGACGCTCGACGACCTCGACGAGGTCCTGGCCATCGAGCGCGCGTCGTTCGCCACGCCCTGGTCGCGCGCCGCCTTCCGCTACGAGCTGACCAAGAACCGGGTCGCCCGGTGCCTCGTCGTGCGCGCGGGCCACGAGGTCGTGGGGTACATCTGCCTGTGGGAGATCGGCCACGAGATCCACATCACGAACCTGGCCGTGCACCCCCGGGTGCGGCGGCAGGGCATCGCCCGCACGCTCCTGGGCGCGGTGCTGGAGGAGGCGCGCCGCGGCGGCGTCGCCCAGGCCTTCCTGGAGGTGCGACCCACCAACACGGGGGCGCTCGGGCTCTACCGCCGCTTCGGCTTCGAGGTGATCGGGCGGCGCAAGGGGTACTACTTCGACACGGGCGAGGATGCGCTGGTCATGGAGGTCCGGCTGGGCGAGGCCCCGTCCGTGGGCTCCTCGGCCGTCTGATAGAATCGCGCCGTGCCACGCCCGCCGGACACCGACGCCCAGGCGCCGCCCCGCTCGGCGGACCTGGTGTCGCGCATGCTCGCCGGCGACCGCCTGGCCCTGGCCCGCCTCATCACGCGCGTCGAGAACCGCGCCCCCGAGGTGGGCGAGATCATGCGCGCCGTGCACCCCCACACCGGCCGCGCCTACGTGGTGGGCGTCACCGGGCCGCCCGGCGCCGGCAAGTCCACGCTGGTGGACCGTCTCACGAGGCTCCTGCGGGCCGACGGCGCCACGGTGGGGATCATCGCGGTGGACCCGTCGAGCCCGTTCACCGGGGGCGCCGTGCTGGGCGACCGCATCCGGATGCAGGAGCACGCGCTGGACGCCGACGTGTTCATCCGGAGCATGGCCACCCGCGGCAGCCTGGGCGGCCTCGCCCGCGCCACCGGTGACGTGATCCGGCTGATGGACGCCTTCGGCTTCAACTGGGTCCTGCTGGAGACGGTGGGCGTGGGCCAGACGGAGCTGGACATCGTCCGCCAGGCCGACACCACGGTGGTCGCGCTCGTGCCCGAGTCCGGCGACGGGGTCCAGGCGATGAAGGCCGGGCTCATGGAGGTGGCCGATATCTTCGTGGTCAACAAGGCCGACCGCGACGGCGCCCACGCCCTCGTGGCCGAGCTGCGCTTCTCCGTGCACCTGCGCCACGCGAGCCCGGGCGCCCCCCGGGACCTGGACTGGGAGGTGCCGGTGCTGGCGGCGCAGGCCGCCCACGACGTCGGGGTGGTCGAGGTGGACGCCGAGATCCGCCGCCACCGGCGAGAGCTGGAGGAGGGCGGGCGGCTCGAGGCGCGGCGGCGGGCCCGCCGGCGCCAGGCGCTGGAGGCGCTGCTGGCCGAGGCCTTCGCCCAGGAGGTCACCGCCCGCGTGCGGACCGACCCCACCCTGGCCCGGGCCCTGGACGCGGCCGAGCGCGGCGTCGTCGACCCGTACTCGGCGGTGTCCGAGATCCTCGCCACGACGCTCCGGCAGCCTTGACTCGCGCCGCGCCCGCGCCGCAGTATGAGCGCTGACCGCATCTCCCACAGGAGGCCTCGCTGAATGTCCCCCTCCCATCACTGGTACGGGGTGGTGCCCGGGTGGGCGCCGTTCTACGCGCTGCTGGCGGTGGCGGCCGCCCTGTTCCTCTGGCGCGTCGTGTACCTCGGGCGGCTCATGCTCACGGGCAAGCCGACCGTCCGCTGGGACGGCGTCCCGCGGCGGCTCGGAAACGTGCTCGTGTACGTCTTCGCCCAGTGGCGGCTCGTCAGCGGGGACTTCTGGCCCGGCCTCATGCACGCCACCATCTTCTGGGGCTTCGTCGTCCTGACGCTCGGCACCATCGAGTTCTTCGGCCGGGGCGTGCACGAGGCCTTCGGGCTGCCGCTCCTGTCCGACACCGCCCCCTACCTCGTGCTCCAGGACGTGTTCACGGTGGCCGTCATCGCCGCCGTCGCCTACGCCGCCTTCCGCCGCCTCGTGACGCGCCCGCGGCGCCTCACGCTCAAGCCGGAAGGGCTCGTCATCCTGGGGCTGATCTTCGGGCTCATGGTGACGGACCTCCTCGCCGACGCGGGCCGGATGCGGCTCCTGCCGCAGGCGACCGACGGCTGGTCCTTCGCCGGCCACGGGCTGGCGGGGGCGCTGGCCGCCTGGCCGGCCGGCGCCGTGACCGGGCTGTTCCACGCCGCCTGGTGGGGCCACGCCGTGCTGCTGCTCGGGTTCCTGGTCTGGCTGCCGTACTCCAAGCACCTGCACGTGCTGGCCGCGCCCCTCAACGTGTTCTTCGCCCCCCTCACCCCCAAGGGGCGCGCCTCGACGCTGGACCTCGAGAACGCCGAGACCTTCGGCGTCGGCCAGCTCACCGAGTTCCACTGGAAGGACCTCTTCGACCTCTACAACTGCACGGAGTGCGGGCGCTGCACCTCCCGCTGCCCGGCCAACATGAGCGGCAAGGAGCTGGATCCGAAGCTCCTGATCCTGCACCTGCAGGAGCACCTCCTGGACAGCGGCCCGCGCCTCCTCGGCGGGGCCGGCAACGGCCACGCCGAGCGGGCCATGGTCGGGGACGTGATCCACGACAACGTGCTGTGGGCCTGCACCACCTGTCGCTGGTGCGTCGACGCCTGCCCGGTGTTCATCGAGCACGTCCCGAAGATCGTGGACATGCGGCGCTGGCTCGTGCTCACCGAGTCGCGCTTCCCGCCGGAGGTGCAGCCCGCCTTCCGGAGCCTCGAGACCAACGGCAATCCCCTCCAGATGGCGTGGCAGACCCGCGCCGACTGGGCCAAGGACCTGGGCGTCCGCCTCATGAAGGATGTGCAGGAGGCGGAGTACCTCTACTGGGTCGGGTGCTACGGCTCGTTCGACGAGCGCAACCGCCAGGTGGCCCGGGCCGTGGTCAAGGTCCTCCAGGCGGCCGGGGTGGACTTCGCGATCCTGGGCCAGGAGGAGCGGTGCTCGGGGGAGCCGGCCCGGCGGCTCGGCAACGAGTACCTCTACCAGACGCTGGTCCAGGGCAACGTCGAGACGCTGGGGCGGTACCGGTTCCGGACCATCGTGACGGCGTGCCCGCACTGCTTCAACACGCTCAAGAACGAGTACCCGGACTTCGGCGCCCGCTACCAGGTGATCCACCACAGCGAGCTGCTGGACGCCCTCGTGCGCGGCGGCCGGCTGCGGGCGGACCGCGCCCAGGACCTGCGCGTCACCTACCACGACGCCTGCAACCTCGGGCGGTACAACGACGTCTACGACGAGCCCCGGCGGGTGCTGGCCGCGCTGCCCGGCACCGACCTCACCGAGATGCGGCTGTCCCGCGAGCGCGGGTTCTGCTGCGGCGGCGGTGGCGGGCGGGCCTGGCTCGAGGAGCACGAGGGACGGCGGGTGAACCAGATGCGCGTCGAGCAGGCCATGGAGGTGAACCCCGACGTGCTCGCCTCCGCGTGCCCCTTCTGCCTCACCATGTTCGAGGACGGCGTCAAGGCCAAGAACGTGGGGGACCGGATCAAGACCCGCGACATCGCCGAGCTCCTGGCCGAGCGGCTCGAGTCCCGCGCCGACGCGTGAAGGACCTCCTGCTCCTGGTGCCGCGCCTGGCGCGGATGCTCGCCTCGCTCCTGGCGGATCGCGAGGTGCCGCGCGGGGCCAAGGTGGCGCTGGTGGCGGCGGCCCTGTACCTGGCGAGCCCGGTGGACCTCTTGCCCGACTTCCTGCCGGTGGTGGGCTACCTCGACGACCTGCTGCTGGCGGCGGTGGTGGTGGACGGCGTGCTGACGCTGCTGGGCCGCCCCCTCGTCCAGCGCTACTGGCCGGGCGACCCCGAGAGCTTCCAGAAGGTGGCGGCGGTGGCCCACCGGCTGGCGGCGTGGGTGCCCCGGCGCCTCCGGCGGCGCGTGTTCGGACCGTTCTGAGGGCCGTGGGCGCCGGCGCCCTCCGCCCGCCTGACCGGGCGCGACCGGGTTGCGGCGCCCGGCGGCTTGGCGTCTAATCGGGACCACCGGCGGGGCGCCGATCTCCGCCGCCGGGCTATCAGGATGGGCTCGATGCGGAGCGCGGGGCCGGGCATCGTCGTGGCGGCGCTGCTCCTGTGCGCGGGGCCGGCCCGAGCCGACGAGGCGCGCCTCAGCCTGACCGGGCAGGTGGACGCCGGCGAGATCGGCGCCGGGGGGCCCTTCACGCTCCGCGCGCTCCGGCCCCAGAAGCGGACGGTGCAGCTCGGCACCGCCAGCAGCGACGCGGCCGGCCGGTTCACCATGCCGGTCGACCTCGAGGCGGTGGCGGTCTACGGCGTGGTGCTCGAGGCGTCGAGCGCCGGCGACCCGGCGCTGGTGCTGGAAGCCGTCCTCCTGAGCGTGCGGGACGCGCGTGCGCCCGTCTCAGTGGGTCCCGGCAGCACGGTCGCGGCGGCCATGATCGAGTGGAAGGTGCGCCGCCACGAGCCGGACTTCGAGCGGGTCCGGCCCTTCCTGCTGCTGGAGTGGCTCCGCCCGCTCGTCGCCCCCAAGGCCCGGACGGACCTCAAGCGGGCCGAGCTCCTCCTGGTCCGGTGGGCCCGCGCGGCGGCGCCCCCGGGTGGATCGGTGGCTTCGGTGCTGAAGGGGAGCGTGGGGGACCCGCGGCGGCTCAGGGCGCGCCTCGGGTCGCTGAACGTGGGGGCCGCGGCGATCGACGACCTCGAGCGGCTCGCGCGTCGGGATGCGGAGGTCGCCTACCTCCTGATGCTGCCGTACCTGCTGGAGCTGTAGATGGACGGGGGGGTGCTCCAGCGGGCCGGGCGCGTCGCCGCCGGGCCGCGTCCGACGCGGCTTCGGCCGCTGGTGGCGGCGATCGTGGCGGGGGGCCTCCTCGGGGTGCCGTCCCCCGCCGGCGCCCAGCTGGACTTCGCCGGGGCAGCGGCGGTGAAGATCCGCACCTACCCCCTGAAGCGCGTCGACGGCCGCCTGGTGGCGGGCGGGGACGGCATGCCGGAGCCGGCCGAGGTGCGCGACGGGCGTCCGGGCGGGATCGCGGAGCTTCCCGCGTTCCCGGTCGACGAGAACCAGCCGGGCGGCACCATCCTCCAGGCCCTCGTGCACCATCACCGGCGCGACCCGGTCGGCGCGCTCCGCCCCGTCCTGGCCGTGCTCGACAACGGCTATCTCGAGCTCGACATCGAGAAGGCCTGCCAGATCGACGCGGTCCGGATCCGGTACGAGCACCAGCCGACCCCCGAGGTCCCGAGCTTTCGCGAGCACGGCCTCGCCGCCCTCATGCACGTCGTGACCGACGCGGTGGCGGCGGCGGATCTGCACCGAGCCCACGGCCGGCTGCGCGACCGGTACAACCGCGGCCTGTCGACCGACCCCGGGGGGGATCAGGACGCGATGGCCCTGTTCCAGGGGCTGCGCCTGGCCATCGCGAGCCGCTACGTACCGGCGGTGACCGCCCCCGGACTCGCGGGGTTGCCTCCCGGCGAGGCCAGGCAGCGCTTCAAGGCGGCGCTCGGCCAGGGGGCGCCGCTCGAGGCCGAGCTCGAGATCGGCCCGATCCGTCTCCTCGTGACGGTGAAGCTGGATCGCCGCCAGAAGCGCCCGGCCCCGCCGGGCTGCTAGACCACCGGAGGTCGGAGCATGGGACGCTTCCGCCGCCTGACGCTGACCGGGGCCGCGACCGCGCTGGCCGTGAGCCTCACGGGGCCGGCCTCCGCCGTGGTGTCCACCATCCCCGCCACGGCCACGGTTCCCGTGACGAACTCGGAGGGAAACGTGACGCCCAACACCCGGTTCACCCTGTCGGGGACCGACGAGGACGTCACGGCGGGGACGGCGAAGCGATGGGAGGAGGACAAGGACCCGGACACGGCCGCCGCCGTCCCCGACTGGGGCCCCCAGCTCGGCCTCCGCGTGCCGTTCGACCCCGGCGTGCTGCGCGTCCGGTACGAGTTCGGCGATCCCGCCACGTCCACGGCGGAGCGGGACGAGGACCGGCTCGAGGGGTACCTCCTCGGGAAGGGGCTCCCGCGGGACACAACGAGCCACCTGTTGTCCGCCGGCTACGCGACGGGAGGTCGCACGGACGACGGCCGGGGCGTCGTCACGCTACTGGCGCTCGACACGGGCGGCATGGATCCGGACACCTGGACGAGCCTCCTCCGGCTTCAGTCCGCGATCCTGGACGGTGGGCTAGTGACCAAGCTCGACGACGGCATCCACAGCACTGGCGCCGACGGCACGACGTCCATCGGTGGGCTCACCGTGGGCGGGGCCCGCGGCATCGTGACCTCCGGCGGCTACTCCTGGGCGCTCGACCAGCCCCTGCTCGAGGGCGCGAACCACCTGTCGTCCACGCTGTGGGACTACGGGCGCTACGTCTTCTGGGGCCCGTGCATCAAGGGGCCCGGGTCCATCGCGCGGTGGCCCGGGTCGGACCGGGGGGAAGACTGGTGGGAGGAGGCGTACTCCCGGCTCGGGCCCTCGGGCCCGGGGCTGGCCGTGCAGTCGTACGCCTTCGGCACCACGCTCCGCCAGGAGGACCTGCTGGCGGCGAACTCCTGCACCGGCGTGCAGGCTCAGCGGGACTCGACGTTCATCAACTCGTCCAGCCGGTCGGCGCGTCCCGACGACCCCCATTTCGCCTCGCGCGGCTCGTGGGGTCAGCCCCACGCGGACCAGTGGGCGCTGCACCGGATCGGCTTCACGTCGCTCGACGACCCGCGGAGCGCCTGGCATCTCACCACCGGCACCGAGCGTCCGGTGGTGGTGGCGGTCATCGACAGCGGCATCGACCTGACCCACCCCGACATCCACCCCGGCAACCTCTGGTTCAACGCGAAGGAGATCCCGGGCAACGGGCGGGACGACGACGGCAACGGCTTCATCGACGACGTCATCGGCTGGAACTTCGTCCAGAACTCCAACAACCCCTACGACCTGGTCGGCCACGGCACCCACGTGGCCGGGCTCATCGCCGCCCGCTGGAACAACGGCCACGGCATCGCGGGCATCAACCGGGGCGCCCGCATCATGGCGCTGAAGGCGTTCAACGAGGTGGGCCGGGGCTGGGGCAGCGACATCGCCCGGGCCATCGTCTACGCCGTGGACAACGGCGCCCAGATCATCAACATCTCGGCGGAGCACGCGGGGGAGTCCAAGTTCCTCCGGCCCGCGTTCGAGTACGCGCGCGCCAAGGGGGTGCTGATCGTGGTGGCCGCCGGCAACCTCTCCCGCGACACGAAGGACGTGGAGCCCGCCAACCAGCCCGCCGTGCTGGTCGTCGCCGCGACCCAGGCCGACGACCGGAAGGCGGGCTTCTCCAACTGGGGCCAGGAGGTGTCGGTAGCGGCGCCGGGAGTGGACGTGCTCAGCCTCCGCGCCCGCCGGACCGACCTCGCCCGCGGCACCGCGGACGACCCGAGCCAGGTGAAGCCCGAGGAGGGCGTGGTGGGCGCCGATCGCGCCTACTACCGCGCCGCCGGGACGTCGTTCTCGGCCCCCCTCGTCACGGGCCTCGCGAGCCTGATCTGGGCCAAGCACCCGCACCTGACGGCGGTGCAGGTGGCCCGGATGATCACCCAGAGCGCGAAGGACGTCGAGGAGCCGGGCTGGGACCAGTTCACGGGCTACGGCCTCGTGGACGCGCGCGCAGCGCTGACGGCCGACCCGGACTGGTACCTCGAGGCCCGGATGGCTCGGGTCCAGCCCACTCGGGAGGGCGGGCGGACGGTGATCCGTGTCCTCGGCACCGTGACGGGCAGCGCGCTCGAGGCCTACACGGTCGAGCTGGGGCAGGGCGCGGCGCCGGACCGCTGGAAGCGCGTCGGGCCCGAGGCGACGGCGGCGGTCCAGGATGGCCTCCTCGGGACCATCCCCGTCAGCGAGATCACCGCGCGGGGGCGGTGGACCATCCGGGTGGTCGCCCGGGACACCACGGGCGTCCGCCGGGAAGCGCGGGCGACGCTCACCGTCGAGTGAGGGGCCAGCCGGCGCCGACCGCGCGCGTCCCGCTCCGCGCCGTCGCCGCGCTGTTCCTCGAGCGCCAGCACCTCGAGCGCCCCCAGGGGCAGGCGCTCTCCCCGCGCCGGCTCGTCCGCTTCGCGGAGGACGTGGGCGGGATCCAGGTGGACTCCATCAACGTGGTGGAGCGCGCCCACTACCTGACCGTGTGGAGCCGGTTCGGCCCCTACGACCGGCGGCGGCTCGACCGGCTGGTCTACGAGCGGCGGCTGCTCACCGAGTACTGGGCCCATGCGGCCTGCCTCGTCCCCGTGTCGCTGCTCCCGTGGTGGCGCCGCGCCATGCTCGACTACCGGCCGCGGCACACGGGCTGGTCGGGCTGGCTCAAGCGGAACGGCCCGGTCCTGCGGGAGGTGGCCGGGGCCATCGGCGAGCGGGGCCCGCTCGGCGGCGCCGATTTCGAGCGCCGCCGCGGCGCGGGCGGGGGTGGGGGATGGTGGGACTGGCGGCCGGTGCAGCACGCGCTGCACTACCTCTGGATGAGCGGCGCCATCATGGTCCACTCGCGCCGTCACTTCCAGAAGCGCTTCGACCTGGCCGAGCGGCTGCTCCCGCCGCCGGCGGACGGCGCCCCCTCGCTGGCCGCGTTCCGCCGCTGGCACGTCGAGCGCTCGCTCCACGCCATGGGCGCGGCCACCGCGAGCGACCTCGGCCGCTACCTCACGTTCCCCCGGTTCCCCCCGGGGACGCGTCGGGCGGCGCTCCAGGAGCTGCGGGCGGCGGGCGGGGTCGCCGAGGTGGCGGTCGAGGGCCAGCCGGCGCCCTGGCTCGTCCTCGCGCGGGACCTGCCGGCGCTGGCCCGGGCCGGGGACCGGCCCCTGGGCTCCCGGGGGACCACGCTGCTGGCGCCGTTCGACTCGCTCCTGTGGCACCGGGATCGCGTGGAGCGCCTGTTCGGCTTCGGCTACCGCATCGAGGTCTACACGCCGGGCGCCGACCGCGTCCACGGCTACTACACGCTGCCGATCCTGCACGACGGGCAGCTCATCGGCCGCGTCGACGTCAAGCACGACCGACCCGGGCGGCGGCTCCTCGTCAAGCACGCGTCGCTGGAGCCGTGGTTCGCGGCCGGGTCGCGACGGCCGGCCGCGGACTGGGGACCCGTGGACCGGGACCAGGCGCTCGACGGCCTCGCCCGGGCGCTCGGCTCGCTGGCGCGCTTCGTCGGGGCCGTCGAGGTCGTGCCCGGCCGCGTCACGCCGGCGCGCCTCGGGAGGCCGCTCCGGAGGGCGCTCGCCCGGACCGCCGGCCCCTGAGCGGGGGCCCCCGGCGGCCGGTTGCGTCCCGGGTCCCGATCTGCCACGATCGGCCAAGCGCCCGAGCGCGCCGCTCGCGCGCCCTGACCGACCCGGAGGGAGCATGCCGCCAGAGCGGCCGGGCGCCCGCCCGCCGATGACGGGCATCTGGCTCACCACGGGGCTCGTCCGCCTGCCCATCGAGCCCTTGCTGCTCGAGATGCTGGCGCCCCAGGTGCCGGGTGAGCGGCTGCGCCGCGCGGAGCTGGAGGAGCTGCGCCGGGGGACGAAGCTGGCCGACGTCGCGCTCGAGTGCCTCGGCCTCGTCGCCACCGGCCGCGACACGGTGGGCGAGTTGCCGCTCCGCGTGGTGGCGCCGGCGTCGGGCCGCGACCCGTGGCGCGACGCGCTCCTGGTGCCCGGCGGCGACCAGCCGGTGGGGCTCGTCCTCACCGCCGCCGACACGGGGCCGCTCGCCCTGGTGCACGAGGTCTACACGGCCTTCGCCGAGCCCCAGAAGGACCTCGTCCGCCGCTACGCGGCCCTGGCGGCCCAGGGCGCGTCCCACGAGCAGATCGCCGCCGCGCTCGCCGCGCGCGACGGGTTCCCGGCCGCCCTCGCCGCCGCGCGCCGGCAGGTGCAGCTCCTCGACCCCGCCATCCTCTTCGCCCCGGACGGGAGCATCCGCGTCCAGCTCGGCAGCATGTCGCAGACCATGAAGGACATCCTGCGCGAGGGGCACGAGGGCGACCAGCTCTTCATCCTGCCCGCCAACCTGTTCGAGGGCCGGGTCAACCACGGCGACATCGAGTTCCTCGTCTACCTGAACTTCTTCTTCCGCGAGGGACGGCGCACGCGGATCGCCGGCAGCGCCCGCCAGCGGCCCCTGCTGCGGCGGCTCCTGACCCTCACGCTGTTCGGCCTGTTCGATCCGGACGCGCCCACCGCGCCGCCGGCCGCGGAGCTGCGGCGGGCCTACGGGCTCGGCTCCCGGGAGACCTACGACTTCCTCCTGGCCGCCCACGAGCTCTACGCGGCCCGGCGGGGGTCGGGCCCCGCCGGCCCCGTGCTGGGGGTCGACGACTACGTGGACTACACGGTGCTGGAGACGGGGGAGACCCTGGTGCCGCTGCCCGCGGGCGAGGTCCGGGTGACGCCGCGCGGGCGGCGCTTCGACGTGCGCATCCGCCAGCGCGACGGCCGCGAGAGCGAGAAGACCCTCGACGTGAGCACGCCGCCCCGGCTCGTGCGCTCGATCCCCGACGACCTGCGGCACGCCCTCGGGTTCGCGACCGACCGGCCGCGGTTCGGGGTGACCCCGCTCGGCACGAGCCACGGCTTCGATCCGGCCGGCGACCTCACCAGCTTCGTCGTGTGGATCAACGGCGTCGGGATGCTGGTGGACCCCTCGCCGGAGGCGCTGGCCTACCTCGCCCAGGCCGGGGTGGCGGCGGTGGACGTCCCCTACGTGTTCCTCACCCACGCCCACGCCGACCACGACGGGGGCCTCCTCGACAAGCTCCTGGGCGGCAAGCGGGCCACCGTCATCGCCTCGGACGCCGTCTTCCGCCTCTTCGTCGAGAAGGCCCGCCTCATCACGGGGCACGACTTCGAGCGCGAGGGCCTCGTGCGCCACCTCGCCGCCAATCCCGGCCGTACCGTGCGGCTCGAGGTCGGCGGGGAGGTCGCGGAGCTCCGGACCCGCTGGAACCTGCACCCGATCCCGACCAACGGCTTCGCGATCGCGTTCGACGGCCGGCGCTTCGGCTACTCGGGCGACACCCAGCACGACCCCGAACTGCTCGACCGGCTCCGCGCGAGCGGGCGCCTGCCGGCCGCCCACGCCCGGGACCTCACGGAGTTCTTCTGGACGCGGGAGGGAGCGCCCACCGTCGACCTCGTCTACCACGAGGCGGGCGTCCCGCCCATCCACACCGACAAGGCCGCCCTCGCCGGCCTGCCCCGGACCGTCACCGACCGGATGGCGCTCGTCCACGTCGCGGACGCGGAGGTGCCGGCGGGGTTCGTGCCGGCCAAGCCCCGCCTGTTCGCGACCACGACCCTGGCGCCGGCCACGCCCGAGTCCCGCGCCCGCGTCCTCCTGGACACGCTGCGGCGGGTGCCGTACCTCTACGACGCGCCCCCGGAGACGCTCGAGCGCCTCCTGGAGGAGGGCCAGATCCTCACCCACGCCCCCGGCGACGTGCTGGTGCGCAAGGGCCCGGTGGCGGCGGGCACGGCCTTCGACTTCCAGGTCGTGGTCGACGGGCAGGTGAGCGTCCGGGACGGCCGGCGCGTCATCGCCACGCTCGGCAAGGCCGACACCTTCGGCGAGTGGGGCATCAGCCACCAGCGCGGGTTCCGCACGGCGGACGTGGTCGTGGACCGGGACAGCCAGACGATGCGGTTCGGCGAGGAGCAGTACCGCTGGCTGGTCGGCAAGCACCCCGTCGTCCAGGAGCGCATCAGCCGGATGCGCGCGCTGCTGCCCCGGCTGCAGCAGGCCCAGGCCCGGCTGCGCTGGCGGGCGGAGGCGGAGCCCGGGATGCGGAGCCTCATCGAGCACATGAGCGCGAACCAGCTGTCGTGCGTGGCCATCTGGAGCCGCGTCCGCGCGTTCGCCCAGGGCCAGCCCGTGATCGTGCAGGGCGCGGTGGCCGACGGCTTCTACGTCCTGCTCTCGGGGCATCTCCTCGTGCGGGCCGACGGCCAGCCCGTGGCCGAGCTGTCCGAGGGCGACGTGTTCGGCGAGCTCGGCCTCCTGGAGGGCGGCGTGCGGCTGGCCGACGTCACCGTCATGTCGGCCGACGCCGAGGTCCTGTTCATGAGCGGCCGACGCTTCCAGACGCTGCTCCGGACGGTGCCGGCCTTCGGGTGGGGGATCCGCGAGACGGCCCGGAGCCGGCGCGCCGTGCTCTCCCGACGCCGGGCCGCCGGGCGGTGACCGGCTGAGCGCGACCAGACCGGCGGCGGGGCACGGCCGGCCGCCCGCTCGGTCCCGGCCGTGACGGGCGCCCACGTCGGGCTCGGCGCCCTGGTGGCGGTGGCGTGGGGCCTCGGCTTCGTGGCCGCGCGCATCGCGCTGGACAGCTTCACGGCCGCCCAGCTCACCGGGCTCCGCTTCGTCGTGGCGGCCCTGCCCGCGCTGCTCCTGCCCCGGCCCGCGATCGGCGGACCGGCGCTGCTCGGCCTCGGGCTCACGCTGTTCACCGGCCAGTTCCTGTTCCAGTTCTTCGGCATCCAGAGCGGCGTCCCGCCCGGCCTGGCCTCGGTCATGGTCCAGACCCAGGCGTTCTTCACCGTCGCCTTCGCCGCGCTCGCGCTGGGCGAGCGGCCCCACCGCCGCCACCTCCTCGGCCGCGGGCTGGCCGCGGCCGGCGTCGCCATGATCGCGCTGACGGCGGCCGGCCCGGTCGGCCTCGGCGGGCTCGGGCTGACCCTCCTGTCGGCGGCGAGCTGGGCCGTGGGCAACGTGCTGCTCAAGCGCGTCGGGCCGGTGGAGATGCTGCCGCTCGTGGCCTGGGCGAGCCTGGTGCCCCCGCTGCCGGCGGCCCTGGTCTCGGTCCTGGTGGACGGGCCTGCCGCGTGGGCCGCCGTCGGCCGCGCCTCCTCGATCAGCGTGGGCGCCGCCGTCTACCTGGGGGCCGTGGCCACGGTGGCCGCCTACGCGGCGTGGGGCGCCCTGCTGCGGGCGCACCCGGCCGCCACGGTGGCGCCGTTCGCCCTCCTGGTGCCGCCCTTCGCGGCGCTGGCGTCCTGGCTCGTGCTGGACGAGCGCTTCGGCGGGCTGCGGCTCGGCGGGATGGCCTGCGTCGTGGCCGGGGTGGTGGTCGTGGTGGCCTCGCGGGAGCCCGGCCGGCGCCGCCCGGGTCAGGGGGCGGCGGAGCGCCCGAACGTGTTGCGCACCCGGCGGGACCGGCGGAAGTAGGGAATCCAGATGGCGGCGGCCACCACCGCCCACACCGCGCCCCGCAGCGCCTCGGGCGTCCGGAAGAGCGCCGCGTCCACCACCATGAGCGCCGCGCCCCCGCTGTAAGGCCACGGCGAGGAGCGTGGGGGCGTACGGTCGCCGCGCCCAGAACGCCACCGCGACGAAGCCGATCCCGGCCGCGACGGCGAGCCAGACGGCGGCCTCGCCCCACGTGGGGACGAGCACGCTCTGCACGAGGGCCGCGGCGGGGGCGAGGGACACGGTGATGGCGGGGAGGAGGAGCCAGCCACCCACCCCGCGCGGGCCGCCGGCGGTCACCGGCGCGCCCCGGGGGAGCGGAGGGACGCTCTCAGGGACCGGGACCACCCCCGGGGACGTTGAACATCGCGGCCTCGATCCCGAGGGCGTTCCGGCCGATGGCCTCGAGCATGCGGTCGGGCGTCGGCGGCATCAGGGTGGCGGTGCGGACGTCGCGGAAGGCGCGCTCGGCCGGGTAGTCGCGGTAGGCGCCCCGGCCGCCCACGACCTGGATCACGCGGGAGGTGACGGCGAGGCTCGCCTCGGTGGCGAGGTACTTGGCGCGGTTGGCCAGGAGCCCGCGCTCCAGCATGTCGGCGCCGTCCCAACGGGCGGCGGAGTCGCCGAGGACGAGGACGGCGGCGTCGAGGTGCGCCGTCAGCTCGCCCAGGTGACGCTGCACCGCCGGGTCGTGGGCGACGGGGACGTTCTCCGGCTTCACGACCCGGGTCCTGGCGTAGTCGAGCGCGAAGCGGAGGGCGCCTTCCGCGATGCCGAGGTAGATGGCGCGTCCTCCCTGGGGGCGGGGGCCCGATCGCTGGCGGCGCGGGCGGCGCCGCCCTCCGCCGCGCCCCGAGTGTACCCCAGCCGGCCCGGGCGCCGGAAGACGCGGGCCGGCCGCCGAGGCCGCCGTGCTACGATGCGGCGCCCGGGCAGGGCGCGCACGCGATGAGCCAGCACGTCGGGTCGCCGGAGCGGCGGCAGGAGGATCCCCGCCTCCTGACCGGGCGGGGCCGGTACGTGGACGACCTCGTGCTGCCGCGCATGGTGCACGCGGCCATCGTGCGCAGCCCTCACGCCCACGCGCGGATCGCCGGCCTCGACCTGGAGGGCGCGCGCCGCCTGCCGGGCGTGGCGGCGGCGCTCGGGGGCGCGGAGGTGGCGCGCCGCTGCCAGCCCTATCGCGGCATCCTCCTCCACTACCGGGGCATGCGCTCGGGGGCCATGCTGCCCCTGGCCGTGGACCGCGTGCGCTACGTCGGGGAGCCGGTGGCGGTGGTGGCGGCGGAGAGCGGGGCGCTGGCCGCCGACGCGGCGGAGGCGGTGCGGGTCGCCTACGAGCCCCTGCCGCCCGTCCTGGACGCCGTGGCGGCCCTGGCGCCCGAGGCGCCGGTGATCCATCCCGAGCTGGGCGACAACGTCATCTACCGCACCGAGCTGGCGGGGGGCGACCCGGCGGCGGCCTTCGCGGAGGCCCATCGCGCCTACCGGCGCACCTTCGTCACCGCCCGCCACACCGGCGTCCCCATCGAGCCCCGCGGCCTTCTGGCCGACTTCGACCCGTCGACCAGGTCGCTGACCGTGTGGATGTCCACCCAGGTGCCCCACATGATGCGGGCCGTGCTGGCCGAGCTGCTCGGGCTGGCCGAGCACCGGGTGCGCGTGGTCGCGCCGGACGTGGGCGGGAGCTTCGGCATCAAGATCCACGTGTACCAGGACGACCTGGCCGCCTGCGCCCTGGCGCTCCAGCTCGGGCGGCCGGTGAAGTTCGTGGCCGGGCGGCACGAGTCCTTCCTGTCCGACATCCACGCCCGCGAGCAGATCGTGGACGCCGAGGCGGCGGTGGCCGCCGACGGCGCGCTGCTCGCCCTCAGGGGGCGCATCACGGCCGCGGTGGGGCCGTACTCGGCCTATCCGCGCTCGAGCGTCGTCGAGGGGGGCCAGGTCCTCCGGCTCCTCCCCGGGCCCTACCGGGTCCGCCACTACGAGGGCGCCCTCACGGTGGTGGCCCAGACGCGGGGCATCACCTCGCAGTACCGGGCGGTGGGCCATCCCATCGCGGCGGCGGTGACGGAGGGGCTCCTGGACGTGGCCGCGCGGGACCTCGGCGTGGACCCGGCCGAGGTGCGGCGCGTGAACCTCATCCGCCCCTCCGAGCTGCCCTGGACCTCGGTGACGGGCAACGTGTACGACAGCGGCAGCTACCACGGGGCGCTCGAGCGGCTGCTGGAGGTGGCGGGCTACGCGGCGCTCCGGCGGGAGCAGGCCGCGGCGCGCGCCGAGGGGCGCGCGGTGGGCATCGGGCTCGCGTGCTTCGTGGAGCTGACGGGCCCCGGCGCCCAGTTCTACGGGGTGGGCGGGGCGCCCATCGCGGGCCAGGAGGGCGCCACCCTGCGCCTCGAGCCGTCGGGGGCGGTCACCGTCCTCACCGGGCTCACCGACCAGGGGCAGGGGACGGGGACGGCGCTCGGTCAGATCGTCGCCGACGAGCTGGGCGTGGACCCGGACGCGGTCGCCGTGGTCTCGGGCGACACCGCGGTGGTGCCCTACGGCGGCGGCACCTGGGCCAGCCGGGGCATGCCCATCGGCGGCGCCGCCACGCTCCTGGCCGCGCGCGCGCTGGCCGCGCGGGTCCGCCGCCTCGCGGCGGGGCGGCTGGAGGCGGCCGCCGCGGACCTGGAGCTCGCCGGCGGGCGCGTGGTGGTCCGGGGCAGCCCGGACCGGAGCCTCGGCCTCGGCGAGCTGGCCCGCCTGGTCCACTTCCGCTCCAACGAGCTCGGCGCCGTCGAGCCGAGCCTGGAGGTCACGGTGCACTTCGCGAACCCGACCCCGTGGACCTTCACCAACGGCGCCCACCTGGCCGTGGTGGTGGTGGACGTGGAGACGGGCGTGGTGCGCGTCCTGCGCTACGTGGCGGTGGACGACTGCGGCCGGGTGGTCAACCCGGCGCTGGTGGAGGCCCAGGTGCACGGGGGCATCGCCCAGGGCATCGGCGGCGCGCTCTGGGAGCGCTCGGTCCACGACGAGGCGGGGCAGCTCGTGACGGCCAGCCTCATGGACTACGCGGTGCCCACGGCGGCCCGGCTGCCCGCCTTCGAGGTGCACCACCTGGAGTCGCCCGCGCCGCACATTCCCGGCGGCTTCAAGGGCGCGGGCGAGGCCGGCACCACGGGCGCGCCCGCGGCCATCCTGAACGCCGTCAACGACGCCCTCGCCCCCTGGGGGGCCACCCTCACCGAGCAGCCGCTGACGCCCGAGCGGGTGTGGCGGGCGGTCGAGGACGCGCGGCGACGGGCGGGCCGGCCGTGAGGCTGCTCGAGCTCTCCGAGCTCGAGGTGGCGTACCACGGCCTCCTCGCCATCGAGCGGGTCTCGCTGGAGGTGGCGGAGGGGGAGATCGTGGCCGTGGTGGGGGCCAACGGCGCCGGCAAGACCACGATGCTGCGCGCGATCTCGGGGCTGCTCGAGCCCCGTCACGGCGCCGTCGTCCTCGACGGCGAGCGGGCCGACCGCCTGCCGAGCCACACAAGGGTCGCCCGCGGGGTGATCCACGTCCCCGAGGGGCGCAAGGTCTTCCCCGCCCTCACCGTGATGGAGAACCTGGAGCTGGGCGCCTACACGCCGCGGGCCCGCGCCCGGCGGCGGGACAGCCTGGCGCGCGTGCTGGACCTCTTTCCCGTGCTGGCGGAGCGGGCGGGCCAGGCGGCCGGGACCCTGTCCGGGGGCCAGCAGCAGATGCTCGCCATCGGTCGCGGCCTCATGGGGGTGCCGCGGCTCTTCATGCTCGACGAGCCCTCCCTCGGCCTGGCGCCGCTGGTGGTGGAGGAGATCTTCCGGGTCGTGGCCGAGATCAACCGCGCCGGCACCACCGTGCTCCTCGTCGAGCAGAACACCCGGCAGGCGCTGGCGCTGGCCCACCGGGGCTACGTGCTGGAGAACGGGCGGGTCGTGCTGGCGGGGCCGGGGGCCGAGCTGCTCGACCACCCCCACGTGCGGCGCGCCTACCTCGGCATGTGAGGGGCGCCCGTCGCCCGACGGCGGAGCCGTTTGACCGCGCCCGCGCCTTCGGCTAGGCTCGGCCCATGCTCGACCTGATCGTCGCCAACGGCGTGGTGGTGACGCCCCAGGGCGCGGGGGCGTGGGACGTGGGCGTGGCCGGCGAGCGGATCGCCGTGGTGGCGGCCCCGGGCACGTTGCCCATCGAGGGCGCCCGGGTCATCGACGCCGCCGGCCGGGTGGTGGTGCCGGGCGGCATCGACCCCCACACCCACCTCGCGCATCCGATCATGTCCCATCCCGACGAGCCCGCCGTCACGATGGGCCCCGAGGAGGACACGCGGGGCATGGCCGCGGGCGGGACCACGACCCACATCGACTTCTGCTACGTGCGGCCGGGGAGCGACATCGTTCCCGTGCTCGAGCAGCGAGCGGCCCGCTGGAAGGGCAACTCGCACGTGGACTACGCCTTCCACGTCACGCTGGCCGGAGCCCTGCCGCTGCGCGTGTTCGAGCAGATGGCCGAGGTCATCCAGGGCGGACACCCGAGCTTCAAGGTGTTCACGACCAATGTGCTGCCCCCCCATGAAAAGCGCGCCGGGAACCGGCTGGACTTCGGGCGCGTGCATCTCGCCATGGAGCAGGTGGCCGCCCACGGCGGGCTCATGGTGGTGCACGGCGAGGACGAGGACCTCGTGCAGTGGAACTACGAGCGCTTCATCGCCGAGGGCCGCGTGGACGGCACCAACCTGCACCTGGTCCACACCAAGCTGTCCGAGCTCCTGGCCTTCCAGCGGACGGTCGCCTTGGCCCGGGCCACCGGCGCCGGCGTCTACTTCGTCCACACCTCGGCCCGGGAGGGGGTGGAGACCATCGCCGCCGCCCGCGCCCAGGGCCTGCCCGTGTACGGCGAGACGCTCCACCAGTACTGCTGCTTCACCGCCGAGCACTACAAGACGCCGCGGGGGTTCTGCTCGCACACCTATCCCTCGCTGAAGTTCCCCGAGGACCAGCGGGCGCTGTGGGGCGGGCTCCTGGACGGGGGCGCGCTATCGACGCTCGCCACCGACGAGTACCCGACCACGCTCGCGCTGAAGCTCCGGGGCCGGCGCATCGACGACGTGACGGGCGGCAACGTGGGGGCCGAGGCCCGCATGGGCATCGCCTGGACGGAGGGCGTGGTCAAGCGCGGCATGTCCCGGGAGCGCTTCGTGGACGTCACCTCGGCCAACGCCGCCCGCATCTTCGGGCTCTACCCGCAGAAGGGCGCCATCGCCCCGGGCAGCGACGCCGACCTCGTGCTGATGGACCCCGCCGTGCGGAAGACCCTCGCGCGCGAGGACTTCCACGTGAGCGACTACAGCCCCTGGGAAGGCTGGGAGGTGACGGGCTGGCCCGTCCTGACCGTGCTGCGGGGGCGGGTGATCGCCGAGGGCGGCCGGGTGACGGGGAGCCTGGCCGACGGCCAGTGGCTCAGCCGGCGGATCGCCCCGGCGACGCTCGCGCGCCCCGCCTGCTGAAGGCGTCAGCGCGGCGGGGGCGGCCAGGCGATCCCGAGCGCGTCCAGCCGCCGCAGCCGATCCTGACCCAGCGCCCGGTCGTAGACCTCCGCCAGCGCCTCCGCCGTCCACCCGGCCGCGCTCGTGACCGTCCGGAGCGGCGCCGGATGGGAGTAGACGGTCACCTCGCTGCCCCGCACCCCGATGACCTGGCCCGTGACGTGGGCGGCCCGGTCGCTCGCCAGGTAGGTGACGACGGGGGCGATGGCCTCGGGGGGCGTGGCGGTGGCCGCCCCCCGGCGCTCGTCGGGCAGCCGCTGGGTCATGCGGGTGTCGGCGGTGGGGGAGATGCTGTTGACGGTGACCCCGTACTTCGCCATGGCGAGCGCGGTGGAGCGGGTGAGCCCGACGATGCCCTCCTTGGCGGCCGAGTAGTTGGGCTGGCCGGGGCTGCCCTCGAGCCCCGCCGTGGACGTGAAGGTGATGATCCGGCCGTAGCGTTTTTCCCTCATGTGTCGGGTGCTTGGCTGCATGACGGTGAAGTGTCCCTTCAGGTGGACGGCCATCACCGCGTCCCACTCCTCCTCGCTCATGTTGAAGATCATCCGCTCCCGGAGGATGCCCGCGCAGCAGACCAGGACGTGCAGGTCGCCGAACGTCTCGAGCGCCGCCTGGACGATAGCCTTGCCGCCGGCCATGGTGGCCACGCTCTCGGGGCAGGCGACGGCCTGGCCGCCCGCCCGCTCGATCTCGCGGACCACCTGATTGGCGGGCTCGCTGGACGGGTCCCGCCCGTCCACGCCGACCCCGTAGTCGTTGACGACGACGCGGGCGCCGGCCCCGGCCAGCCCGAGCGCCACCGCCCGGCCGATCCCGCTCCCGCCGCCGGTCACCACCGCCACCTTGCCGTCGAGCAGCCCCATCGCGCGCGCTCCTCCCGCCCGGCCGTCGCGGCCCCGGGCGTCGCGATTATAGTCGAGGCGGCGGCTTGACAGTGGCGCCGGGCGGCGGCGACAGTCGACACCCGATGCGCCCCTTGCCGCTCGACGGCTATCGCGTGCTGGAGCTGGCCCATTTGGTGGCCGGCCCGGTGGCCGGGATGTACCTGGCCGACATGGGGGCCGACGTGGTGAAGGTGGAGGCCCCCGACGGCGGCGACGCCGCCCGCAGCGTCTACCACGCCGCCCCCGGGCTCGACAGCCCGATCTTCTACGTCATCAACCGGAACAAGCGGAGCCTGGCGCTGGACCTCTCGCGCCCGGAGGGCCGGGCCGTGCTCCACCGCCTGGTGGCGCGCGCCGACGTCGTCATCGAGGCCTACCGCGGCGGCGTCGCCGAGCGCCTCGGCCTGGACCCGGCGCGGCTGGCCGAGATCAACCCCCGGCTCGTCTACTGCTCGGTCTCCGCCTTCGGGCGGCAGGGCCCGTGGCGCGACAAGCCGGGGCTCGACATGCTCGTGCAGGCCATGAGCGGGCTCATGGCCATCACCGGCGAGCCCGACGGGGGACCGGCCCTCTGCGGCGGGCCCGTGGTGGACACGATGGGCGCCCTCATGGCGGCGCAGGCCGTGGTGACGGCCCTGCTCCACCGCGAGCGGACCGGCGAGGGCCAGCGCGTGGACGTCTCCCTGCTGGCGGGCGGCCTCCTGGCCCAGGCGGCGCGGCTGCCGCTCTACTGGGCGACGGGCGAGGCGCCCGGCCGCCACGGCAGCGGCCATCCGCATCTGGCGCCGTTCCAGGCCTTCCCGACGCGCGACGGCTGGATCTACGTGGCGGTGTGGGTGGACCGCCTCTGGCGGCCGTTCTGCGCGGCGATGGGCCGGCCGGACCTCGCCGACGACCCGCGCTTCGCCGACCGGACGAGCCGGGCGCGGAACCGGGCCGCCCTCGGGGGGATCCTCGCGCCGCTGTTCCGCGAGGCGACGGTGGCCGACTGGATGGCCCGGCTCGAGGCCCACGACGTGCTCTGCGCGCCCGTCAACTCGTACGCGGACCTCGACGGCGACCCCCAGGTGCGCGCGGCGGGGCTGTTCCTCGAGGAGGCCCATCCCCGCGCCGGGCGTCTCCGGACGCTCGCCGCGCCCATCCGGTTCGAGAAGACGCCGGGCGGGCCGCGGACCCCCGCTCCCGCGCTGGGCGAGCACACCGACCGGGTGCTGGCCGAGGCCGGGCTCGGGGCGGAGGAGATCGCCGCCCTCCGGACGGCGGGCGTGATCGGCTGACGGCGGGAGCGCGGCGGGGCGGCGCCCTCAGTGGGCGCCCAGGCGGGGGATGGAGACGAGCAGGTGCAGCGAGCCCCCGAGCTCGTTGAGTCGCCGGGCGTCCCAGCGGACGAAGGCCTCGCGCTCCTCGGCGGTCAGGTCGAGGTCGGCCAGAACCGCCGCCGGATCGGCCTGGAAGCGGGCGCGGAACGCGGCGTCCTTCTTCAGGCGATAGAGGGTCACGTTCAGGTCGTAGCGGCTCACGCGACGGCCCACTCGACCGCAGCCAGGTCGATGCGCCCCATCTCGCCGAAGAAGCGCACCCGGGCCCGGGCCGGCGCCACCGCGCCGATCAGCACCATCCAGTTGAGGAGCTCGTGGGAGCCCGTCTCGTGCAGCTCCTTCGCCGTCAGCGCCTGCAGCGGACCGGGGTCGCCCGCCTCCAGGGCCCGGAGCAGGCGCCGGTCGAAGGCGGGGTCCGAGGTGCCCAGGCGGGCCAGCGACAGCTCCGGGAAGTGGCTGAGCCCGCCGGTGGCCACGAGCGCGACCTGCCACGGCCCCTCGGCCACGACGCGGGCGATGAGCTGGCCGGCGGCGAAGCAGCGCCGGGCGGTGGGCTGGGGCGCCAGGAAGCAGTTCACCCAGAACGGCACCAGGGGCGGCACGGGCCGGTCGCCGCACAGGGTGGCCACCGGGCTCAGGAAGGCATGGTCGAGCGGCGCCGACCACGAGGCGGCCAGGTCGAACCCGGACTCGATGCCCTCCTCGAGGAGGCGGTTGGCCAGGTCCTCGTGCAGCGGATACCGGTCGGGGAGCCCGTCCAGCGCCTGGTCGAACTCGATGGCGTCCGCCTGCACCATCCGCGGCACGGAGCGGCCGATGCGCACGCACAGGGCGGGGACGGCGTCGAAGGAGAAGACGTTCAGGTGGTCGTCGGCGACCACGACGAGGGCGTCCGGGCGGGCGGCGAGGAGCGTGCGCCCCATGGCCCGCACGACCTCGATCAGCTCCTCCACCATCCGCCGGCCGTGGGGCCCGACGTTCTTCTCGTAGTAGTCGGGGTAGAGCACGTGCGACATGGCCGCGGCGTAGACGATCCGGCCCATCACCCGGCCTCCCCGCGCGTCACGGGACGACCTCCCGCGTGGTGACGAGGACCTCGACCTGCCCGGCGGCCGTCACCACCTCCACGAAGCGCACCGCGTAGGCGTCGGCGGCGCCGGCGCGGACCGGGACCGTGGCGAGCACGGCGCGCGGCGTGAAGGACCCCACCCGCGTCTCGCAGGCCGGCGCGCGGTCCAGCGCCGCATAGCCGGCGCGCGCGCCCTCGGTGGAGAAGACGCGGGCCACCTCCAGCGCCACCGCGCGGTCGCGGCAGAGGTTGGCCTGCTGGCCGCGCCGCTCCTGGCCCAGGGTGTAGTGCCAGGTCTCGTCGCCGTCGCCAGCCGCGGACGGGGCCTCGCAGGCCGTCATCGTCCCGTCCGGGGCGAGGGTCACCACCCGGCCCGCCCCGCAGGTGACGCCCCCGGCGGCGAAGGGGGTCTGGAGCGTGCAGCGCTGGAGCCGGCCGTCCTCGTACAGGAGCACGGCGTGGCCGTCGGCGCACGTCAGCGCCTGGCCGCGCGCCGTGTGCAGGCGATGGTGGCCGTTGAGCACGCAGCGCCGGATGGCGCCGCCCGGGTAGAACTCGATCCCCACGTTGCAGTTGAGCTGGGCGGCGGCGGGGGGGACCAGGCCGAGGAGGCCCGCCGCCCCGGCCAGCCCGATCGCGAGACGCCGGGGCCAGGGCCGGCCCCCGCCGCCGCCCTCCCCCGGATTCGCGCGCGCGCCCGAGCTGGCCGCCATCGGGCGCCATGATACACGACGGGCCCCCGCCGGCCGGTCCGGGCTGTCTTGACAACGGCTTGGGCGTGCCCGTAGGGTGGCACCACACCGGAGGAGGGCTGGCCGTCCGGCGGGGCCCCGCGCCCGGCGCGGGGCGGAGCCGCGCGGACGCCGGCCGACGCACTACTCTCACACTGATCCGGAGCGACGCCATGCGTGTCGTCAGGATGCTCGGGATTCTCGTGGCGCTGGGCAGCCTCACGCTCGTGAGCGGCGCCGGCGCGGGGACGTTGGACGACGTCAAGAAGCGGGGCTTCATCCAGTGCGGCGTCAGTCAGGGCAACCCCGGCTTCTCCAACCCCGACGCCCGCGGCAACTGGACCGGGCTCGACGTGGACCTGTGCCGGGCGGTGGCGGCGGCGGTGCTCGGCGACGCCAACAAGGTGAAGTACACGCCGCTGTCGGCCAAGGAGCGCTTCACGGCGCTGCAGTCGGGGGAGATCGACGTGCTGTCGCGCACGACGACCTGGACGCTGGTCCGCGACACCGCGCTCGGCCTCAACTTCGCCGGCGTGAACTACTACGACGGGCAGGGGTTCCTGGTGCCCAAGAAGCTCAACGTCAAGAGCGCCAAGCAGCTCAACGGCGCGTCGGTGTGCGTGGCCATCGGGACCACCACCGAGCTCAACCTCGCCGACTACTTCCGCGCCAACAACATGAACTACAAGCCGGTGGTGTTCGAGAAGGCGGACGAGGTGCTCGCCGCCTACGACACCGGGCGCTGCGACGTGTACACCACCGACCGCTCGAGCGTGGCCGCCCAGCGCACCAAGCTGAAGGACCCCGAGGCCCACGTCGTGCTGCCGGAGATCATCTCCAAGGAGCCCCTGGGGCCGGTGGTGCGGCACGGCGACGACCAGTGGTTCGACGTCGTCAAGTGGACGCTCTACGCCATGCTGGAGGCCGAGGAGTACGGGGTGAACTCCGAGAACGTGGACAAGCTGAAGGCGGGGGCCAAGGACCCCGTGGTGCGGCGGCTCCTCGGGCTCGAGGGGGACATGGGCAAGAGCCTGGGCGTCGGCAACGAATGGGCCTACCACATCGTCAAGCAGGTGGGCAACTACGGCGAGTCCTACGAGCGGCACGTCGGCCCCAAGACGCCGCTCAAGCTGGCCCGGGGCGCCAACGCCCTGTGGAAGGACGGCGGCCTCCAGTACGCGATGCCGATCCGCTAGCGGGGTGATCGACCCGTCCGTCGCCTAGCCCGGTGAGCCGCGACCCGGTCGAGCGGCCCCCGCTCCCGTCCGTCTGGCAGTCCCCCCGCGTCCGCGCCCTCGCCTTCCAGGGCCTCGCCCTCGCGCTGCTGCTCGGGTTCGGCGCCTTCATCGTCGGCAACACCGTCGCCAACCTGTCCAAGCAGGGCATCGCCTCCGGCTTCGGGTTCATGGGCACCACGGCCGGGTTCGGGATCTCCATGAGCCTCATCGAGTACGCGGAGGAGCACTCCTACTTCCGCGTCTTCATCGTGGGCCTGCTCAACACGCTGCTGGTGTCGGCCATCGGCATCGTGCTGGCCACCCTGCTGGGCTTCGTGCTGGGCATCATGCGCCTGTCGCCCAACTGGCTGGTGGCCAAGGTCGCGGCCGTCTACGTGGAGGTGGTGCGCAACCTCCCGCTGCTGCTCCAGATCTTCTTCTGGTACTTCGGCATCCTGCGCCAGCTGCCGGGCCCGCGGCAGAGCGTGGCCCTGTTCGACAGCGTCTTCCTGAACAACCGGGGGCTGTTCACGCCGGAGCCGGTCCCGGAGCCCGGCTTCGCCGCCATCCCGGGCGCGCTCCTCGTCGCCGTGGTCGTGAGCCTCGGGCTCGCCCGCTGGGCCCGGCGCCGGCGCGACCGCACGGGCCAGCCGTTCCACACCGTCTACGTGGCGCTCGGCCTCCTGATCGGCCTGCCGATGCTGGCCGCGGCCGCCGCCGGCTTCCCGCTGCGGTGGGAGTACCCGGCGCTGGAGGGCTTCAACTTCGTGGGCGGGATGGAGCTGATCCCGGAGCTGGTGGCGCTGGTGGTGGCGCTGTCGACCTACACCGCCGCCTTCATCGGGGAGATCGTGCGGGCGGGCATCCTCGGCGTGAACCGCGGGCAGATCGAGGCGGCCCAGGCGGTGGGCCTCCGGCGCGGCCCCATGCTCCGGCTGGTGGTGCTGCCCCAGGCCCTGCGCATCATCATCCCCCCCCTCACCAGCCAGTACCTCAACCTCACCAAGAACTCCTCCCTCGCCGCCGCCATCGCCTACCCGGACCTCGTGCTGGTGTTCGCGGGCACCGTGCTGATGCAGACGGGCCAGGCGGTGGAGATCATCTGCATCACGATGGCCGTCTACCTCACGCTGAGCCTGACCATCTCGCTGTTCATGAACTGGTACAACCGCGGCATAGCCCTGGTGGAGCGCTGAGCGTGGCGCCGCGCGCGCAGGCGGTCGAGTCGAGCACGCGGGAGGCGCTCCTGCCCCCGGTGGCGACGGTGGGGGCGGTGGGCTGGCTCCGGCGCAACCTGTTCTCGTCGCCCCTCAACACCGCGCTGACGTTCGCCGTGCTCTACCTCCTGTACCTGGCCATCCCGCCGCTCGTGCGCTGGGCGTTCCTCGACGCCGACTGGGTCGGCACCAGCCGGGAGGCCTGCCGGCGCGAGGGGGCGTGCTGGGTCTTCATCCGCGTCTGGTTCGAGCGCCTCATGTACGGGCTGTACCCGCGGGAGGATCTGTGGCGCATCAACGTCGGGTACGGGCTGCTCGCCGCCGCCGGCGTGCTGCTGTTCGTGCCCCGTTTCCCGTGGCGGCACTGGGTCGGCCTGTTCCTGTTCGTCGGCTACCCGATCGTCGCCTGGTACCTCTTCGCCGGCGGGCGCGTGCGGCTGAGCCTGGTCAACGCGGCCGTCCTGCTCGTGCTGGTGGGGGGAGCGGTGGCCCGCTTCGTGGCCACCCTGCGCGGGGCGAGGTGGGCCCGCGCCGGGCGGGGGGGGTACCCGGTGGTGGCGGCGGGCCTCGCCGCCTGGCTGGTCGTGGGCGGGTGGGGGCTCGGCTACGCCCCCCTGACCGTCTCCTTCGAGCTCCTCCCGCTGGTGGAGACGCGGCTGTGGGGCGGCCTCTTCCTGACCCTGGTGATCGCGGCGGTGGGGATCGTCGGCTCGCTGCCGCTGGGCGTGCTGCTGGCGCTCGGGCGCCGCTCGACGCTGCCGGTGGTGCGGATGATCTGCGTGGGCTTCATCGAGGTCTGGCGGGGCGTGCCGCTCATCACCGTGCTGTTCATGGCGTCCAACATGTTCCCGCTGTTCATGCCGGAGGGGGTGAACTTCGACAAGCTCCTGCGGGCGCTCGCCGGCGTGACCATTTTCGCCTCCGCCTACATGGCCGAGGTCGTGCGGGGCGGGCTCCAGGCCATCCCGCGCGGCCAGTACGAGGCGGCGGAGGCGCTGGGCCTCGGCTACTGGCGGACGATGGGCCTGGTCGTGCTGCCCCAGGCCTTGCGCATCGTGATCCCCGGCATCGTCAACAACTTCATCGGGCTCTTCAAGGACTCGACGCTGGTCCTGATCATCGGGCTCTTCGACTTCCTCGGCATGGCCCAGGCGGCGGCGAGCAACGCGCACTGGCTCGGCTTCGCCGTGGAGGGCTACGTGTTCACGGGCTTCGGGTTCTGGCTGTTCTGCTTCGGGATGTCGCGCTACAGCCAGCACCTCGAGCGGCGGCTGCGCACCGGACACTGAGGCGGCAGGGGACACCATGGACGAGGGCGAGACCGGCGCGCGGGCGTCGGGGGGCGTCTCCGACGAGGTCATGATCGAGATGGAGAACGTGCACAAGTGGTTCGGGCAGTTCCACGTGCTGCGCGACGTGAGCCTGACCGTCCACCGCGGCGAGCGCATCGTGATCTGCGGGCCGTCGGGCTCCGGCAAGTCGACGCTGATCCGTTGCATCAACCGCCTCGAGGACCACCAGCGCGGGCGCATCGTCGTGGACGGGATCGAGCTGACCGGCCACTTGAAGCAGGTCGAGCGCATCCGCAGCGAGGTGGGGATCGTCTTCCAGCAGTTCAACCTGTTCCCCCACCTGACCGTGCTCGAGAACCTGACGCTGGCGCCGATCTGGGTGCGGAAGCTGCCGCGGGCCGAGGCCGAGGAGTCGGCGAGGCGCTACCTGGAGCGGGTGCGGATCCCCGAGCAGGCCAGCAAGTACCCGGGGCAGCTCTCGGGGGGGCAGCAGCAGCGGGTCGCCATCGCCCGCGCGCTGTGCATGAACCCCAAGATCATGCTGTTCGACGAGCCGACCTCGGCCCTGGACCCGGAGATGATCAAGGAAGTGCTCGACGTCATGGTGGAGCTGGCCGAGAGCGGCATGACCATGCTCGTGGTCACCCACGAGATGGGCTTCGCCAAGACGGTGGCGCACCGCATGATGTTCATGGACGAGGGCCAGATCGTCGAGGACGGCTCGCCGGAGGCGTTCTTCACCCAGCCGCGGTCGGAGCGGACGAAGCTCTTCCTGAGCCAGATCCTGCACCACTGACCGCGCGCGCCGCGGGGCGGCCCGGTCGCCCCGGGAGCCCCGTCCCCGCCTAGCCCCCGCCCCGCAGCCGCGGGTCGAGCAGGTCGCGCAGGGCGTCGCCCAGCATGTTGAAGCCGAAGACGGCCAGCGACAGCGCCACCGCCGGCCAGACGGCGATCCACGGCGCCTGGTACATGTGGTCGAGCCCCTGGAGCGACAGCATGCCGCCCCAGGTCGGGTAGGGCGGCGGCACCCCGAGGCCGAGGAAGGACAGGCTCGCCTCGGTGAGGATCACCGTGCTGAGCCCGGTGGTGGCGACCACGATGATCGTGGGCAGGACGTTCGGCAGGATGTGGATGGCCGTCACCCGCGTGTGGCCGGCCCCCGCCGCCCGGGCCCCCTCGATGTAGGTGTGCTCCTTGATCGACAGCGCCACGCCCCGCACCACGCGCGAGTTCTGGATGCCGAAGGCCACGCCGAGGACCAGCGTGATGTTCCACACCCCCGGGCCCACCATGGACATGATCGACATCAGGAGGAGGAGCCCCGGGAAGGCCATCCAGGCGTCGACCAGGCGCTGGACGAGGAGGTCGACCCGGCCGCCGAAGTAGGCGGAGGCGATGCCGATGCCGGTGGCCATGGCCGAGCCGAGGAGGACGGCGCCGAAGCCCACGTAGAGCGACACGCGGGCGCCGTAGAGGACGCGCGTCAAGAGGTCCCGCCCGAGCTGGTCGGTGCCGAGCCAGTGGGTGGCGCTGGAGGGCTGCAGCCGCTCCCGCAGGCTCGTCTCCGCGTAGCCGTAGGGCGCGATCAGGTCCGCCAGCACCGCCCCCGCCAGCATGCCGAGCACGATGACCCCGCCGAGGGTGCCGAGCGGCTTGCGCCGCAGCATCTGGCCCCACACGCTCACGTACCACGGCCGGGCGGGGGGCAGCGCGCGCAGCGGCAGGGTGACCGCGGCGCCCTCGCCGGCGGCGCCGGCCAGCGCCGGCGCGCCCGGGCTACCGGTACCGGATGCGCGGGTCCAGGAAGGCATAGGTGAGGTCGATGGCCAGGTTAAGCCCCACCACGAGGCCGGCCACGATCAGGTTCACCGACTGGACCACCGGGTAGTCCAGCTTGGTCAGGGCCTCGAAGAAGAAGAGCCCGACCCCGGGCAGGCGGAAGATGGACTCGATGATGACGGAGCCGCCGATGTAGAGCGGCGTCTGCAGCCCCACCAGCGTGATGACCGGGATGAGGGCGTTCTTGAGGGCGTGGCGCAGCACCACCGCCCGCTCCCCGAGCCCCTTGGACCACGCCGTGCGGATGTAATCCTGCCGCAGCACGTCGAGCAGCGCCGAGCGCATGATGCGCATGATGGGGCCGGCCCGGGTCACGCCGAACACGAGCGCCGGGACCAGCATGATCTTGAGGTTCTGGAGGGGATCGACGGTGAACGCCACGTAGGTGTAGACGGGGGTCCACTTGAAGTAGATGGACGGCAGCACCACCACCAGCACGGCGAGGCCGAAGTACGGCACCGACAGGGCGAGGATGGCGAAGATGCGGCCCACGTAGTCGGCCGGCGAGTCCTGGCGGACCGCCGACACGATGCCGACCAGGATGCCGATCACGACCGACACCAGGATGGTCAGGAGCGCCAGCTCGAGCGTCACCGGGAAGCGGCGGGCGAACTCCTCCCAGATGGGCTGGCGCGTCCAGTAGGAGGTGCCGAAGTCGCCGCGCAGCAGGATCCCGCCCATCCAGTCCAGGTACTGCGCGTGGGCGGGGCGGTCCAGGCCCAGCTCCTGGCGGAGGGCCTCGAGGGTGGGGGCGTAGGCGTGCCCCTCCACCATGCGGGTGGCCACGTCCCCCGGCATCAGCCGCATCATGGCGAACACCATGACGCTCACCAGGAACAGGGTCGGGATCGCGACGGCGATCCGACGGAGGACGTACTGGCGCACCGTGGCCCCGCCGGAGACCCGGGCCTAGCCGTCGAGCCAGGTGAACATGAGCCGCAGCCCCAGCCCGTACCCGTCGTGGAACTTGAAGCCCTTCACCTCGGGGCGGTGGGTGATGTACTGGGGGCTCAGCGGCAGGTACGCGTAGTAGGCCTTGTCGGCCAGGTAGCGCTGGATGTCGTCGACGATGGCCTTGCGCTTGGCCGGGTCCAGCTCACGGCGCTGGGCCGTGAGCATCTTGTTCAGCTCGGCGTCGGCCACGTGGCTCCGGTTGTTGGGCTGCTCGGGGTAGAAGGCCCCGTAGAGCCAGTCGTCCACCTCGGTGAACGGCGTGACAGGGCCGATGGCCATCTTCTCGTACTTGCCGAGGTAGGTGGTCGAGATGTACTTGCCGTACTCCTCCGGCTTCAGCTCGGCGGTGATGCCGATCTTGGACAGGTTGTCCACGGCCAGGTCGTAGTAGCTGCGCCAGGGGGGCGCGTAGCCCGGCCAGTGGAAGGCGGGGGTGGTGAGCCCGCGCGCGTGCCCGGCCTCGGCGAGGAGCTTCTTGGCCTCGGCGGGGTCGTGGCCCACGAGGTACTTGGCCCGGGCGGGCTCGATCTTGGCCGCGTCCAGCTTCCAGTCCTTCATGGCGCACGGCACCGGCCCCGCGTCGATGCAGCCCTCGCCGAACATCAGAGCGTCGTTCCAGGCCTTGCGGTCGATGGCCAGCGAGATGGCCCGCCGCACCCGGACGTCGTTGAAGGGCGGCTGGTCCGTTCGCATGTAGATGATGCCCTGGCCCATGGCCAGGGTGGGCACGATGACCAGCTCCGGGTTGGTCTTCTGGAAGGACTTGCCCTCCTCCACGCTGGCGAAGCCCCACATGTGGCCGAGGTGCACCTTCCCCGCCCGCAAGAGCGAGGCGCGGGCCGAGGAGTCCGGGGTGATCTCGAGCACCACCGCGTCGAGGTGCGGCAGCCCCTTGAGGAAGTAGTCGGGGTTGCGCTCGAAGACCACCCGCACCCCCTTCTCGTAGGACTTCAGCACGAAGGGACCGGTGCCGATCATGGCGTCCGGGTGGTTGAAGTTCTTGTGCTTCTCCTCGGCCTCGCGGGGCAGGATCGCGGTGAAGGCCGGACTGGCGAGGTGATTGAGGAACGGTGCGTAGGGATCCTTCAGGGTGATGCGGACCGCGTGCTTGTCCACGACCTCGATGGCCTGCACGGGCTCGAGCCGCGACTTGAAGCCGGACTTGGCCATGAAGCGCTCGAGCGACCACTTGACGTCCTCGGCCGTCACCTCGCGACCGTTGACGGGCGGCCGGTTGTGGAACTTGACCCCCTTGCGCAGGTGGAAGGTGTAGGCGCGGCCGTCCGGGGTCGCGGTCCACCGCTCGGCGAGGTCGGGCAGGATCGTGAAGTCCGACGTGTGCTTCTGCTCCGGCCCGTGCGGGAACCGCACGAGCTGGCTGAAGACCATGTTGGCCCAGGAATGGGTGAGGAAGCTCACCGAGAGATGCGGGTCGAGGTTCGGCGCCTCGCGGTCGGCGATCTTGAGGATGCCCCCGCGCTTGGGCGGCTGGGCGTCGGCCGCGGGCGGCGAGGCCAGGGCGAGCGCCAGCAGGAGCGTGAGAGCGGTGAGGCCGAGTCGTCGCGCCATGGTGCGTCCTCCTCTCCGGCGAGGGACGGTTGACGCCACCGGGAGCGGGCCCGGCGGTGCCCCACTCTGGGGCAAGCCGGCGCGAAAAGTCAAGGCCGCCGGTCGCGCGCGGACCCGGCGGCCGCCCCCGACCAAAGTCCAGTTGACGCGGTCCGGCCTGGTGCCGCACACTCCGCGCGACTCGCCACGCGATTCGGGTCCACCAGACGCGAGAGGGGGAAGGGATGGGCGGGATCCGTCGACCCCCCGCGGCCGCCGCGGCCGCGGGGAGCGCGCTGCTGCTCCTCCTCGCCGGGACCGGCCCCCTCGAGGCGGCCGACTTCTCCTTCGCGAGGATCGCCGGCTCCGGCGGGGCGGCCCCCAGCGCCGGCACGTTCACCGAGTTCAGGGTCCCCTCCCTGGACCGGGGGCGGGTGGCGTTCCGCGCCTTCACCACGGAGCGCCCGGCCGGCGGCGTGTTCCTCACCGACGCCGCTGGCGGCGGGCTCGCGGGGGTGGCCGACGGCACCACGCCCGTCCCCGGGAGCACGGAGCCCTTCACGGGCTTCGGCACGCTCTCGCTCGACGGCGGTCAGGTGGCCTTCATCGGCTTCTCCGACCTCCACCAGGGCGTCTACCTCGCCGCCGCCGGCGCCCTCGGCCTCGTGGCCGACGTCGGCATGGCGCTCGAGCCCGGCTCGAGCCGGACCTTCACCGGGTTCGGCGACGTGTCGCTCCACCTGGGGCAGGTTGCCCTGGTGGCCGGGGTGCTGATCACTCCGGCCCCGGCCGGCCCGGGAGACCCGGTGCCGAGCCCGCTGCTCGCGTCGGGCGTCTACACGGGCGGCGCGGGGCTGTTCTCGGTCGTGGCCGAGAGCGGGGTGTCCGCGCCGTCCGGGGCCAGCGACACCTTCTCGTTCGCGGATCCGCCGACCTGCTGCGCCTCCCTCGACGGCGAGCAGGTGGCCTTCGCGCCGGCGGGGCCAGCCGGGATCTTCGGCCGGACCGGGAGCGCCGCCGTCGCCGTGGTGGCCAACGGCGCCTCCAACGTGGCCGGCGACGGGACCGGCTTCGACGTCTTCGACCGTCCGGCCACCCACAAGGGCCGCGTCGCCTTCGTGGCGACGGGCGGCGGGCGCCAGGGCGTGTACGTGGCGGTCAACGGCGGCTTCCAGACGGTGGCCGACACGACCACGACGGTCCCGGGCGGCGCGGGCGAGACGTTCGGCTCCTTCGAGCAGCCGTCGATCCACGACGGGGCGGTGGCCTTCAAGGGGTGCGGGACCGGCGGGACGTGCGGCATCTACACGACCCTCGGGGGCCCCCTCGTCAAGGTCATCGCCGACACCGACACGCTCGACGGCAAGGTCGTGACCGGGCTCGAGGCGGGGCGGGAGGCCTTGAGCTGCTCGTCCGTCGCCTTCCGGGCGTTCTTCGCGGCCTCCGAGGGGATCTATCGCGCCGACCTCGTGGGCGGTGCCGGGTGCCCGGCCGGGCTCGGGGCGCTCGGGCCGGCCAGGCTCTGGGCCGGGCTCAGGAGCAGCGACGACCAGGGCACCGCCTTCGACCTCCGCGTGGAGGCGCGCGTCAACGGGGCCCTGGCCGCCGCCGGCGAGACCCTCTGCGTGCGGGGCCTCGTGCGCAACCCGCGCCAGGCGCGGCTCGTCGAGGTCGCGTTCCCGGCCTTCGGCCCCGTGGAGGCGGGCCCGGGCGACGCGTTCGCCGTGACGGTGCTGGCCCGCGTGGGCACCGACGGGACGGGGGCGCGGTGCACCGGGCGCGGCGCCACCCACGCCAACGCCCGCGGGCTGCGGCTCTACTTCGACGCGGCCGGCCAGGCCTCGGGCCTTCCCCTCACCCTGGGCGGGGGGCCCGCGAAGGACCTCTTCCTCCGCGCCAGCGGTCCGCCCTGCGCGGCCCAGCCGAGCCCCCTCAACGCCGGCTTCGTGCTGGACGACGACGCGCCCGCCAACGGGGCCGCGAAGTGTCGCGACTCGGCCGGTGTCAAGCAGGCGGGGGGCAACGCGTGGAAGCCCGTCGGCACATGGTCCTCGACCCTGCCGTGATGGCGCGCCCCGGGCGCGCCGAGCGGCCCGGGCGGGCTCCACGCGTGTCAGCCGCGGGGGCAGACGGCGTCCAGCTCCTCCGGCGCGAAGCGGCCCAGCTCGAAGGCGAGGGCCTGGGCGAGGGTGGCGTGACGGAAGCGGAACCCCGCGGCTTCGAGGCGCCCGGGGCGGACGCGCTGGCTCGCCAGGAGCAGCTCGTCCCCCATCTCCCCGAGCAGGAGCCGGACGGCCGCGGCGGGCAGGGGGACGACGGCCGGACGGCCGAGCACCCGGCCCAGCACCCGGACGAACTCCGCGTTGACCACGGGGGCGGGCGCCACCACGTTGACCGGGCCCGCCAGTCCGTCCGAGCGGAGGGCGGCGTGGAGCGCCCCCACCACGTCGTCCAGCGCGATCCAGCTCATGACCTGACGGCCGCTGCCGACGCGGCCGCCGGCGCCGAGCGAGAACGGCGTCAAGAGCCTGGCCAGGGCGCCCCCCGCCGGGCTCAGCACGATGCCGAAGCGCGCCAGGACCACCCGCGCGCCGAGGCGGGCCGCGCCGAGGGCGGCCGCCTCCCACGCCTGGCAGGTCCCGGCCAGGAAGCCCCGACCGGCCGGGCTCGCCTCGTCGAGCACGGCGTCGCCCCGGTCGCCGTAGAAGCCGATGGCGGAGGCGCTCACCAGCACGCGCGGCGGCCGCCGGAGCCGGCCGAGGGCCTCCACCAGGATCCTAGTGCCCTCCACCCGGCTGTCGCGGATGCGCGCCTTCACGGCGGGCGTCCAGCGGCCAGCCGCGATGCTCTCGCCGGCCAGGTGCACGAGGGCGTCCGCGCCCTCGAGCGGCGCCAGGTCGGCGTGCCCGCCCCCCGGGTCCCACCGCGCCTCGTCCGGGCCGGCGGGCGCCCGCCGCACGAGCCGCGTGACCCGGTGGCCGCCCGTCGTGAGGAAGGCCGCGAGCCGGGAGCCCACCAGACCGCTCGCCCCGCTGATGGCCACGTGGAGCGGCGGTCCCGGCCAGGCGCCATGGCGCTCCAGGTCGCCGCGCAGCAGGCGATGCCGGTAGGTGAAGAGGCGGCGTAGCGCGCCGCGGACGGGAGCGCCGGCGAGCGCCCCGAGGGGCCCCCCGGGCAGCGCGTACTCGACCC
>Ga0187892_10002524_pt1 | contig 36222 bp, 18 predicted proteins | sample MA1701073metaG_FD_139345 | JGI IMG/M metagenome (GOLD analysis project Ga0187892, IMG submission 139345) | Bio-ooze microbial communities from a basaltic lava cave in the Kipuka Kanohina Cave System on the Island of Hawaii, USA - MA170107-3 metaG ... | reverse complement strand
TCTCTCTCTCCGCGCCCTCCGCGTCTCCGCGGTTCAATCGTTTACTTATTGTCTCGTCCTTCCCTTCCGTCTCCGTGCCTCCGTGTCTCCGTGGTGCAACGTTAGCCGCCGCTCATGAAAATCGCCCTGATCGGCTACCAAGGCTCGGGCAAGAGCACACTCTTCGAGTGGCTCTCCGGCATCCCGGCCGATCCGTCGCAGTCGCACACCGGGCAGACCGCGATGGCCGCCGTGCCCGACTCGCGGATCGAATCGCTCGCGGCCATCTATCACCCGAAGAAGGTGACGCTCGCCAGCCTGGAGCTGCTGGACACCCCGGGTCTGGCGCGCACGCACGAAGGCAACGCCGCGCGGCTGGCGCTTTTGCGCGAGGCGGGATGCCTGGTGCCGGTGGTGGCCGCGTTCGCTGGGGCCGACGCGGCGGCCGAGCTGCGCAGCTTCGAGGAGGACCTGCTCTTGGCGGATATGGAGATCGTTTCGGGCCGGATCGAGCGGCTGCGCGAATCGCTCCGGAAGCCGCGCCCCACTCGCGAGCAGGAGCAGGCCGAGCTGGCGGCTCTCGAGCCGATTCTGACCGCGATTGAATCGGGCACGCCGCTGCGAGATTTCAGCTTTTCCGAGGCACAGGCCAAGGCCACGCGTTCGTTCGGCTTACTAACGCAAAAGCCCAAGCTTTTGGTGATCAACACCGCCGACGACCAGGTCGATCCGGCCCCGTGGACGCGCCGCTTCGAACCGGCGCAGGCCGTGGTCGCCGTGCCACTTCGGCTGGAGCTGGAGTTGGCGAGCCTACCGCCTGCTGAACGGGCCGAGTTCGAGCGCGAAATGGGCCTCAAGGAATCCCAGCGAGACGCCGTCCTGCGCGCGATGCTCGCCGCCAGTGGACAGATGCTCTTCTTCACCGCCAGCGACAAGGAAGTCCGCACCTGGATGCTGCGTCAAGGCGGCACGGCGCTCGAGGCGGCCGCCGGCATCCACACCGACCTGGCGCGCGGCTTCATCCGCGCCGAAACCATGAGCTGCGACGACCTCATCCGACTCGGCAGCGAGCGCGAAGTGAAAAGCGCCCACCTCATGCGCCAAGAGCCCAAGGACTACACCGTGCGCGACGGCGACATTCTGCACATCCGCTTCAGCGTGTGAGAGAACTCACCACGGAGGCACGGAGACGGACGAAAAGGAAAAAGTGGAAAATAACCGTCTTAGCCCCCGGCGAGTCGCCGGGGGCCGACGAACGATTGACGACGATGTTCACCGCGGAGGCGCCGAGGCGCGGAGAAGGCAGGGAACGAATCGACGAATTATAAGAATGCAATGAAGACGACTGTCACAACGCTTCTTTTTCATCACTTACTTCCACTGCTCCGTCTCTGCGTCTCCGCGGTGCATTTTCCTTACATTTCACCTGCCTTCGCTCTACCGTCTCTGTGCCTCCGTGTCTCCGTGGTGAACTTTACTCAATAAACCGCCGCAGGACGATTGCATCCTGCGAGTTGTGGTCGCGCCCGCGTTCGAACGCCACGGGCCGGCTGCGGTCGATGATGTAAAACGCTCGGTGCCGCTTGATCTCGCCGGTATCCATCCCCACCTCCGCGCCCAACCGATACCCATCCGGATGCCCATCATCCACCGGCACCTGCTCGACCTCGAAATACCCCACCGTAATCCACACCGCATACACATTCGACCGCGTGGTGAGCATGTTCGAGAGTTTTGAAAGCACCTGGTAGCGGAAGTAGGGGTTGCGGTCCGTGTTTATATACGGCGCCGGATCAATTGCCGGCGGCGTAGCAGGATCGTTAAACGCATTAGATGGGTTTCCGCTGAAGGCAAACAGCGGCCGGTTCGACGTGCCAGAGTCGGCCGATGGATCCCGTCGCAGCAAACTCCCTTCGACGAAATCGCGCGGCGTTGCGGTTGCGCCCCTAAAACGTAGTGCCTCAATTGGCACATGATAGGCGTTGCTGAATGATCGGAAGGGGTTGCCGAAAACAGTTGGCAATGCGGGGCTGAAATCGTTTGCGTTGCCCCATATGAGATCACCTCCAGCGGGCGGAGAATCAAAGCCGGAGCGACTTCGCCAAATCTTCTCCCAGAGGGCAGACATTATTGGGTTGCCAGAGGCGTCATACGTTACTCTTGTGCCCGGGTAATTGTTCAGGATCGCTGAAAGCGTCGACCCATCATCAAAAATCGTATTGATATTCACGCGCCCCGGATCGCGGTAGTTCGAGACGCGGTTGAACGGAGCATAGTAGGGATAGAATTCGCCTAAATACGCATCGGCCTCTGGAACTGTCGACGGTACTCCTCCACCAACCGTGGCGCGCGCGCGAAATACGCGAGGATCGAGGAGTTTTTCTGTGCCCGAAAACCGCGACGGCACCGTCACGAACTCCAGCAACCGGTGATAGTTGCTTTTAGCAGCCGGATACAAGCCACTAGCAGGCGGCGATTCGAGGTTCGGATCATCATTAATGTTCGACGACAGAAAGAGATTCAGTAAATGCTTGTACGGCGGCGCGGAAGAGCCTCCTTCGTAATGGTCGTCGCCCGATTGGCGCATTCTGTAATCAAACAGCAGTCGCGCGGCACTGGATGCCGGCACGTTCAATAGCTCCATCGCATTGGCAAACGGCCGGTTGTTCCACGTCAACCAGGGAAAGACGCGGTATAGTTGAGTCGTGTCGATCTCGAGGACCTTCCACTTCGTCGTCGTACCGTCGGGGGCCTGCCCCTCCATAGGCGCCTCCTTCAGCGGATACGGCGCCGGATCGCCAATGTATGCAATGCGTTGTTCTGTGGTCGTTGCCGTCGGTATATAATCGTCGAGATTTGAATCGTGAATCCACGGCGGGCTCGTTGGGTCGTACAGCCAATGCCAGCCCATTGGTCGCGAGCCCGCTGCCAAGACCGGCTGGGCCGGATCGGTAAAGGGCAGATTGGTAAAGCCCAATGTATGTACCAACGCATGGGTGAAATGGTTGATGAGATTCGTACCGGATTTATAGGCGGGGTCGTCCTTCGACACGACAGGATCTCGGCTGTTCATGGTCCAGAGGCTGCCGTTGGCTGGGATGTCTCGCTGGCGACTGGCAAATCTCCAGGTGCCAGATGTGTAGTCGTTGGGCGGCCCGCCAGGCTCGCCGTTGAAAACCGTCAGGTCGATTGGCATCCAATCGACCGTCAGATACGGGTTCGTTTCGGGGTTCCACGCGACAGTCGGATCGGCCAGCCGCTGGAGCAAGACGGTTCTGTGAGAACTGGCGGGTGGCGTTGTTCCCCGTGTCGTGAGGGTCGTGTCCTTCACCGGAGTGTTGGGCAGATACATCAACCTTTCGATCGCTTCGATGGGGTCATTCGGCGTGAGGGGTCCCATTGCCATTGCGCGATCAGCGTCGGCGGTATCCGGTAGGGTGTAGTACGAAGTGAACAATGGTTCTGAGATGCTCAATCCGACGAGACCGACGTATTGCGTGGAAGGTGTCGTTGCGGAATCTTGCTGTCCGGCTACGGGGATGCCAACGGGTCGCTGGATCTGGTCGCCAACCACTGGATACGGCTGCGGATTGTTCGCTACGACGATTGGCGCTGCAGTGGTGGCATCCGGGACGGTTATCTTCTGGGGTGGCGTTTTGCCGACGCTGGTGTCGGTCCAGCCAATCCTGGTAACGCTCTTCGGGTCCGTTGCCTGTTCCGGTTCGCGGTATGGTCCAATAACAACGAATTGACCGGGCCCAATCGGTACAGCGTCCGTTGGTTGTCCCGGCGATTGGTTAAAGTAGATCCGATCCCATAATTGGTGCGTCGTCGGCCCTTGGCGCGTGAACCATACAACGCGGTCGATATCAATGTTCGACACGGCGGGAAAATGAGTAGCCGGCAATCCTTCGGTTTCACATGTTGTGCTGTCCGGATTGGTCGCAAGGCGCGAACGAACATCGTTGTGATTCGCTGCCGCGGCGCCGCTTACGACGAGCCGCCACACCGGATATCGGAGACCTCCGTCCTCCGGTGCGAGGAGTCCCAGATCGAGCCGTCCGAGCGGGTCAATCAACTCGCCGCGGAAGCGGGGTTGGACAGCGTTATCGGGCAGGGCCGTATCATGTGCGTTTCGCGTGCAGTACAGCTCAATGAACGCCGAGCCTTGTGGCATGTGTTTCTGGACGGGGTTCGGCGGCGTGTTGCTGCCATACCCTTGTCGCAGGTCATGGAACGCCAGCGTCTCGGTGATCAAGACCAGCGGTTGCTCGCAGCCCCAGACGAGACCGCGCTGGGTTGGTGGGGCGCCATCGTCGGGCGACGGGGGATTAGGCGGCGTAACGAGACTGCCATCGGGACCCGGCATGACGCCCACCCAACCATCGACATCCCAGCCAGACTTGTCATCGTTAGTGTTCCAAATATTATCCGGGCCAGGACCCCCATCGAACGGATTGGGGTCGTACTCGAACGGCGTCATAATCGAATCGGGATCTCGAAAGTCGACCACGTTGACACACCACTGGGCGATGCGGCGCGCGGTGAGCTGTTCTGCCTCATGAGTGCCCTGAGCATATTCGCTCGACGGCATGTCATACTCTTTGTCCTTCAACAGCATCATGAGCACAAACAATTGTTTTGTATACACATACCGCGCACGGCGGTCGTCGGAATCAATGCGCCCGTCGTTATTGTTGTCAACGTAGATTTCGTCGTTCACCGTCGTAACGCTATCGACGGCGGAGAGGTCCCAGAGCTCGTCGCGCTCCGACTCGCTCGGCTCGTCAATCACTCCGTTTTGGGTGAATCCCGTCGTCGTGTGGTCGTGCGTATCGGGACTTCCACCATCTTCATCTTCGTCGTCGGAGTTATTACCAAACGGCCGGTTCAGATCCATGCGGAGGCCGGCAAGTAGTTCTGGGGCGATCATTTCGCGGCCTTCGCGGTCACGCAAGATCACGCTAATAAGGTTTGCTAAATCTCCTTGTGAAATCGTGGTTGAGGATACCTGGGCGAGTTTGGCGCGTAGCAGATCCAGGAAGTTCAAGTTCGTGCTAGCCGCAGCCGGCGTGACCTTTGTGGCCAGCGCCTCGCGCATCTCGCGAGTCGGCGTGAAGGTAGCCACCGGCACGTCCCAGCTTTCGGTGGTCGCCAGGCTCCGCGCATAAGCGCTCCACTGAGGATCCACTCCGTCAGCGCCCGTAAAGCGCGGCGCCACGTGCGCCAGCCGATCGGAGAGCGTCCGCGCATCGACGTTGCCGGCGCGCAACAGGTACTCCAGCTCGGCCGGTTCGTAGGGTCGGTCGATTTCGACGGTGCTCCGCTGGTAGGTGGCCGAGAGAGACAAGTCGATCTCCCACGGCTCGTCGATTGACTCAGGCACCGCGTGAAGCTGGTTCGTGTCTCCCGATGTGGGGTGAGTTTCTAATCCCTGCACGTTTGGGTTGGGCGTTCCCACGTTCCAATAATAGGGTTGGCCACGAACGTCGAGCGCGAGGCCGCCGTTGCCGTCGAGATCCTCACGGAGGCGATGGCCTAGCTTGGAGACATACCTCAATTCCGTAAGATAGTTGCCTCGGAAGTGGTCGACTGGCGAGCCTGGCAAGGAAGGTTGCACCCATTCCATTGCGCTTACCGGCAGATTGTCATCGCCAAGCCGCGCCGTGGACCAGATCTGGTCTCGCGAACCGGGCCGTCCCGCTTCCGCGCGGTTGTCTATGACACCATCGCCGTCATCATCGCCGTTGAAGCCGAGATCGTCGTCCTTAGCGAAGCCCCATTCGTCTTTCTTATCGACTTTGGGGTTGTCATTCGCAGGGATGTACGTATACGTGCTCGTGAAGCCCGGACGTGGCCCCGGACGATTCGCGCGATCGCCCGGTGGGCCCTGAAGCAGTTGCGGTTCGCCGTAGCGGCCGGGGATTGGCGGAAAGGCGAGCTCGCTCGAAAGATCGCTCAACGTTACCGGGTCGATCTTGAAGTGCCGCTCGGGCACGCCTTCGAGCAATTGGCGGAGCTCGTTGACCGTGTCCCACTGCGGCCAGTTGGGGTCGTCCCCATTGTTTAGCTGAAGCGCGTATGGCGGAGGCATGATCACGCCGAGGTTGATCTCGGCCACCGAGTAGCCCATCCCCACGGGCAACTCCACGTCCTGCGCATCAGTTCCACCGGCGATCGGGCCTTTGAAATCGGTGTGCTTGTCAGGTTGAGTCGGATCGAAATTGTTTGCCGCATCCGTATCGTTTAACTCTCGCGTGGTCAATTTTTCGTCGGTCACGTTATTCGCGTCGGGCGGCTTTCTGCGGTAATGATGCGGGCTGCCGTGGGCGTTGAGGTTGAGCTTGCTGTCCTGGTCGAGGCAGAGGATGGCGACCAGCGGCTTGACAAGCTGACCGTCCTTGTTCGTCTCGGGCGGCAGGCCCACGTCCACCCAGATGCTATCCGCCTGCCCATCCCCGTCATTATCCACATCCCAGGGGCCCGTGATTTCGTTGTAGTCTGGATTGCTTCCGTTGAATTTGGTGTGGTCCTCGACCAGCGGGCGCAAGATGAATTTACGTCGTAATCGAGTGCGCTCAGGTTCAGGAAGGCTTAACGCATTGATCCGAGTCATCCAATAATTGATTAAGTCCGGCCGGTGCAGCGACGGCATGACGACGCGCGTGGGCAGATATGTGTTGGGCATCGTTGTTACGGTTGGCGGGTTGCCCTGTGGCGCCGGCTTGCCGGTCGAGACGCGCATCGCGAGAAGCATGTTCTGAAAATCGACCGCGTCGTAGTCCTCATCCGCAATGACCTGGACGGGTATGTTTCTCAATCGCAAAAGTCGACTGATCTCCGGATCGGCATAGTTTGGCAGCAATGCGAGCGGCAAGACGCGATCATCCGCCGGCGGTCGCGGAAGGAAGTTTTCAAGGCTTTGAAAATACGTAGGGAACCAGATGCTCGGCAAACCAAAGTCCAATTTGGCTTCTGTAGCAACATCATTATTAGTGCCCATCCCGGACTCAGTCGTGTAGATATCGTCACCCAATCCAGCTTCAGTTGCGTCATCGGTGGTTCCATTTCCGTCATCATCGACGCCGGCAGCGCCCCATTGACTGTCCGGACCACGATTGGTTCCCCACCGGTTGTCCTTATATCCATCCCCGTCATCATCGGCGTCGGCGACTCCCCACTGCTTATCAGTCCCCGGTGAAAATCCGGTGGCGAACATTGAGGGGTCATACCCGAACCCTGGGCCGTTGAATTCGCGGCCGTTGATGATGAAGCGGTCGCCGGGGGCGGGGGCGCCTTCGGCGAGCCAGGCGAAGACGCTGGGGGCGGTCTCCACGACTTGCATGCCCTCGAAGGGCAGCATGCGGATGCGCGCGACGAGAGGATTGTCTGCCGCATTTCGCAGCACTTCGTAGCCGGTGATGCGCGTGCTCTTTCCAGCGGCGGCGCCATCGAGCATCGTGATCACGCGGCCGTTGTAATGGCTTGGCAGGATGCTGAAATCATCAGTTGGCCGTCCCAAGTGATCTGTGGGTAGGCCGAGCTCCGTGGCGTTATCGGCATTAGGCGGGGTTTCATTATCGTCGTCGAAATTGGCGATGCCCGGTGCGCCGTCGATCCCGACAATCGGCACATATAGATAGAGCATCGCACCGCGGCCGACCACGTAATTCGCAGGTACCAGGGCGGGGGTGCCCGTCACGGGAGTGTCGCGGTGCCTGAACCCTACATCAGCGGCGGTGGGATCCGCGTAGCCGATGTTGGTCACCGGAGTAAGTCCGCCTGACCCCGGGATCACGCCAAATACGGAGTCGTTCCCGTACATGTCCTCGAGCAGGCTGTGGGGGCCGAGGACTGAGCGTGGGTTGAGGGAGCCGCGGAGGATTTGTTCGATCGTGCCGTCGAGGAGCACCTTGGGGTGGTTGCCGCGCTGCTCGACCTTCGAGACGAGCCGCGCCGCCTGCCGCTCTTGCGTCGCCAACAGCACGAACGAAAGCCCGATCACCACGAAGAGCGCGAGGATCGCCAGGACGACCAGCAGGATGACGCCCTGACGCTGGCGACGACGATGTTCACCACGGAGCCACGACGGGTGGCTGGGGCTAAGCGAAGCGTGCCCCAGCGTGCGACGGGAAGGTTCACCACGGAGCCACGGAGGCACGGAGGCGGATGAAGACGGGTGGCTGGGGCTAAGCGAAGCGTGCCCCAGCGTGCGACGGGAAGGCTCACCACGGAGCCACGGAGGCACGGAGGCGGATGAAGACGGGTGGCTGGGGCTAAGCGAAGCGTGCCCCAGCGTGCGACGGGAAGGCTCACCACGGAGGCACGGAGGCACGGAGGCGGATGAAGACGGGTGGCTGGGGCTAAGCGCAGCATGCCCCAGCGTGCGACGGGAAGGTTCACCACGGAGGCAGGGTCGCTTGTGGCTGGCCCGGCAAGCGACCAGCCAGCACGGAGACACGGAGGCGGATGAAGAATTATGATCAAGGCGCGGAATCGCGGACGCGGAGCCTGGATAGTGGTTCGTGATTCGTGGGTCGTGACTCGCCAGCCACTGGCCACTGGCCACTCGCATTTTTCTATTGGCGTCTCCGTGCCTCCGTGGCTCCGTGGTGCATTGGTCGTCCTGTGAACAGTCGTTAATCATCTTCTCTTCTCCGCACGTAGCGATTCATTTGCCCTGGCCCGCTACGCTTTGTTCACCACGGAGTCACGGAGGCACGGAGACGAACGAATTATGAGACTGGGATTCTATACCCCTCTCCCTGGAAGGGAGAAGAGTTTGGATTTATCCCTGCTCTCTACTCTCGACTTGGGGCTCCAACAAGACTCGCATGAGTCGCCGGACCGCCGGCGTAAAGGCGGCGGCTCGCTGGTATTGTTAGAGCTCGTTATTGCGTCTCCGTGTCTCCGTGACTCCGTGGTGAGTTTTCTTCTCTCTTTTTCTTCTCTGCGCCTCTGCGTCTCCGCGGTGACCTCTCTCACTCGTCGAACTCGATCGTCTTCTCGAACACCCCCACGACGTTGGTGAAGAGCGCGGCGTGGCAGGTGTAGCCGGTCACGTTGGTCCCGTCGGCGTCGATGAATGGTTGGAACATTGGTGCGCCCTGCGGTGGATTGTAGTCGGGCGTCCAGTCAGGCCCGGCGAGCGTAACGTTGCGCCTCCAACCGTCGTTGTTGTGATCGCTTTCATCTTCATGAAAAGTCGGCTCGTCCAATGAAACGACGCGGTACCACCTGAAGACGGCGCGGCGTCCGAGGTTTCGAAGCTGTGGATCGGTGCTGGCGTCCTGATCATGCTCCACAAATGCGTCGGTGTTGGAACTCTGGTCGTTCACAAAACCAGCGAGCATGATCCAACTGCCTGCCACCAAGGGTGGCATGTCCGAAAGTTCCGGTGAGTTCTCAAACGTTTCGTCATGCTCCATAGGCAAGCGCAGCCGCACTTCGCCGCCGCCGAACTTGAGGGGGCCATTGATGAAGTCGCAGAACACCATCCGCTCGGCCGGCGCGTTGCCGCCGCGTTGGGCGTATGTTTCGCCAGGCGGCGGGGCCACCAGATTGCGCTTATAGAAGACGACCACGGCCGTGTCGTACGAGCGGCCGTTGGCCGAGCCCGTTTCGCCCACCGAGGGGGTGACGGTCAGGATCCACGAATAATCGCCCGAGTATTCGCGGCGGAACGCGCGGTCGTTGTTGGCTGAGTCGCGCGCAAACCGCTGCAGCGGCCGCAAGTCGGTGTTCTCCGGCACGTCGAAGAGCAGATCGTCCTGCCATGTGAAGAGATGCGCGGCGAGCGGGGCCGTCATTGCCACAGCGCCAGCAAATGCACGCAGCGTCACGCGCTGCATCCGCGGGATATTCGTTCGTTGGACAACAGCGGTAACATCCGGTGGATGGGGCGGATCGTTGGCGACAAGTAGCGGAAAGACACCGAGCGGAGCGAGGTTACCGGCATAATCGGGCGAGTTGGCATTTTGAGCGATGAACCACGGGTCGATGCAGATCGAATTCCCGCCTTCGACCGGGCTGGTGAGAAAAAGGGGTTGCGTGGGCGCGTCAACGTCTTCCCAGGCGTTGGCAGGATTCGGCCAGGTCTTGTCGTCAAAATTCAGCCACGCGTCCGGATCAAGCATGCCGCGGAGCCGCACGCTGCGGTAGGCCGCGCGGCCGAGCGCGGAGCTGGAGTCGCTCTTTTCCGCCTGCACCATCTGGAAGCGTCCAGCCGGGATCAGGGCCGCCACGCCCATCAGGCCCATCGAGAGGACGAACATCGAGATCAACACCTCGAGCAAGCTGATCGCCCGGTGACGGGGTAACTCACCACGGAGGCACGAAGGGTGGCTGGGGCTAAGCGAAGCGTGCCCCAGCGTGCGACGGGAAGGCTCACCACGGAGGCACGGAGACACGGAGGGGGACGACGGACGATTCACCGCGGAGGCGCGGAGACGCGCGGAGAAAGAACAGAAAGCGAACAGGCGCCTTAGCCCCCGGCGAGTCGCCGGGGGCCGGCCGAACGGTTGACGACGACGTTTACCACGGAGGCACGACGGGTGGCTGGGGCTAAGCGAAGCGTGCCCCAGCGTGCGACGGGAAGGTTGACCACGGAGACAGTGTCGCTTGTGGCTGGCCCGGCAAGCGACCAGCCAGCACGGAGACACGGAGGGGGACGACGGACGATTCACCGCGGAGGCGCGGAGACACGCGGAGAGGGTCGAGAAAGCGAATAGCCGTCTTAGCCCCCGGCGAGTCGCCGGGGGCCGGCCGAACGGTTGACGACAACGTTCACCACGGAGGCACGACGGGTGGCTGGGGCTAAGCGAAGCGTGCCCCAGCGTGCGACGGGAAGGCTCACCACGGAGGCACGGAGACACGGAGACGAAGAGTGGAAAGTGGTTCGTGTTCCGTGGTTCATGATTCGCTGACCACTGACCACTGACGACTGACCACTGACCACTAGCCACTAACCACTTGCCACTCGCCACTCGCCGCGTTTGCTTCGCGTCTCCGTGCCTCCGTGTCTCCGTGGTCCGTGTCTCCGTGGTGAATCCCTGGGGCATGCTGCGCTTAGCCCCAGCCACCCGGTTGTGTGACGTATATTTCACAGCCTCACCTCTTCTCTCGTTCTCTATTTCCGCGACTGGATCGCCAATTGGCGTGCCTGGTAGATGGCCGACAGGAGTCGATTCAGCCGCTGGTTGCCGTTGGTCGCCGGGTTGGATCCTTCGGCAGCGATGTAGATCGCGTCGAGCGCCGCCTCGTCGACAGCGGCGTTTTCGTTTACCGTCACCAGGCCCGTGGTGTCGATCGTGATCCAGCGATTGGCCAGATCGCCCCAATTGGCCTCGGCGACGCGGACGCGGCGCTGCAGCTCGGCGTCGTCGAAATTTCCGGCGGTGGGCTCGTCCATGTCGGCCAGTTCGCTCTCGACGGGGATCTTGTCTCGCTGGCCCAAGAGCAGGTGCACGGGCCCGGTGGCGTGGCGTCCGCCCCAAATCCAAGCGCTATTGGCCGACGACCAATGAACGCAATAGAAGTCCGACAGCGTGCCGTCGGAACCGAACATGATCATGACCGGCTTGTCCTGCAGCGAGACGTCAATCCGATTGTTGGTTGCATTGATCAACGACTTGTTCACCAGAGCCGAGCGGCCCCACTGGTCGCGGCAGAAGAACATATCAATTGACATTTTCGGACGAGTGAACGGCGCGCCCTCTTCTGAGTCGTCCGTGTCGAGATCATTATTGAAGCTGTGAGCCCTACGCCAGCCGGGCTGGTCGCCAATGCCCGAGGCTTCCAGGTCAATCACCACACCGTCAGGCAGCGTAAGCGGGCGTCCGGCGGACTTGGTGGGCTGGCGAATGATCTGGTAGGGGAGACCTGGACCAATTGGCGCCAATGTGGCGCCGCTGTTTAGGTCTCCAAGCTTCGGCTGGTTGACGGGGACTAACAAAGGCTGATCCGTTGTATCGCTGTATGTCCAGAACGAGGCAGGCGCCGAGGCCCCTGCGGGACCGTTGCCTTCACCGACGATCCACACATTTCCGCCGAGATGGATCATCCGATAGCGGTGTCCTTGATAGTTCACTTGCAAAGCATCACCCGTACGGATCATCCCGTTCCACCCGTCGAATATGACTTGGTTCAACTTGCCGTTCGGCGGGAGCGGCAGAGGCGGAATGACGCCAGCAACGTAGTTGTAGAATTTGCCCGAATTGTTTGGATACTCGAGCCATCCGGCAACGAGGCGTGAGTTCATGGTATCGCCGCTGTAGAGACCGGGCACTTCGACGTACGACAGCGTCATGGCCGCTTGGCGCAAGCCCGACATGCGTTCGATCATCACGCCCACCGGGTGGCCGGCGGCGATGGCTCGTGCTCTCGCGCCGTCGAAGTAGCTTTTCACCTGCGCGGTGGCCTCGCGCATGCTACGCGAACCGATGGCCGGGGCGATCACCGGGATCGCCAGCACCGTGAGCGAGAGGATCACGAAAATCGCAACCAAGAGCTCGACGAGCGTGAGGCCGTGACGATTAGAGTCACCACGGAGACACGGAGGCACGGAGTAGTAGGTCAGGCACGCTGTGCCTGACCTGGCCCCGCCTCCACGCTTGGCAACGGCCGAGCGAATTTTCGTGCTCGCCATGATTTGACTCATTCGGGGGCGCCGTGTCAGGCACGGGGTGCCTGACCTACGACTCATCCCGTCTCCGTGCCTCCGTGTCTCTGTGGTGAATAAGCGCGAGTGCATCACAACCTCCCCGTGGAAATGAAGTGGTTGTGGATGTTGTCGTCGTGGCCGCCTCCGAGGTCGCCGGGGATCGGCGCGCCGCGCGGGAGGAAAGTGTTCGTCACGTCGTACAAGAACCAGCGATACGGCTCCGTCTCGCCGAATTCGTCATTGATCTGGTTCGCATTGGCATCGTAGCGAACAAGCCGCGGCATTCGCGGCGGGGGCTTGTCGATGTCTTCGTTTATCCGTCCGAAGAACAATCCGTCCTCGCCATCTTGGCCGGCTGAAAAGATTAGCGGAGTCAACTTAAACCCGCGTTCCTGAGGTTGTCCGGGCGCGGCGGGAAGATATCCGAGGTTTTTCGCTAGCCGAGGTGGACTGCTTGTTTTCAGAAACACGAGGTTTTCGATTTGGCGCGGATCAAACGAGTCATGGTTTTCCAGCGGTTTGCGACTTCGGATCGCACCATCTGCTTCGAGAACGTGCCCCCAAAGGAATTCGGTTCGGTTGTTGTTTCCGTCCAAGTCGTCCGTGTCGCGATATGCGTCTTGGCGCTTGCCGTCGCGGTTTGTATCGGGACTGAAGTCGCGTACAACGGGCTGCAATTCTGACTCGAAGCCTGGCGCCCAGCGCAGCCAACGAATGGGGTTGCCCCAACCGTCGATAAATTCAGGCATTTCATCGCCATCTGTGTCGCCAATTTCACTTGCCGAGAAAGTCTCACTGCCGAGCCCCTCCCCGCCAACACCCGTCGTGACGATCAAATACAGACACTCTGCCGATTCATTCGCCTCTATTTCCTTGATGGCACTAACCAAATCTGGACGAAAGGGATTGAGTGGATCCTTAGAGGCCACAGGCACAGTGTCCATTGCTGGCGCATCAAAGACTCGGCGACGATAAGCTAGCAATAAAGGCGGCACAAATGACGGCACATTTGGATTGACCCAAAGATTGTCCGGAACAAAAAAAAGGTCGCGATAACGGTCCGGTAATTCCATCCTCATGAGTTCTCGTTTCGCTCGCAACGTTCGAATACCGAGCGCATAGCTGTACTCCACTGTCTGGTTAGGAACAGTCGCCGAAAGACCGTCGACTGCTTCCACGATGCGTCTCAAGTCCACCGGCAACCGCCGCGTCTGGTAGCTTTCCCAGCGTGTCATGATTTCGTTGTGGAGCTTCAGGATGGTGGCGCGGGTGCGCGCTTTGCGTGCTTGTTCGCGTGCGGCGTACATGCTGCCCAAGACGAAACTGGCGAGGATGCCCATGATGGCCAGCGACACCAAGAGCTCGACAAGCGTAAATCCGCGGCGCGGGAAGGCGTGGCGAGGGGCGAGGGGCGAGGGGCGCGAGAGTCTCGGCCGGCGGCCGGGACGTAAAAAGGCGACGCGGCCGATGTAGCAGGCACGCTCCGCGTGCCGTCCGCCGAGGTGCGAGTTGGGTTGGCGCCGCTCAAGCCGAGTGAAAGCACCGAGCTGGCTGCGCGAGGCGACGGCACGTGGACCGTGCCTGCTACTAACGACCCTCACCCTACCCTCTCCCTGGGAGGGAGAGGGGCGCATATTGGCCGCCTTGCGCCGCGAAAGTCCCGTCCGGCGGACGGGACCTACAACGACCCTCACCCGGCCTCTCCCTGGGAGGGAGAGGGGTTGGGTTGGGCGACCGTTTGTGGTGTTCTTCTCTTGTTCCTTGGGCCGTTTCATCGGCTTGCTCTGGAGCTTGCACCGCCGGCTCAGCGGTAGCTCGCGCTAGCCCCCTGGGGTCTTGACTTCGTCGCCCAACTTCCTCGTCGAAAAGTTCGAGAGATTATCGTTGTCCGCGTCCGACATGTTGTGCGTCCAGTGTGTCGATGGAATCTCGAAAAAGCGCCACACGTTGCTAATCCCGGTCTGACGTGGTGGAGGAGGTGGTGGATCAGGTGGACTTGGTCGCAGAAATACAGGACTCGAATAAGCGCCATCTGTACCGGCCGCAATGATCTGGAATTTATTAGCATTGGCGAACGTCATTCGGACCTTACCCCAGTCGACCACTACACCATTGTTGTCGATGTTATCATTTGGACCCGCGTCCGGCGTGTCCATTTTTTGTACGTACGGCGCGGCGGCTCCGACGCTGTCCGATGGTTGAATCGGATACGACGTGAGCATTCGATATGTCGGCGCGTCAAAGTAGACGTATGGCGGCATCATGCCTGCCGGCAATGCACCCATCGTCGTGGGCGACGACCCCTGCGGTACGTATTCAGGCCAGCCATCTTGATCACTGTCGACTAATCGCGTTGTATCAAATTCATAGAGGGGCGGTATCCACTGGATCTGTGGTCGGTCTTTGATTTTTGGATCGCTAGACGTAGTATCGCGTTGCTCGTAACCTTCCCAACCCACGTCGCAAATTGGATTCTGTGGCGTTGCTCGGAAACCAAGCATTTGGAAAGCGATTCCATCGTCCGTGACCACGCGGTCCGCGATACCGCCGAGCCAAAACACCAGTGCCTCGGCAGCATCGAGCCGGTCGATGTCGAGCCCCGGCGTGACAAACGAACTGTTCGTACGATCGTAACGCCGCGTTCCCCACTCGACATGCTCTCGGAAACTATCTAGCGCAGCGGTCGGCGAAGTGGGGTCACGGTAGCCTTGAGGGCACTGGTAGCGTGGGAAAGCCTTGAACAGATGACGCTCTATGCGCAAGTCCTTTTGGTCACGATTCTCCCAATAGGACTTTGGCAGTGGTATGGGCTTCATATCGGGGATGGGGGTAGGCGAAGTATCAGAATCGCGCGTGCCTGGGTTCGGAGGATACGCCCCACGTTCAGCTTTGTAGCGTTCGAGCGCCATGTCGAGCTGGGAGATTTCGACGAGCGTTTGCGTCTCTCGCGCGCGGCTCATGACGCCGGTGGCGGCGATGCCCACCAGGGCGGCGACGATCGAGATGATGAAGATGACCATCAGCATCTCGACGAGCGTGAAGGACGGACGACGTTGGATTTCACCACGGAGACACGGAGACACGGAGACGGAAGTAACAAGATCATAACCGCGGAGACACGGAGACACGGAGGAAGACAGAGAGGGGATAGGAGAAAGGAGAGAGGAAAGAGTCCGTGTCGCGTGGTTCGATGGGCGCCAGCCGTTGCTGTTTGGTGGAAACGCACCGCTACCGTCGCGCGTTCGACGTGGTGCGTCTGCGCTTTGCTTGACGCATCCTGCGAGCAGCTCTGAACTCTTTGTGGCGTCTCGGCGGTTCATTACCATGTCTCCCTCCTTACACTCCGCTGGTTGCAAGCAACCAGCGTCATCCAACTCTTTTCTTTCTTCTCCGCGCCTCTGCGGTGAACTTTACCGGTCGTTCACTCCGTGGGCTAATGCCCACGGCTCGGCTTTTTTTCCAACCTTTTCTCGTTCTCTTTCTCGTCTTCTTCCATTTCTCGTCTCCGTGCCTCCGCGTCTCCGTGGTGAATGCTCTTCTTCATCCGCTCAGGTTCTCGATCAGGCTGATCAAGGGCAGGAATAGCGAGATCACGATAAAACCGACCATCACGCCCAGGACGATAATCAACAGCGGTTCGAGCAGGCTCACCAGGCTTTCGGTCAAGACGGCCACTTCTTCGTCGTAGACGTCGGCCACCTTGTAGAGCATCGTATCGAGCTCGCCCGTCTCCTCGCCCACGTCGACCATGTTCACCACCAGGTCGTCGACGATGCGGCTGTTGAGCTTCAAGAGATAGAGCAGCATGCCGATCGGCCCGGCCACGATCAGTGCCCAGAAGAAGAGCGCCACGGGATGGAAGCCCGGCTTGGAGTGCTCTTTCATGGGCCGCGCGATCGACTCGCCTTCGCGGATCGAATCGTAAACCTTGGTGTACATGTGCTCGAAGACGGCGTTGCCGCTCGTCTCACGGATAATGTTCAAGGCCTCGAGGATCGGCACGCCGCTGGCCACAAGCGTCCCCAGCGTGCGTGATGTGCGCGCGACGATGTTCTTTTCGACCAGTTGCCCGAAAATGGGCATCTTCAGACAGAACAGGTCCCAGCCGTAACGGCCAGGCCGGAACTTGCGAATCAGCTTGACAAAGAGCCAGAACGCGACCGGGATGCCAGGAATCAGGTACCAATAGTTGGCCACGGCATACGAGAGCCAGATCAAGAGCTCTGTCGGGGCGGGCAGCGGCAGGTCGAACTCCTCGAACATCTTGCGGAAGGTGGGGACGATCTTGAGCATGATGAACGTGAGAATGCCCACGGCCACGGCGACGACGACGATCGGATAAACCATCGCGCCTTTGACTTTGCGTTTGAGCGACTCGGCCTTTTCCTGGAAGTCGGCCAGGCGGCGGAGGATCACTTCCAGCGCACCGCCGGCCTCGCCGGCCTTGATCATGTTGACGAACAGGCGGTCGAAGGCCTTGGGCTGCTTGGCCATGGCCTCGGAAAGGGTGGCGCCGCTTTCGATATCTTCGCACACGTCGATCAGCGAGTTCTTGAGCCGGCCGGGCTTGGCCTGGCCCTCAAGGATGCGGAGGCTTCGCAGGATCGGCAGGCCGGCGTCTTGCAGAATGGACAACTGGCGCGTGAAGGTGGTGAGCGTCTTGGTTTTGACGCCGCCGATGGCGAACGACTTGCCCTTTTTGTCGGCCTTCTTCTTGGCGGCGGTCTTGCGTGCCCTCTTGACCGAGATCTTGGTGACGAAGTAGCCCATCTGGCGGATCGTCGCCTGAGCTTCTTCTTCGCTCGCCGCGTCGACCAGGTCCTTGATCTCCTGGCCGGTGGCGTCCATCGCCTCAAATTGATAGGTCGGCATGGCAATTTCTCGTCAGGACACTTAATTCACCACGGAGACACGGAGACAAAAAGTGTACCGCGGAGGCGCGGAGACGCGGAGAAAAAATTAAAGAGCGGCGAAGCAACAATATTAGCTCAGTGTCGTGCAATCCCATTTATTCTCTCTCTTCTCCGCGCCTCTGCGTCTCCGCGGTGAGTACGTCGCCCCCGGCGACTCGCCGGAGGCTAAGACGGCTTTTCACTTTCTCTTCCTTCTCCGCGCGTCTCCGCGCCTCCGCGGTTATTTCTCTTTCCCGTCTCCGTGTCTCCGTGTCTCCGTGGTGAAATTTTACGTATCGACAATCGTCTCGCGTAGGACTTCGTCCAGCGTGGTGATGCCTTCGGCGGCCATGTCGAGCCCGGAGTCGCGCAGGCTGACCATGCCATAGCGTCGCGCCGAGTCGCGGAGCTCGTCGGTCGTGGCGTTGCGGATGATCATGTCGCGCAAATCGTCGTTCAGGATCATCAGCTCGAACAGTCCGATGCGGCCCTTGTAGCCGGTATTGTTACAGGCCTCGCAGCCGCGGCCGCGGAAGAATTTCTTGCCTTCCATCTCCGTGGGCGTCATGCGCAGCTCGGCCATCATGTCGCTGCTGGCGGCGGCGGGCTCGCGGCATTGGGCGCAAATGCGGCGCACGAGGCGCTGCGCCAGGATCGCCTCGATCGTGGCGGTGATCAGAAACGGCGGCACACCCATGTCGCGCAGCCGCGTGACGGTGCTCGGCGCGTCGTTGGTGTGCAGCGTGCTGAAGACCATGTGCCCGGTGAGTGCCGATTGCACGGCGATATCGGCCGTTTCGGTGTCGCGAATCTCGCCCACGAGGATTTTATCCGGGTCTTGCCGGAGTATGGAGCGCAGGCAATGCGCGAAGGTGTTGCCGATCGACGGGTCGATGGGCACCTGGATGATGCCGTCGATGTCGTATTCGATCGGGTCCTCGGTGGTGATCAGCTTGTCGTGAATGCGGTTGAGCTCGGAGAGGGCCGAGTAGAGCGTGGTCGTCTTACCGGAACCGGTGGGACCGGTCACAAGCACGATTCCGTTGGGCTTTTCGATCACGGCGCGGAAATCGCGCAGCGTGGTGGCATCCATGCCCACCGCGTTGAGATCGAGCGAGACGACCGAACGATCGAGCACGCGCATCACGACGCTCTCGCCGAACATGGTGGGGAGCACGCTGATCCGCAGATCGACGGGGTGACCGCCGACGGTGAGTTCAATCCGCCCGTCCTGCGGCAGGCGGCGCTCCGCGATGTCGAGGTTGGCCATCACCTTGATGCGCGTGGTGATGGCAAAGGCCAGATGCCGCGGTGGCGGGACCATTTCGTACAGCACGCCGTCGGCCTTGATGCGGATTTTGAACTCGTCCTCGAACGGCTCGAAGTGCAGGTCGCTGGCGTGGTCGCGAATCGCCAAGAGTAGCACCATGTTCAACAGCTTGCGCACCGGCGCGCTATCGGCCAGCGCCTCGACGCTGGTGAGGTCAATCGGGCCGTCGGACTTGAAACTCTCGGCGGCGGCCTTGAGGTCCTCGTCGCCCGCCATGTCCGTGACGAGCGACTCGACGCTCTCGCCCGAGGCTGAGTAATACCGATCGAGCGCCGCCAGCACGTCGCGCTCGCTGGCCACGACGCCGCGCACGTCATAGCCCAGGAAGTTGCGCAGCTCGTCGAGGATCGACAGCTTCTGGGGGTCGCACATGGCCACGGTCAGCGTGTTGTTGCGGAAGCTGACCGGAATGATGCGATAGAGCACGGCCATCGGCTCGGTAACGTAGCTGAGGACCTCGGGCGGGACGACCGTGTCGCCGAGGCTGATCGTCTGCATGCCCATTTGCTCGGCGAGCGCCTGAGCAAGCTGCTCCTCGGTGATGAGATTGAGCGACTCGGCCACCTTGCCGATCAGCTCGCCGGGGCGCTGCTGCTGCTCTTCGAGCAGCATTTCCAACTGTTCGTCGTTGATGAAGCCCAGGTCGACAAAGATTTGACCGAGCCGGCGAATCGCCATGTGTTGTGGTGCCTTCTCTTGCCCCGTGGCTCCGGGGGCTAACGCCCCCGGCTCGTGGTGTGGTGTTCGATTAGTGCTTTGCTTCGGCCTTTTTCTTCTCCTGGGCTTCGTCGCCATCACGGCCGTCGCGGCCCGTTTGGGCCTGATCGTCGTCGAAGAGGCCCTTCTCGGCGCGGGCGATGCGCGTTCGCATCTCGTCCAGCTTGTTGGACCGGAGCAGGACGTCCTCCTTCGAGCAGGTGCCGTGCCGCCAAAGATTGAACAGCGCGTCATCCAGCAATTGCATGCCGAACTTGGCCCCGGTTTGAATGGCCGAGGTGATGCGAAACGTCTTGTTCTCGCGGATCAGGTTGGCAATCGCCGGGGTGACGACGAGCATCTCGTAGGCGGCGACGCGTCCGCCGCCAATCCGCGGCAAGAGCGCCTGCGACAAGATGGCGATGATCGACGTGGAAAGCTGAACGCGGACTTGCTCCTGCTGGTTCGTGGGAAAGACGTCGATGATGCGATTGACGGTGCCCTCGGCACCGGTGGTGTGCAGCGTAGCGAAGACGATGTGGCCCGTCTCGGCGGCGGTGATGGCGGCCTCGATCGTGGCCAGGTCGCGCATTTCGCCCACCAGGATCACATCGGGGTCCATCCGCAACGCGCGGCGGATCGCCTCGGGAAAGCTGGGCACGTCGACTCCCAGCTCGCGCTGGTTGATGCTCGACTTCTTGTGCTTGTGATAAAACTCGATCGGATCCTCGATGGTGATGATGTGGTGATCGACCGTGTCGTTGAGATGGTTGACCATGCTGGCCAGCGTGGTCGTCTTGCCGGAACCGGTGGGTCCGGTCACCAGGAAGAGGCCCCGTGGCCGCATGAGGAGGTCCTTGATCACCGGCGGCGTGCCTAGTTGCTCGAACGTGAGAAAATCGTTCGGGATGCGCCGCAAGACCATGCTCACCGCGCCGCGCTGCTTGAAGACCGAGACGCGGAAGCGCGCCGCGTCGCCAAAGGCGAACCCGAAGTCGGTCCCGCCGACCTCTTGAAGCTCTTGCTGGCACCGCTCGGGCGTGACGCTTTTCATCAGGGCGACGGTGTCGTCGGGCTCGAGCACCTTGGTTTCGAGCCGGCGGAGATGCCCGTCGAGGCGCAACACGGGGGGCTGACCGACCACGAGGTGCAGATCGCTTGCCTTCTGCACGACGACCGTCTGCAGCAACTTGTCGATTAAGAGCGTGCCCATGAAGCGCGTTACCCGTGCGCCGGCCCTAGACGAGCGCCGACGCCAATCGGGTGCCTGTACTCTGTTCCGATGCCGACTCGGTGACCGACCACAACACGCCCATTCCACGACAAGCCGACGCGAGCGATTGGCGAGCTTGTCCAAGCCTGGTCATGTTGCCGCCGCTTACCGACCCCTGACGCGGGCCCGCCGCAGAAATGTGCGCGACGACTTCTCGATGATTATTCCCATCTTTGACAAGAATCTCAAGTACTTTGTTGCCATAAAGATGCTTCGCCAGAGAGCCGGCCAATACTGTGCATGTACATTTGAACACTATAACTGCTAGCTTAGTCGACGCGAATTGCTCCGGCCTCCTCTTTTTTGGCCACTCGGTACACCTCTTCGACCGTGGTGATGCCCTTGAGCACCTTGGCAATTCCGTCACTGTAAAGCGTTCGCATGCCTTGCGCTATGGCCATTTTACGAATGTCCTGCGTGCTACGCTGTTGAAATGTCGCCTCGCGGATTTTCGAGGTCATCAGCATGAGCTCGTAAATGCCCATTCGCCCGCGAAAGCCACTCTTTTGGCAATGGGCGCACCCCTTGCCGCGCATAAAGACTCCCTTGGCGGCAATCTCCGGCGTGATGCCGGCCGCCTCGAGCACCGAATCAGACGGCGTATACGGCTGCTTGCACTTCGTACACACGAGTCGGACCAGCCGTTGCGCCAAGACAGCCATCACGCTGCTGGCCACCAGGTAGGCCGGCACGCCCATGTCGACCATCCGCGTGATGGCGCTGGGAGCATCGTTGGTGTGCAGGGTGCTGAAGACGAGGTGGCCGGTGAGCGAGGCTTGAATCCCCATTTCGGCCGTTTCCGAATCGCGCATTTCGCCCACGAGAATGACATTGGGAGCTTGCCGGAGCATCGAGCGAATAATCTTGGCAAAGTCCAGCCCGATGTTGTGCCGCACCTCGACCTGATTGATCCCGGGCAGGTAATACTCCACCGGGTCCTCGGCCGTGATAATTTTTCGGTCGGGGCGGTTCAGCTCGTTCAGGGCCGCATAGAGCGTGGTGGTCTTGCCGGAACCGGTCGGGCCGGTCACGAGAATGATTCCGTTGGGGCGGCGGATCAGACTGCGAAACGTGCGCATCGCCTCCTCGGACATGCCCAGTTGCCGCAGTCCGACGCGGATGCTCTCCTTGTCCAAAATCCGCATCACGACCGATTGGCCGTGATTGGTCGGCAGCACGCTGACGCGCAGATCCAACTGCTTCTTGCCGACCGAGATCTTGATGCGCCCATCCTGCGGCCGGCGACGCTCGGCGATGTCCATCTTCGCCAGAATCTTGATGCGCGAGAGCAGTGCGCCGAGCAAGCGCTTCGGCGGGCTGTCGCGCTCGACGAGCATGCCGTCGATGCGGTAACGGACGCGCACGCGGTCTTCGAACGGCTCGACATGAATGTCCGAAGCGCGCAGTTGCACGGCCTCGCTAATGAGCAGATGCACGAAGCGGACGATGGGGGCGTCGTCCTCGCCAATGCTCTCGTCGTCCTTGTCGAGTTCTGTTTCGGTCTGCGTGGCGTCGATCGCCGTGTCGGTGAATTCCTGGAGCATCGAGTCGGCGCTTTCGCCCTCGGTCTGTCCGTAATGGCGATTGATCGCCTCGAGGATGCTTTCGCGCGGGGCCAAGGCGATTTCGACCTTGCAATTAAGGATGAATCGCAGCTTGTCCTGGGTATCGTAGTCCAAAGGATCGCTGACGATCACCTTCAGCGCGCCGTCGTCCTTGGCCATGGGCAGGATCGCGTTTTCGCGCGCCACCGACTCGGGCACTAATTCCACGACCGCCGGCGGGATCACGACCTCGCTGAGATTGACATAATCGAGGCTGTGCTCCTGCGCCATGGCGCGCATCACCTCCTCGCTGCTGGCGTAACCGAGGCGTACTAGCGCGTCGGCCACTTTCGTGGCCGACGAGCGAGCCATCTGCTCGGCCTCATCGAGCTGCTCCTTGCTGATGACGCCCTGGCGTACGAGAATCGAAGCAAAATTGGCGCGTGCCGGAGGCATAGGCAAGAATTAAGATCCGGCCCTAGAGAAATGCCCGCTAGCGATAAACCTTTACACATTCCAGGCTAACGGCGAAAAAAATAGCTGTCAACACACCGCGCTGCTCGGTCCAAATTGCTGGTGGAATGTCGCTTCCGGCCGGCATGGGCTCAATCCCCAAAGCGCGGACGACCGATACCACTCGAAGAGATTCAACTCGCGCCTATTCTTGTCCCGCGCTCGTAAATGACCCAGATTTCCGACGCGACGGCCACGGCCGCGCAAGTTGCGCGCCGCGCCGCCCCGATTTCCGTACTGCCACGGCGTGTGCGCCGTTGGGAGCTATTGGAATTGGCCGCCCAAGGAACCTTTGCGGAGGTGTATCGAGCTCGGCCACTCGGAGCGCGCGACGAGGCAGCGGCCCTGTACGCAGTCAAAATGCTCCGCGACAAGTGGCTCTCCGACGCGCGCGCCGTCGCGCGCATGCGGCGCGAGGCCGTGGTGGGACGCCAAGTAGCGCATGCGAACTTGATTTCCGTGCTCGCCTTTCATGTGGAGGCGGCGCCGTTGTTCGTGGTCATGCCGTGGATCGGCGGCGAGACGGTCGCGGCGCGGATCGCGCGGGACGACCACGCGAGCTTGCCGGTGAACTTGTGGATCGTTCGTCAGGTGGCCGAGGCGCTGGACGGCTTGTTTCGTGCCGGTTGGATCCACGGCGACGTCAAGCCGTCGAACGTGCTCGTCTCGCACGACGGCCATGCGACGCTACTGGACCTGGGCTTTGCCTCGAGCCGCGACGGACCCGTTTCCGTGGAAGACCGCTTCGTGGCCGGCACGATTCATTACATGGCGCCCGAGTTGTTCGCGCGGGCGCTCGTGCCGGACATCCGCAGCGATCTCTATAGTCTGGGAGTGGTGCTGTACGAGCTGCTGACCGGTCGCCGGCCATTTCAGGCCGATGATCTGGCGGAGCTGGTCGTCGAGCAGCGTCAGGCCGAGCTGCTAGACGTCCGCGTGCTGCGACCGCAACTCCCCAAGAGTGTCGCGATGCTCGTACGCGACCTCATGGCGCGTGAGCCGCTGCGGCGGCCACAGACTCCGGCCGAGCTGGTCGAACGGCTGGTAGCGATGGAAGTGGCTGCCTTCGGTGAACATGGTGCCGCTTGAGCCGCACGTGGCCTGGCCGTGCGGCCAGGTAGTCGCGCGCGTGCCCCGAATAGTTTCGCCGATCGTTGCAGGCGTACCTCGTGATGCGGATTTTTCGGCCATGGGCTAGCTCTTCGGGAAAATCGAATTGACAACCGGGGCGCGTTTTTTGTAACGATAGTATCCAGTGGTGCTGGAAATCATTTCTCGTCGAAAGAGGGAGGGTGACGATGCAAGACCCACCGGGCACATTGGTTTGAGGGGCGAAGTTGTTTCGCTCCTCGCGGCGTTGGGTTGTATTTTCCCGTAACGATTCCTCTTGATACAGAATGACGAAAACCCCGCCGGGCCGGCAACGGCTCGGCGGGGTTTTTCGTTTTGCTTGACGCGTAGCGGTGGCGGCCTCAAACTTGGGGCGCCGTCGGTTGCCACGCCGTCGCCGCTTCGCCGCGGCTGATCGCGCCAGGACGTGGATCCGATAGCCACCGGAGAGACAAAGCCATGCTTACGATGCTGGGAAGCGCGAGGCGCTGCTGCGACGGTATCACGCGCCGCGAAACGCTCAAAGCAGGGGCTCTGTCGCTCGGCGCGGGTCTCTCCATTTCCGAGAACCTCCTATCGCATCAGGCGGCCGCCATGCAACCGCGCGCCGCCAAGGCCAACCGCGTCATCGTGTTGTATCTCCTGGGCGGCGCGCCCTCGCAGGACATGTACGACCTGAAGCCCAACGCACCGGCCGAGGTGCGCGGCGAGTTTCAACCCATCTCCACCAGCGTGCCGGGCATTCAGATCTGCGAGCATCTGCCGCTGTCCGCACGCTGGATGCACCGCGCGGCGATCGTCCGCTCGGTGAATCACAAGGCGGGTTGTCACAACACGCTGCCGAGTTATACCGGCTATGAGCAACCGTTGGACAATATTGTGTCCAGTAAGGAAAGCTATCCGCCGAGCATGGGGAGCGTTTGCGAGTACCTCAATCCGGTCGGCGGCGCCGACCCAGCGTATGTCTACATGCCGTGCTACTTGGGGTGGGGACAGTCGATCCGCCGGCCGGGACCGTACGCCGGATTTCTCGGCAGCCGCTACGATCCGCTTTTCACCGAGTGCAATCCCTACGTCGACTCGCCGCCCGATCGGCCATATTACGCGCAGGTGCTGCGCGGGGAACCGTACATTCCGCACGGCACACTCAGTGGCGAGCTGACGATCGACCGGTTGAACTCGCGCCGCACGTTGCTTGAGCAAATGGACGACGCAATCCGCGGCGTCGAGGGAGGGCGATCGTTCGACACCTTCTCGCGCCAACAAGAGCGCGCATGGGGACTCTTAACCTCATCGCGCGTCAAGGCGGCCTTCGATCTGGAAAGGGAGGACCCACGGCTGCGTGACCGCTACGGGCGCACTTTGTTCGGATCCAGCGCACTGATCGCGCGACGCCTGGTCGAGGCGGGCGTGCGGTTCGTCAACGTGACGTGGGACTGCTATTGGGAGCGACTGAAGCTGCAGTACGAGTGTTGGGACACACACGAGCGGAATTTCGGCGTACTGCGTGATTACAACCTGCCACAGCTCGACCTCACCTACAGTGCCCTGATGGAGGATCTCGATGGGCGCGGCCTGCTCGACGAGACGTTGGTTGTGGTGATGAGCGATTTCGGCCGCACGCCGAAGATCAATGCCAGGGCGGGACGCGACCACTGGACGTTTTGCTACTCGGTGCTCTTGGCCGGCTCGGGCATCCGTGGCGGGACCATGCACGGCGAGTCGGACGCGCAGGCCGCGTACGTCAAGACGCATCCGGTCAGCACGGGCGACATGTGCGCAACGATCTACGAGCTCTTGGGGATCGACCCGGAAATGCCGGTCTACGATCAGGTGAATCGGCCGATTGCAGTTGCCCATGGCGGGCGGCCGATCTGGGAGATCCTGGCGTAGCCTTCATCACGCGCGCACTTAGCCTAGCCGGGTGGTTCTCTCCGACAATTCGGCTTCGATCTGCTCCACCGTCGGCAGCACCGATTGCAGGCTCGGCGGGAGGGCTCGCGGATCCGCGCGATCATTTCAGAACGGGGCAAACGTCCAGCCATTGCCGGCCGCCGCGCGCGATCCATTCGCGCGACGCTTCCGGCCCCCAAATGCCGCGGTCGTAGACGCAAAGCGGCGGTTCACCGGTCTGTTCCCAGGCGGCGCTGATCGGGTCGATGATGCTCCAGGCGAACTCCACTTCATCCGCGCGGGCAAACAGACTGGCGTCGCCATGCAATACGTCCAACAGCAGCCGCTCATAGGCGTCAGGCAGCTCGCGATCGAAACGACGGTCGAAGCGGAAGTCGAGGTCAGTCAGCCTCAGGTGCATGCCCGCGTCGGGCACTTTCGTCTGAAAGTGGAGCTGAATCCCCTCGGCCGGCTGGATGTGGATCACCAATCGGTTGGCTTCGAGCGACTGCCGCGGCTGCGTATCGAAGAGGATGTGCGGGGGCTGGCGAAATTGAATGACGATTTGGGTCGTACGGCAGTCGAGTGCTTTGCCGCTGCGAAGCAGGAACGGCACCCCCTGCCAGCGCCAATTGTCAATGTACAGCGCCACCGCGGCGAACGTGGCCGTCTGGCTCCCGGAAGGCACGTCGGGCTCATCGGTGTATCCGCGGTATTGCGCGCGGACGGTCTGCTTCGCCACGTCGCCGGCCGTCATGGGGCGGACCGCGCCGAGGACCTTGACCTTTTCGTTGCGGACCGCGTCGGCCTCGAAGCGCGAGGGCGCTTCCATGGCGGTAATGGTCAAGAGCTGCAGCAGGTGATTCTGGAACATATCGCGTAGCACGCCCGAGCGATCGTAGTAGCCGCCGCGGCGGCCGACGACAACTTCTTCGGCTGCGGTGATCTGCACGTGGTCGATGTAATTGCGGTTCCACACCGGCTCGAAGATCGTGTTGGCGAAGCGCAGCACGAGGATGTTCTGCACCGTTTCCTTGCCCAGGTAATGATCGATGCGGAAAATCTGCCGCTCGTCGAATACGCGGTGAGCGGCCTCGTTCAGCCGCCGCGCGCTGGCGAGGTCGCGTCCAAACGGTTTTTCGATGACCACGCGGCACGGTCCCTGGGCCGGATCCGTCATGGCTTGCTGGCCCAATTGGGCAATGGTCGTTTCGTAGAACTCAGGCGCCATCGCCAGGTAGTAGACGCGCGCCGAATCGGCGTCGCGAGGCAACGTATCCAGATACTGTTTCAGCGACCGAATATCCTGCTCGCGGCTCACGTCGCCGGGGTGATAGAAGATTCGATCGGCTAGTGCGTTCCATGCCGACGGGACGAACTTTTCGCCCAGCATTTTGGCGGTCGAGTCGGCGAGCCGCTCGCGCCAGGCCTCGTGCGTGTGCGGCGTTCGCGCAACGCCCACGATCACGGTGTCCGGTGGCAAGCGATCCTTGCAATGCAATCGGTAAAGTGCCGGCACGAGCTTGCGGCTCGTCAGGTCTCCCGTCGCTCCGAAAATGACCATCGCGTGCATCAATCGATCCATTCCCACGCGAACCCGACCCATAGGCTACACGCGGCGATCGCCAGCCAACAAGTGCGGCGTTCGGGGCGGCACGCGACTTGACCGGCCCACGGTGGGCGCGGTTAACTGTTTCCGGTGCCGGTATTGTGTTAGCAGCATCATCGATGACCTGCGGTATGCGATTCACGTGCGATGGCCGGCGACGGAAACCACCCGGGGGCTTACGCCCCCCGCTCGCCAAGGGTCATGCGGTGCTGTTGTTTTTGATTGCGGCGGCGCTTGCGACCAGCGGCTGCCATCGAGCCGATAGTCCCCCGCGCGTCGCCGTGTATGGAACTGTCAAACGCGCCGGGGTCGCCGTGCCCAGCGCAACGATCAGTTTCTTGCCCGCAAACGGCCAATTGGGGCCCGCGGCGACCACGGTCGTCACGCGCGGACAATACCGATTCGATACGGAAACCGGCCCCGTGGCCGGTCCCCAACGTGTGCTGATCGACCTCGGCACAACGATGAAGCTAGGCGTCGCGGAGGCGGGAGCGTCCCACGAAGCGTCTAGCGGTCGAGCGGCCGCCCAGGAGCAGCGCGAGTGGGAATTCTCACTCGACGTTCCAGTGGCAGAGCAGTTCGAGCATAACGTTGATCTGGAATAAGGGCCGCGTGCATGCGAAGCCAGTCGACGCTGCCGCGGACGCCATTGCCGAACGTCCGGCACGGCGTAACGCTTGTCGAGCTGCTGGTCGTGGTCGCCATCATTGGCCTCCTGATGGCCGTGCTCATGCCGGCGGTGATGGCGGCGCGCTCCGCGGCGCGCCAAACACAATGCAAAAACAAGCTCAAGCAGATCGGGTACGCGCTGCAGCTTTATCACAACATGGCGCGCACCTTTCCGATGGGCAATGTCCCCAGGCGGTATTGGACCTTTCAGACAATGCTCCTGCCGTTCTTGGAGCAGGAGGCGCTCTACCGCAAGGCCAATTTCGCGGCACCCGACTGCTTCAAGGCGAACCAGGCCATGGGCGGACTCGGCGTGCCTTCCGAACGAATCGTGGCCTACGAATGCCCGAGCGATCCGCGCGTCGGTCTCAAGTGGACCAGCCCCACATACGGTGTGTATGCCACCGGGAGCTATTTCGGCGTGATCGGCACGGCGATCAAGAAGAAGGACGGCATGCTCTTCAGCGGCGGCACGGTGCGGCTGGAAGACGTGTTGGATGGGACCAGCACCACCCTGTTCGTAGGCGAGCGAGGGCAGATCGAAAACCTGGTGTGGGGTTGGTGGTCGTGCGGCTCGGGCGACAACGTCGGCTCTGGCGATGCCGATAACCTGCTGACGACCAAGAACGGACTGACAGCCGGCGGGCCCGAGCATGTCCACGGCCGGCACTTTTGGAGCTTGCACGAGGGGGGCGGGGCGAATTTCGTCTATGTCGATGGGAGCGTGCGGTTCCTCACCTACCAGATCGACTTCACCACGTTTCAGAGCCTCTCCACACGCGCGGGGCACGAGGTGGTAGGGGAGTATTGAGCGGAGGAGTATCGAGCGCCTGAGCTCTCCGACAAAACCGTGCTCTCAATCCGGCGGGCCGATGAGGACGAAGGGGGACCAGTGATAAGGGGCGGGCCAGTCGCGGCGAATGCTGCGGCGCGCTGCTTGGAGCGCGCGGGCGTAATCGGCCGGACGGCCCGACGCGACGGCTTCCGCCAACTGCTCGAAGTACTCCGTGACAAGCTTCGAAGTCGATTGGTCGTCCACGCTCCAGTGGCTGGAGACGACGCGCTTGGCGCCCGCCGCCAAGAAGCCACGCGCGAAGCTCGAGCCGGTTTCCAAGGGCGCCGCCGGGCCGACATTCGTCTGGCAGGCGCTTAGCACGGCCAGATCGTAGCCCACCAGCGGCAAGTCATAAACTTCGAAAAGCGAAAGGAATCCGTCGTCGCTGGCCGGCGGCCTGGCGTCGTTCGGAGGCGTCAGCACGATCGCGCCCAAGAGGTTGGCGTAATCGTTGGTGACCACGCCGTGCGTGGCCAGGTGCAGGAAGCGGCGCTGCGAGCGAAGCGCATCGCGCAGACGCGCTTCCGTGGCGTCGCGCTCGCTGAGGAGCGTCACGGACGGCTCACCGAAACGAGATGCAAATGCATTGCGCACTTGCTCGCACTCGACCTTCGTGCCAGGCAGTTCGACCAGATTGCCGCCGGCGGCCATGAATTCGACCGCAATCGGATTGTGCGAACGGCCCGCGGCGCCCTGGGCGCCAATCGCCCCGAACAGCGGGTGCCCAAGCGTCAACAGCGTCGGAGCTTCGCCGGAGGTGGAGCGCTCTTGCAGGCGCGCAAGAATCGACAGCGACGGTCCATAGGCAATCGGCGGAAAGGATTTTTCATCGAGGAGAAATGTCACGCTCGCCTGTCCTTGATCGTCGGATTGATCGTCCATCACCAGCGCCTCGAACGGCAGCTCGTGCAGCGCGCCATCCGGAATGATGACGACGTGCGGCGGCTCGAGCCGCGCGATCTGCCGCCGCGCGGCCGGTGGCAGCAACACGTCGGTTAGCAACTCCGGTTTCTCGAACCGCAGCACTCCTGGTCGCGCAGGGCGATCGACGTCCAGCTCCGCTGGCCCGAGATCGCGGCGCGGCCCCACGTCCGTGGTCGTCTCGGCGAGGCCATTGAGCATGGCTTGGAATGCCTCGCGGCTGGTGGCCAGCGCCGTCGAACGGTCCTTGTCGCGAAGCAGATCGCGGTACGCGACCACTAATTGGCGCGCGACCGGCTCGGTGAGCCGCGTCGCGCGCGGCAGTGCCAAGCCGGGCGCCACCTCGGCCGGTATTCGCAGCGTAAAGTGCTCGATCTGCTGCGGGTCGCCGTGGATCAGGAATAAGTGTCCCTCCGCATGGCCCAGATAATAGAACAGGACGGGGCAGCCCAGCCGCGCGATCTGCGCGCGAATCCGCGACCATGCATCCGGACTCGTTTCCGAGTTGACGCTGAGCAGCCCGCGATAGAGGGGACTGGCGTCGCGGATCTGCGTCCTTAGCGCGACGTACTCGGCCTTCAAATCGTTCAATTGGACCTCGGCGGCGCGGGATGCCTCGTCGGCGCCGCGCTGGCGTGCGTCGGCCACCTCGGCGCGAACGCGGTGGAGTTGGCCCATCCGTTCCAGAAGCTTTTCCTCCCGCTTTAGCAGTGTCTCCTCGTACGGAGTGCCGCGCAGCGTGTCGCGCAGCTCCAGCCCCGTGGCGCGAAGCTGATCGAGAAACGTCCGGTTGCGGCCGCGCTCGGCGTAGCGTAGCGCCTGGACGTAGTCCCCCTTGGCGGCATGCAGGTCCACCAGCAAGTCAAAGGCCGTTGAAAACTGGGAGAAATACTCGGCGCGCTCGCTTTCGGCGCCAATGGTCGAGGCGCGAGGCGCCTCCACTTCGTCCACCGCTTGCTCCAACAGCCTGATCGCCTCCGCCTCGAGCGCTTCGGCCGCGCCGGCGGACGCATCGGGCCCGCCGCGCAGACCTTTTGCGAGCGCGAGCAAAACTCGCGCGCGAGTGCAGCGCGCCATGTAATGATGGCTCGGAAAGCCGTCGAGTTTGTCGGCGAGCTCGACAGCCTGCCGCGAGAACTCGTCCGCACGTTCAAGGTCGTCGTCGGATAGCGCCAACTGGGCGAGGTAGTTGAGCGATCGTGCCTCCATCGAGTGGTGCTTTTCGGCATGTTGGATCACCAGCGCGTGTTCCCACGAGCGTTGCATGACCAGCTTGCGATAGTCCCAGTCGGAAGGGTCCTCGCTCAGGTAGTGTAAGAGCGCCACCTGGTGCGCGATTCGCCCAGCAAGACGCGACCGTTCGAGTGACGGATCGCCGGCCAACAGCGCCCAGGCGCGGCCGCAAGAGGCGGCGGCACTGGGCAGGTCTTGCCGCGCAATATCCAGATCGGCAAGTGCTACATAATAGGGGAGCAATACCGATGGCGGACCTTGGTGGTGCGACTCGCGCTCTTGCAATGCTCGCTGGCAGTATTCGGCCGCGCTGTCGAGACGAAGCTGGCTCTTGTAGGTCATGGCCACATTCAAGAGCGCCATGCTCAACGGTTCGGAGGCAACCTCGCGCTGCTGCTCGAAGATGGCGATCGCCTGCAGGTGGCGATCGCGCGCCGGCGCGTACCTGCCCTGGGCGGCGAGCACGCTGCCCGCGGTCGTATAGACCTCGCCCAATCGCAGGTCGCCCTTCGGAAGCAGCGGCTCGTAGACCTTGATCGCGCCCTCGGCCAATTCGAGCGCTTCGCCGTACAAGGCCAACTCCAAACATACGGCGCTGAGATTGTTAAGCGTGCCGGCCAGTTGCAGCGGGTCGCTGGGGATGCGCGTGCGCCAATAGGGAAGGGCCGCACGCAGGTGCGGCTCGGCCTCGGCAAACCGGTTCTGCCGCGCATAGAGCGAACCGAGCAGCGACTCGGTCTGGAAGATGCGAGGATCGACCGCGTCGAGCGCCTCTCGCCGCGTGGCCAGCAACAACTCACCGGTGCGCGCGGCCTCCACATAGTCGCGCAGCTCAACGTACGCGGCCTGAAGTTTCTCGAGCGCCTGGATGCGAACGTAGAAGCGGTCCTGGGTTTCGGCTTCGTCGTTGGCCACTTCGAGCGGTTCGATACGGACCAAAGCGGCCTGGTATCCAGGCACCGCCGAGGCCCACCAATTTCGCACGTCGGTGCCTTCGCCCTCTTGTGCCTCGACCGAGATCGCCAGTTTCGCGCGGAGGTCAGCCGCGCGGGCCAGCTCGCGCGCAACGGCGGCCGCCGATGCGGATGTCTCGTCCGGCCGAGGCACCGATCGTGCACGGCAGGAGTCCTCTTGCTCGTCGAGTGCCTGCTGGAGCCACTGTTGTTCGGCCGTATGGCGTCCCAGCCGAGCGTGCAGGGAGGCGATATCGGCCAGCACTTGAACGCGTATCGCCGCCTCATCCTGCACGGCACCCGTGGCCAGTAGATCTTCCAGGGCCCGAATCGCCTCCTCGTGCCGCTCGAGCGCCATGAGGCACTTGGATCGCGTGCGGCACGCCGCGGTATACGACACGCGGAAGCGTGATTCCGTGGCCAGACTCTCGCCAAGTTTTTCGGCTTGAGAAAGAATCGACTGCCAGAGCGCCTGCGCCTCGTCGGCCTGTCCGTGCCGTGTCACGGCTTCGGCGAGCCGCACGTGCGCCTCCAGTTCGCGCAGGCTGGCGTCCGCAGCGCGGCGCTGCGCTAGCGAGACTGCCAGGCGAATATGGTCGCCGGCCTGCACCGCGCCGGCAAGGTTTGGGTCGGCGGCAACCGCAATGTCGACCAACGCCTGCCTCGCGGAGTTTTCGAACCGCGCCCGATCACGAAGGTCGTGCGCCGACGTGTCCGTGCTCGCGCTGGAACGATCGAGATGCTCACCCCAACGGTTGGCAAGCTCGCGTGCATCGGAATATCGCCCCGAGGTCATGTAAAGTTCCGCGAGGAGATCAACCGCGCGGACCGCGCTCGGCGAGAGATCCACGGTGCCGCGCGCCGAAGCGGCAAGCGGCTCGACGAGCGACTGGGCCTGTTTGATCTTTCCGGCCGTGAAGAGGCGCTCGGCTCTGGCGAGTACTTCGTTATCGCCGCCACGTGCCGGCTCGTCCCCCAAGGCCGGCGAGACGAAGCTCGCGATTAGAATGCAAACGCAGACCAGCATTTGGCGCGCGTGTGACATACTTCGATCCGAAGCCTCCATCGTCCAGTCGTCCAACGCCGGCCGCACGCCTACGCGTTTACTCATCATGCGGGACGATCAATCCGTGATAGGTACCGAAAGTGTTTTTGATTAGCTGTTCGAGATCGCCAACACGAACGAGACTGGAGTCCTCGATTGGCGCTCCCAAATCACGCACGACCGAGCCAGCCGGTTGTGAGGCCTTGGCCGTGCTGGTGGGCATAATTTCATAGCGCTTGGGTTCGTTGTTCTTCAGCGCCGCGGGTGGTGTAAAGCGTGCTTGCTCGAATGCTCCCAATTCGTGCTCCGACAGCGGGTGGTCCGACAGGGCCACGAGCGCCATTTCCCAGCCCTTGTCCCCCACGACCGGATGTATTTTTTTCACATCCTCGGGGCTTTGCACCAGGTCGGTTTTCCGTTGGTTCTGCAGATCTTGCGGATACAGTCGATCAGGCTTCCCGGTCCCGCCGTACCAATAGAGATAGGCGTAAGCCGGCTGCTGGAGCTTGGCGTGCAGGCGGATCTTGTCCCCGTTTTTCAGCGGCAAATCGCTGTTGGTCACCGGCTTCATCGACTCATCCAGATCGGTGCGCTTTACCAGCAATTGCAAAGTTGGGACGGTCAACGGCGGCGGCGACCACCAATCGCGGAACGAAGTCCACGCGTCAGGCCCCATCCACAAGGCCGCCATGACGAGGCTCGCGGCCAGCGCCGCGGTGACCAGATAGCGGCCGACCGGTAAGGCCTTTGTAGTGGGCGAGCCAAGCGTGGCGCGCAGGTCGGCCGCCATGTCGGCCGCGGTCCGGTAGCGCTGCTGGCAGTCCTTGGCCAGTGCCTTCAAACAGACCTGTTCCAGATCCTTCGAGATCGTGTCGTCAATGGTCCGGGGCGGCGAGGGAGTGCGAAGCTTCACTTGTTCCAGCAGGTCCAGTGAGCTGCGCGAAATAAACGGCCGACGCCCGCACAGCACCTCGTATAGCACGACCCCCAAGGAATAAATGTCGGACTGGGGGCTTGCCCAATGGGACTCGCCTCGCGCCTGCTCGGGACTGAGATAGGCAACCGTGCCCAGGACCTTGCCCGTATCATCGGTGAAAAACTGGTCGTCGATCTTCGCCAGGCCAAAGTCGGTGAGGCGCACGGCGCCCGACTCGTCGATAAGCACGTTGGCGGGCTTGATGTCGCGGTGCACGAGCCCTTTCTTGTGCGCGAAGTGCAGAGCATCGGCCACGTCCGCGACCCAACGCACGGCGTCCTCGCGACGATAGCCTCCGTCTGTGATGCGCTGCTCGAGCGTTTGTCCCGCGACAAACTCGTAAACGATATACCCGCCGCGGCCTTCAATTTGACCCGTATCCAAGACGGCCACGATGCCCGGGTGGCGCAGGCGCGCGGCACTTTGGGCCTCGTGCAGGAACTGCTTTAAGCGGTGTTCGGCTACCGCGGTGCTCGCATGGGGCACCTTGATCGCCACGTCTCGCTTTAGCTCGTCGTCATAGCCGTGAAAGACGAATCCAAAGGTGCCGGATCCCAGACGGCGGATGATCCGATAGCGCCCCACAGACTCGGGGTCGCCGTCATTTCGTCGCGAGGGCTGTACAATGCTCGGAGTCGGAGCGCTATCCAGCGGAAGCGTGGCGTTGAGGCTCGCCGCGCGCTCGGTGGGCGTGGGGTCTTGAAAGCCCGGGAACCGCCGGCGGTAGTCCTCGGTATCGGGGTGCCCCGAATAACGGTTGGAGACCGCGAACTCGAATCTTGCCAGGTCAATCGGCTGGCCGGGCAAACCGGCGAGCTCCGGGTGTTCATCGAGATAGCGCTCGACGGATTTCGTGTCGCCGGACTTCCATCGCAACTCCATGTCGACTTTCACGACCTCGAGCATGGCCTCCGGTCGAAACTCGGGGGCGACACGATCCACGTATTGGCGAAGGTCGGGCGGGCCGCTGGCCCAGGCTGCTTCGACATCGTCGACGCAATCGGCGACCGCCTTCCACTGCTCGCTCACGGTTCCCTGAGATGAATCGGTCATGGGACGTCTTTCTGCTCTAGTTCGCGATAGGACTCAATGCGATACCCTTGCCCTGAGAGCACAACCTCGCTCACGGTCTCGACGACCGCCACGGTAGAAAGTGCCAAACTACATAGCTCACAACCGCGGCGATGGACGAACCCGCCGCCACGGCCGCTGCCATGGGCCACCAGGGTTTCTCGCTTGCTGGCGGCACGTCCACCTTGACCGCAGGCGCGCCGACCGCGGCCACTTTCGGTGGAGCGGTTTCACGGCGGACGACCGGTTCGTCCCCTTCGGCCATGCCGATCAATCGCGGCTCGTCCGCGTCGATAATCCGTTCCAGTAGTATATCCACCTCTTCTTCGCCCACGCGGTAGGGGGGCGCGACGGGCCGCAACCGGAACTCTTCCGTCACCGTGGGTGGTTCCTCTTCACGTCCGCGAACGTCCGACTCGGGCGGAGTAACACCGCCGGCGCGGAAGCGCGCCGCCGCCCCTTGCGCGAACCGACCTTCCAGAAGCTGCACGGGAGCGGGAGCCGAAGGAGCGCCGCCAAGCGGCGGCGCGGGATTTTCGGTCGGGCTAGGCGGTGGGGGTAGCACGAATAGGCTGAAGTTGCCAAAGTCCAAGTCCGTGAGAGCCAAGCCGCCGGCGAGTGTCACCTGGTGAAATCCTGCGATCGGGGCAGACTGATCCCAGCCGGGTTGCATGACTTCGCGAATTTCAAACTCGCCAGGCTGAAGCCCGTCGAACAGGTACATGCCGTCGGAGCGCGTTATCGTCAAGAGGTCCTGGTTGTCGAAGATGCCGTTTCGATTTGTGTCGACATAAATGATCCACCCCGGCAACCCGGGCTCGCCCGGCTGCCGAATCCCGTCGCCGTTGATGTCCTGATACAAGATTCCAGAAATCGATCCGGCATCTTGCGTATTCCCGAAGTCGCGATCCGTGATCGTCGATCCGCTCGCCAGCAGCACGGTGTGGAAGCCGCTGGCCGGCGCCGTCTGGTGGAAGTTCGGCTGAAGCACCTCGCGCACGATGAACTCGCCCGGCTGC
>Ga0187892_10002523_pt1 | contig 36222 bp, 31 predicted proteins | sample MA1701073metaG_FD_139345 | JGI IMG/M metagenome (GOLD analysis project Ga0187892, IMG submission 139345) | Bio-ooze microbial communities from a basaltic lava cave in the Kipuka Kanohina Cave System on the Island of Hawaii, USA - MA170107-3 metaG ... | reverse complement strand
GACGGACTCAGGACGAATCCTGGGACGGGGCGGCCGACGCGCATGTGGTGTCCTCCTGCTTGTACACCACGTACGAAATCGACGGCCTTATTGTTTCTCGCTTTTCTGACTCAGTACACTAGCTCCTCTTCGCTTTTGAACGTGCTCTTGTCCCACGAGTGAACCTCGAGTGTGAGCTGCTCCCCCGGGGCCAGGCTGATCGTGTTTATCAGCTCCCCCCGCGTGTAGCCTTTCGGCTCCCAGACTTGTTCGAATGTGGCGCACAGTGCGTAGTGCGGATGCGGGTTCTTGAACGGCTGGTACGGCGTCGGCAGTAGGACCTTCGTGAGCACCCGGGTCCACACCGCTGAAAGGTCCCTGAGGTCGGACGCGACTTCCTCGTGGAAGGTAAACCCGGCCCGTTCGAGTGGTTCGAGAGCCGCCAGAAACCGTTCACGCTTCAAGTCGCCGGCCCAGTTATCGACGAGCGCCCGCGCGCTCGTTTCCGAAAGAGTGGCGCGGTAGCCGGGAATCCGAAGTTCCGCCGCCAGGGCGCGGATGCGTGCGACCCCCACGCCGGCGGTCTCCGGTACGGCGATCGCAGAGTCTTCATCATCAGGCAACGGCAAGCGGCCCGCGACGACCTCGCTGCCGAAGTGTCTGGCCATCGGCTTAACGAGCTGGTCCAGCATCGGCCCGGAGCGACCAGGAGCCTGGTGTTGCTGGAGAATCAGGTACTCGGGCTCTTTGCGCGAGCTGATGTTCTGTTCGGGGTTGGCCAAGAGCATGAACTGCCGAAACCGCATAACATGAGGATGCGCATTCACGGGTAGCTTCGCGGCGCAATCGGCCAAGGAGCTCGGGACCACGGTGTTATCGGCCATCGCAGAACCTCTTTGAGGACTCAGACTATAACCACAGTCGCGGGCCAGTGCCCAACCGGCACATGAGAGCGGCTCAGGTCGGATTCGGCCGGTGTCCTCACCGCGCGATCGCCTGACAGTCGCGCTTGTTCGGCGATGACTCCGAGCCGGGCGGCGTCGCGCGCGAACACCCAGCCGAGTCAGAGGGGATCCCGGTGGCGGGCGCGCTCGTGGTGGGCGGCGGCGGCGATCGTCCTGGCCGGCGTCCTGACCTACGCCAACAGCCTGGGAAACCCGTTCCTGTTCGACGACAACAGCGCGATCCTCCAGAACCCCTCGATTCGCTCGGCGTCGACAGCGCTCGCGCCGCCGGCGGAGACGCCGGTGGCGGGTCGCCCGCTCGTCAACGCGTCGTTCGCGCTGAACTACGCGCTCGGCGGGACGGAGGCCTGGGGCTACCGCGCCGTGAACCTCGGCCTGCACGTGGCGTGCGGTCTCGTGATCCTGCTGCTCGTCCGACGCCACCTGCCCGAGGCGCTCGCCCTGCCCGTCGCGCTCCTGTGGACCGTGCACCCGCTGAACAGCGAGGTCGTGAACTACGTGACTCAGCGGACCGAGTCGATGATGGCTCTCTGCTGCCTCGTGACGCTGTACGCGGCGGGCGCCGAAGGGCGAAGCCGCGCGCGGGGGCAGGTCGTGGCCGTCGTCGCCTGCGCCGCCGGCATGGCGTGCAAGGAGACGATGGCCGTCGCACCCGTTGCTGTGCTCCTGTACGACTCGGCTCTCGTTTACGGATCGGTGGGCGAGGCGTGGCGGACGCGGCGGCGCTTCTACCTCGCGCTCGCCGCGACGTGGCTCCTGCTGGCCGCCCTGGTGGCGACCCACGGACAGAGCTTCGCCGCCGGCTTCGCGTCCGCCCGCGCGAGCGTGTGGACGTACCTCCTGAACCAAAGCGTCATGATCGCGCACTACTTCAGGCTGGCCGTCTGGCCGCAGGGGCTGGTCGTGAACTACGGCTGGGCGCGCGGCGTGACGCTGGCCGACGTGTGGCCGTATTTCGCGCTCGTAAGCACGGCGCTCGCCGCCACGATCGTCACGCTCGTGCGGCGTCCCCGCATCGGCGTGCTGGCCGCCTGGGTGTTTCTGACGCTCGGGCCGACGTCGAGCCTGATTCCGATCGCGACGGAAGTCGGCGCCGAGCGGCGCATGTACCTGCCCCTCGTCGGCATCCTCACGCTGGCGGTCCTCGGCGTGCGATGGCTCTGGGAGCGCGCCGGTCTCGCCACTCGCCTGCGCTGGCTGCCAGCCGCCGCCCTGGTGGCGCTGACTGCCGCCGGCTCGCTGGCGTCGGTCGCGCGGAACCGCGAGTACCGATCGGCGCTGACGATGTCCGAGACGATCGTGGCGCGCTGGCCCTCGCCGAATGCGCATCAAGCGCTCGGCGTCCAGCTTGCGGCGGCGGGACGATACGCCGAGGCCCTCCCGCATCTCCGCGAGGCGGCGCCCGGGTTCCCCTTCGCCCGCTATTTCCTGGGCGAAGTGCTCCTGCGGACGGACGAGCCCGTCGCGGCGATCGAAGAGCTGCGCCAGTTCATTCGCGACGAGCCCGGCAACACGCGCAACGCCCGACTTCTGTTGGCGCAGGCGTACGCGGCTGCCAACCGGCCCGCAGACGCCATCGACGAACTCCGCGCCGTGGTGGCGGCCAACCCGGACGAAGCGGCCGCTCACGCGCTCCTGGCGGACATGCTCGTCGATCGGCAGGCCTTCGCCGAGGCGATTCCGCACTACGAGGCGTTCCTTCGCGCCAGTCCCCGGAACACGAACGGCTGGACGGGCCTCGGCGTCGCGCTCGTCGCGGCGGGCCAGGGGCCGAAGGCGATCGCCGCTTTTCGTTCCGCGACGGGCATCGATCCTCGGAACGGGCGGCTGCGCCAGAACCTGGCGCGGGCGCTCCTGGACCACGGCGACCCTGCCGAGGCGCTCGCCGAGGCGCAGGAGGCCGTGACGCTCGGCGCCACCGACCCGGCCTCCTTCGAGGTACTCGGGCGGGTCTTGGCCAAGCTCGGCCGGGTCGCCGACGCCCGTCTCAGCTTTCAGCGCGCGCTGCAACTGGATCCCGCGTTCGGTCCCGCGCTCGACGGACTCCGCATGATCGGCCGGTAGGTGTCACGGCGACGCCGGCCGCCAACCTTGCGCTAGAGTCAGGACATGCACATCCGACGTCTGACCCTCTGCTCGCTCGGCCTCGCGGCCAGCATCGCCGCCGCCTGCGCCGCGACCCCGGCCGAGCCGCGCCTGACCTATCCCGTCACCCGGACCGGCGACGTCGTCGACGACTATCACGGCACGAACGTCGCCGACCCGTACCGCTGGCTCGAGGCCATCGACAGCCCCGACGTGGCCGACTGGGTGAAGGCGCAGAACGCGGTGTCGCTGCCGTACCTGGCGGAGAACCCCGCGCGCGATCTCTTCAAGACACGCATCACGGCGCTCTACAACTACCCGCGCACCGGCGTGCCGTTCTGGGAGGGCGGCCGCTGGTTCTACACGAAGAACTCCGGCCTGCAGAAGCAGAACGTCTGGTTCACGCGCGCCACGCTGACGGGACCGGAGGAGGTGCTGATCGACCCCAACGAGCTCTCGCCCGACGGATCGATCGCCATGGCGGGCATGGCGCCCGCTCCCGACGGCCGCCACTTCGCCTACGGCCAGAGCGAGGGTGGGTCCGACTGGGTGACGCTCTACGTGCGCGACCTCGCCACCCGCAAGAACACGACCGACGTCGTCCGCTGGGTGAAGTTCAGCTCGCCCGCCTGGACGAAAGACGGCAAGGGCTTCTTCTACTCGCGCTTTCCCGAGCCGCCGAAAGGCAAGGAGCTCGGTGTGAAGCTCGAGCATCAGACGCTCTACTACCACCGGCTCGGCACCAACCAGTCGGCAGACGTCAAGATTTACGCCCGTCCCGACCAGCCGTCGTGGTTCGTGTTCGGCGGCACGGACGAAACCGGGCGGTATCTCTTCGTGCTGACGTCCAAGGGCACGGACAGGAACGAGCTGTACGTCGCGGACCTTGGCGACCCGGGGCGCCCGAACGTCCGCGCGCCCATCACGCCCCTCGTCACCGGACACGACGGCAACTACAGCCCGCTCGGCGTCGCGGGCGGACGGCTCTTCATGCTCGTCGACAAGGACGCGCCGAAGCGGAAGATCGTGGCCGCGCCGCTCGCGGGCGCCGGCGGGCCTTCGAGCTGGAAGACGGTCGTGCCGGAAGGAGAGATGCCGATCGAGAGCGCGTCGCTCGTCGCGGGCCAGATCGGCGTCCTGGCCCTCCAGGACGTCGCCTCGGTCATCAACATCCACGCGCTGGACGGCGCGCGCGCCGGCGACGTGAAGATGCCGGGCCTCGGCAGCGCGAGCGGGCTCATCGGCCGCTTCGATCGACCGGAGATTGCCTACGCCTTCACGTCTCCGCTGCAGCCGACGACCGTCTTCTTTTACGACGCGAAGGCCGGCACGAGCCAGCCGTTCAACCCGCCGGCGCTGACGTTCGACCCGACGCGCTTCACGACGGAGCGCGTGTTTTACCCGAGCAAGGACGGGACGCGGGTGCCCATGTTCATCACGCGGCGGAAGGACGTGGTGAAGACCGGCCGCAACCCGACGATGCTGTACGGGTACGGCGGGTTTTCCATTTCGCTCACGCCCGGGTTCCGGCCCGACGTCCTGGCCTGGGTCGAGCAGGGCGGCGTGTACGCGGAGGCGAACCTCCGCGGCGGCGGCGAGTACGGCGAGGCCTGGCACCAGGCGGGGATGTTCGAGAAGAAGCAGAACGTCTTCGACGACTTCATCGCGGCCGCCGAGTACCTGATCCGCGAGAAGTACACGAGCGCGGCGCACCTCGCGATCAACGGCGGGTCGAACGGCGGGCTGCTGGTCGGCGCGGCCCAGACACAGCGGCCGGAACTCTTCGCCGCGGCCGTGCCGCAGGTGGGCGTGATGGACATGCTGCGCTACGACCGGTTCTCGGGCGGCGCGGCCTGGGCCACCGAGTACGGCGCGTCAAGCGACGCGAAGGCGTTTGCCTACCTGCGCGCCTACTCGCCGCTCCACAACATCAAGCCCGGCGTCTGCTATCCGGCGACGCTCGTCACGACGGCGGACCACGACGACCGCGTCGTGCCCAGCCACTCGTTCAAGTACGCTGCGGCGCTGCAGGCGGCCCAGGCGGCCGTGTCCGACTGCGCGCGGCCCGTGATCATCCGCGTGGAGACGAAGGGCAGCCACGGCTACCGGCCGCTCGATCGCCGCATCGAGGAGATGGCCGACATCTGGGCGTTCGCCGCCCGGCAGACGGGGATGACGGTGCAGGCCGGGCGCTGAGACGCCAACAGGTGCGGACGCCTCCGGGCGCTCACCAATTGCCCTGGCTCGTCGCCGCATGACTGGCCCGGCCGTCCCGGTCGGAGGCGGTGTAGACTCAGATGACCGTGTGCGTTGCCATGACACGCATGAGCGCGGGGGCGGCAGTCTCCGCCCTTGTGATCGCCGCGTGTGGCGCACCCGCCGGTCCTACCCCCAAGCCGCCGCCACTGCCGCCGGCGGCGCCCCTGAGCGTCAGGCTGGCACCGTCTGTACTTTCGTGCTATCCCAGGCCGTCCAGGCCGTGCGTCGTCGGCGTTCAGGCTGTCGTGTCGAGTCCGGCGAACCTTCCCCTCTCGTACGTGTGGTCGGGATGCGGTTCAGGGACCTCGAGCACCTCGAGCTGCACGTTCGACCGTCCAGGCGAGTCTGAAGTAGTCGTCGAGGTGACGGATGCCCTGGGCCAAGTCGCGCGCGCGGCGGCGATGGCCAGGGCCGTCAACCAACCGCCGCTCGTGACGATCAGTAGCTTCGCCGTGTTCGAAAGCGCGGGGTCTATTGAGGTCGCGGCGTATGCCACCGACGAAGTCAACAGCTGCAGCTGGGACACCCACGTCGTCACCGCCGGCGGTATCTGTGAACGGGGTTATTTCAGGTGTTTCGTGGGCAATCTCGAAGTCGGTGCCCGCAAGAGCGCTCCAGCGGGGCAGTGTGAGTTGACGCTGACCGTCACGGACGAGTGGGGCCTGTCGGGGACATCGACCAGAACATTCACGCTTCCACTTAGGTAGCGGATGCCATCGCCCGGCGAGCTGGTGCGAGCGTGTCTGAAGTAGTGCCCGCTACTTGACGACGTCGAGCATGAAGTCGACGACGATGTTGGTCTTGCCGTTCACGACGAGGACGTGCGCGCCGAGCATGACGCGCTTGTAGTCGAGCGGCAGCGTGACCAGTTGGCGCTCGAGCGCGACCGGGAAGGGGTGCAGCTTCTTCTCGAGACCCGGCGGCAGCGCGCCGTTCCGCTTGAGCTGCTTGGCGAGCCCCGGCGGCAGATCGTCCCGCTTGGCGAGCCCCGGCGGGAGACCCGACGGGTTCTTCGAGAAGTAGCTCACGATGAGTTCGCGGTCGCGCGTGCCGAAGCCGAACTGGACCGAGACGGCCACGGCGGAATCGGGCTGGCGCCCCTGGTCGGATCCGCGGCCTTGCGCGTTGCCCCGACCCTGGCCGAACGGCACGGCGGCCTGACCTGACGCAGTCGCGGCCACGGCGGCCGCCATCACGAGTCCACCAAACCAGCGGCGTCGCATCAGTGCCTCCCGGGGGGCCCGGGGACCAGGCCCCCTCCTGAACCTACCTATCGACGCGAGAGGTCCCGATCGCTACTGCAGAACTTCCCGAGCGTGGCCAGGCTGGCGAGCGCGGCGTCCTTGTCCTCTGCGCGCGTGGCGCCGACGGCCTTGCCGAGCGCGTCGAGCGATCGCGTGAGGTCGCGGCAGTCGCGGCCCGGCTCGAACGCGAAGGCCTCGCGGGGCCGCGGCGGCGCCGAGAGCCGATCGATCGTGCCTTTGACGGCGGCCACCGCCGCGTCCGCGTGCCGGCCGTCCGGGTGCCGGCGCAGGTACTCGCCTTCGAGCCGGTTGCGCCAGTCGACGTAGCAGGGAAGGTACCCTTCGCACTCGCCCCCGAGGCCGTTCGTCACAGCAAACCACGCCACGGCATCGGCCACGGGCGCCTTCGACGATCGGGCGTGGAGGCTCCAGATGGCGGTGTCGGCCATGAGCCAGCGGCCGCCGGGCTCGTCGTAGACGACGACCGCGCTCCAGCTCTTGAGCCAGGCCGCGTACGGCTCGCGACGGCCGTGGTTGAACGGAATCGCGCGGACGGCCGCCGCGATGGCGCGCAGCCGGTTGTACTCGACCTGGGCGCGGCCGTCCGGGTTCGTGTACTCGGGCAGCACGCGGTCGATGAACGTGACGAGCTCGACCGCGGCCGGGAACCCGTCGCCCTTTCGGGCGAGCCGGTCCGCGATGATCTGGTCGTAGGTGGTCCAGCGCCAGATCGGGTCGAGCCGACGGGTGAGGCTCGTCATCACCCAGCCCTCGCGCCCGTCGGACGCGCGGACGCGAATCCAGGTCTTGTCCATGCCGGGCGGACCCACGTCCGTGAGTTCGGTGCCGAGAGGAAGCTGCCCGACGGCGGGCGCGCCGGCCGTTGGCGTCTGACGGAGCGTGACGTTGGCGGCCGACGTCAGCCGCAGGCCGTCGGGCAGCGGCGCCGCTCGAAGACCTGCGAGAGCGGCGGCGGAGATGGAGAAAGAAACGAACGTGCGGGCGAGACGAACACACGGACGACGAGCTTGGGTCATGGCTGACCCCCTTTCCCGAAGGACGCCAGGCGCTTGTGCAACTGGCGTGCCGAACGCGCGCGCGTCATTCGCGCTGCGAATTCCGCGACGGGCGCTCGCGCCGGGAAGTTTCGACCGAGTCAGTTCTTCCAGCGCGTTCGCGGCGCGTCCCATCAACCAAATCTGTCAGAATGGCGCGCCGAAGGAGAGACATGCACCTGATTGACTGGGCCGTCCTGTTCGGCCTGCTCGGCTGGATCGTCTACGACGGGATCTCGCGCACCAAGGACAGCCACGAACTCGAGGGCTACTTCCTGGCCAAGCGCTCGATTCCGTGGTGGGCGGCGGGCCTGTCCGTGATGGCGACCCAGCTCAGCGCCATCACCATCATCGGGACGACCGGGCAGGGGTACGACGACGGCCTGCGGTTCATCCAGTTCTATTTCGGCCTGCCGATTGCGATGATCATCCTCTCGGCGACGCTCGTGCCGTTCTTCTACCGCTCGGGCGTCTACACGGCCTACGAGTTTCTCGAGAAGCGGTTCGACGCGAAGACGCGAAGCTTCACGAGCCTGCTGTTCCTCATCTCGCGCGCCATGTCCTGCGGCGCCGTGATCTCCGCGCCGGCCGTTGTTATTTCGCTGGTGCTGGGCCTGAACCTGACGCTGACGGCGCTCCTCATCGCCGTACCGGCGATCGTCTACACCATCGTCGGCGGCGTGCAGGCCATCACCTGGACCGACGTCAAGATCATGGTGCTGACGGTCGGCGGCATGGTGGCCGTGATTGTCGTCGCGATCCTGGGGCTGCCGGACGGCGTGGGTATCGGCGATGGCCTGGCCGTGGCCGGCGCGACCGGCCGGCTCGAGGCGTTCGACCTGTCGTTCAATCTCGAGAACCGGTACACGGTGTGGTCGGGGGCGATTGCGGCCGTGTTCCTGTTCTGCTCGTACTTCGGCACCGATCAGAGCCAAGTGCAGCGGTATCTCACGGCCCGTTCGGTGGACGAGGCACGGCACTCGCTCCTCATGAGCGCCTACTGGAAGATCCCGCTGCAGGTGCTGGTGCTCCTGCTCGGCATCTCCGTGTTCGTGTTCTATGTGTTCAATCAGCCGCCGCTGCTCTTTCAGCGGTCGGCGGCCGAGCGGCTGCAGGCGGGACCGTCCGCGGGCGCCTACGTGGCGCTCCAGGCCGAGTTTGACGCGGCCTATGCGGTGCGCCGCGCCGCCGCGTCGACCTTGGCCGCCGCGCGGCAGGCCGGCGCCCCTGACGGGATCGACGCCGCGAAGGCCTCGATGGGCGAGACCGATCGGGCGCTCCGGTCCGTGCGGGCACGGGCGGCGGACCTGGTCCGCGAGTCGAGCGGCGACCGCGCCTTTTCGGACGTGAACTACATCATTCCGACGTTCTTCCTCGAGCGCCTGCCGATCGGCCTGGCCGGCCTGCTGATTCTCGTGGTCATCCTGGCGGCGACCGACACGATCGCCGCGGAGCTGAACTCGCTGGCGACGGCCACGGTAATCGATTTCTACCGCCGGTGGGTGCGCCCGACGGGCCCGGATTCGCACTTCCTGCTGGTCTCGAAGCTGGCGACGGCCTTCTGGGGCCTCTTTGCGTGCGCGGTGGCCGTCTGGGCGGTCCAGCTCGGGTCGCTCATCGAGGTCGTCAATCGCTTCGGGTCGTTCTTCTACGGGTCGATCCTCGGCGTGTTCATCCTGGCGGTCGGGTTCCGGCGGGCGACGGGGACGGGCGCGTTTGTGGGTCTGGCGGCCGGCATGGGCGCCGTCGCTTACGTCGCCGGCGCGACGTCCATCGCGTTCCTCTGGCAGAACGTCGTCGGCGCCGTGGCCGTGGTGGTGGTCGGGCTCCTGGTCAGTGCCTTTGGAAAAACGACCTCGGAGGTCGTTTTACGCAAACCGTAAAACGACCTCCGAGGTCGTTTTTTTCTACCGTCCGACGTTCTGCAGCCAGTTGAACACGAGACTCAGGTGGCCGCTGCCGCTCTCTTCGCGGACGAGCAGGAGGTCCTTGCCGTCTCGGCTGAGGCTGAAGTTGGGCACCGTGAGGTTCGGCCCGAATGAGTAGCGGCGCTCGAAGAGCGTCCGCGGCGTGGTCAGCCGGACGTTCGGTGACGTCTGCAGCTCGACGGCCCGCATCTGCTGTCCGGTTCGGAAGTAGATGCGGCGGCCGTCGCGGCTCCAGAGCGGGTGCAGGCCACCGCCGGTCGAGACCGGCCAGCGCCGGTCCGGGCCATCGACCGGACGCAGGTAGACCTCCATGCGTCCGGACTCGTTCGAGACGTACAACAGCCACTTGCCGTCCGGCGAGATCTGGGGGCCGCCCTCGTAAGCTCTGGTGGCGACGACGACGCGAGTGTCACCGCCGCCGAGCGGCAGGAGCAGCACGTCGCCGCCCATTTCCGACGTGATGCGGAGCATCGCGAGCGTCTTGCCGTCGGGCGAGGTGGACGACGGGTAGTCGAGCCGGGACGTGCCCGTGACCAGTTCGGCTCGACCCTCGCCGTCGGCCCGGTGCTTGTAGATGCCGTCTGCCGTTCGGAAGATGAGGTCGGTGCCGTCGGCCGACCAGACCGGGAACCCGGTCAGCCCGTTCTGGCCGGCAAAGACGCGCGTCATGGCGCCACGTTCGATGTCGAGCGTCCAGATGGCGCCCAGTTCGGAAAACGCGATCGTCCGCCCGTCAGGTGACACGCGCGGGTTCTGGTAGCCGCGTGGCGGCGCGTTGATGACCCGTTCGATGCCGTCCATCGAGACCCACACGAGCCGCCCGGCGAAGACCCGGCTCGCGCCAAAGAGCAGCGACCCCGTCGCCGACAGGCTGACGGCGGGGCTGCCGTTCGGGTTGGTGTGGACCTCCTCCGAGAGGCGAATGGGAGCGCCCGTCAGCCGCGCGTCGGCCGCGTCGAACGGCGCGACGTACAAGGCGCCCTCGCGCTGGAAGAGAAGCCGGTCGGCCGTGACGCCCAGGACGTACTCGGCCGCGTCGCTGACGGTTTTCCGCTCGCCTCCGGCTGTCGGGATTGCTTCGATGCGGGGCCGCTGCGACGCGCCCGCGACCCGCCACGACGTGATCAACACCCAGCGCGCGTCGGGTGTGACGACCGGCCACACCAGGGAGGTCTCGCCCGAGGCGGCGTCGACCGCAGCGACTTCCTGAACGGCCCCGCCGACGGCGGGTACGCGCATGAGCCGCGTAACCGTGCCGTAGTAGATGTGGCCGTCGGCGGCCCACCACCCGCCGCCCAGAATGTCGGCGCCAATGCCGACATCATCCAGGATGTTCGTCTGCAGCGTCAGCCGCTTCATCCGACCGTCGGTGAAAATGACGACCGCCGCGTCGCCTGCCGGCGAGAAGGCGACGAGCTGCGCGCCGTCGGTCCCCGGAATCGGCAGGGTCTCCGTCTGCCGGAGGTCGCGCATGTACACTTGCCTGATGCCCTCACGCACGCCGACGAATGCCATGCGCGTGCCGTCGCTCGAGAGCGCTGGGCTCGCAAAGAACTCCACATCGGTCGGCAGGCTGAGCTCGACGCGCATCGGGCGCGCATCGGCCGTCGGCCCGCCGCCCGTGCGGGGCCAGGCGAAGGCCAGCGCGGCGATCGCTGTCATCGCGGCCGCGACCGACCATGGCAACCACCCCGGGCGCGGCCGCGCCGCGGCCGCCGGCAGCGGCCCGGCCCCTGCCGAGGGCGCCTCGCGGCAGGCCAGCATCTCGTCAATCGCGATCCGGGCCTCGCCGATATCGCGCAGGCGGTTCTTCGGATCCTTTGTCAGGCAGCGCGCGATCAGGCCGCGCAGCGGCTCGGGGGTCGCAGCCGGCAGGGCGCCGAGATCGGCCTCACGCTCGAGCACGCGCGCGAGGACGTCCGTGATCTCGTCGCCCTCGAACGCACGGCGGCCCGTCAGAAGCTCGTACAGGACGCACCCGAAGGCCCAGACGTCCGCGCGCCGATCGACCGGACGCCCGCGCGCCTGTTCCGGCGCCATGTAGGCCGCCGTGCCCAAGATCATGCCGAGCTGCGTCGCCCGGGCGGTGAGCGTGGGGGAGTTGGCGACCGATCCGGTCGATCCCGCCGGGTCGAGCGCCTTGGCCAGCCCGAAATCGAGTACCTTCACCTCGCCCTCGGGTGTGAGCTTGACGTTGGCGGGCTTGAGATCGCGGTGAACGATGTTCTTCTCGTGCGCGGCTTCGAGCGCGTCCGCGATCTGGCGCGCGTAGCCCAGCGCCTCGGCGACCGGAATCGGGCCTGCGGCGATGCGATCCGCCAGCGTCGGCCCCTCGACCAGCTCCATGACGAGGCACCGCAGCCGCGTGTCGCCCGAGGGCGCCGCGAGTTCCTCGAGGCCGTGGATCGCGGCGACATGCGGATGGCTCAGCGCCGCAAGCGTCTGCGCCTCCCTCTCGAGCCGCGCCAGCCGCTCCGGGTCGCCTGCCAACGCGGGCGGCAGAGTCTTGATGGCAACGTCGCGTCGCAGCCGCGTGTCGTGAGCGCGGTACACCTCGCCCATTCCGCCGCGGCCGATGAGTTCGGCGATCTGGTAGGACCCGATCCGGGTGCCTGGGGCCAGGCTCATGGGCCGCCGTGATTATACGGGCCGGCGGCGGTGGCGGAGGTAGGCGACGACCATCGGCAGGATCGAGACGATCACGATGCCGAGCGTCACGAGGGAGAAGTTGTTGCGCACAAACGGCACCTGGCCGAAGAGGAGACCGGCGCCGACGCAGAGCACGACCCACCCGGCGGCGCCCACGGCGTTGTAGAAGACGAACGCCGGCGACGACATACTGGCCGCGCCCGCCACGAACGGCACGAACGTCCGCACGATCGGCACGAAACGGGCCAGCACGACGGCCATGCCGCCGTGCTGCTCGAAGAACTGATGCGCCCGATCGAGGTGCTGGCGGTTGAGCAGCCGGTGCGCCCACCCCCGCGTGTCGGTGGCGTGAAACACCCTCGGACCGAGCGTCCGCCCGATCGCGTAATTGACCGCGTTGCCCGTGAACGCCGCCGTGAAGATCAGCGCCATCGTCAGCCACGGGTTGAGGGCGCCCGTGCCCGTGGCGAGCGCGCCGGCGGCAAAGAGCAGCGAGTCGCCCGGCAGGAACGGCGTGACGACGAAGCCCGTTTCGGCGAAGACGATGGCGAAGAGCAGTCCGTAGATCCAGTCGCCGTAGGCCTGGACGAACTCGACCAGGTAGCGGTCGCTGTGAAGAAGGAAATCGATTGGGTTGATCATCGAACCGCGTGCCGCCGGAGGGCGGCCGACCCTACCGTCCGGGGGCGGCCGGCGCCGGCGCGGCGGGCTTGGCATCGCGCACGATCACGAGCGTCTCGCCCGGCCGGATCAGATTCAGGTCGCGGCGCGCCGCTTCCTCGAGCGCCCCGGAATCGTCACTGATGCGCCGGATGGCCTGCTCGAGCGCGGCGTTCTCGGCGCGCACGCGCTCGAGCGCCTCGGCGAGCGCGGCCTGCTCGCGGCGCGCGCGGACGGTCGCCAGGTAGCCATTGTCGCCAACCAGCGCGTTCACGAACAGCACGAAGGCGCCCAGGCACAGCGCGGAAGTGAGGATCTGCCGGCGCCGCGATCGGGCATCGTGAGCGGACCGGGGCCGGCGCATGGGAGGCATCTTTTGTATCAGGTTTTCGACACCTGTACAAGGACAAAATAGGGGTCATGAGCGAATTCGTGCTGGCGTTCACCACGCTGCCCGGCGACTTCGACGCGACGCCGCTCGCGAGCGACCTCGTCGGGGCGGGCCTGGCCGCCTGCGTCAACATCCTGCCACCCATGACGTCGGTGTACACCTGGAAAGGCGTGCCTCAAGTCGACCGCGAGCAGCAGCTCTTCATCAAGACGACGGCGGACCGCGTCGATGCGCTCTGGGAAGTGCTGCGGGCCCGCCATCCCTACGAGGTGCCCGAGTTCATCGTCCTGCCCGTCGTCGGCGGCAGCGACGAGTACACGCGCTGGGTGAGCGAGAGCGTCGGGCCGAGGCGGGAATCGTGAGGACACTGAAACTGGAGAACTGGAGAACTGGAGAACTGGTGAACTGGAGAACTGGTGAACTGAACAAACTAGGACCGCCTGAGTGCGGTCGCCGGCTTAATGGAGGCGGAGCGGCGGGCCGGCAGCCAGGTCGCAACCGCAACCGCGGCGCCCAGCCCGATCGCCAGCGAGGCAAGCGTGGCGTCGTGGCGGAGAAGGCGTTCGGGGCATGACGGGCACGGGTCACCTCGCAGGCCCGACTCACGGGCGTGCGCTACCCCCACAACGTCGGGTGCCCCCGTCTGGTTAACGCCGCGCTACTTCTTCTTGAAGGTCGCCTTGATGACTTCTTCCGGCTGGCCGGCAATGGACACGGTGATCTCCATCGCCAGCGTCCCGTCCGGCTGCAGCCACAGGACGCGCTTGTGGGCAGGCCCGCCGTGCTCGGGTCGCACGACGATCACGAGGCGGTCGCCGTCCCAGAAGGCCCGGGTGACGTCGGTCTCGGACGGATGCACGAGGTTCGGCTGCCGGGCCTCCACGCCGTCCAGTTTGTAGGTCGGGTTGTGCGCGGGCCCGTGGGCGCCCTCCGGGTGGCCGAGGGTGATGGACGACGCATCCTGTTTGATATGGAACTCCGCGCCCTGGGCGGCGGCCTCGGGCGGGCTCACGGGCAGCCAGATGCCTGAGAAGTTGGGCTTCGACTGTGCGATGTCGACGGCAGCGGCGACGAGCGTTGAGGCGACAAGCAGCATGGCGGCGCGGTGCATACACCCCCCGGGTGGATCATGATAGCGCCCGGCTCCGGTACCGGCCGGGGCGTTGAACCTGAGGTAACATCGGCGCCGGCGTCCGGAGGGCCCACCCATGAGCCGTCGCCCTGTCCGATCCCTTCACGTCGCGCTCGTCGCCCTGTCCGCTGCCGCGCTGCTGTTCTTCGCGCCCATCGGCGCGCAGGCACCGCCGGACGGCGATCACACCACGCATCTCAAGGCCTGGGATGCGCACAAGGCGATGACGCAGTCGTCGCCGTACCGCGCGATGAACTGGTCGTACCTCGGGCCGACCAACATCAGCGGCCGCATCGCAGACGTGGCGGTCGCCGACCGCGGCTCGTCGCGCCGGCTCTACGCGGGCAGCTGCTGCGGCGGGGTGTGGGCGTCGGACGACCTCGGCCAGACCTGGCAGCCTGTCTTCGACAAGGAAGCCTCGACGGCCGTCGGCGCGCTGGCCGTGGCGCCGTCCAACCCGGACATCGTGTGGGTCGGCACCGGCGAGTCCAACATCTTCCGCAGCTCGTACACGGGCGTCGGCGTCTACACGTCCACCGACAACGCGAAGACGTTCCGGCACATGGGCCTGACCGACACCGGCACGATCGGGCGCATCGTGATCCATCCCACCAATCCCAACATCGTCTACGTGGCCTCCGCGGGCCAGGAGTGGGGGGAGAACGAGATGCGCGGCGTCTACAAGACGACCGACGGCGGCAAGACGTGGGCGCCCGCGCTCAAGATCAGTCCGAGGACGGGCGTGAACGATCTGGCGATGGATCCGACGGATCCGAACACGCTGTATGCAGCCGCGTGGCAGCGGCAGCGGCGCAAGTGGAACGATCCGCGCGTCGAGCCGGACTTCAGCGAAGGCGGCATCTTCAAAACCACCGATGCGGGCAGGAACTGGAACCGGCTGACCAAGGGTCTCCCGCCGTCGAACGTGCTGGGCCGGATCGGCCTCGCGGTCGCGCCGTCGAACGCCAACGTCGTGTACGGCTTCATAGACAACTACGAGTGCGACGCCCGGGCGGAAGCGGCAGCCAAGGCCGCGGCCGCCGCGGGCGGAGGCGGTCGGGGCCAGAGTCCCGGGGGGAGCGCGGCCCGATGCCTCATCAAGGGGAACGAGGTCTATCGGTCCAACGACAAGGGCGCGAGCTGGACGCTCGTCAGCGGGCAGGACGACGATCAGCGCGCGTTCGTGAGGATGATGGGCGCCTCGTATGCGTGGGTGTTCGGCAACATCCGCGTCGATCCGACCGATGAGAACACGATCTACACGCTGGCGCTGGGCGTCAGCGTCTCGCGCGACGGCGGCAAGACGTTCGGTCGCATCGGGACACCCTGGCCTGGCGCGCCGCCCCGGGGCAGCGGCGGGGGAGGCGCCGGCGGCGACAACCACGGCATGTGGATCGATCCGAAGAACTCCCACGTCCTCGTGCTCGGCAACGACAGCGGCTTCCGGGTCTCGACCGACGGCGGCCAGACCTGGCGAAGGGCCGAGCTGCCGGTGCAGACGGTGTTCAGCACGAACGTCGACATGGACACGCCGTTTCGCGTGTATGCGTCGGTGCAGGATCACGGCAGCTTCCGCGCGCCGATTGATCTCAGTAACGGCCGCGAGCACCTGAAGGCCATGCCGTGGGAAGGCGCCCCGGGCGGCGAGTACACCCAGCACGCGGCCGATCCCCGGAACCCGAACATCCTCTATTCCGGAAAGCTGACGCGCACCGATTACAGCATTCCCGCCGCGGCCCGGAGAGGCGGCGGTGGCGGGGCGGCGGGACGGGCCGGAGGTGAGCCGCCCGCGCCGGCGGGTCCGCAGCGCGATACGATCATCCGTCCGCCGATCGCGCCGGGCGAGGACCCGCTGCGCATGCAGGTTCTCGCGCCGATCCATCTCTCGCCGCACGATCCCGACACGGTGTACTTCGGTACGCAGTACCTCTACCGTTCGCGCAACCGCGGCGACACGTGGGAACGCGTGACGGCCGATCTCAGCGACAACGACCCGAAGCGCAAGGGTGACATCCCGCATCAGCTCGTCATCACCATCTCCGAGTCGCCGCGACGGAAGGGGCTCATCTACACGGGCACGGACGACGGGCGTCTGTACGTGTCGATCGACGACGGCAAGGAATTCCGGGAACTGACGGCCAACCTGCCGAAGCGTCAATGGATCGCGAAGGTCGTGGCGTCGCAGCACGACGAGGCCACGGTCTACGTCGCCCAGCAGGGGCGCTACGACGAGGACTTCGCGGTGCGGCTCTACCGATCCACCGACTACGGCAGGACGTTCCGGAGCATCGCCGGCAACATTCCTGGCGGGCCCATCAACATGATTCGTGAAGACCCGGTGAGCCCGAACGTGCTCTACGCAGCCAACGACTTCGGCGTGTACGTGACGACGAACGGCGGCGCGCGGTGGGAGGTGCTGGGCGGCAACCTGCCGTCGGTGGCCGTCATGGACTTCATCGTGCACCCGCGCGACCGCATGATCGTCATCGGGACGCACGGCCGGGGCCTCTGGGCGCTGGATGTGAGCACGATCGGCGGACGCTAGGCCCTATCGACGGGCCGGGGGACCCAGGATCGCTCGAACGGCCGTCACGAACGCGAGCAAGTCGTCGAGGCGATGCTCGAGGACGTCGCGCACGATCGCGAGGTCCACGGTGTCGTAGCCGTGCACGAGGAGGTTCCGGAAGCCGGCCATGTTGCCGAGCGTCGCGGCGAGTGAGGCGGAAAGGTAGCCGCGTCGGGCAAGGCGATCGAACAGTTCGCGGTTGGTCGCGGGCTCACCGAGGCGTTCGTCCGAAACGATGTGGGACGCCACATCGAGGGCCGCCTGAATGGCGAGTTGCAGGGTGTGCTCGACGAAGCGTTCCTCGCGCAGGTCTCGGCCCAGATCAGCCGGTTTCGCCAGCCGGCGCAATTCCGAGACGTAGGTCTCGATCTGCGCCAGCTTCTTCTCGACGAGATCGCGATCGGTCATGAGGCCGAGGACGTGGGCGCAATCACCCTCCGGTACCGACGCCGGACGGGTTCGAGGTCGAAGTACTCGTTGCGCCTGGCCACTTCAAATCGAAGTCGCCGCGTCCGGTCCCGGTCCACGACGACCTCGCCGTCGCGCAGGATCCGGTGCACCAGATCGGCCGACGCCGAGTTCAGCACAACCACGTCGATGGAACGGCCGAGCGCGCGCTCGAGATCGCCCTGGAGCGACAGGCCCGCGCCGTCGAGCGTGGGCGCCGGCGCCGACCCGAACAGCACGGCGAGATCGACATCGCTCCCCGGCGTCGCCTCGCCCCGCGCCTGGCTCCCGAAGACGTAGACGGCAACGACGCCCGGCCGATCGACCGTGAAGAACGTCCGAAGACGATCGCGCAGATCCGGCTGCATGCGGCGATTATGGCATCAGTCCCGCGGCCACGGCCGCCTTGGTCCTCCTCCGCGCCTTCAGGCCCGTTCTCCAGTTCCCCAGTTCTCCAGTTCTCCAGTTCTCCAGTTCTCCAGTTCTCCAGTTCTCCAGTTTCCCTATTCCCCTCACCCCAACGCCTGGTCGAGATCGGCCTTGAGGTCGTCGACGTCCTCGATCCCCGCTGAAATGCGGATGAGCGCGTCCGACAGGCCGATGGCCTGACGTCGCGCCGGCGGCACGGAGGCGTGCGTCATGGTCGCGGGGTGGCAGACGAGCGTCTCGACGCCGCCGAGACTCTCGGCGAGTGCCATGAGGCGGAACCGCGCCAGCACGCGGCGCGCCTCGTCAGGCGTCGCCACTTCGAACGAGAGCATGCCGCCGGCCCCCGCGGGCATCTGCCGGCGGGCGAGCGCGTGCTGCGGGTGGCTCGGGAGGCCCGGGTAGATCACGCGCGTGACCTTGGGGTGGCGTTCGAGGTGCTCGGCCAGCGCCTGGCCGTTGGCGGAGTGCTGAGCCATCCGAAGCGCCAGCGTCTTGGTCCCTCGCAGCACGAGCCAGCAGTCGAACGGGCTGAGGATCGCGCCGGCGGAGTTCTGAATGAACTTGAGCCACTCGATGTCCTCGTCGTTCGTGGCAATGACGACACCGCCGACCGAGTCGCTGTGGCCGTTCAGGTACTTCGTGGTGCTGTGAATCACGAGGTCGGCGCCGAGGGCAATCGGCCGCTGCAGGCAGGGGCTCGCAAACGTGTTGTCGACCACGAGCCCCACGCCACGGCCGTGCGCCAGGTCGGCCAGCGTCCGGATGTCCGACAGGCGGAGGACGGGGTTGGTGGGCGTCTCGACGAAGAGCAGGCGCGTGGCCGGCGTGATCGCGCGGGCTGTCGCGACGAGATCTGACGTGTCGACGAAGCTGAACGTCACGCCGTAGCGCGTGACGACCCTGTCGAACAGCCGGAACGTGCCGCCGTAGGTGTTGTCCGTGACGACCACGTGATCGCCGGTCCTGAGGCGGGCCACGATCGCGGTGATGGCGGCCATGCCCGACGCGAACGCAAACGCGGCGCGGCCGCCTTCGATGGCCGCGAGATTGGCCTCGAGCGCGCTCCGCGTCGGGTTCTGCGTGCGCGCGTACTCGTAGCCCTTGTGCCGACCGATGCCTTCCTGCACGTACGTCGAGGTCTGAAAGATCGGCGTGATGAGCGCACCGGTCGATGGATCCGGTTCCTGACCGGCATGAATGCACACGGTGGCGAAGCGCGGGTTGTCGGGAAGCTTCATGCGGCCGAGGCGCTAACGATAGTCTGTTATCATGCGTTTTGCAATTTGCAGACCCACGTGACGGAGGCCGATTCGCTCCCGCAGCCGCCCCCTCCGTTCGAGTTCCTTCGCACCCTGTCCGGACGCCTGCTCGTGCTTTCCGGCTCGGCGCTCGCCGGGCTCGTCGTCGTTCGGCTGTTCACGCCGTTGCCCGACTTCGTCGAGGTCTTTCGCAAGGTCGTGTCCGTGGCGTTCGTGATCGCGATCGGCTGGCTGGCCGGCCTCGCGCTCGCGCGGAACCGGCGGTGGCTTCTGTGGCGCGTCCGTCGCAAGCTGATCCTGTCGTACGTCTTTCTCGGCTTCGTGCCGGTCGTGCTTGTCGGTCTCTTCGCGCTGGCCGGCGGCGTGGTGCTCTACACCAACATCGCCGCGTTCGTGTTTCGCGAAGGCTTTGACGACGTCATCGACGACGTGGCTCAGATCGCGGAGTCGACGGCCGGCGAAGTCGGTCGGGCGGCCGCCGCGGGTGCGGCCGTCATCGAGCGCGTGCGGCTCAACCGTGCCGCTGAATACGCGTCTGTCTCGCTGGCGCTCGTACCGCGGGCCGGAGGGGCCGGGCCCGCAGGCCCGATCGCCCGCGCGGGCGCCTGGTCGCATGGGGAACCGCCGGCGGCGGCGCCGACGTGGGTCGGCGCGACGGCCGCCGGCTTCCGGGGCGTGCTGGTCGTGCCGGCGCCCGGACAGGCCGAGGAGCTGCTGCTCGTCATCCGGGCCGTGGCGGCCACGCCGGACCGGCGCCTGTTCGTCGTGGCTGACGTGCCCGTGGACACGGCGCTCGTGGCCGCGCTCGACGATCGGACCCGCACGCACATGGGCGACGTGTCGGCGCCGGCCGACTGCGGGGTGCCCGTGGCGCAGGCGCCGAGGCCCGTGGCGGCGCGGCGCGCCACGCTCTTCAGCCGCACGGTCGCCTTCATGGACTGCACGAACTGGACGTCGGGCAAGTCGGCGCGCGTGTCGGTCAGTCTCGACGCGCCGTTGAGCCGCGTGTACAGCCGCGTGGCCGCCGCGCAGTCGGCTCAATTCGCCACCTCGCGCACGGGCGGTTGGGACATCTTCCTCTGGCTGCTCCTCCTGCTCGGCATCCTCTTCCTTGTCGTGCAGGGCGCCGCGCTCGTCTTCGGCGCGTGGCTCGCGCGCTCGATCACGTCCGCCGTCCACGAGCTGTTCGTGGGCACCGAACGCGTGCGGCAGGGCGACTTCGCGCACCGGATCCGGATCGACTCGCGCGACCAGCTCGGCGACCTGGCCGCGTCGTTCAACCGCATGAGCGCCAGCATCGAGCACCTGCTGCACGTGCAGCGCGAGAAGCAGCGGCTGGACGACGAGTTGCGCATCGCGCGCGACATTCAAAAGTCGCTCCTGCCCGTCGACCCGCCGCGCGTCCCCGGCCTCGCCATCGCCGATCTCTGCGAGCCGGCCCGCGAGGTCGGCGGCGACTACTACGACTTCTTCGACCTCGGCCCCCGGCGGCTCGGCGTGCTCGTGGCCGACGTCTCCGGCAAGGGGACGTCCGCCGCGCTCTACATGGCGGAGCTCAAGGGCCTGATGCTGGCCCTGAGCCACGAGGAGCCGTCGCCCCGCCGGCTCCTCGTCGACGTCAACCGGCGGCTGGCCGGGCAGCTCGACAATCGCAGCTTTGTGACGATGATCTATGCGGTCATCGACCTGGACGCGGGCACGCTCACGTGCGCCCGGGCGGGGCACACGCCGCTCATCACCGTGTCGGGCGGCCGCAGCGAGGTGCTCGTGCCGAACGGCATGATCATCGGCTTGCGGCTGCCCGGCGCCACGGAGCGGTTCGAGGCGCTGCTCGAAGAGCACACCCGGGCCATCCGGCCGGGCGACGTGGTCGTGTTGTATACGGACGGCATCACGGAGGCCATGAACGCGGACGGCGACCTCTTCAGCGATCAGACGCTCGCCGAGACCGTGGCGAGTCACCACACGCTCGATCCGGCCGGCATCCGCGAGCGCGTGCTGCGCGACGTGCGCGCCTTTGTCGGCGACGCCGAGCCGCACGACGACATGACGATGGTCGTGCTGAAGCTGACGCCGGACGCGGGAGCGGCGTAAGGACGACGATCATGCGCGAGACGGGCGGCCTGCCGCGACTCGAAGAGGTCTTCCGCACGGCCTCGTCCGTCGAAGCGGAGGTCGTGCGCGGGCTGCTCGACGCGCACGGCATCGACACGATCGTGGCGTCGGCGCTCGTGCCGTCGGTGTTTCCCATCCGGCTCGGCCACCCCGAGTTCAAGGTGAGCGTGGCGCAGCCGGCGGCGGCGCGGGCGCGCGGCCTGATTGCGGCCCATCTCGACGAAGCGGCCGCGGGCGAGGTGCGCCGCCTCAGCGAGACGCTCGGGCCGCTCGAAGAGCAGATTGGCTACGAGTTCCGCGACCTGGGCCTGCTCGAGCACGCGCTGACCCACCGCTCCCGCGCGCACGAGGACGCCTCGGGCGGCGTCATCGACAACGAGTCGTTGGAGTTTCTCGGCGACGCGGTGCTGGGGTTCGTCATCGCCGACCTCCTCTTCACGCAGTTTCCGGCGCACGACGAGGGCTACAAGTCCAAGGTCAAGGCCGGCATCGTGTCGGCGGCGTCGCTGGCGCGGCTCGCGGGGGAGCTGGACCTCGGCCGGTACGTGCTGCTCGGCCGGGGCGAGGAGAAGACGGGCGGGCGGGGCAAGCACGCCATCCTGGCCGACGGCTTCGAGGCCCTGATTGCCGCCATTTACCTCGACGGTGGCATTGAGGCGGCCCGTACGTTTATCCTGTCCAGGTTCGGCCCGCTCGTCGAGGCGGCGGGGGACAACGCGGCCGCGGCCGCCTTTACCGAGGACTGGAAGTCCGAGCTGCAGGAATGGCTCCAGGCCGAGGGTCTGGGGCTGCCGCGCTACCGGCTGGCGGCGGCCGAGGGCCCCGACCACCGGAAACGCTTCGACGTCGAAGTGTTGGTGGGCGGCATGCCGGCCGGCCGGGCGAGCGGGCGATCGAAGAAGGACGCCGAGCAGCAGGCGGCGCGGGCCGCGCTGGCGACGTTGCGGGACAAAGGAGAGCAGGACATGACGAACCGACACGACCAGGGGTTCACGCTCATCGAGCTGCTGATCGTCGTGGCCATCATCAGCATCATTGCCGCGATTGCGGTTCCGGGTCTGCTCACCGCCAAGGTGACGGGGAACGAGACGTCGGCGATTTCGTCCTTGCGGGCGACGCACGCCGCGCAGCTCCTCTACTCGACCTCGTGCGGCAACGGCGGCTTTGCGACGTCGTTCACGATCCTCGGCACGCCGCCGCCGGGCAGCACGATGGCCTACATTTCCGACGACCTCGGCCGGAACGCCGCGCCGAGCAAGAGCGGCTACAACTTCGCAATGGCTTCAGGCGCCGGCGCCGCCGCCGGTCCGCCCGACTGCAACGGCGTCGCCACCATCACGACGTACCTCGCGACCGCCGTCCCGATGAGCTTCGGCTCGACCGGCAACCGCTCGTTCGCGGTGAACATCTCCGGGTCGATCTGGTACATCGCAGCCGCCGCGCCGCCGGCCGAGCCCTTCGGCCCGCCAGCGGCCACCATTCAGTAAGAGCGTGTAGCCGGTTATTGAAGGATCGGGTATTGGTTATTGATCTTCGCAATAACCCGATAACCCAATTCTTCAATAACTCAATGCACGTCAATCAATCTCAATGATGCCCGTGTCGCGGTCGCTGGCGGTCTGCCGGTCGGCGGCCGCGGCGAAGGCGGGTTCGGCCGCGCGCTCGCCGATGCGCGCGAGCCGGCTCTCGGCGAACGCCTGCACGTCGCGCACGACCTCGACGTCGGTCGGCGGCACGGGACGGCCGTAGAGCCGGACGTACACCCGCAGCAGGGGATCCGCGTAGGCGTAGCGCTTGCCTTGCGCGGTGACGAGGTCGACGTCCTCGAGCCACGAGAGGTAGTCCTTGGTCGATCCCGGCGTCCGGCGCAGGTGCTGGGAGATCTCCGTCAGATTGATCGGCTCGGCCTCGGCCAGCACGCCGAGGATGGCTCTGAGCGCGCCGTACCCGCGCGCCCGGTGCAGGCGGAACTCGTAGCTCTCGCGGCAGCGCGCGGTCAGCCGGCCGTCGGGCGCGAAGAGCGCGGCCAGGGCCGCGACCGGATCGATCACCGACCCCATCGACGTCATCGCGTCGAGCAGGATGTGGGCGTAGGCCGCGCGGCCCCCGGAGAGCGCGGCGACGGCGGCCGCGTGTGGCGCGGCCCGGTCGCGCCGCCCGCCGTCGAAGAGCCGGGCGAGCGTGGCGACTTCCGCCACGTCGAGCGGGGGCACGTGCATGACTTCGAACCGGGCCGGCGCGTCGCGCAGCAGGCGATGGGCCCGGGCCGTGAAGCGGGAGGCGAGGACGAATCGCGACGGGCTGGCGGCCAGGCGCGTCAGGACGTCGCGCAGGACGTGCCGGAGCCCGGGGAAGCTTTCGAAGGTGCGCAGGTCGAGCGCTTCGTCGAGCAGGAACGTCGCGGGACCGCCCGTGCCGGAGGCCGAATCGAAAAAGGCCATCAGGGCGTCGAAGGCGGCTCGCGGCGATCCGGGCGGCGTCGCCGCGAGCCCCGACGGCGGGCGGACGCGGCTGGCCGCGCGCACCGCGGCCAGGCAGCGCTCGGGCGTCGTCGCCGCGGCCGCGAGATCCAGGTACTGGCCCCGCTCGACGCCGACGAGCCGCTCGACGCGCAGGAGCAGCGACGTCCGCCCGACGCCGCAGCCGCCGAGGACGACGGGAATCCGCGCCGCGTCGAGCGAGGCAAGCACGCGGCGCTCCAGCGCGGGGCGTTCGACGATCATCGTCGCGGCTCCTCGCCGAGCATGGGGAGCTTCAGGCCGTGCCGGCGCGCCGTGGCGACCGCGTCGGGGTACCCGGCGTCGGCGTGGCGGGCGACGCCGCTGGCGGGATCGTTCGTCAGCACGCGCGCCAGGCGCTCGTCGGCGTCGCGCGATCCGTCGGCGACGACGACCATGCCGGCGTGCAGCGAGTAGCCGATCCCGACGCCGCCGCCGTGATGCACCGAGACCCACGTGGCGCCCGACGCCGTGTTCAGGAGCGCGTTGAGCACGGGCCAGTCGGCGATGGCGTCGCTGCCGTCGCGCATGCCTTCCGTCTCGCGGTGGGGCGAGGCGACCGAGCCCGTGTCGAGGTGGTCGCGCCCGATCACGACGGGCGCCCGGAGACGTCCCTGGCGGACCAGATCGTTCAGGGCGAGCCCGAAGCGCGCGCGATCGCCCAGGCCGAGCCAGAAGATGCGCGCCGGCAGCCCCTGGAAGGCGACGCGCTCGCGCGCCATGCGAATCCACCGGCAGAGCGCCTCGTCCTGGGCGAACATCTCGAGCGCGAGGTCGTCGGTCACCCGGATGTCATCCGGATCGCCCGAGAGCGCGGCCCATCGGAACGGACCCTTGCCCTCGCAGAAGAGCGGCCGCACGTACTCGGGCACGAAGCCCGGGATGTCGAAGGCCCGATCCACCCCCGCCTGCTGGGCCTGCGCGCGGATGTTGTTGCCATAGTCGAACGTCACCGCGCCCTGCGCCTGAAGCGCGAGCATCGCCCGGACGTGGTCGGCCATCGCCCGCATCGACCGCGCGACGTAGTCGGCGGGCGAGGCCTCGCGCAGGCGGCGCGCGTCGGCGAGCGTCAGGCCGTTGGGCACGTAGCCGTCGAGCGCGTCGTGCGCCGAGGTCTGGTCGGTGAGGACGTCCGGGGTGACGCCCCGTTCGACGAGCGCCGGCAGGACGTCCGCCGCGTTGCCCTCGAGGCCGATGGATCGGGCCACGCCGCGGGCCGCGTAGTCCCGGGCCCGGTCGAGCGCCTCGTCCAGGGACGGGGCCGTTTCATCGAGGTATTTCGTGGCCAGTCGCCGCGCAATCCGGGCCGGGTCCACCTCGACGACGAGCGCCACGCCCTCGTTCATGGTGACCGCGAGCGGCTGGGCGCCACCCATGCCGCCGAGGCCGGCCGTCACCGTGACGGTGCCGCGGAGCGAGCCCTTGAAGTGGCGCCGGGCGAGGGCCGCGAGCGTCTCGTAGGTGCCCTGCAGGATGCCCTGCGTGCCGATGTAGATCCACGAACCGGCCGTCATCTGGCCGTACATCGTGAGCCCCTTGTCCTCGAGGTCGCGGAACGTCGTCCAGTTGGCCCAGGCGGGCACGAGGAGCGCGTTGGCGATGAGGACGCGCGGCGCCCACGCGTGCGTGCGCAGGACGGCGACCGGCTTGCCTGATTGCACGAGCAGGGTCTCGTCGTGATCGAGCGCCTTCAGCGCCTCCACGATGCGGTCGAACGCGGCCCAGCTCCGCGCCGCCCGTCCGGATCCGCCGTACACGACCAGATCGTCGGGCCGCTCGGCCACGTCCGGGTCCAGGTTGTTCATGAGCATGCGCAGGGCCGCTTCCTGCGGCCACCCTTTGCACGCGAGCGTCGTGCCGCGTGGCGATCGAACGGTTCGTGTGAGCGTGGCCATGGCGGAAGACGGACCTTCCCGGACGGATCGTGAAGTCGTCACTCTAAAGAACGGCGTCGGCGACTGTCAATGATTGACTGGCTAGTGCAGGTTGAGGTTGCAGGCGGCGAGGACGTCGCCGTGCTCGACGAGCGCGCGCACGGCCGTGATATCGGGCGCCGGCGGCCGGTCGGCGCCCAGCGTCGGCACGCGGCGGCGCACGGCCTGGCGCACCCGCTCGAGGGGCGGCGAGGTCGCGAGCGGCGCCAGCAGATCCAGGGCCTGGCACGCGGCCAGGATCTCGATCGCGATGACGCCGGTCAGGAGATCGACGGCGCGCGCGGCCTTGAGCGCGGCGCCCATGCTCATGCTCACGTGATCTTCGCGGCCGGCGGAGGTGGGAATCGTGTCGACCGCCGCCGGATGCGCCAGCGTCTTGATCTCGGCGACGAGCGCCGCGGCGGTCACCTGCGCCAGCATCAAGCCGGAATGCAGGCCGGCGTGCGGGCTGAGAAAGGCGGCGAGCTCGCTCGCGGCCGGCGACATCAGGCGATCCGTGCGGCGCTCGCTGATCGTGGCCAGTTGCGCCACGGCGATGGCGAGCGTATCGGCGGCGAGGGCGATGGGCGCGCCATGGAAGTTGCCGCCGGACACGATGTCGCCTGGATCGGCGAACACCATGGGGTTGTCCGTGGCGGCGTTGGCCTCGATTTCGACGAGCCGGCGCGCGAAGGCGAGGCCCTCGCGCGTGGCGCCGTGGACCTGGGGGGCGCAGCGCAACGCGTAGGCATCCTGGATGCGGCCGCAGTTGGCATGAGAGGCGTTGATCGCACTGTCCTGGCCCAGGCGGCAGAGATTCGCGGCCGACGCCACCTGACCGGGGACAGGACGAACGGCGTGCAGCCGCGCTTCGAACGGGTGGAACGACCCCCTGAGAGCGTCGACGGACATGGCGGCGGCGATGTCCGCCGTGCGCGCCAGCCGGTCGGCCGCCAGCACGGCCAGCGCCAGCACGGCGGCGCTTGCCTGCGTGCCGTTGATGAGCGCGAGTCCCTCCTTGGCGGCGAGCGTCACCGGCTTGAGGCCCGCGCGGGCGAGGACCGGCGCGACCTCGGCGGTCGATCCGGCGGTGGTACGATCCGTGACATCCACCTCGGAGGTCGTGTCCACCAGGACCGCCCCTTCGCCGACCAGCACCAGCGCGAGGTGGGCGAGCGGCGCGAGGTCGCCGCTCGCGCCCACGGACCCGCGCGAGGGCACGACCGGATGCACGCCGGCGTTGAGCAGCCCGACGAGCGCTTCGAGCGTCTCGAGACGGATGCCCGAGAACCCCTTGGCGAGCACGTTGGCGCGAAGCGCCATGAGGGCGCGCACGGCCGGCACGGCGAGCGGCGCGTCAACGCCGGCCGCGTGACTCCGGATCAGGTTGAGTTGAAGCTCGGCGAGCTGGTCGTGTGGAATCGTCACGTCAGCCAGCGCGCCGAATCCGGTGTTGACGCCGTAGGTGGGTGTACCGCGCGCGGCGTGCGCGTCGACGACGGCGCGCGAGCGGCGCACGGCGGCGACGGCCTCGGGCCGAAGCGCGACCGGCTCGCGCTGGTACGCGATGCGCGCGAGCTCGTCGAGTGTGAGCGAAGCGCCGTCGAGATGAATCATGCGTCGGACGCGGCCAGCGCCGCACAGGGTATCATTTTAGCGGCATGAACCTCTGCGTGCTCGGCGCCCAGTGGGGCGATGAGGGCAAGGGCAAGATCGTCGACCTGCTGACGCCGCACTTCGACATCGTCGCGCGCTATCAGGGCGGACACAACGCCGGGCACACGGTGTTCGTGCAGGGCAGGAAGTTCGTGCTCCACCTCATCCCGTCCGGCATCCTGCATCCCGGTGTCGTCTGCGTCATCGGCAACGGCGTCGTCGTCGATCCGGTGGCGCTGTTTGCGGAGCTCGACACGCTGCAGGCGGCGGGCATCGAGACGACCGGGAGGCTGCTCGTGAGCGACAAGGCGCACCTCATCCTGCCGTACCATCGCGAGCTCGACGTGCTCTCGGAGGCCCGTCGCGGCGAGCGGAAGATCGGGACGACCTCGCGCGGGATCGGGCCGGCGTATGAGGACAAGATCGGCCGCCGCGGCGTGCGCACGGGCGACCTGGCCGACCCGTCCGACCGCGGGCCCCTGGCGCTGGCGATTCGCGAAAACGTCGCCGCGCGCAACCGGCTCGTCGGCAACGCCGACCTGCACTGGGAGAAGGTGCTGGCCCACCTGCGCCGCGCCTGGCCGCGACTGCGGCCGCTCGTCGCCGACACGTCGGTCTTCGTCCACCGCGCCATGGCGCAGGGCCGGGCGGTGCTGTTCGAGGGCGCGCAGGGCACGCTGCTCGACATCGACCACGGCACGTACCCGTTCGTGACCTCGTCGAACGCCACGGCCGGAGGGGCAGCCACCGGGATCGGCGTCGGCCCGGGCGCCGTCGGCACGGTCCTCGGCGTCGCCAAGGCGTATACGACCCGCGTCGGGGCGGGGCCGCTTCCGACGGAACTCACGGGTGAGCTGGGGGAGCGGCTGCGTGAGAGCGGGCAGGAATTCGGCGCGTCGACGGGACGACCGCGGCGGTGCGGCTGGTACGACGCGGTGGCCGTGCGCTACGCCGTGCGCGTCAACGGTCTGGCGGCGCTGGCCATCACCAAGCTCGACGTGCTGGATGGACTCGAGCGGCTCGAGATCTGCACGGCCTATCGGTGTCGCGGCGAGGTGGTGACCGAGATGCCCGGCGACATCGCGCAACTGGCCGCCTGCGAGCCCGTCTACGAGACGATGCCCGGCTGGACGCGCTCCACGAAGGGGCTCACGAAGTGGGCGGATCTACCGGTCGAGGCGCAGCGCTACGTCAGGCGTCTCGAAGAGACGAGCGGCGTCGGGGCCGCGATCGTCTCGACCGGGTCGGATCGCGACCACACGATCGTCCGCGAGGACGGCGTCCTGTCCCACCTGCGCTCGCCGGTCCGGCGCTAGGCGAACGGCCGCGATCGGTCGGCGCCAAGCGGCATGCGACGCGGAGCGCGACAATGAGGCCGATGCGCAGCCAGGCCGTGGGCGGCCGCCCGGCGCGTCAGCGCGCGGCGGCCGCCGGGGCGCAGTAGCGATCGAACGCCATCGTCAGCAGATCCGCAATGGCCTCGGCGGTCCGTTGCTCGATGTCGCGGCGCTCGATCATGTAGAGCAACTTGCCGTCGCGCAGGAGCGCGATGGAAGGCGACGAGGGCGGGAAGCTGGTGAAGTACTCTCGAGCGCGATCGGTGGCCTCGATGTCGGCGCCGGCAAAGACCGTGGCCAGGGTGTCGGGCCGGTTCGGGTGCTGGAGCGCCTGCGCAATGCCCGGCCGGGCCTTGCCGGCGGCGCAGCCGCAGACGGAGTTGACGACCATCATGGTGACGCCAGGCACCTGCAGCGCGCTGTCGACATCGGCGGCCGTGCGGCACTCGCGCGCGCCCAAGGCGACAAGCTCCTGGCGCATCGGAGCGACGAGGTATTCGGGGTAGGGCATAGAGCCTCCGCTCGCATGTGTCGCGAGCACTGGTAGGATTGATTATATGCCGCGGGCCTCCCGACGCCAGGCGCTCGCCCACGGACTCGCGTGGATGGCCGGCATCGGAGCCGTCCGCGTCGTCCACGGCCGGAGCCAGCGCGGCCTCGATCAGTTCCTCGCGCCGGTCCCGCCCTGCAAGGACGACAAAGTCACGCCTGCCGTGTCGCCCGACGCCGCCTACCGGCCTGAGGCGCCGGCGCGCACGTCGCTTGCAGGACCGCGGGGCGCCGGAGAGCGCGTGGTGGTGGCCGGGTACGTCATTGGCGTGAAGTGCGGCCGCATCAAGGGCGCGCGCGTCGACTTCTGGCAGGCCGACGCGTCGGGCGCGTATCCCAAGACCGGGTTCGACCTGCGCGGGCACCAGATCACCGACGCGGAAGGCCGCTACCGGCTCGAGACCGTACGGCCCGGGGCCACGCCGGGTCGCGCTCGGCACCTCGTGGCGCGCGTCGAGCCGCCCGGCCAGCCGGCCCTGACGACCGCGCTGTACTTTCCCGACGATCCGGACCACGACCGGGACAGGTTCTTCACGCCGTCGCTTCTGATGCGACCGGTGGGAGGAGCGCCGCCTGGCACGTCCGCCTATGCCTTCGACTTCATCCTGGACCTGTGAGCCGTCGCTGATGCGGCCACCGGTTCGGGCGGTCCTCGCGGACCTCGACGACACGCTCTTCGATCACAGCCACGCGACGCGAGCGGCGCTCGGCGTGCTGTCTTCTGAAGAGCCTGCATTCGACGGCTGGTCCCTGGACGATCTGGCGGCGCGGCATCGCGACGCCCTCGAGCTGATGCACCAGGAGGTGCTGGCCGGCCGGATGTCCATCGAGGCGGCGCGCGTCGAGCGTTTTCGCATGCTGCTCGCCGCCCGGCCGCAGGCGGGCGCCGCGAGCGTCGAGGTCGCTCCGGCCGCGCTGGCGCGCCGGTACCGCGAGGCGTACGAGGCGGCGTGGCGACCGGTGCCCGGCGCCGCGCCGCTGGTCGAAGCTCTGCGGCGCGCGGGCGTGTTGCTCGTCATCGTGACGAACAACGTGACGAGCGAACAGCGGCTGAAACTAGATCGATGCGGGCTGTCGCCGTACGTCGACGCGCTCGTGACGTCGGAGGACGTCGGCGCGACCAAGCCGGACGTTCAGATCTTTGCCGCCGGGCTTCAGGCGGCCGGCGCCGCGGCGGGCGACGCCGTGATGATTGGCGACTCGTGGGCCACCGACGTCGACGGCGCGCTCGGGGCCGGGCTCAGGGCCGTGTGGCTGAACCGGACGGGGAGCCGGGCGCCTCGGGACGCCGCTCGGGTTACCGAGATCCGGTCGCTCGAACCCCTGGCCGAGACATGGCGCCGGATTATCGGCCCAGCGGAATGACCTCGACCGGCAGGCCCTCGAGACCGGCCGGGCGATGCGCGGCCACGACGAGCGTCATCTGGCCGCGTTCGACCGCGGCTCGCGCGAAGGCACGCCAGCGAGCCAGCGCCTGATCGTCGAGCCCGCCTTCCGGCTCGTCCAAGAGCAGCACCCGCGGCCCGCACAGGGCGGCACGCGCGACGGCCGTCCGCTGTCGCATCCCATGCGAGAGCTGCAGCACGGGCTCTTCGAGACGATCGTCGAGGCCGAACTCGCGGGCGATCGCCTCGAGGGCGGCGGGAGTGCTTCCCGGGAGTGCGAGGTTGTGCCGGACCGTGCCGCGGAAGAGAAACGGCGTCGAGTGCACGAACACGGCGGCGCCGGGCCCGCGGCCGACCGCCGGCGCCACCCGGCCCGCCACCGGCGGCAGGAGCGCGGCCAGCGTCTTGAGGAGCGTGGTCTTGCCGGATCCGTTCGGGCCGGTCACCAGCCAGACCCGGCCCGGCCCGAACACGAGGTCCGGAATCAAGGCGACCGCGCGGCCGTTGTAGCCGACCTCGAGGCCCTGCGTGCCGAGGACGTGGCCGCTCATGCGGGCGGCTCCGGAGACGCGCGCTGGGCGAAGGCGTTCACGACGAGCGCCACGAGGACCAGCACGATGCCGAGCGCCATGGCCCGCGCGCTGTCGCCGCGGTCGTGCTCGAGCGCGATCACGGTGGTCAGCGTGCGCGTGGCGCCGCGGATGTTGCCGCCGAGAATCATGGCGGCGCCCAGCTCGGTGAACACGCGCGCGAACGCGAGCAGCATCCCCGACACGATCGCCGGCCGGATCTCCGCCAGCGAGAGCTGCATGCCCCGGACGCGCGAGAGGCCCAGCGTGCGAATCGTGTCGCGCACGTCCGGGCCCAGCCGCCGCAGGGCGACCAGCACGACGGCGGCCAGAATGGGCACGGCCAGGATGAACTGGCCGACGGTCATGGCCGTCCGCGTGTAGAGCAGGCTCATCCACCCGAGCGGACCCGAGGCCGAGAGCACGAAGTACAGGGTCAGGCCGACCACGACCGTCGGGAGCGCCGTGGCCGTGTGGATCATCCAGGTCGCCAGCCGCGCGAGTCGGCGCCGCGACGTGCTGAGGGCGTAGGCGCCCGGCAGGGCGACCGCCGTCGCCAGGGCGAGCGCGGCGAGCGAGACCTGGAGCGACACGCCCGTGATCTGCCAGACCTCTAGGTCGGCGGTGAGGATGAGCGCGAGCGCTTCCCAGAGGTCAGCGAGCATGCGGAAGATCGCCAGGCTGGCCGTGCGGCCGGTCTGAGGGCCAGACGATGAAACCGATCTGGCCGCGCACGCGGAAGTCGTTGATGGCCTGCCGGCCGCGGCCGTCGGTCAGCCAGGTGAACAGGCGTTCGGCGTGGGTCAGGCGTTCGCCCTGCAGGCCGGCGCGCACGAGGATCGCGTAGGTGTTGATCAGGATCGGATCGCCCTCCGACATGATCGCGAGCCGTAACGTGGCGGCCAGCTGGGCGAGCGTCGCGCGGTCGGTCAGCACGTAGGCCTGCCGTTCGGACGCGATGCGGAGCGTGGCGGCCATGCCCTGGCCGGCGTCGATGAGCGCCCCTGGCGCCGGCGTCACACCGGCCGCCCGCCAGAGTTCGAGCTCGCGCGTGTGCGTGCCGGACGAATCGCCGCGCGACACGAAGGGCGCGTGCGCGTCGGCGAGTCGTCGCATCGCGGCGAGGACAGCGGTGGTTCGACGGACGCCAGCCGGGTCGTCCGGCGGCCCGGCGATGACGAAGTCGTTGTACATGAGCTTGCGGTATCGGGCGACGTGTCCGGCCGCGATGACGCGCCCCTCGGCCGTCGGATCGTGCGTCAGGGCGGCGTCGGCGTCGCCCCGCTCGAAGATCGCCAGCGCGCGGCCGCTCCCGACGGCGACCGCTTGAACCTCGACGCCGGTCTCGGTCCGAAAGGCCGGCAGGAGCGCCGCCAGGAGCCCCGTATTGTCCACGCTCGTGGTCGTCGCCAGATGCAGCGTCGGCGCCGGTCGGGAGCAGCCGAGCGCGAGACCGGCGAGGAGGGCCGCCGCGGCCGGACGCATGGACCTACGGCGCGCCGTGCGACCGCGTGTGAAAGCCCGCGTTCTCGAGTTCGACGCGGAGTTCGTCGAACAGACGACGGCAGCGGACGTCGTCACCCGCAGCTTTCAGCAGTCGGTCCACGGTGAACATGCGGAAGCGGATGGCCTCCATGTGGAACGCCGCGACGGCGCGTCGAAGCGCTTCGGCCGCCTCGACCATCTCCGCCTGAGACGCCGAGGAGAGACCACAGAGGAGCGGCAGGAGCTCGTCGATCTTGGTCAGCGCGGGAGCGGTACGCTCGGACATGGAAGGGGAGTGTTATACCTCAACTGCCAGGGTCCCACGCGACGTGGGCTCGCGGAAGCCTAGCGCGTCCGGTGGATCGTGAGCCACACGCCGGCGAGGACCAGCATGGCGGCGACGACCAGGCGACCTGTAATCACTTCTGCCAGAAGCGCCGCGGCCAGGAGCGCCGTCAACACCGGGACGAGCAGTTGCAGGAGCGCCGCGCGCCACGCGGCCAGGGCCGGCAGCGCGGCGTACCACAGCGTGTAGCCGACGCCCGATGCCAGCGATCCCGAGAGCGTCGCGAGAAGCACGCCGTCGACGCTCAAACGAACGCCGGCGAGCGTCGGGGCCAGGGCGAGGGCCGTAAGCGCGGTCGCCCGGACGAAGTTGCCGGCCGTGTTGGCCAGCGGGTCGCGACTCTGCCGGCCCGCCAGCGAATAGACGCCCCAGCACGCGCCGGCGGCCAGCATGAGCGCGGCTCCCAGGATGTCCGGAGCGGTGGCGCCGGGCAGGGTCAGCGCCGCGAGGCCCAGCATGGCGAGCGCGACGCCCACCCAGTCGATGCGCCGCGGACGCTCGCCACGGACGAGGCCCGTGCCGGTCATCGTGATCTGCACCGCGCCGAAGAGGAGCAGCGCCCCGACGGCGGCGCCGATGCGGGTGTACGCCACGGTGAACGCCACGGCATAGCCGGCCAGGGCGGCGCCCGACAGCCAGGATCCGCGGCCCGAGGGCCGCGCCGGGCGGGCGCGCAGGAGCACCGCCAGCGTGAGGGCGCCGGTGATGAGCCGGATCAGCGTGAAAGAGGGCGCGTCGATGAGATCATTGCCCAGCGCGGCCCGCGTGAGCAGCGAGTTGGCTGAGAATCCGAGGAGCGCCGCGGCCGTCAGCAGCGCTGTCCGCAATGAACACCCCTGTGGCCGGGACGCGACACGCTGGCAACACTAGGCGGTCAGGATGAGGGACGTCAAACGCGCGGCAGCCGGCCGCGAGGAGGCAAGTCGGGTATGGAGCGCACTTGGGTCCGGCGTCCGGGCATCCGGCTGACGATCGGCGTCGCCGCTCTTCTGGCCGTCGGCGCGGCGCCTGCGTTCGCGCAGGGCCTCTACTACAGGGAGATCCGCCGCGACGACCGCATTTACGTGTTCAACATCGCCGCCAATGCGGAGCGGTTCGAGCAGGCGGGCGAGATGGACGTCGGCATCACGAAGCCGGGCGCCGGTCCGAACGGCGAGACGGTCGTCGGCGACAACGCGCGCGCGCTGCAGCTCTTCTTCTTCAAGCACGGCATCGCGGAAGTAGTGCCGGACCCGCCGCAGCCGACGTTGACGATGGTCTGGCGTGACGGCAAGACGCGGATCACGACGGACAACGCGTACCTGGAGATCTCGAGCCGCGTCCAGGTCCGGTTCACGCACGAGGACCCGAGCGGCAACCTGTCCGTCGGATCGCCCGGCGGCCTGGCGGCTGGCGACGACCGGGCGTCGTTTCGCATCCGACGGGCGAAGTTCAAGCTCGAGGGCTGGATGATGCAGCCGTGGATCACCTACGAGACGCAACTGAACTTTCCGGCCGTCACCGGCTCGAACCCCGGCGCGCTCCTCGAGGACGCGGCGCTCGACATCGACTTCTCGAAGGGGCGCGGCACCTTCCGGCTGCACGCCGGCCAGTTCAAGCCGCCCTACGGCGCGCAGGAGCTGACGTCATCGGGCAGCCAGATGTTCGTCGACCGCGCGCTCGTGACGAACAGCTTCTTCCGCGGCCGCGACACCGGCGTCGCCTTCTGGGGCGCCACGCCTGACAACAAGCTCGAATGGCGTGTCGGCCTGTTCAACGGCAACGGCGTGACGCGCACGTCCAACGACAACGACCAGTTCCAGTACAACACCCGCCTGATGTGGCAGCCGAACGGCAGCCAGGTGCTCAACCAGCGTGCGTGGGTAACGGGCGCCCTCTACTCGGAAAGCGATTTCGAGTCGACGACGACGCCGATCTACGCCGTCGCGATCACCTACGAACGCCAGAACACCTTCCTCGCGACGGCCGGCACGACGGGTGCGAACAACGACCAGAAGTGGCACGCCTGCAGCGTGGACGGGATTTACAAGTTCAAAGGCGTCTCGGTCAACGGCATGTATGCGTTCGCGCGACGGACGGCGGAAACCGGCTCGACGTTCGACGCGCTGGGCGGATTTCTCCAGGCCGGGTACCTCTTCAGCCGACGCCGGTTCGAAGTGGGCGTGCGCTACGGCACGTTCGACCCAAGCGATCTCACGGCCCGCGACAACGTCAAGGAGATTCGCGGTGTCTTCAGCTACTACTACGCGCGCCACGTCCTCAAGTGGCAAACCGACTTTGGCCGCGTCGAGACGGCGCTGCCACTGGGCGGGTCCCAGAGGCTCCTGGAACTCCGATCGCAGCTCCAATTCACCTTCTGAACCCAGTCGGTTAGTGACACCTCGGGGCGCCGCACGGCGCTACGACCCGAGGCGCGGCGGGCGGCGGTGCCGTGTCTTCTGTTCGTACCCGTAGACGAGGCGGATGAGTCGGGCCTCGTCCCAGGCCCGGCCGAGGAAGGTGACGCCGGCTGGCAACTGGCCGTCGCGCGTGTAGCCCATCGGCACGGTGATGGCGGGGAAGCCGGATCGGGGCGAGTGCACCTGACTGTTGTCGCCGGCCGGTGAGGCGTTGTCGTTGATCGGGCGCGGCGGGTTGCTCCAGGTCGGATAGACGAGCGCGTCGAGCCTCAGGGCGTCCATCGCCTTCGCCAGCGCGCCGCCGTACGCCTCGCGGTACGCCATCTCGGCCTTGCACGCGTCGCTCTCCGGCCCCTGGGGGTTAGCGGCGTTGCTCTGACGGAGCCGCTGCTGCGCGGCCGCTGGAATCCGGGCGAAGAACGGCGAGGCTAGGATCTCGTCCAGCGAGTGCACCGGCGCCTTCGCGCCGCGCGTCGCCAGGTACTCGTTGATGTCGTACTTGAAGCCGCGACAGGCTCCGGCTCCCTGTGGCCGCGGGACGTCGTCGATCTTCACGCCGTCCACGATCTCGGCGCCGGCCGCCCGCATGTCGTCGAGCGCCTTCGTGAAGACCCGCACGACTTCCTCGTCCGTCGTCTGGCGCTCGTAGGCCTGGCGCAGGATGCCCAGGCGCGCCCGCCGCAGGCCGTTCGCGTCGAGCGACCGACGGTACTCGGGGATCCGGCGGCCGCGGCTGCGGGCGGTGACGGGGTCCTCGGGGTCCTGGCCGACGATTTCCTGAAACACGGCGACCGCGTCGGCGACCGTGCGCGCCATCGGGCCGGCGATGTCGGCCAGGTAGCTCAGCGGGATCACGCCCGCGCGGCTCGTGAGGCCCATCGTGGACCGGATGCCGACGAGCGCGGTGTGGGCCGACGGCCCG
>Ga0187892_10002520_pt1 | contig 36240 bp, 29 predicted proteins | sample MA1701073metaG_FD_139345 | JGI IMG/M metagenome (GOLD analysis project Ga0187892, IMG submission 139345) | Bio-ooze microbial communities from a basaltic lava cave in the Kipuka Kanohina Cave System on the Island of Hawaii, USA - MA170107-3 metaG ... | reverse complement strand
CATGTTCGACGAGCCGACCGCCGGCATGAGCGTGGACGAGGTGCCGGTGGTGCTCGACCTGATCCACCACGTCAAGGCGCAGGGCGACAAGACGATCCTGCTGGTCGAGCACAAGATGGACGTAGTCCGGTCGCTCGCCGACCGCATCATCGTGCTGCACCAGGGCGAGCTGGTCGCCGACGGCGAGCCCGAGGCGGTGATCGCGTCACCTATCGTGCAGGAGGCCTATCTCGGGGTGACACGTGCCTGAAGCCCTCCTCCGGCTCGCTGGCGTGAATACCCATATCGGCCAGTACCACATTCTCCAGGGCGTGGATCTCGAGGTGCCGCGCGCGGGATTGACGATGCTCCTCGGGCGCAACGGCGCCGGCAAGACGACGACCCTGCGCACCATCATGGGCCTGTGGAGAGCATCGGCTGGCGCGATCCGCTACGACGGAAGCGAGATCACGCGCACGCCGACGCCCGAGCTTGCCCAGCTTGGCATTGCCTACGTGCCGGAGAACATGGGCATCTTCGCCGGGCTCACGGTGAAGGAGAACCTGCTGCTCGCTTCGCGCAGCGGCCCGCCGGACGAGAAACGGCTCGACTGGATCTTCAAGCTGTTCCCCGCGATGCAGAAGTTCTGGAACGGGCTTGCCGGCAATCTCTCCGGCGGCCAGAAGCAGATGCTCGCCGTTTCGCGCGCGATCGTGGAGCCGAGGAAGCTCCTGCTGGTGGACGAGCCCACCAAGGGGCTCGCGCCTTCCATCATCGCCAACATGATCGGGGCCTTCAAGGAGCTGAAGCGCACCGAGACCACGCTCCTCGTCGTGGAGCAGAACTTCCACTTCGCGCGCGCGCTCGGCGATACGGTGGCGGTGATGGACTCGGGAAGGATCGTGCACGCCGGGCACATGGCCGAGCTCGCGGCGGACGAACAGTTGCAGACCAAGCTGCTCGGCCTCTCCCTGGAATCTCATCAATGAGCGCGCCTGCGCTGCCTGAAGAACGCCTGGACTGGATACCGCTCGCGCTGATTCCCGCGATCGCGCTCGCGGCTCTACCGTTCATCTCGAGCCTGCCCACCTGGGTCGCTCTCACGGTCGCCGGCCTCGCGATGGGCATGATGATCTTCATGATGGCCGCGGGCCTGACGCTGGTCTTCGGCCTGATGGACGTCATGAACTTCGCGCACGGCGTATTCATCTCCGTCGGCGCCTACGCGGCGACCTCGGTGCTGCTGGCGATGAAGGGCTCGCTCCAGGAGCCGAGCCTGGCGGCGAACCTGCTGGCCATCGCCCCGGCGGTGCTCGCCGCGATGGCGCTCGCCGGGCTGCTAGGCTGGTTCTTCGAGCGCGTCGTGATCCGCCCGGTGTACGGCGATCACCTGAAGCAGATTCTGGTGACCATGGGCGGCCTGATCGTGGTCGAGCAGCTGATCCACGTCGTCTGGGGCCCCGACATCATCCCGCTGCCGCGCCCGGCGACGATCACCGGCTCTTTCATCGTCGCCGACGCGGCGATCGAGCGCTATCGCCTCCTCGCGGTGCTGATCGGCCTCGCGGTGTTCGCCGCGATGTGGCTCGTCCTGAATCGCACGCGCCTGGGGCTGCTGATCCGCGCGGGGGTCGAGAACCCCGAGATGGTCGAGTCGCTCGGCTACCGCATCCGGAGGCTCTTCATCGGCGTGTTCGTCGCCGGCAGCGCGCTCGCGGGCCTGGGCGGGGTGATGTGGGCGCTGTACCAGGAATCGGTCAACGCGCAGATCGGCATGCAGGTGATGGTGGTGCTGTTCATCGTCCTGATCATCGGCGGCCTCGGATCGGTCGGCGGCTGCTTCATCGGCGCGCTGCTGGTGGGGCTGGTGGCCAACTACACCGGTTATCTCGCGCCCAAGCTCGCGCTCGGCTCCAACATCCTGCTGATGGTATTGATCTTGCTCTGGCGGCCGCGCGGACTTTACGCGGTAGGAAAGGCCTAGCGGTGCTCGCGCGACTGCTTTCCGGGGACGCTCCGCGCAGCCGCGTGCTCTCGGCGGTCCTGATCCTTATTCTTGCCGGCCTCGCACTGGCGCCGTTCGTCTTCCCCGGCACGCGCTCGGTCAACGTCGCCGCCAAAGTGATGGTGTTCGTGCTCCTGGTGGCGAGCTACGACCTGCTGCTCGGCTACACCGGCATCGTCTCCTTCGCCCATACGATGTTCTTCGGCATCGGCGGCTACGGCGTGGGCATCGCGATGGCGAAGCTCGGCTCCGATTGGGGCAGTCTTGCGCTGGGCGTGGTTTGTGCGCTGGCGCTCGCCGCCGTGCTCGCGTTCGCGATCGGCCTGCTCAGCCTGCGCGTGCGGGCGATCTTTTTCGCCATGATCACGCTCGCGGTGGCCGCCTTCTTCCAGATCCTCGCCTCGCAGCTCTCGGACTTCACCGGCGGCGAGGACGGGCTCAGCTTCCGCCTGCCCGAGCTGTTGCGCTCGAGGCTGATGAGCTATTACCTGATCTTCGGAGTCGCGCTGGCGCTGTTTCTCGCGCTCCTGCGGGTGGTCAATTCGCCGTTCGGGCGGGTGCTACTTTCCATCCGCGAGAACGAGTTCCGCTCCGAGGCGCTCGGCTACCGTACCGTCGTTTACCGCACCGTGGCCAACTGCCTCGGCGCCGTCATCGCCGCCGCGGCGGGGGTGCTGTACGCGATCTGGCTGCGCTACACCGGCCCGGACACCACGCTTTCCTTCAACATCATGATCGACATCCTGCTGATGGTGGTGATCGGCGGGATGGGCACGATGTACGGGGCGGTGCTCGGCGCGACGATCTTCGTCATCGCGCAGAACTATCTCCAGGATCTGATGAAGCTGGCGAGCGACGCCTCGAAGGGCGTGCCGCTGCTGCCCGACCTGCTGCATCCGGATCGCTGGCTGTTATGGCTCGGGGTGCTTTTCATCGTCTGCGTATACCAGTTCCCCTGGGGCATAGTCGGGAAGCTGCGCGCGGTGCGCCGGTGAGCCTGGTGCAGCTCGAGCGTGACGGTCCGGTGGGTGTGGTGACCCTGGCCCGCCCCGCAGCCGGCAACGCGCTGGTGCCCGAGCTGCTCGATGCCCTGATTGATGCGGTCTCTGCGATCGGCTCGGACACGGCCTGCCGGGCCGCGCTACTGCGCGCCGAAGGAGACGCGTTTTCGCTCGGAGGAGACATGCGGCGCTTCGCCGCGGAGCTCGCGGGCGAGATCGAAACCTACGGCGCGCGGCTCGTCGGGCGGCTCAACGACGCGATCCTCGCGCTGGCCGCCCTGCCGCAGCCGGTCGTCGCCGCGGTGCATGGACCGGTCACCGGCGGCGCGCTCGGCCTGGTGCTCGCATCGGACCTGGTGTTCGTCTCGCCGCGTGCGAGCTTCAAGGCGCACTACGCCACTGCGGGCTTTGCGCCAGACGGCGGCTGGAGCGCGATCCTGCCCGGGCTCGCGGGCCGGCGCCGGGCGGCGGCGTGCCTCTTCACCAACCGGACGATTTCAGCGCAGGAAGCGGTCAGCTGGGGGATTGCCAACGAGCTGGTCGCCGAAGGCCGGCTCGAGCCGTGCGCTCGACAAGCCGCGGCAAGGATCGCGCGCTACCCGGCAGGATCGATGCGCGCCGCGAAACGCCTGCTTGGCGCCGGGCGCACCGCCCTCGCCCAAGCGCTCGAGGCCGAGCGGGAGGAGTTCGTCGCGCTGATCGCCGCGGACGAAGCGCGGCAGGGAGTCGCGGCGTTTCTCGAATCGTTCGCAGGTTACCCGCGCGGCGATGCCTACTCCGATGCAAGGACAGCGTCATGTTCGTGATCGACTGGCTTGCCAAACAAGCGGCGCTCCGTCCGGAAAAGGTCGCGCTGGTGGACCTCGCGAGCGCTCGCAGCTTGACGTACCGGCAATTCGACGAGCGCGCGGGCCGCTGCGCCGAGTTTCTGCGCAGCCGCTGCGGCATCGCGCCGGGCGAGCGCGTCGCGGTGCTCGCGCACAACTGCGCGGAGTACTTCGAGCTGCTCTACGGCTGCGCCAAGATCGGGGCGATCCAGGTGTGCCTCAACTGGCGGCTGTCGGTGGACGAGAACCGCGTGGTGCTCGCAGACAGCGGCGCCTCGGGGCTTGTGTACGGCGCGGATTTCGACGCCGCCGCGCGAGAGCTTTGCCCCGCGGGAGGGCCGAGACGGCTTGCGCGCCTGGGCGGCGCGGCGGACGCGGTGCCGAGCTATGAAGACGCCCTCGCACGGTCCTCCGGCCGGTCGATCGAGATGCCCTGCCGCGGGATGGACGAGGCCTGGTACCTGCTCTACACCTCGGGCACGACCGGCAAGCCCAAGGGCGTGATCCAGACCTACGGCATGACCTTCTTCAACGGCGTGAACTCGATCCTGTCGGCGAAGCTCACGCGCGACGACGTGCTGCTCTCGGTGCTGCCGTACTTCCACACCGGGGGCCTGAACCTCTACGTCAACCCGCTCATCCAGGCGGGCGGCACCACCTACGTGATGCAGCAGTTCGACGCCGACCGCACGATCGAGCTGCTCGAGCGCGACATTACGGTGTTCTTCGGCGTTCCGGCGATCTATCTCTTCCTCAGCCAGCATCCGCGCTTCGCGCAAGCCGATTTTTCGCGTGTCCGCACCTGGGCCTGCGGCGGCGCGCCGATCGCGAAGACCCTGCTCGAGCAGTATCTCGCCAAGGGAATCACGATCTGCACCGGCTTCGGCATGACCGAAACCGGGCCGACGGTGTTTCTTTCGGACGAGCAGACCGCGCGCCGCAAGATCGGCAGCGTCGGCAGGCCGGTCACCTACGCCCTCACCAAAGTCGTCGACGACGAGGGGCGCAGCCTCGGGCCCAATCAGCGCGGCGAGCTCCTGGTCAAGGGCCCGGGCATCACCCCAGGCTACTGGCACAACCCCGAGGCCACCAAGGCTGCGATCCGGGACGGGTGGCTCTGGTCGGGCGACATCGCTTATTACGACGACGACGGCGACTACTACATCGTGGATCGCTCCAAGGACATGTTCATCTCCGGCGGCGAGAACGTCTATCCGGCGGAGGTGGAGAACGTGCTGTTCCAGATGGACGCTATCGCCGAGGCCGCGGTAATCGGCGTGCCCGACGCGAAATGGGGCGAAGTCGGCAAGGCGATCATCGCCGGCAAACCCGGCGCCATGCTCGCGCCGGAGGCGATCGCGAAGTTCTGCCGCGAGCGGCTCGCGGGCTACAAGGTGCCGAAGCACTTCGAGTTCGTGCCGGCACTGCCGCGCAACGCCGCAGGCAAAGTCGTCAAGGCGAAGCTGCGCGAGCTCTATGGTGCAACGACCGCGTGATCGGCGAGCGCGCCTCGTTCCGCCGGGTGTTCACGCAGGGCGACTTCGATCGTTTCGCACGGCTCACCGGCGACGACAATCCGATCCATTGCGATCCGCAGTTCGCGAAACGCAGCCATTTCGGCGCCACCGTATCCCACGGGATGCTGCTCTACTCGTGCATCTCCAAGGCCTTCGGCGAGCTGATCCCCGGTCCCGGGGCGGCGCAGGTGGCGCAGGAGCTGATGTTTCCCAATCCCACCTACGTGGGCGACGAAATCACCGTGGCGCTGGAAGTCGTCGCCGAGAACCCGGACGGTACGCTCGATCTCGACACTTACGTAAGCAAGCCCGGCCCGGAGGGCGTGGTGATCACCGCTCAGGGCCGGGCGCGGGTCAGGCCGCGCGGGGTCTCTTCGGCCGACGCCCCGGCGAGCGGCGCCGCCGAACCCGCCAGCGGCGATGGGGAGCTCTACGGTCTTCGCCCCGGCATGTCCGCGTCGGCGACGCGCAGCTTCTCGGTGGTGGATCTCGACGAATACGGAGACCTCGTCGGCGACCGCAACCCGGTCCACCGCGATGACGCTGCGGCCCGCGCCGCCGGCTTTGCGCAGCGCGTGGTGCCGGGGCCGCTCCTGGCCGGAATGTTTTCCGACCTTCTGGGTACCGAGCTGCCAGGACGCGGCACGGGCTGGATGAAACAGAGGCTGCGTTTCTGCGCGCCCGCCTATCCGGGCGAACCGCTCACCGCGCGATTGGAGATCGCGCGGCTGCGCGCCGGGAAGGAGCTCGTCAACCTGAGGAGCACGATCAGCGCCGGGGACGGGCGTTGCGTGTGCGAAGGCGAGGCGCTGGTGCTGGTCCGCAACCTGGAGGTGAAGAGCCGAAGTCATGCCCGATGAGCTTTCCCAGGCGCTGGGGCGGATCCACGAAGCCGGCCGCAAGCTGCTCGCGGAGCATCTCAGGCGCCGCGCCGAGGACGACAGCTATCAGGTGCTCGATCCCGAGGTGGTGCGCCAGACCTTGCTCGAGCTCGGCGCGCGGCTCGCGCAGCAGCCCGAGGTCCTGCTGCGCGAACAGATGGCGTTCTGGCAGGGCTACGCGCAACTCTGGCAGCGCAGCGCCGAGCGGTTCCTGTTCGGAAAGCCGGTCGAGCCGGTCATCGCGCCCGAGCCGGGCGACCGGCGTTTCAAGGACCGGCAATGGGTGGAAAACACCGTATTCGACTTCGTCAAGCAGTGCTACCTGCTTGCCGCGCAGAGCGTCGCTTCCACGGTTGCCCAGGCAGGCGGGCTCGATCCGCATACCGCGAAGAAGGCCGCGTTCTTCACCCGGCAGGCGCTTCATGCGATGTCGCCGTCGAATTTCTTCGCGACCAATCCGCAGGTGTTGCAGGCCACTGTCGAAAGCGGCGGGATGAACCTGATCCGGGGACTTGCGCTCGCGCTCGAGGATCTTGACCGGAACAAAGGGCGCCTCAGGCCGAAGACCGCCGATCTTGAAGCCTTCCGGGTGGGCGAGAACCTCGCCGTGACCCCGGGCAAGGTCGTATTCCAGAACGAGCTGATGCAGCTCCTGCAGTACGCGCCGGGCACGCCCGAGGTGCGCCGCCGGCCGCTCCTCATCGTTCCGCCCTGGATCAACAAGTACTACATCCTCGATCTGCAGCCGAAAAGCTCGTTCATCCGCTGGGCGGTCGGCGAGGGGCATACCGTCTTCGTCATCTCCTGGGTCAATCCGGACGCCCCGCTCGCCCAAAAGCGCTTCGACGATTACCTGCTGGAAGGGCCGCTCGCGGCGCTCGATGCGATCGAGCAGGCGACCGGCGAGCGGGAGGTGAACGCCGTCGGCTACTGCATCGGCGGCACGCTTCTCGCGTGCGCCCTCGCCTACATGGCCGCCAGGGACGAACGCAGGGTCGCAGCCGCGACGCTGCTGACCTCGCTGCTGGATTTCTCCGACGCGGGCGAAATCTCCGTGTTCATCGACGAGGCACAGATCGGCCTCATGGAGCGCCACATGGAGCGCCACGGCTACTTCGACGGCAATCACATGGCGAGCGCGTTCAACCTGCTGCGCGAAAACGAGCTGATCTGGCACTACGTCGTGAACGGCTACCTGCTGGGCCGCGAGCCGATGGCCTTCGATCTTCTCTACTGGGGGATGGATTCGACCCGCATGCCGGCGGCGATGCACAGCTTCTACCTGCGCAACATGTACCTGCACAATCGGCTCAAGGAACCGGGCGGCATCACGCTCGCAGGCGTCGGCATTGATCTGCGCCGCATCGCGATTCCCCTGTATTTCCTCTCCACCAGCGAAGACCACATCGCCCCGTGGAGATCCACTTACGCCGGGACGCGGCTCGTGTCCGGCCCGGCGCGTTTCGTGCTGGCGGGCGCAGGCCACAACGCGGGGGTGATCAACCCGCCGGAGGCGAAGAAGAAGTACGGCTACTGGACCAATGCGGACCTGTCGCAGGATCCGGATGCATGGTTCTCGGCCGCGCAGCGGCGGGAGGGATCGTGGTGGACCGACTGGTCGGAGTGGATCGGCGAGCACGCCGGCGGCACGGTTCCGGCGCGCCATCCCGGCGACGGCGCGCTCAAGCCCGTCGAGGACGCGCCGGGTTCGGCGGTAAAAGTCCGCATAGGCTGAGAGGCGCCAAGGCGGTCTGGCCGCGGCCGATTTTCACGTGCGTCGGGGCCCCGACCGCTCCCGTCACGCGCGCTTTTTCTTGAGCTTGTCCACCTCGGCGCAGGTGCGCGTCCAGACTTCGTTGCCGGGCACTACGATCATGGTGTCCGGCTTGTAGATCGGGAAAGGATAGTCGCGCGAGTCCCAGACCTCGCCGACGTAGGACGGCGCGTCGAGCTGGTTGGAGCAATCACGGAAGGTCAGCCTGCCGCGGCAGGTGTCGATCGTCGCGCCCTTGAGCGCCTTCAGCAACGCCGCGGTTTCTATCGATCCCGCCTTCTTCGCAGCCTGGTCGAGCGCGTTGAGCGCGTCGTAGTGCATGCACGCCCAGTCATCCGGGTAAGCGTCGGGGCCGAGAGCGCCGCGATCGCGGCGAATGTACTGCTGCATCATCGGCTCGTCGAGATGCGCGAAGAACGGGCAGCGCGCGAGCCCGATCACGCCGCGAGGCAGGGTCTTGCGATGATGCTTGAGCTCGGTCACCGAGATCAGCCCGCCCGGATAGGGCACCGAGTTGAACAGCGCCTGCTGGTGCGCCTGCTGCAAGAACAGCTCGTGGTCCTTGCCGGCGATGGCCCCGAACAGGAAGCTCGGCCTGGCGCGGCGGATCGCATTGATCTCGTCATGGAAATTCGTTTCCCCGAGCTTTACCCAGATCTGCCTTTCCTCTTTCAGGCCGGGCGCCGCCCTGGCGAGCGCGGTCGTGAAGCCGCGGTGCGTGTCGCGGCCCCACTCGTAGTCCTGCCCGAGCGAAACGTAATTGCGCCAGCCGTGCTTCTTCGCAAGCTGGGCCACCGCCTTGACCACCGCGCCCGACTGCATGTTGCTGTCGGGACAGAACTGGTAGGTGTACGGGGTGTAGTTTTCCTGGGTGATGCGCGAGCTGTTGGAGGTGGCGGCGAAGTGCAGCGTCTTGTGCTCGTGGATCACTTCCTGCACCGCGAGCGCCACGCCGCTCGAGTAGGCGCCGAAGATGGCGTTGACCCTGTCGTTCACGATCATCGAGGCGGCGGCGCGCGCCCCGACCTCGGGCCGGGTCTGGTCGTCGCGAAAAATGAGCTCGATCGGGTGTCTTCCGAGCAGCCCGCCGCGCTCGTTGATCTCTTTCGCGAGCAGCGGCAGGCCGCGGATGGCGTGCGACATGTAGCTCGCGCCGGTGCCCGTGGCCGAAAGCAGCAACCCGATCTTGTAGGGCAGACCGGTTTGCGCGCGCACCAAGCGCGGCGCGAGCGCGAGCGCGCCGCCCGCCAGCAGGAAATCGCGCCGAGATTTCATAAGCGTGCTCCTTCGCGCGCTTCGTAGATGTGGGGGGCGAGGCCGCGCTCGGACAGCGCTTCACCGAGCTTCATGCGCATGAACGCGCTCGTCGTGTACCGGCTGACGTTGCGGTAGAACCGGTCGCTCACGTCCTTGACCATCGCCGCGTACTCGCCGACGAGGTCCTCGTCGATGGAGAAGCCGTCGTAGTTGACGATCAGGTCGACCTTCTTGCCGATCCTGCCGCACAGGCGCTCGACCGCGGCGCGGATTTCCGCAACTTCTCGGGTGGAGGCGACGCGCAGGTTCTCGAAGTTGTAGAACAGCGTCTCGCGCCCTGCGTCGTAGCGCATTCGCTGCTCGAGCCCGATCGCGAGCAGCTTGTCCTTGAGCGCCATCGGCACCGCCTGGAAGATGGCGCGCTCCATCGGCTGCGGATGTTTGATTACGGGTTTGAAATCCATGTGGGCGAGGATGTCGCGCTGGATGTCGATGCCCGGCGCCACCTCGGTGAGCTCGACGCCGTCGGCACCCAGCCTGAAGACGCAGCGCTCGGTCACATAGAGCACCTGCGTACCCTTCTTGCGCGCCTGAGCCGCACTGAAGGTGACTTGCTCGACCTTGTTCACGAATTTGCGCGCCCTGCCTTCGGCTGCGATGCCGAGCTTGCCGTGCTCGACGCGGACCTTGAGCCCGCCCGCGGTAAACGTTCCGACGAAGACGACCTTCTTCGCGTTCTGCGTGATGTTGATGAAGCCGCCCGCGCCGGCCAGCTTGGGGCCGAAGCGGCTGACGTTGATGTTGCCCGCGGCATCGCATTCGGCGAGCCCGAGCACCGCGAGGTCGAGGCCGCCGCCGTCGTAGAAGTCGAACTGCTGGTTCATGTCGATGATCGCGTCCGGGTTCACCGCGGCGCCGAAATCGAGTCCGCTCGCCGGGACGCCGCCGATGACCCCGGGCTCGGCGGTGAGCGTCATGTATTTGAGGATCCTCTCCTCGTTCGCGATCGAGGCTACGCCCTCGGGCATGCCGATGCCGAGGTTCACCACCGCGTTCGGCACCAGCTCGAACGCCGCGCGCCGGGCGATGAGCTTGCGCTCGTCGAGCGGCATCGGCGTCAGCGCCTCGAGCGGCACGCGGATTTCGGAGGAGTAGGCCGGGTTGTACGCCGAGCCGAAAGTCTGAAGGTGATATTCCGGCCGCGCGATGACCACACAGTCGACCATGGCCCCGGGGACCGTCACGCGCCGGGGGTTGAGGCTACCGCGCTCCGCGATGCGCTCGACCTGCGCGACCACGAAACCGCCCGAGTTCTTCGCCGCCATCGCCATCGAAAGGCAGTCCTGGGTGAGCGTCTCGCGCTCCATCACGATGTTGCCCTCGGGATCGGCCGTGGTGCCGCGGATGAACGCGACGTTCACGCGCGGCGCGCGGTAATAGAGCATCTCCTCGCCGCCCAGACGGACGACTTCGACCAGGTCCTCGGTGGTGCGCGCATTCAGCTTCGCGCCTTCCAGGCGCGGGTCGACGAAGGTGCCAAGACCCACCCTGGACGCCGTTCCAGGAAGTCCCTGCGCGATGTCGCGCCACATGTGGGAGATCACCCCGAGGGGCAGGTTGTAGGCCTCGATTTTTCCCTCGATCGCAAGCCTGCCGATGCAAGGAACCAGGCCGAAATGGCCGCCGATCACGCGTTTCAGCATGCCCTCGATGCCGAGGCAGTTGAGCCCCCGCTCGCGCCCGTCGCCTGGCCCGCCGCCGAAGACGAGAGTCAGGTTGCGGGGCAGGCCGGTCTGCTTGAACCGCGCGGCGAGGGCGAGAGCGAGCTCCTCCGGGACCCCGTTGGTGCCGAATCCCGAGCAGGCGAGCGTGTCGCCGTCGCGCAGGATGGCCACCGCCGCCTCGACCGATACGATTTTGTTGCGCATGGGCTATTGCGCAGTCCAGCCGCCATCGACGGGAAGCGCCGCGCCGCGGATCTGCGCGGCCGCCTCCGAGCAAAGAAAAACCGTCAACGCGCCGATCTGTTCGGGTGTGGCGAACTCTTTCGAGGGTTGCTTTTCCGCCAGCAGGTGCTGTTTGGCTTCATTCAATGAAATGCGGTCGCGCTTCGCGTTCGCCTCGATCTGCCTCTCGACCAGCGGCGTCAGCACCCAGCCGGGACAGATCGCGTTGCAGGTGATCCCGGTCTCGGCGGTCTCGAGCGCGACCACCTTGGTGAGACCGATGACGCCGTGCTTGGCGGCGACGTACGCGGCCTTGCCGCTCGAGGCGACCAGGCCGTGCGCCGACGCGATGTTGATGATCCGGCCCCAGCCGCGCTGCTTCATCTGCGGCAGCGCCGCGCGGATGGCGTGAAAGTTCGACGACAGATTGATCGCGAGCACCGCGTCCCAGCGCTCGGCCGGGAATCTCTCGACCGGATCGACGTGCTGGATGCCGGCGTTGTTGACCAGGATGTCGACGCTGCCGAGCGCCTTCTCGGCGTAGCGCACCATCTCCTGCACCTCGTCGAGCTTGCCGATGTCGGCGCCGCTGAACACCACCTTCACCTGGTGGCGCCGGCCGACGTCGTGCACCAGCTTCTGGATCGCTGCGGGCTCGCCGAAACCGTTCAGCATGACGCTCGCGCCTTCGGCCGCCAGCGCCTGTGCGATACCCAGCCCAATGCCGCTGGTCGAGCCGGTAACGATCGCCGCCCGTCCTGCGAGCGCACGGCCGCCCGCGGTGCGCCTCGCCACGGCCTCAGTGTGATTTGCCAAGATAGGCTTCCCGGATCTTCGGGTTGGCGAGCAGCTCGCGCCCGCTTCCTTCCATCGTGATGCGGCCGGTCTCGAGCACGTAGCCGCGGTCGGCGACGGCGAGCGCCTGGTTCGCCATCTGCTCGACGAGCAGGATCGTCATGCCGCGCTGCTTCACCGACAGGATGACTTTGAAGATGTCCTTGACGATCAGGGGCGCGAGGCCGAGCGAGGGCTCGTCGAGCAGCAGGAGCTTCGGCTTGCTCATCAGCGCACGCGCCATGGCGAGCATCTGCTGCTCGCCGCCCGACATGGTGCCGGCGGCCTGGTCCTGGCGCTCCTTCAGGCGCGGAAAGACCCCGAACTGCTCCTCGACCTCGGCTTCGAGCTCATGGGGCTTGGCGTTGCGGTGGTACGCGCCGAGCATCAGGTTGTCGCGCACGGTCTGGTCGGGGAACACCTGCCGCCCCTCGGGCGATTGCGCGATGCCCAAGGGCACGCGGTGGTGCGCTGCCATCGCCGTAATGTCTTTTCCCAGGAAAGAGATGGCCCCGCCCGCGGCCGGCTCGAGGCCCGAGATCGCCTTCATCAGCGTGCTCTTGCCGGCGCCGTTGCCGCCGATGATGGTGACCACCTCGCCCTGCTTCACGTCGAGCGAGATGCCCTTGAGCGCATCGATCGCGCCGTAGTTCACTTTGAGGTCCTTGATTGCGAGCATGGTCACGCCACCGCAGAGAGGGGAGAAACGACCCCTGTTTCCGCCGTTTCCTCGCCCAGGTAGGCAGCGATGACGCGCGGATTCGCCTGGACCTGCGCCGGGGTGCCCTCGGCGATCTTCGCGCCGTAGTCGAGGACGAAGACGTGGTCGGAGACCGCCATCACGAGATCCATGTGGTGCTCGATCAGGAGCACGGTGATGCCCTTGTCGCGGATGCGGGCGATGACGCCGATCAGCTCGTGCGTCTCCTGCGGGTTGAGCCCGGCCGCCGGCTCGTCGAGCAGGAGCAGCTTCGGATGGGTGGCGAGCGCGCGGGCGAGCTCGAGGCGCCGCTGCACGCCGTAGGGCAGGTCGCCGGCAATGTCGTTCGCCTTGTCGAGCAACCCCAGGAAAGCGAGGATGCGCAGCGCCTCCGCGCGCGCCTCACGCTCCTGGCGCCTGGCAAGCGGAAGCCCGAGCATGCACGGCCAGAAGCCCACGTCGAGATGCGGATGCAGGCCGACCAGCACGTTGTCGAGCACCGTCATGTCGGTGAAGAGTTTCAGATTCTGGAACGTGCGGCCGATGCCGAGCGCGCAGATCTCGTTCGCCTTGAGCTCGGTGATGTCGACGCCGTTGAAGGCGGTGCTGCCCCTGTCGGGCGGCACGATGCCCGAAAGGATGTTCAACAGCGTTGTCTTGCCCGCCCCGTTCGGGCCGATCAGCGAATGGACATGGCCGGTCTTGACCGCGATGCTGACGTCGTTCGTCGGCACCACCCCGCCGTAGGCCTTGTAGAGCCCCTTCGCCTCGAGCAGCGGCGCCTCCTTGGGAAGCTGCTCGCTCCTTTGCAGCTGCCACTCGGCAACGGCCGTTGGGATAGGTTCTTTTTCATGGAGCTTCGGAAAAAGCTTGCGGCCCGCTGCGCGCACCGCGCCGGCGAGCCCGTCGGGCATCACGTAGAGCGCGAACAGCAGCAGCGCGCCGTAGACGAAGTGCTGCAGGCCCGGCCAGCGCGCGAGGAACGCGTCCACCAGGGTGAGGACGATGGCGCCGAGCAGCGGCCCGTAGATCGAGCCGCCGCCGCCGAACAGCACCAGCAGCAGGAAGAAGATCGACAGCCCGAAGTTGATGAAGTCCGAGTTGATGTACTGGTTCTGCTGCGCCACCAGCGCGCCGGCGAAGCCGCAGAACACGGCGCTCACGATGAAGGCGAGGACCTTGAACCGGTAGACGCTCACGCCGACGCTTTCCGCGGCCACCTCGGCGGTATGGACGGCGAGAAACGCCCGGCCGTACTTCCCGTGGAGCAGCGAGCGCATCAGCAGGTGCGTCGCGAGCCCGAGCGCCACGACGAACAGCACCCATTCGCGCATCCCGAAGGGTGCGGCACCCAGGCTGAGCGGCGCCACGCCGTGGATGCCGGCCTGCCCGGCGAAGACATCGCTCCACTCGGTGACGATCTTCTCCACCACGATGCCGAAGCCGATCGTCACCATGGCGAGCGACGGCCCGCGCACCCGCAGCGAAGGCAGCGCGATGACGATGCCGCACAGGCCCGCGACCGCGCCGGCGGCGACGAACGCGATCCAGGGGTTCCAGCCGAGCTTCGCCGTGAGCAGCGCCGCGGTGTAGGCGCCCGCCGCGTACAGCCCGGCGTGGCCGAGCGACTTCTGCCCCGCGTAGCCGACCAGGACGTTGAAGCCCGCGGCGGCGATGTAGAACACCCCGGTCATGAACATGACCTTGAGGTAGAAGTCGTTGCCGATGAAAAAGGTGGCCGCGACCAGCAGCACCACGGCCGCGGGAAGCGCGTAGGTATGAGGCTGGCGGAACATCAGACTTTTTCCACGATGCGCCGCCCGAGCAGGCCCTCGGGCTTGAACACCAGCACCACGATGATCAGCACGAAGATGCTGATCTCGCGCAGCTCCGCGTGCCACAGCCCGATCAGCGACTCGATCAGCCCGAGAAGAAAGCCGCCGAGGATGCAGCCGCGCGGGTTGTCGAGGCCGCCGATGATCGCCGCCGAGAACGCCTTGAGCGCGAGCACCAGGCCCATGAACACCGAGGCGGTGGTGATCGGCGCGACCAGCAGCCCGCCCAGCCCGGCGAGGCAGGAGCTGACGACGAACGCGAGGATCACGATCATCGGCACGTTGATGCCCATCAGCGCGGCGGCGCCCTTGTTGTGCGCGACCGCGCGCACCGCCTTGCCGATCTTCGTCCTGCGCAGGGTGAAGTCGAGCGCCACCATGACCACGACTGCCACGACGAAGATCAGGATCTCCTGCGGCAGGATGCCGGCGCTGCCGAAGCGGATCACGTCGTTGCCGAGCGGCGAGGGCATCGCGAGCGGCGCCGGGCCCCAGACGCCGAGCGCGGTCGCCTGCACGATGATGCCGAAGCCGATGGTGCTCATCACCCAGGCGAGGCCGACGGCGCCGACGAACGGACGTACCGCGGTGTAGTAGAGCAGCACGCCCAGTGCGCCGAGCACGACCACCGCGGCGACAAAGCCGACCAGGTACCTGAAAACCGTGACGTCCTCCGGCTGCAGCACGCCGCGATAGCCCTTGCCGGAAAGCAGCAGCACCGTGGCCACGGCGATGAAGGCGCCGGCGACTAGGAACTCGCCCTGGCCGAAATTGAGAGTCTTGGTGGTGTTGTAGGTGATGTTGAAGCCGAGCGCGACCAGCGCGTAGATCCCGCCGATCGCGAGCCCGCTCAGCACCGCCTGCAGCAGCGCTTCCATGGCCGCTTCTCCCGCAATTACTTCTTCAGGTCTGCGGGCGTGATGCTCTTGGTGACGACGTCCTGGAAGTCGACGACTTTCCCGTCCTTCCATTTCGCGAGACGGAAGTCGCCGACGCCGAGCCCTTCGTGATTGGTCTTGCTGAAGGGCTTGTTGTAGGTCTTGATGATGCCCTGCACGCCGTCGACCGCCTCGAGCGCGTCGCGCACCTGCTCGCCGTTCGTCGAGTTGGCCTTCCTGATCGCAGCCGCGAGCAGCATCATCGAGTCGTAGCCCTGCGCCGCGGTGACGAAGATCGGCAGGTTCTTCTCCTTCGCCAGGATGCGCGCGTTGAGCGCCTTCGCCCGGTCATTGCTGCTTTCGGTCACCGAGGCGGCGAAGATCAGGTTCTCGGCGAGCTTCCTGCCGGCGATGTTGACGAAGGGCGACGCCAGGTTCGCCCACGAGCCGACCGTCACCGGGAAGAAGTTCATCTTCTCCATGCTCTTCATCAGGTGGGCGTTGGCGTCGGCGAGCGCGTACACGATCAGCACGTCGGCGCCGGAGTTCTTGACCTTGGAGAGCTGCGAGGTCATGTCGGTGTCCTTGGGCTGGAACTTCTCGTTCGCCACCGGGGTGAGGCCGTGCAGCTTGAGGATCTCGGTCACGTCCTTGATCCCGCCCTGCCCGTACCCGGTCGAGTCGGCGATCATCGCGATCTTCTTGGTCTTCGAGGCCTTGACCGCGTAGGCGACGAGCAGCGCCACCTGCTCGCGGTCGACCATCGAGACGCGGAAGATGTAGTTCTTCGGCTCCTTCTCGTAGCGTTTGGTGATGTCGGTGCCGGTCGCGACGTGCGAGATCACCGGGATCTTCTTCTGCTGCGGCAGGTGCAGCCAGGCAAGCGCGTTGCCGGTATTGGTCGGGCCGATGACCGCCACCACCTTCTCGCTGTCGATCAGCTCGTTCATGTTCTGGATCGACTTCGGCGGCTGGCCCTGGTCGTCGCGGTTGACGAGCACCACCTTGCGGCCGAGCAGGCCGCCCGCCTTGTTGATGTCCTCGATCGCCGCCTCGACGCCGAAGCGGCCCGACAGGCCGTGCTCGGCGGCGCCGCCGCCCGACTGGTCCGAGTTGTAGCCGATCTTGATGTCCTGGCTGAAAACCGCCGCGGAAAGCGCGAGCGCGACCGATGCGAACAGCACGCGAGAAAGCTTCATGAGCTCCTCCCCAAGATGAAAAGCTGTCCCACCTATGCAGATTGCGTGCCAGCGGGCTTAAGCGCTTGAGGGGAAGAGGAAAGCTCCAGATCGACTCGACTCCCGGATGTCCGACTTTCCGGACACCCTCCCGACCACTGTCCGGTCAGCCGGACACTCGATGCTCGCGCGGCGCGAGGCCGAACTGCGCCATTTTCTCGTAGAGCGTTGCCCGCGATACACCGAGCGTCTGCGCGGCGAGCGACTTGTTGCCGTGCGCGGCCTCGAGCGCTGCGGCGATGACGGCGCGCTCCGTGGCGGCGACCGCTTGCGCCAGGGAGCGCGTGGCCGCCTGGGGTTGCTCGCTTACCGCAGGAAGCACCGAGGCGAAATCGCGCGGCTCAAGGCGGCGGGCGTCGGACATCATCACCGCCCTTTCCAGCACGTTGCGCAGCTCGCGGATGTTTCCCGGCCAGGCACAACCGCCGAGCGCGACGAGCGCTTCGGGCGAGACCTCGCGCTGCGGCACCCCGGTGCGCTCGGCGATCTGCGCGAGGATCAGCTCGCACAGCGCCTCGAGATCCTGCAACCGCTCGCGCAGCGGCGGCAGCTTGATCGACAGCACGTTCAGCCGGTAGTACAGATCCGAGCGGAAGCGCCCCTGCCGCACCAGCTCCTGCAGCTCCACGCTGCTCGCGGTAATCACCCGCACGTCGACCTTGAACACCTTGTTCGACCCGAGCGCCTCGATCTCCTGCTCCTGCAGCGCGCGCAGCAGCTTCGCCTGCACCGCCATCGGCATGTCGGCGACTTCATCCAGGAACAGCGTGCCGCCGTCGGCCAGCTTGAACTTGCCCTCGCGCCCCTTGCGGTCGGCGCCGGTGTAGGCGCCGGGCGCGGCGCCGAAGAACTCCGCCTCCATCAGCGTTTCCGGCACCGCCGCCACGTTCACCGCGATGAACGGCTTGTCGGCGCGCGGCGAGGCCGCGTGGATCGCGTGCGCGAGCAGCTCCTTCCCGGTCCCGGTCTCGCCGACCAGCAGCACGGTGGCGTCGAGCTGCGCCGCGCGGCGCGCCTGGCGCTTGAGCTCGACGCAGGCGGGGCTCGCGCCGACGAGGCTGGCGAAGGTGTAGCGCGCGCGCCGCCCTTCGGCGATGCGCCGCTGCGCGCTGGTCAGCTCGGACTGCATGTGGGCGAACTTGGTCACCAGCGGCTTGAGGTATTGCAGCCGGTCGTACAGCACGAAGCCGATGGCGCCGATCACCCGGCCGTGATCGTCGTTGAGCGGCATGCGGGTGACCACGAACTGCTCCTCGCCGAACTCCATGATGTCGAGCAGGATCGGCTCGCCGGTCTGGACCACCTGGCGCATCAGGCTGTTCGGGATGACCTCCTCGACCTCGCGGCCGAGCGCGGCGTCGACCGATTCGAGGCCGAGCTTCTTCGCGTACTTCTCGTTCATCCACACGACGCGCGCTTGCTGATCGACCGCGATCGCCCCCTCGCACAGGCTGTCCAGCCGCTCGAACAGGGTCTGCATGGCGAGCCGGCGAATCTCGTCGGCGCCGTGCAGAAAACGCTCCTCCAGCCTCATTTCCTCCACCTCCAGAACGGCATGTTACTCCGCAGCATAGTTTTTGCGCTGCAAAAGCGGCCGCGGAGAGTAAAGTGCTCGGCACAGGAGGCCCGCCATGCAACGCCCCGTCCGCAGCATCATCGAGGACCAGAAGCCCGTCGCCGCCAGCGCCGAGATCAGCGTGGTGGACGCGGCGCGCCTGATGAAGGAGCGCCGCGTCGGCGCGATCCTGGTCCTGCGCGGCGCCGAGCTCGCCGGCATCTTCACCGAGCGCGACGCGCTGTTCCGCGTGATCGCCGAGGGCCGCGATCCCGCCAAGACCCGCGTCGCCGAGGTGATGACGCCGAACCCGCGCACCATCGGCCCCGACCGGCCGTTCGGCCACGCGCTCCACCTCATGTACGAGGGCGGCTTCCGCCACGTGCCGGTGGTCGACAACGGCCGGCCGATCGGCGTGGTCTCCTCGCGCGATGCGCTCGGCCCGGACCTGCGCGAGTTCATCTCCGACCTCGACAAGCGCAACCACATCGGCGAGATCCTGGGGTAATTGTTCACGTCCCGCGCCCCTGGCGCGGGCTAAGATGCTGTTGCCATGGCGGAAGAATCCGGCCGCACGCTGGTGTGCAGCGTGCTCTTCGTCGACATCGTCGGCTACTCGAAGAACTCGGTCGCCGAGCAGTTCGAGCTGAAGCGCGCCTTCAACGGCGCGCTCGCCGGCTCGCTCGAGGTGCTGAAGCGCCACGACCGCGTCATCGTCGACACCGGCGACGGCGCCGCGGTGGTGTTCCTCGGCGATCCCGAGGACGCGCTGGTCGCCGGGCTGGCGATGCGCGAGAAAGTCGGCCGCATCCCGGTGCGCATGGGCATCAACCTCGGGCCGGTAAAGCTGATCACCGACCTGAACGACCAGGTCAACGTCATCGGCGACGGCATCAACGTGGCGCAGCGCGTGATGAGCTTCGCGGAGCCGGGCCAGCTGCTGGTTTCGTACAACTACCAGGACGTGGTGTCGCGCCTGTCGGAGCAGTACGCGACGCTCTTTACGCGCGAAGGCCGGCGCCAGGACAAGCACGTGCGGGAGTACGAGTTGTTCTCGGTGTCCGACGCGATCCGCGTCGGCGAGGCCGAGTCGCTGCTCGACGAGGCGGTGCCCGAGCTGAAGGCGACCGCGAGCTACCAGGCGCCGTCCGAGGCGCGCCCCGCGGCGCCCGTGCACCAGCCCGCCAAGGTGCTGGACGCCGGGTCGAGCCTGATGATCTCCGCCTCCAGCCGCCAGGCGGCTGCCGAAGCGCTCGAGCGCCTGAAGCGCGAGGGCGCAGCCGTCCTGGCGCCCGTGGCGCTGGTCGGCAACAAGTGGATCGCGTCCTGCAGCCATCCCGGCGCGGCGGCCGAGGTCAAGGTGGAGGAGTTCGGCCTGACGCGCGTCATCACCGGCGCGAACCGCAGCGCGGTCAGCGACAAGGCCGCGGAATACGTCGCCTTCGGGGCGAAGCTGGTGCGTCCGGTCGAGCTGGTCGACGGCGTCTGGACCGCCGTCTGCGACACCCAGTCCTAGCTCGAGAGCTCCGCCAGGTTCCTGAACAGCTCGAGCGCCTCCGGGTTGGCGAGCGAGTCGAGGTGGGCGACCGGCATGTCGTGCACCGCGGCCTTCACCGCGAGCTCGACCACCTTGCCGTTCTTGGTGCGCGGGATGTCGGCGACCTGGACGATGCGCGCCGGAACGTGGCGCGGGCTCGCGTGCCTGCGGATCTCGTGGCGGATGCGCTCCTCGAGCGCGTCCTCCAGCGCGTAGCCTTCGCGCAGCTTGACGAACAGCACGATGCGCGTGTCGGTCGGGTTGTCGGGCGGCCAGAGCTGGCCGATCGCGACGGCCTCCTCGACCTCGTCGATGCGCTCGACCACGCCGTAGATCTCGGCGGTGCCGATGCGCACGCCGCCCGGGTTGAGCGTGGCGTCGGAGCGCCCGTAGACGCGCATCGTGCCGCGCTGGGTGAGCTCGCACCAGTCGCCGTGGCACCACACGTTCGGGTACTTGGCGAAGTACGCCGCGAGGTAGCGCTCGTCGCCGCGGTCGTTCCAGAAGCCGAGCGGCATCGACGGGAACGGTCTTGTGCAAACGAGCTCGCCTTTTTCTTCGACGACTGAATTGCCTTCCTCGTCAAACACGTCCACCGCCATCCCGAGCGAGCGGCACTGCAGCTCCCCGCGGTGCACCGGAAGGACTGCGCTGGCATCGACGAACGCGCCCATGATGTCGGTGCCGCCGGAGATCGACGACAGGCAGACGTCTTCCTTCACCGCGGAATACACGTAGTCGAAGCTCTCCGGCGCGAGCGGCGAGCCGGTGGAAATAAGCATTCGTAAAGAACCCAGATCATGGGTATCCCGCGGGCGCAACCCACGCTTGGCGAGCGCGTCGAGGAACTTGGCCGAGGTGCCGAAGTGGGTGAAGCGCTCCTTCTCGGCGAAGTCGAACAGGACCCTGCCGCTGCGCGCGAAGGGCGAGCCGTCGTAGAGCATGAGCGCCGCCTCGGCGCACAAGCCCGTGAAGAGCACGTTCCACACCACCCAGTTGGTGGTGCAGAAGTAGAAGAAGCGCTCGCCCGGCCGCACGTCGAAGTGCAGCTTGAAGGTCTTGAGCGACTGCAGCAGCGTCCCGCCCGCGCCGTGCACGATGCACTTCGGCTTGCCGGTGGTGCCCGAGGTGAAGAGCACGAACACCGGGTGGTTGAACGGCAGCTGGGCGTAGTCGATCTCGCCCGGCTGGTAGCGCCGCAGCCATTCGTCGAGCCGCACCGCCTTGGGGATGTCGGACACGTCCACTTCGGCGTCGAGACAGGGCACGACCACGACCTTGCGCACCGTCGGCAGGCGCTCGGCGAGCTCGCGCACGCGCTCGAGCGAGTCGTGCTCCTGCCCGTTGTAGCGGTAGCCGTCGGCGCAGAACAGCACCTTGGGCTCGATCTGGCCGAAGCGCTCGACCACGCCGTCGACGCCGAAGTCGGGCGAGCACGATGACCACACGATGCCCTGCGACAGCGCGGCGAGCGCGAGCATGCTCGTCTCGGGCAGGTTCGGGATGAAGGCCGCGGCGCGGTCGCCGGCGCGCAGGCCGAGCGCGCCGAGCGCCTGCACCGCGCGCGACACGTCGCTCGTCAGGTCCGAATAGCTCACCCGGCGCCTCAGGCCCCGCTCGTCCCAGAACACCAGCGCGTCGCCGCGGTCGCCGCGGCGCAGCAGGTTCTCGGCGAAGTTGAGCCGCGCCTCGGGGAACCAGCGCGCCCCCGGCATCTTGTCGCCGTCGACCAGCACCGTGGCTCCCTTGCGCGAGGCCACGACGCCGCACCAGTCCCAGACCTCGCTCCAGAACAGCTCCGGGTTGTCCACCGTCCAGCGGTGGAAGTCGGGATAGGTATTGAGCTCGAGCCGGTGCTTGCGCACGAGCTGGCGCGCGAACTGCGTGACCTGCGCTTCCTCGATCGTGCGCTCGGAGGGCAGCCAGAGGATCGGCGGCACAGCCATGACCCGCGCGCGCTATTTCTTGGCCGGCGCGCGCCGCACGATGACCGAGCCGTCCATGTCGCCCTTGATCTCCTGCAATGCGCCGAAAAGACCTGCCCGGATCATCTGCGGTGTCTCCGTCCCCTTTTCCGCCGCATTATATGGCCCGTGCCGCACGAGCCGCGAGAACGCATCCGCCGCGACCATCGCATCGCCGAAGCCCAGGCGGTGAGCCGTCTTTTCCCACTCCAACCTTCCAGGGAGCTTTCCCGGGAAATTACCCGGACCGCCCTGCGCCTCGCCGAGCGCGTGCGCGCCGCCCCGCCGGGGGCGCTGTCGGCCGAGTCGTTCCTGCGCACCTACGGCCTGTCGACGCGCGAGGGGGTTGCGCTGATGTGCGTGGCCGAGGCGCTGCTGCGCATCCCCGACGCCGAGACCGCCGACGCCCTGATCCGCGACAAGCTCTCCGGCGGCAACTGGAGCGCCGCCAGCGCCGCCGACTGGGCGCTGATGCTCACCGGCACCCTCGCCCGCTGGCATGACGTCGAGAATGAGAATTTCTCCACCGTCAAGAACTTGATCGCGCGCCTGGGCGAGCCGGTCGTCCGCGCCGCGACGCGGCAGGCGATGCGCATCCTCGCCGGGCAGTTCGTGATCGCCGAGACCATCGAGGAGGCGGTAAAGCGCGGCGCCGGGCGCCGGCCCTACCGCTTCTCCTTCGACATGCTCGGCGAGGCCGCGCGCACGGCGGAAGACGCACAGAATTATTTCACTTCGTATTTGCGGGCCATCCAGACGGTAACCCCGCCAGACGCGGTCTCGATCAAGCTCTCGGCGCTGCACCCCCGCTTCGAGGAGGCGAAGCGGCAGCGCGTCTTTGGCGAGCTTTTGCCCAAGGTTCGCTCTCTTGCAGAGCTTGCTCGTGATCGCGGCGTCGGCATAACCCTCGACGCGGAGGAATCGGAGCGCCTCGAGCTGACCCTGGACATATTCGAGGCGCTCTCCAGGGAATCTGCGCTCGGCCTTGCCGTCCAGGCCTACCAGAAGCGCGCGCTCGCCGTGTGCGAGTGGCTCGCCGGCCTGCGCCGCAAGATCAGCGTGCGGCTGGTGAAGGGAGCGTACTGGGACGGGGAAGTGAAGCGCGCCCAGCAGCTCGGCATGCCCGACTACCCGGTGTTCACGCGCAAGGGCGCGACCGACCTGTCGTATGTTGCCTGCGCGAAGACCCTGCTCTCGGCGAGCGGCTTCATCTATCCCGCCTTCGCCACCCACAACTGCAGGACCGTGGCCACGATCCTGGAGCTTGGCGGGGAGTTCGAATTTCAGAAGCTGTTCGGCATGGGCGACGCGCTCTACGACGCCCTGCTCGCCGAGAACCCGATCGCCTGCCGCATCTACGCCCCGGTCGGCGGCTTCACCGATCTTCTCCCCTACCTCGTGCGGCGGCTGCTCGAGAACGGGGCCAACACCTCCTTCGTGCACCAGATCGCCGACCCCGACGTCGCGGTCGAAGCGCTGGTGGCCGACCCGCTGGCGTCGCTTCCCGATCCCTATGTACCGGACCCGCGCATCCCGCTGCCGCGCGACCTTTACCCCGATCGCAAGAACTCGCTGGGTCTGGATCTATCCAGCCAGGAAACCCTGCGGGAGCTGAGAGCGCAAATCTTCACCGACCGCGACGCAGAGCCGCGCGCCCCGGTCGAGGACACCTCGCCGCAGGAGCTCGACTTCAGCATCGCGCGCGCCGCCGACGCGTTCGAGTCGTGGTCGCAGGCCCCCGCCGGCGAGCGCGCCGCGCTCCTCGAGCGCGCCGCCGACGCCCTGGAAGCGCGCGGGGTCGAGCTCGTCTCCCTCATCGTGCGCGAGGGCGGCCGCACCTACAGCGACGCCGTGGCCGAGGTACGCGAAGCCGAGGATTTTTGCAGGTACTACGCGCTTCAAGCCCGGCAGCGCGAGTCCGTCCTTCTCCCCGGCCCTGCCGGGGAACGCAACGAACTGCGCCTCCATGGCCGCGGCGTCTTCGCCTGCATCAGCCCCTGGAACTTCCCCCTTGCCATCTTCACCGGCCAGGTCGCGGCCGCGCTCGCCGCGGGCAACACCGTGATCGCCAAGCCCGCCGAGCAGACCCCGCGCATCGGCTGGCGCGCCCTCGAGATCCTTTACGAGGCGGGCATCCCCACCGACGCCGCCTGCTGCGCGCTCGGCCCCGGCGACACCATCGGCGCCGCGCTGGTCGCCGACCCGCGAATCAGCGGCGTGGCCTTCACCGGCTCGGTCGAGACGGCGAAGCGCATCAACCAGGCCCTCGCCAGGCGCGCAGGCCCGATCGTGCCGCTGATCGCCGAGACCGGCGGCGTCAATGCCATGATCGTCGACGCCTCCGCGTTGCCCGAGCAGGTGGTCGACGACGTCGTCGTGTCGGCTTTCCAGAGCGCGGGCCAGCGCTGCTCCGCGCAGCGCATCCTGTTCGTCGACGAGGGCTGCGCGCCCCGCGTGCTGACGCTGCTCGCCGGAGCGCTTGCCGAGCTGAAGGTGGGCGACCCCGCCGAGCCCGACACCGACATCGGCCCGATCATCGATTCGCCCTCGCGGGATACGCTTCTCAAGCACATAGAAGGGCTTCGCCGCACCGCCGAACCGATCGGCGAATCCCGACTACCGACGGAGCCTGGCAATTACGTGGCCCCGGTCGCCTTTCAGCTTGCGCTCGACCAATTGCCGACGGTGGAAGTCTTCGGCCCGATCCTCCACGTCTGCACCTATCGCCGCGCGGAGCTCGACCGGGTCCTGCAATGGCTGCGCGACACGGGCTTCGGCCTGACGCTGGGCGTCCACAGCCGCATCCAGAGCTTCGTCGACGACGTGGTGCGCGGCGCGCGCGTCGGCAACATCTACGTCAACCGCAGCATGATCGGCGCCGTGGTCGGCGTTCAGCCCTTCGGCGGCGAAGGCTTGTCGGGCACCGGCCCGAAGGCCGGCGGCCCGCACTACATGCCGAGATTCGCCACCGAGAGAACGCTGACCGTGAACACCGCCGCGGTCGGCGGCGTGACCGAGCTGTTCGCTAGTCCCTCTGAATGACGAGATCGAGGGTCGGGTCGAAGAAGCCCTCGTGGACTCCCGGGCAGATCGACATCAGCATCGACTTGTACGCCTGCCGGGCGTCGGAGCGCAGGAACCTGAGGATGAAGGGGGCGTGGGAATTCAGGGTGCTGGCGACCTTGAGCTCGGCCGCCGGCTTCACCGCCAGCTCGAACTCGTGGAAGCTGACGCCGCGGCCGCGCCTGAGGAAGTGCTGCTCCGAGGAGTGGTCGTAGTTGGTGTACAGCTCGCGGAAGTTCTCGCGCGGGCTGAAGCGGCTGTAACGGAACGCCAGGTCGTTCGGCAGCCAGTTGTAGAACGGCAGCTTCGAGGTGTGGCCGTCGAAGTACCAGAGCCGGTTCGGCGAATCCACGACTGAAAGCAGGCCGCCGGGCGGCAGAATCTGCCAGGCGCCCTTGAGCGCGGCGAGCCGCTCGGCGTTGGTCATGTGCTCGAGCGAGCCGGAGAAGCTCACAAGGTCGAAGGCGTTGGCGCCGAAGCGGGCGATGGCCTCCGCGTTCATGTGCAGCAGCTCGACCTCCAGGCCATGGAGCCTGCAGCGGTCCCGCGCGACCTGCAGCGCGCCTTCGTCGATATCGATGGCGGTCACGCTGGCGCCCTGCTCGGCCATCGCCACGCTGGAGGAGCCGGTGCCGCAGCCGATGTCGAGCACGCGCAGGCCCTGCAGCCGGCGCACGCTGTCGAGCCATGGAATGACGCTGTGCCGATCGCCGTCCAGGCCGGTGTGCAGGTGATCCGCGACCAGGTAGGCGTAGTAGTCGGGCGGATAGTTACTCTCGCTGCGCCACCCGGTCAGGTAGCTCGCCGTGATCGATGCGCGCAGCGCCTCCATCGCGTCGCGATCGAGCCGCATGAAGTTCCTCGACAGCCTGGACGGCACCGGCGATAGCAGGCGCTTCGCCAGCCGCTTGAGCCGCGCGGGGATCCGGTTGCGCATGACCCCGCAGGATGCGGGCCGCCGCCGCCACTGTCGATCCTGCACGACAGTCCGGCCGGACTATGCGCCGGTCCCGCGTCAGTCGACCCGGGCGCCCGAGGCCTTCACCACCGGCGCCCACTTGGCGATCTCGCTCTTCACGAAGGCGCCGAGCTGCTCGGGCGTGTTGGGCGGGAAGCGCGCGCCCTCGGCGGGGAGGCGGGCCTGGATGTCGGGCATCCGCATGATGCGGTTCACCTCGGCGTTCCAGCGCCGCACGATTTCGGGCGGGGTGCCGGCGGGCGCGAAGATGGCGATCCAGTTAGATGTCGGCGATGCCGCCTGCGGGGAAGGCGACGACCATGCGGATCGGCTTGCCGGGATAGGATTGCGCCGCAGCAGGCGGCAGTAGGGCGGCGAGCGTGACGGCCAACGCGCACGCAATGCGACCTACAATGCTCATTCCCGCGCCCTCCCCTGTGCGGCTAGTTTAGCCGAGGGCGTGAACGACTATGGAAGCCAGAGCCAAGCCGCGCGATTCCGACCTCGTCGAGCCGTTCCGGCGCCTGTATTACGCCGAGGTTGATCCCGAGGAGCTCGCCGCCCGCGCCGCGGACGAACTGCTTGGCGCGGCGGCAGCGCACCTGGCGTTCGCGAAAACCTTCTCCCCGGGGAAAGCGAAGCTTCGCGCCTACAACCCGGTGCGCGAGCACCATGGCTGGGCGAGCACGCACACGGTGGTCGAGATCGTCAACGACGACATGCCGTTCCTGGTCGACTCGGTGACCATGGAGGTGAACCGCCAGGGGCTGACGCTGCATCTCGTGATCCACCCGGTGCTGCGGGCGGTGCGCGACCCGAAAGGCGAGCTGGTGTCCCTATCGGCTCCGGGGACTTCTTCCGAGGGAAAGCTGGAATCGTTCATGCACCTGGAGGTCGAACGCCGCGCCGACCCGGCGAAGCTCGCCGAGCTCGAGGCGGGGATCGCCAGGGCGCTCGCCGACGTGCGCGCCGCGGTCGAGGACTGGAAGCCGATGCAGGCGCGCATGCTCGAGGTCCTCGGCGGCCTCGAGTCGGCGCGCAGCGGCGTGCCGCCTGCCGAGCTCGAGGAGGGGCGCGCTTTCCTCGACTGGCTGCTCAAAGGCAATTTCACCTTCCTCGGCTGCCGCCACTACGAGCTCGCGACCGCCGGCGGCGAGGACGTGCTGCGCATCGTCCCCGGCAGCGGCCTCGGCATCCTGCGCGAGCGCGCGGGCGAGACGGTGTCGGCGAGCTTCGCGACGCTGCCTCCCGAAGCGCGCAAGCGCGCGCGGGTCAAGGAGCTCCTGGTGCTCACCAAGGCGAACTCGCGCTCCACCGTCCACCGGCCCGGCCATCTCGACTACGTCGGCGTCAAGCACTTCGACTCCAGGGGGGAGGTGCGCGGCGAGACGCGCTTCCTCGGCCTCTACACCCACACGGCGTACGCCGCGAACCCGGTGGACGTGCCGCTGCTTCGCCGCAAGCTCGCCGCGGTCATGGAGCGCGCCGGGCTGCTGCCCGCGGGCCACAGCGGCAAGGCGCTCGCCTCGATCCTCGAGACTTATCCGCGCGACGAGCTGCTGCAGATCGGTGCCGAGGACCTATACAGACACGCGATGGCGATCCTGCAGCTCGGCGAGCGCCAGCGGCTGCGGCTCCTCGTGCGCCAGGACGTGTACGGGCGCTTCGCGACCTGCCTCATCTTCGTGCCGCGCGAGCGCTACAACACCGAGCTGCGCGAGCGCTTCCAGAAGATCCTCACCGAGGCGTTCAACGGCGTGTCCTCGGAATTCGACGTCGACCTGTCGGCGGCGGCACTCGGCCGGATCCTCATGCGCATCCGCACCCGGCCCGGCGAGATGGCGGCGACGCCGGAGCTCAAGGCGCTCGAGGCGCGGCTGGTCGCGGCGATGCGCCGCTGGGAGGACGATCTGCACGCCACGCTCCTCGAGCGGCACGGGGAAGCGCGCGCGAACGAATTGTTCAGGATTTACGAAAAGGCATTCCCGGCGAGCTACCGCGAGGAGTACTCGGTGCGCGACGCGGTCACCGACATCCAGATGATCGAGTCGCTCGACCCGGCGAGCGACCTCGGCATGAACCTGCACCTGCGCGAGGGCGGCAGGCCCGGGATGCTCAACTTCAAGATCTACCGCCGCGGCAGCAGTGTGCCGCTCTCCGACAGCGTGCCGATGCTCGAGCGGCTCGGCGTGCGCGTGCAGTACGAGCACCCGCACCAGATCGAGCCCGCCGGGGCTAGCGCCGCGCGGGTGGTCGATTTCGGCCTGGTGCCGCCCGCAGGCAGCCCGCTCGATGTCGCCGCCGTGCGCGAGGTGTTCCACGAAGCGTTTTTCGGCATGTGGTCGGGCGCGGTGGAGACCGACAGCCTCAACCGCCTGGTGCTCGCTGCGGGGCTTTCGGCGCGCGCGATCAGCGTGCTGCGCGCCTACGCGCGCTACCTCAGGCAGGGCACCTCTACCTTCAGCCTCGCCTACGTCGAGCAGGCGCTCGCCGCCAACCCGCGCATCGCCGAGCTGCTGGTGCGGTTGTTCTTCGCGCGCTTCAAGGATTACGACAAGGAGCGCGAGGCCGGGCTGGAGGCGCAAATCGCCTCCGCCCTGGACGAGGTGCAGAACCTGGACGAGGACCGCATCCTGAGGAGCTTCCTCGCGGCGATCCAGGCGACGACGCGAACGAATTACTTCCTGGAAAAACCCTGCCTGTCGTTCAAGCTCGACCCGAAGCGCGTGCCCGGCCTGCCCGAGCCGCGCCCGATGTTCGAGATCTGGGTCTACTCGCCGCGCGTCGAGGGCGTGCACCTGCGCGGCGGGCGCGTGGCGCGCGGCGGGCTGCGATGGTCGGATCGCATGGAGGACTTCCGCACCGAGGTGCTCGGCCTGATGAAGGCGCAGATGGTGAAGAACGTGGTGATCGTGCCGGTCGGCGCCAAGGGCGGCTTCGTGGTCAAGCGGCCGCCGGCGGAGCGCGAGGCGTTCCTGAAGGAGGGCGTCGCCTGCTACCAGACGTTCCTGCGCGGGATGCTCGACATCACCGACAACCGTGTCGACGGCAAAGTCGTGCCGCCCGAGGGAGTGGTTCGCCACGACGGCGACGACCCCTATCTCGTGGTCGCCGCCGACAAGGGCACGGCGACCTTCTCCGACTACGCCAACGCAATCGCCGCGGAGTACGGCTTCTGGCTGGGGGACGCCTTCGCATCGGGCGGCTCGGCGGGCTACGACCACAAGAAGATGGCGATCACCGCGCGCGGCGCCTGGGAGTCGGTGAAGCGCAACTTCCGGGAGCTGGGCGTCGACACGCAGAGCCAGGATTTCACGGTCGCCGGCATCGGCGACATGTCGGGCGACGTGTTCGGCAACGGCATGCTGCTCTCGCGCCACATCCGCCTGGTGGCGGCGTTCGACCACCGCCATGTATTCCTCGATCCGTCACCCGATGCAGGGAAGAGTTTTCGGGAAAGAGAAAGGCTGTTTCGTCTGCCCCGTTCCTCCTGGGCGGACTACGACGCCAGCCTCATCTCCAGGGGCGGCGGCGTCTACCCGCGCACGGCGAAGTCGGTGCCGCTCTCGCCCGAAGCGCAGAAGGTGCTGGATGTCCAGGCAAAGGCGCTGACGCCGAACGAGCTGATCAGCGCGATCCTCAAAACCCCGGTGGACCTGCTCTACAACGGCGGCATCGGCACCTACGTGAAATCGAGCCGCCAGTCGCACGCCGAGGTCGGCGACCGGGCGAACGACGCGATCCGCGTGAACGGCGCGGAGCTGCGCTGCAAGGTGGTGGCGGAAGGCGGCAACCTCGGCTTCACGCAGCTTGGGCGGGTCGAGTACGCGCTCAAGGGCGGGCGCATCAACACCGACGCCATCGACAACTCGGCCGGGGTTTCGTGCTCCGACCACGAGGTCAACATCAAGATCCTGCTGCGCGCAGCCGAGCTCGCGCTCGAGGAGCGCAACCGGCTGCTCGCCGGCATGACCGACGAGGTCGCGGCGCTGGTGCTGCGCGACAACACCTTCCAGACCCAGAGCCTGTCGGTGTCGGGCGCGCTGGCGCCGAGCCTGCTCGACGCCCAGGAGCGCTTCGTGAGGCACCTCGAGAAAACCGGGCGCCTCAACCGCGCGCTCGAGTTCCTGCCGGGCGACGAGGAGCTCGCCGAGCGCCGCGCCGCCAAGCTCGGGCTCACCTCGCCCGAGCGCGCCGTGCTGCTCGCCTACTCCAAGATCGCGCTCAACGAGGCGCTCGGCGAATCCGACGTGCCCGACGACCCGTTCATCTCCACCGCGCTCGAGCGCTACTTCCCGGTGCCGTTGCGCGAGCGCTGGCGGCGCGAGATCCACGCCCACCCGCTGCGGCGCGAGATCATCGCCACGCACGTCACCAACAGCATGATCAACCGCGTCGGCTCGACCTTCGTGCACCGCATGCAGGAGGAGACCGGCGCCGGAGCGCCCGACGTGGTGCGCGCCTACCTCATCGTGCGCGAGGTGTTCGGCTTCGTGGACCTCTGGCGCGCCCTCGAGGCGCTCGACACCAAGGTGCCCGACCGCGTCCAGACCGCCACGATCATCGACGGCGGCCGGCTCATCGTGCGCGGCACGCTCTGGTTCCTCCGAAACCGCGCGCATCTCGGCGACCTCACGCGCTCGATCGGGCATTTCCAGGGGGGCGCGCAGCGCGTCGCCGCGCTCCTGCCCGCGGTACTGCCGGCCCCGGAAAGGACCGCTTTCACCGCCGCGGCGAGCCGGCTGGAGTCGGAAGGCGTGCCCGCCGAGCTTGCCCGCCGCGCCGCCGGCTTCGACGCCATGTTCAACGTGCTCGACATCGTCGAGGTTGCAGCCGGCCTCGAGCGCGACATCGACGCGGTCGCGCGCGTCCACTTCGCGCTCGCCGGGGAGCTCGACTTCCCGTGGCTGCGCGCGAGCATCGGCAGGCTCCCGGGCGACGACCACTGGCACGCCCTGGCCAAGGCCGCCCTGCGCGACGACCTCGCCAGCATGCTGCGCGCCTTGTCGGAGGATGTGCTGCGCGGCCCGGCGAGCGATCCGATCCCGGCGTGGAAGAGCCGGAACGCAGTCCTCTACGAGCGCTTCCGCCAGGTGCTCGCGGACCTGCGCGGCGCCGAATCGCCCGACCTCGCCATGCTGTCGGTGGCGCTGCGCGAGTTGCGCAACCTGGCGCGCTAAAATCCGGCATGGACGATCTGGATTTCAGCAAGCCGGCGGGCGCGCCCAAGCCGGCTGCACCCCCCGCGGCGCCGCAAGCCCCGCTCTTCATCCCCGCGATCGCGCGCGCGTTCTTCGAGTCGACCGGCAAGGAGGAGACGCTTGCCGCCGGCACGGTGATCTTCGCCGAGAACGAGAAGGCGAGCAGGATCCTCCTCAAGCGCGACAAGATGTACCTGCTGCTCGACGGCCAGGTGGCGCTCTCGGCCAAGGGCAAGCCGCTCGGCGTGGTGAAGGTGGGCCACATCTTCGGCGAGATGGCGGCGATCAGCGATTCGCCGCGCAGCGCCACCGCGGTGGCGCGCAGCGAGTGCCGCGTGATCGCGCTCGACGACAGGCAGTTCACCGCCGCGCTGCAGAAGAAGCCCGAGTTCGCGCTGATGGTGCTCGGCACCATGATCCTGCGGCTGCGCGAGATGATCGCCAGGCTCTCGGGGATTCCCTCTCCGACCGAGAGCAAGGAGACGCGCGTGTTCGACAGGAAGATGCTCGCGAGCCTGCAGGCCGGGCTCGGCGACCAGGCGAGCGTGCGCTACGAGCGCGGCAAGATCATCATGGTCGCCGGCCAGACCGGAGCGCTGATGTACGTGGTGCTCGAAGGCCGCGTCGGCATCCAGATCCGCGGCGCGACCGTCGAGCGCGTCGGGCCGGGCGGGGTGTTCGGCGAGATGGCGCTCATCGACCAGTCGCCGCGCTCGGCGAACGCGGTCGCCGAGAGCGACTGCGCGCTCCTCGCCATCAACCGCAACGTGTTCCTGAACCTGGTGAAGTCCGACCCGGGCTTCGGCATCTCGCTGCTTTCGGCGACCGCCGAGCGCCTGCGCAACACGGCGGCCGGGATCAGCTAGAGCTGGCCACCCGGCAATACGACGTAGCCATCATCGGGGGCGGCGTGATCGGCTGCGCCGCCGCGTTTTTCCTCCGGCGCGCGGGCGTCGCCCGGGTGTGCGTGGTCGAGCCCGACCCGACGTACGCGAAAGCGGCTACGCCGGTGGCGACCGGCGGCTGCCGGCGGCTGTTCTCGCTGCCCGAGAACATCCGCATGTCGCAATTCAGCATCGAATTTTTCAAGTCGTTCGACGTGGAGTGGAAAGAAGGCGGCTACCTGTTCGTGGTCGGCGCCGCGCACGCAAGCGTGCTCGAAGCGAACTGCCGTACCCAGGAGCGCCTGGGCGTGAAGGTCGAGCTCATGGACCCCCGCCGCATCGCCGAGCGCTTCCCGTGGATGCGCTGCGACGATCTCGCGCTCGGCGTGCTTTCGCCCGAGGACGGCTGGCTCGATCCCAACAGCGTGCTGCAGGGATTCCGCAAGAAGGCGCAGGCCATGCAAGTCGAGTTCCTCCGCGACCGCGTGATCGGGCTCACCCTGGGCGACAAGCGGGTGCGCGAGCTCGAGCTCGCCTCCGCGACCCTCGTAGGCGCCGAGTCGGTGATCAACGCCGCGGGCTGCTGGGCCGCGTCGATCGCCAAGCTCGCGGGGATGGAGCTGCCGGTGAACCCGATGCGGCGCTTCGAGCACTACGTCGAGCTCGGCGACGCGCTGCCGCCGATGCCGCTGATCAAGGACCCCGATCGCCTCGTCATCCGTCCCGAAGGCAAAGGCTACTCGGTGGGCCTGGTCAACTCGCGCGAGCCGCGCGGGTTCAACTTCGACGTGGACCCCGGTTACTTCGAGAACGTCGTCTGGCCCGCGTGCGCCAGCCGCATCCCGGCGTTCGAGAAGCTGAAGCTCAAGCGCGAGTGGGCCGGGCTCTACGACGAGTGCGAGCTCGACGGCAACATGATCCTCGGCAACTGGCCCGGGACGCTCGACAACTTCTATGTCGCCTGCGGCTTCTCCGGCCACGGCCTGATGCATGCGCCCGCGGTCGGGCGCGCGCTCGCCGAGCTGATCGCAAGCGGGCGCTACCAGACGCTGGACCTGACGCGGATGGGCTACCAGCGGGTGCTCGACAAGGCCCCTTACCCGGAGACCGGAATCATCTGAGCGTGTCAACTGGGGTAGAATTTTCGCGTTAGAGCAATAATCGACAACCCTCGAGGAGCGTTCATGAACCGCATTTTCGTCCTGCTGGCCGCGCTGGCGTTTGCCTCGACGGCCGCCGCCCAGGAAGGCACCCTGAAGAAGGTCAAGGATTCGGGCGCGATCACCATCGGCCACCGCGACGCCTCGGTGCCGTTCTCCTACTACGACGACAAGCAGCAGCCGGTCGGCTACACGATGGACCTGTGCGCGAAAGTGGTCGACGCGGTGAAGCGCGAGCTGAAGATGCCGAACCTGAAGGTCAACTACCAGCTCGTCACCTCGGCGAACCGCATCCCGCTGATGGCGAACGGCACCATCGACCTCGAGTGCGGCTCGACCACCAACAACCTCGCGCGCCAGGAGCAGGTCTGGTTCGCGACCACGCACTTCGTGACCGCCAACCGTTTCGTCGCGAAGAAGACCGCGAAGGCGAACACGGTGCAGGATCTGAAGGGCAAGACCGTGGTGTCGACCGCCGGCACCACCAACATCAAGCAGATCACCGAGATCAACGCCGAGCAGAAGCTCGGCCTGAACATCGTCTCGGCCAACGGCCACGCCGAAGCCTTCCAGATGGTCGAGACCGGCCGCGCCGTCGCCTTCGTGATGGACGACATCCTGCTCTACAGCCTGGTGGCGCAGTCGCGCTCACCCGGCGACTACGCGATCTCCAGGGACGCGCTCTCGGTCGAGCCCTACGGCATCATGCTGCGCAAGGACGACGCCGCGTTCAAGAAGGTGGTCAACAGCGCGATCAACGCCGTCTACAAGTCGGGCGAGATCAACAAGATCTACGAGAAATGGTTCCAGAAGCCGGTTCCGCCGAAGAGCATCAACCTCAACGTGGCGATGAGCGCGCAGCTCAAGAAGGTGGTGGCGAACCCGACCGATTCGGGGGACCCCAACGCATACAAGTAAGCAGAAGTAGTGGGGTACACCTGGCACTGGAAGGTTCTGCTTGAGGCGGAACCGGGGGGCACGGGCACCTATCTCCAGTACCTGATCGTCGGCCTCGGCTGGACGCTTGCCACGGCGCTCGCCGCCTGGATCATCGCGCTCACGGTCGGCGCGCTGGTCGGCACGCTGCGCACCACGCCCTACCCGTGGGTGGTGCGCGCCGGCAACCTGTACGTCGAGATCTTCCGCAACATCCCGCTCATCGTGCAGATGTTTCTGTGGTTTTTCGTGATGCCGGAGCTGCTGCCGACCGAGCTCGGCGACCGGATCAAGCAGATGCCGCCGCCGTGGGGTACCTGGATCTGGGCCGTCTTGTGCCTCGGCATCTTCACCTCGGTGCGCATCGCCGAGCAGGTGCGCGCCGGCATCAACTCGCTGCCGCGCGGCCAGCGCATGGCGGGCACCGCGCTCGGCCTGACGCTCGGCCAGAGCTACCGCTACGTGGTCCTGCCGCAGGCATTCCGCATCATCCTGCCGCCGCTCACCTCGGAGTCGATGAACATCATCAAGAACTCCTCGGTGGCGCTCACCATCGGCCTGCTCGAGCTCGCCGGGCGCGCGAAAGCCATGCAGGAGTTCAGCTTCCGCGTGTTCGAGGCGTTCGCCACGGCGACGGTGATCTACCTGCTCGTCAACCTGGTGGTGGTGCTGGCGATGCGCGCGCTGGAGAGGAAGGTGCGCGTGCCCGGGCTGATCGCGGCCGGCGGCGCGCCGCAGGCAGGCCACTGATGGGCTACGACTTCGACGTCATCCAGCGCTCGTGGGGCTACCTCTTCAAGGAGGGCATGACGTTCACCGTCACGCTGACCCTGATCGCGATGACCGGCGGCATCGTGTTCGGCACGCTGCTCGCGATGATGCGGCTCTCGGCATTCAAGCCGCTCTCCATGCTCGCCGGCGCCTATGTCAACCTGATGCGCTCGGTGCCGCTGGTGCTGGTGATCTTCTGGTTCTTCTTCATGGTGCCCTACATCGGCGCGTGGATCACCGGCGCGGATCGGCCGGTCCAGGTCGGTGCCTGGCTTTCGGCGGTGATCACGTTCACGATGTTCGAGGCGGCGTACTACTGCGAGATCATGCGCGCCGGCATCCAGTCGATCCCGCGCGGCCAGGTGTGGGCAGGCTACGCGCTCGGCCTCAATTACTGGCAGGCGATGGGCCAGGTGGTGCTGCCGCAGGCGTTCCGCAACATGCTGCCGGTGCTGCTCACCCAGACCATCATCCTGTTCCAGGACACTTCGCTCGTATACGTGATCTCGGCCACCGACTTCCTCGGCGCGGCTTCCAAGGTCGCCAACCGCGACTACCGGCTGGTCGAGATGTACACCTTCGTCGCCGTGGTGTACTTCGTCATCTCCTACGGCCTGAGCATGCTGGTCAAGCAACTCCAGGACAGGATCGCCATCATCCGATGATCTCCATCCAGAACGTCAGCAAGTGGTACGGCAGCTTCCAGGTGCTCACCGACTGCACCACCAGCGTCGCCAAGGGCGAGGTGGTGGTGGTGTGCGGCCCCTCGGGCAGCGGCAAGTCGACGATCATCAAGTGCGTCAACGCGCTGGAGCCGTTCCAGCAGGGCACTATTGCGGTCGACGGCGTCTCGGTCGGCGCCACGGCTACCAACCTGCCCAAGCTGCGCTCGCGCATCGGCATGGTGTTCCAGAACTTCGAGCTGTTCCCGCACCTGAGCGTGACCAAGAACCTCACCCTGGGTCAGGTCAAGGTGCTCGGCCGCAGCGAGGACGAAGCGCGCACGAAAGGATTGAAGCTCCTCGAGCGCGTCGGCCTGATCGCGCACAAGGACAAGTTCCCCGGCCAGCTCTCGGGCGGGCAGCAGCAGCGCGTCGCGATCGCGCGCGCGCTGTCGATGGACCCGATCGCGATGCTGTTCGACGAGCCGACCTCCGCGCTCGACCCGGAGATGATCAACGAGGTGCTCGACGTCATGGTCGAGCTCGCCCACGAGGGCATGACCATGATGGTGGTCACGCACGAGATGGGCTTCGCGCGCAAGGTCGCGCACCGCGTGATCTTCATGGACGCCGGCCGCATCGTCGAGGACGCGAAGAAGGACGAGTTCTTCGGCACCCCCCGCTCCGAGCGCGCGCAGCTCTTCCTCTCCAAGATCCTGAACCACTAAAGTTCGGGGACAGAGCCCGATCTCCATCGCCTGGACCCGAGACCGGTGGGCCCCGATATCTGCCGGCATATGCCGCTATCCATGGGTAGATGTTTGCATCCACATATGGATGGTTCTAGCATCGCCGCGATGTCGTTCAATCAATAGTT
>Ga0187892_10002519_pt1 | contig 36257 bp, 27 predicted proteins | sample MA1701073metaG_FD_139345 | JGI IMG/M metagenome (GOLD analysis project Ga0187892, IMG submission 139345) | Bio-ooze microbial communities from a basaltic lava cave in the Kipuka Kanohina Cave System on the Island of Hawaii, USA - MA170107-3 metaG ... | reverse complement strand
CGGACGCATGTCTACGTCCGCGACATGATCAGCCGCTCCACCGTCCTGGTTTCGGTCGACGTCTTGGGCGGGGAGCCCAACGGAAGCAGCATCACGCCTTCCATCTCGGGCGACGGCCGCTACGTCGCCTTCAGCTCCTTCGCCTCGGGCCTGGTCGCGGTGCCGGATTTGAACGGTGTGGCGGACGTCTTCATTCGGGATCTGCTCCTCGGCACGACGACGCTCGTTTCCGTCAATTCGGGGGGTGCCAATCCCGCGAACGGGGCCAGCACAGAGCCCGTCGTTTCGGCGGACGGGAGATTCGTGGCTTTTACTTCCACGGCGACGGATCTCATCGCGGGTTTCTCGGACGGCAACGCCGGAGGCACGGACGTCTTCCGCCGGGACCTGACGTCGGCGACGACCGTGCTCCTGTCGGTGAGCACTTCCTCTCCGACGAGCGCCAACAACTCCAGCTCGAACTGTTCGATTTCCGCCGACGGCAACCGGATCGTTTATCAGTCCCTCGCCACCAACCTCCCCGGGGACGTCCTCCCCGCAGAAGCCAACCTGGATGTCTTCCTGCGAGACCTCACCCCCCCGGGGCCGCCGGCCACCCTGCTCCTCTCGCGTGCTTCGGGACTCTTCAGCAACAAGGGCGACGGGGGAAGCCACGACGCCATGATCTCCGCCGACGGCCGGGTCGTGGCCTTTCATTCGCACGCGACGAACCTCGACCCGAGAGACACGACGCCTCTGCCCGATATTTTCGTCCGCGACCTGAGCGTGTCGCCGCCCGTGACGGAAGTCATCACCCTGAATACGTCCGGTGCCCAGGCCGGGCAGGACTGCGACCTGCCGGCGATCTCTTCCGACGGCCGCTACGTCGTCTACCAGTCGGGATCGGCGAGCCTCGTGGACGGCGACACGAACAACTCCCAGGACGTCTTCCTCCGCGACCGGGTCGCCCGCACGACCGTCCGCGTGTCGGTAGCCACCTTCGGGGGTCAGGCGTCCGGCGCCCCGCCGTTCCTCCGGCCGGGCATTTCGGCAGACGGGCGGTACGTGGGGTTCGAGTCGACTTCGGCGGACCTCGTGGAGCGGGACGTGAACGGCCGGACGGACGTGATCCTCCGCGGGCCGCTCTTCTAGGGAAAACGAGCGCGCCTCTCGAAATTCGTCTCGTCGTTTGGGGTTCGGACGATTTCGATAAAGCAAAGAGACACCACGCGGTAGAATTCCGTCTGTGGGAACCCTGATCCTGATCCTCCTCCAGCACGAGGAAGTCATCCCGCGGGCGAGCAAGCAGATCTACCACCCCGCCGTCCTCTCCTGCGAGAAGGCCGAGGGCTTGATCGACTCGGACCCGAAGGAGGCGATCCGCCTGCTCGACGAAATCCTCGGAAACGCGAAAGTCGAGAAGCGGGAATGCCGGATGAAGATCGTGATCCAGCCCGGCACCGAGAGCAAGTGGTTCGATTTCTACCCTTATCAGTTCCGGGGTCGGGCGTCGCTCAAGCTCTCCGAAAAGGCCCAAAGGGACGACAAGGTCCGCCACCTGGATCAGGCGGTGCAGCACTTCAAGAAATCGGCGGAGCTGGGCTTCAAGGCGAGCGAGCCGATGCTCAAGTCGGCGACCCAGAAGCTCGAACAGGCGCGACTGACCTCCGCCGGTGGGGAAGACCCCGAAGTCCCGTTCCGGCGCGGCTGGACGGACCTCCTGGACTCGGGTCGGTTCTCCGAGGCGAAGGCCTTCGTCGGCGCCAAGGGGACATTCCTGTCCGACGAGAAGCGGGCGGAGTACGGCGCCGAGACGGATAAGCGCTGCCTCGCCGCCGTCGGCAAGGCCGCGGACCGCTTCGTCGGGGAGATGGCGCGCGTCCCGTCCGTGCGGGACCTGGCGGACCTGCGGGCCGAGGCGTTCGACCGCGACCTGGGCGTGCCGGCGCGCGAAACCCTCGTGAAGACGAGCGAGAAGTACGAATGGTGCACCCGGACGCGCGCCACGCTGGCCAAGGTCCGCGGCGGGGAGGAAGTCCTGCCGGAGATGTTCGAGCGCGCGATCGAGGCGATCCCGTTCTCCGAGGCGTCCGGAAACGCCTTCTACCGGGCCGTCGAAGTCCTGGCCTGGTCGGCGCTGGAGGCGGCGGTCCGCCGGAGGGCCGACGAGGCGCGCGGCGCGCCGCCCGAACGCCGCAAGACGCTGCGGACCGAGGCGGACGGCCTGGTGGGGCAGTGGGGGGCGTTTGCGAAGCGCGCGACCGAGGCGGCCCAGGCCCGGCCGGAAGCCATCGGCGGCGTCCCCGCGAGAAATCCGGGTTCCCTCCTGGCCCAGTTCCCGGTCGATCTCTCGCTCGACGCGGTCGTCGCCGCGCTCGACGGCAGCGTGACGGCCGACCATCCCGAGCGGGTGCTCGAAGAGACCGAGAAGGCGATCCAGAAGCTGCTCGACGGCGGCGAGCGCCTGACGAACGAATCTAGGCGGCGGATCCTGACCCTCGCGGTCGTCACGCGGTCCCTGCGCGGGCTCCTGGCCGAGGAAGATCTCGACGACGTGGTCCGGGGCGCGAGGACGCTGGCTTCGGACCTGCCCCAGCTCGGAGGCCCGGTCGAGGACGTGAAGCGCTACGGGCCCAAGGTCGGCGAGGTATTCAAGCGCCTACGGTGAACGCAGTTTCATCGAGCCCGGGTCGCTGAGCACGCCGGAAAAAACGTACGTCCGTCCCGCCTCGAGATTCGACGCGACCTTGAACTCGTGCCGCGCGCCCGATTCGTCGACGAGGACCAGTGAGTACGGTCCGGCGTCCAGGTGACGGAGGACCAGGGGCGTCGCCAGGGTCGACGTCAAGCGCACGTCGCCGATGACCTTGCCGTCCTGGACGATCCAGTCGTCTCCCACCTTCAGCTCGCGAAGCTCGGCGTAGGGCCGCGTGTAGATCTTGAGCGTGATCTTGCCTTTGTAGGACGCCACCCGCGCGAGGCCCTGCTCGGCCGCGTGGAGGCGGGGGAGCACGTGCGCCCACGCCGGGCCGCGATCCTTGAGCACGTCGCGGACCAGGCCGGACCACTGCTGGGCGCGCCGCGCTTCCGACTGACGCGTCATCCACTCCTCTTTGGGCCAGTGGCCGGTCGGGACCTTGGCGGCCTCTTCCTGGAACCAGAGCGCCGTATCGGAAACGAGCGGTTCCGGAACCCGGTCGAGGATTTCGCGGGTCCGCTTCGCGAGGTCCGGCTTGAGCTCCTCGAAGGCGACGTAGGCGATCTCCCCCTTGAGCGCGGCGAACTCTTCGCGCCACTTGAGAACGGCGCCCGATTCGGTCGCCCCCGTGCCGGGCTTGCGAAAACGGGTCACGAAGACGCCGGCCGCAGCCCCGCCGGCCGCCAGGATCAGGAGGGTGATCAGCGGCCAGGGGTTCCGGCGGATCTTGCGTCCCACGCGGACCAGGAACCCCGGCGGCTTCGCGAGGACCGTCTGGGAGTCCAGATAGCGCTGGAGGTCGTCGGCCATCTCGGCCGCGGTGGCGAAGCGATGGCGCTTGTCCTTCTCCATCGCCTTGAGGATGATCGTCTGGACGGGCTCGGGGATTTCGGGGTTGGCCTTCCGGGGCGGAGCGGGGTCTTCCTGGCAGACCTTCATCAGGATCGCCTGCGCGCCGCTTCCCTCGAACGGCGCTCGGCCCGCCAGGAGCGCGTACAGCGTCGCGCCCAGCGAGTAGACGTCGCTCTGGGCGTCGACGTGATGCACGTCCCCCTTCGCCTGCTCGGGGGGCATGTAGGCCGGCGTCCCCATCACCTGCCCGGTCACCGACAGCGAGGACTCCTGGAAGACTTTCGCCAGGCCGAAGTCCGTCACGTAGGGCTCGTTCGCGTCCGTGAGCATGATGTTGGCGGGCTTGAGGTCCCGGTGTACGATCGACGCCTGGTGGGCGGCGTGGACGGCCCGGCAGACCTTGACGAAGGCCTCGATCGCCGTGCGGACCGGCAGGGATGCCTTGTCCATCCCGCGCCCTTCGACGAACTCCATCGCGATGTAGTGGCGGCCCTTCGCTTCGTTGACCTCGTACACCATCACGATGTTGGAGTGGCGCAGCCGCGCGGCGACCTTCGCTTCCCGCTGGAAGCGCTCGACGGCTTCGTCGGCGCTCAGAGACAGGAACTTGATCGCGGTCCAGCGCGCCAGCTTTGTATCCCACGCCTTCCACACGGCGCCCATCCCGCCGGCCCCCAGGAGCCGCACGAGCACGTACTGGTTGAGGAGCTTTTCGGGGTCACGCGACGCCTCGGTCACCTCGTCCGGCACGCCTCCCAGCCCGGGCGGCGGGGCGGGGCGGGGGCCCGTGGGCGCCGGGGTCGCGGGTCGACTGAAAGGAATGGTCCGGTCGACCGGCGGGGGCGGCGGCGTCGTGTCGTAGCGGATCGTCCGGTCTTCGGGAGACTGCTTGCTGGGGTCCCAGGTAGTTTCGTGGGTGGAAGGTCCGGGCGCCCCGAAGGGTTTTTCGGGCTCCTGTGAGGGCTTCTTCTCAGGGCTGTCGCTCATATGGGAACGGCGGGCTCGAATAACTATAACATACGGGTCCGCTATTAAGCATTCGGACTGGGGGGACACGAGCATGACGAGCCTGGCATTCCTTCTTTCGGCGCTCGCCCAGGAGACGGTTTGGGTCGAAGCGGAACACCTTCAGGGCGTGCGGGGATACTGCTGGCCGATGGGGAAGGACCCCAAGACGGCCGGCCACTGGGGGATCTCCGGGCCCGGGTGGGCGGCGGAGTGGACGCAAGGCGGCGAGTCGAACTTCATGTCGATCGCCTGCGGGGCCGACGACGACAAGGCCGCGGCCTCGCTCGAGATCGAGGTCCCCGCCGCCGGGAAGTACCGCGTCTGGGTACGCTACCGGGACAACCGCGAATCGGGCAGCCGGTTTCAGGTGCGTGTGCCCAACGCGCTGCTCACGTACGGCGAGCGGCCGGCGGTCGAGGAGGACAACGAGCTCAAGCTCTACTGGGACTGGGCCTTCGCGTGGGAAGGGAGGGAGGCCGACCTGCCCAAGGGCAAGGTCAAGCTGGAGCTCCTCTCGGCCTTCAAGGAGAGGCAGTGCCGCCAGGTGGACTGCATCGTCCTCACGACCGACGCCGCGTACCGGCCCCTCATCAAGGAGCGGCCGCGCCATCCGACCCGCGAGGTGCTGGACTCGTTCGTGAAGGGCATCGACCCCAAGCTGGAGCCTCTGGCGCGCCGGACCGGCCGGTTCGACCTGCCGGAGGCGTGGAAGCCCCGGACATTCCGGGACAAAGGCTTCCTCTATCTCTGGAACATGGATCACGAGGTCAAGTGGGCGTCGGACAACGCGAAGCGCGTCCCCGTCCCCTATCACGTCCGCGACAAGGACGTCCAGGAGGCCTTCGAGAAGAAGTACGCGGGATCGGCCGACGTGCCCATCTTCGGGGACCCCCGCATCGTCCCGACCTTTCACGGCGCGGGTCCTTACATCCTGGCCACGGACGACAAAGATGCGAAGCGCGCGCAAGCCGCGAAGGATTTCGTCCGCTGGCTGGACGCCCACCCCGACCGCGCGTGGGCGCTCATGATGAACTACCACGGGGACAATCCTCTCACCCCGGCCGCGAAGGAGAACTTCCTCAAGGTCCGCGACCGGTTCGTCGGGAACATCTCCGGCGAGAGCCTGGGCTACTTCTACCCGCGGGCCGAGGACATGAAGGCGGCGACCGCGAACGCCCGGACGCGGCGGGAGCTGGTCACGGCGTTCACGCCGGTGACGCTCGAAGGGAACGCCGCCAAGTACCGGAAAGTGTTCGGGCAGGACTGGCCGGATGCGTACCGCGAGGTCATCCCCTGCAAGTCCATCGGGATGACGTCGTTCGGGCCGATTTGCTACTCCTGGGGGGCGCGGACGGTCGGGTACGAGTCGTCGGCGATCACGGTGGGGCTCCTCTCGATGCGGATGGCCTTTCTGCGGGGCGCGGCGCGCCAGAACGGGGGCCTGACCGCGACCTACCGCTCCTGCAACTTCGGCGACGCGTCCACGATCTTCAGCGAGGCGTCGAGCTTCACGAAGCCCAAGAACATCCTGGACAACTTTTACAGCGTCTACTCGGGTGCCGGCATGACTTGGTACAAGATGGACCTCTGGTACCAGTACATGTGCGGCGCCTCGATGTTCTACCACGAGCAGGGGTTCGACGAGTTCTGGATCCCGGGCGGGACCGGCGCGGCCGGGATTCACGAGGTGCAGCTTTCTCCCAAGGGGAAGCTCGTGGATCGCTTCCTCCGCGTGACGAGGCGGAACAAGGACCGCGGCGCCGCCTTCACGCCGGTGGCGTTCCTCGTAGACTACGCCCACGGCTGGGACCCCTCGCCCTTCGAGCCGCACGCCTTCGGCGACTGGGGCAAGCGGCCCGACCTCACGCTTTTCGCCGACCACGAGCAGATGCTTCGCGAGTATTTCTTCACGGCGTACCACCCGATCGCCGCGCGCGGCGAGGAGCCGATCACGGCGACGAACGAGGTGTACGTGCCCGGCGTTTTCGGGGACATCTTCGACGTGGTCTTCGCCACCCCGGACGCGAAGCGGTGGACGACGCTGGGGACGTACCCGGCGGTGATCGCGGCGGGCGAAATCGAGCTGACCGCCGAAGAAGGGAAGCGCCTCGCCGACTACATCCACCAAGGCGGCACGCTCGTGGTTGCCGACGCCCACCTGACCGGGCCGGGCGTCGAGGCGTTTGAGCTTCCAAAGATGAACCCGCCGGCCGAAGCGGACCGGTACGTCTGGGGCGGCACCGAGCACGCGTCGCAGCGTTTCCGGTTCCGGCCGATCGCCGGGGGGAAGCCGCTCGCCGCGACGCCCGACGGCAAGGTCTTCTGCGCGGCATTCGACCGGGGAGAGGGTCGGCTGATCGTCCTCTCCGTGCCGCGAGGCCTGGGCATCGACCGCGCGGCCCATCCGGTGCTGGCGCGGCTCGTCGCCGGCCTCACCCGCGGTCTCATGCCGGTGGAGGTCGACGGCGGCGTGGAGTGGATGGTGAACCGGAGCGCGTCGGGCTGGATCGTGACGCTCCTCAACCCCGCGGGTCAAGCCAAGCCCCAGCAGGGGATCACGCCCACGGACTTCCGCCAGAACCGCGACGTCACGCTGCGGTTCGGGGTGCCGGTGAAAGCCGCCTCGGACTGGCTTTTCCCCGAGGAGAAGCTCGAACCGAAGGAAGGTCGGCTTCGGCTGACGGTCCCGGCGGGCGGCGTCCGGATCGTGGAGCTCCGCTGATGTTGCAAAAGACCCCGGGTACTTTTGCAACATGCGGTGTCAAATCGGCAGACGGGAAGCGCGGAGGGGCGGGCCGGCGGAGGGTCTTCCGATGCGTCACGCGCTCTTCCTGTCCGCGCTCCTCCTTCTCGCCCCGGGCTGCAACGACGGCGGCGGCAGCGACGATTCCCCCACGCCACAAGGCGGCTCATCGCCCGGCGGCGCCGCTTCCTCCGGCGGAACCGGCGGGATTGCGGGGGTCACGCCGGGCACTCCGGCGACCGGCTTGACGTTCGCGGCGGGCGACGCGACGTCGCGCTACGCAATCTACGTCCCGTCGACCTACAGCGGTTCGCCGGTCGGTGTGGTGCTCGCCCTCCACGGCGTCGAAGGGAGCGCGAACCCCACGAGCTGGTTCCAGGTGTGCGTCCTCTACGCCAACGAGGACCGCTTCATCATCGTGGCTCCCTACGGCGACACGAACGACGGCGGCTCGGGGGCATGGTGCCAGCCCTTCGGGCGGCCGATCCTGGATCACGTGCGCGCGAAGTACAACGTCGACAACGCCCGGCAGTACGTGGCGGCGATTTCGGGAGGCTGCTACCCGGCGATCTGGCTCGCGCTGGCGAGCGGGCCGCCGACCTATCAGAATTACTGCGGCGACACGGTGGCCTCCGGCTTTCAGAGCGACTTCGCGGCGGTGGGCTTCAGCGCGCCCGCGTACACGCCCAGCTCGCCCGACTATACGTCGATGCAGTCAAAGACCGCCGCGGACCTCGGATTTACGCCCGCACTCTGGGCGGATTACGGCCAGAATTCATCGGACGGCCCCCGGGCCCAGGCGCTGGGAACCTGGGGGACGGCGCGCGGCTACGCTCCCGTCACCGTCGTCGCCCGCCCCGGCGAGGGCCACGCCCCCCAGTCCCCGTTCTCGTTCGTCCGCCAGATGTTCGACTTCTTCGCCGCCAATCCGAAGTAGGGAACTACTTTTTCCTCGCCTTCCTGTACCGGTAGACCCAGACGACGCCGTCGCCCGTGCTGTCCGTGGCCACGTGGAAGAAGTGCGCGTTCAGCTCCGGCGAATAGAAGCCGTTCCAGGTTTGTCCTCCGACCGACAACGGGCCGTCGGTCCAGGCGCCCGTGTCCGGGTCGAGAACGAAAATCCCTCTCTTGATGGCGGCGGGATCGCTGCCGTTGTTGAAGACCACGTGAACGACCTGATCGTTCACCGAGTCGTAGTGCATGCAGGCGGCGTTGTGATCGTACGCGCGGGGAACGTTCCCTGAATGGCGCGCGACGGACCAGGAGTTGGTCTTCACGTCGTACACGTGGGATCTCACGTAGATGCGATCCCGCTTGCCGTCGTAACAGGCCACGGTGTCGTAAGCATCCGGGGCGGGTCCGGAGGCCTTGAGCTCCGACCAGCCCTGGTGGGTGGCGACGTCGTACATCAGCGTTTGGCTCCGGTTGGACAGCCAGAGCGCCTTTTTCGTCGGAAGATAGAGGAGAATGGAGTTGAAATCGTACGTATGCGGGCGCCCGATCGGGTACCGCTGGAATCTTCCACTCGCGAGGTCGAAAAAAAAGGGGCTGCCGGTCACCCGGTCCTTCCCTTTCGGGGAAGGGAGGTGCTTCTGGACCTCCTTGAAGCAGGGCGTGTCATAACTGTTGCCCAGCCAGCCTTCGGGTCCCGGCCCGCCCAGGGTGACATACGTTCGCCGGTCGGTATCGTACGTGTGCCAGCCGTAGCTATGGCCGGTGACCATCAGGACCGGCACCGGATGCCCTTGCTTGTCCACGACCTGGCCGTCGTCGTTCGGCTTGTACTCCCCGCTCTTGAACTTCGCCGCGATGGTGCGCGTATCGGTGCCCGGGTAGACGCAGATCCACCGATGCGCGTTGACGTCGTAGAAGAAGACGTCATCCATGTAGTACCCGTCGGGCTTGACGAACCCGTGCACGCCCTGCCCGTTCAGGAAGGCGCCCCGCACGTCGGGAGCGTACGGCATCCGGGAGCTCCAGGAGCGGCCTCTGGCCTTGCCCCACTTCGGGTCGGGCGCGGGTGATCCCAGATTCAGCCACGCGTTGTCGCCCAGGGCCCTGATCTTCTCGATGTGCGGCCCCGCGGCGCTCGGAAGTCCGGCCAGAGGACCTTCGAGCTTCCGCTTGACTTTGTCTTCTTGCTGCGTACCGGACTGGACGGAGACACACAACGCGAGGGCGAAGAGACGGATCATGGTGCACGTTCTCCCGAGAGAAGGGCGGCGGTCCGTCGCCTCGGACGCGTCAGACGAAGAAGGATCGGGAGAAAAAGAATCTCCATCCCCGTCGCGCCGCAGCCGTCGTCGCCGCCGCCCGTCGATGGCTGCGGCGATTGTCGGGGGTCGCTTCCCGCCTGATACTCAGCCAGGTTGGTCTGTCCGTCCCCGTCCGGGTCTCCGGTTCCGTTCTGATTCAGGTTTCCAAAGTGCTGCGTTTCCCAGGTGTCCGGGAGACCGTCCCCGTCGCCGTCCGCGGGTGGCGGGCCCGCGGGCCGCTTGTAGCGATACACCCAGATGTCGCCCGGGCTGTTGTCTCGCGCGTCGTGGATGAAGTGGAGATTCGTCACCGGGTCGTAGAACCCGTTCATGTTGTTGTTCCAGACGGCGGGGAACGTCGTGGAGGCGACGGTCCAGGCGTTCGAGGAGGGGTCATAGACGTAGACCCCCTCGGCGGCCCCGTTGCCTTGATCGGCCCTGTTGACGAGGACCACCACGACGTCATTCGCCACGTCATAGCTCATCGTGGCGTTGTGGCTGATGAAAGAGGTGCTCAGCGTTCCCGCGGGTTGTGGAGCGATCCACGTCGTGGTGGCGACGTCGAAAATCCAGAAGGCGGACGCGCCGGTTCCCATGTAGATGCGATCCCGTTTCGGGTCGTAACAGGAAAGTCCATAAGGATTCGGGGTGGGACCCTGGGGCGAGAGCAGAGTCCACGCGTTGGCGGCGGGATCGTAAAGCCAACTCGTCGCGCCGCTGTTGTGGCTGAAGTAGAGCGCCTGTTTCTTCGTCGGGATATAGACCATCACGTCTTCGTAGCTCGGCAAGGGAGCGGCTCCGCTCACCCGCTTCTTGATCCAGTGGGCCGTCGGGACGTCGTACATCCACGGGCTGGAGTCTTTCCACACATGAGCTCCCGGGGGCCGGCGGGCTTCCAGCTCCACACCGTAGCCGGACGCGAACGTGCCGTAGAGCATGAACCTTCGCGCGTCGGTGTCGTAGGTGAGCAATCCGTACGCGTGCACGATCGGGGCTACCGGGATCGTTTCCCCATACCGGTTGATCTCGAATCCTTCCGCATTGAGCGTCAAATCCTCGTAGATATCCGCCCCGGGATAGACGCAGATCCAGCGATGGGCATGGATGTCGTAGAACCACAGATCGTCCTGATACCGCCCGGTCGCCGCGTTATACCCCCCGTGGACTCCTTCCCCGTAGAGGAAGGCCCCGCGGAGGTCGGGGGCGAAGGGCATTTTCGGCGCCCAGGAGCGTCCGCCCGGAAGGCCCCATTGGGGATCGGCCGCCGGAGTCCCAAGCTGCACCCACGTGTTGTCCGGAATGGCCCGGAGCGTGGCCAGGTGATTGGGGGCCGGCGCGCTGGGGAGCCCCGCCAGAGGTCCCACGGCGACGGGCTGCTGCTGGAAGGCGAAGACGAGGCTCGCCCCGCCGAAGATCGCCAGCACGACGAACTTTAATCTCATCGGACCCGCCTCTCTATCTCGGGGTCGGGAGCTTGAAGAAATGGACGTTCTCGTCGACGCTGGTCACCGCGATGAAGGCCTTCACGCTCGGGACATACCGCCACCGGCCGAAGATGCCGTTGGGAGTCTTCGCCGGCGCGCCCGGCGCGGCGTGGACGGTCCACGCCCTCGTTTCCGGATTGAGGCTGTAGACCGGCCCGCCGTGCCACCCGACGATCCGGTCCGAGGCGGGGTCGTAGTCCAATCCGAACTGGTTTTGCCCAATGAACGCGTCGCCCCCGACGGTCGTCCAGACCTTGCGAGTAGGGTTTTTCTCTCTGAGGGAATAGGCGACCACCTCCCCGTTGCCCACGATGAAGAGCAGTCCGCGCCGTGTGTCCACCGCGCTGGTCTGGAGGTTGAAAAGATCGGAAGTGTGTCGGACCCAGAGGTTTTTGTCGCAATCGTAGGAGTACAAGCCGGGGGCGCTCGGCGTCGCTTCGCACCACCAGACCCTTCGCGTCAGGGGATCGTAGGAGCAGGCGCTTGGAAACCCGGCCGGGGGTCGGCTGCCTGTCGGGTTGGGCTCTTTCCAGCGCTTCTCCGCAAAGTCGAACGTCCAGAGAGAATTACCGGCTTCGACGTTGGTGGTGGTGCCGGCCATGTATCCGCCCAAAGCGAAAAGGCGGTCCGGGTTCGTGATGCACGCCAGACCGTTGTACGTCGCCCGGGAATTCGGAGTGCCGTCGCCGTTTACCTGGCGGCCGTCCGCCGGATTCGGCGTGGGATCCGTGAGACGCTCCCATTTGAGCGAGTCGACTTTGAAGGCGTAAAGCTCGTTCCCGTGATAGTTCGTGACTCCTCCCCCCCAGAGGATCAGCTGATTACCCCGAGGGTCGAAGGCGCCTCCGGACCAGCTGTCGATCACGAACTCCGTGTTTGCGATGCCTCGAACCTGGGGGTACTTGGACGCGTCCGGAGCGACCTCTCGCAGATGCGTTCCGGAAACCGTCATCCAGCTGTTGGGAGCCATGCCGCTCACGATGGAGGAAATGCGCCGGGCTATCAGCTCGATGCCCGTTGCCGCCACCGCATAGTGACCATTCGGGACCTCGACGAACTTCGGGTCGATCGATCGCGTCAGCCGGACCTTTCCCTCGTCCACGTCCAGCCGCGTGCCCTTTCGCGGGTCCGGGTCGACCACGATCCGGAGGGTCGTCCCTAGAACCGTCGCGTCTCCGTGCGGCGTGGCGAAGACCATCGGCTGATCCTTGGCCTGGCGGGTCACGACCGCTCGAACGTGGCCCTTCACCAGATGGGATCGCTTGCCCCCCTCCGACCGGAGATCCTTCAGCTCCGTTCCCGGTCCCAGCTCGACCCATGTCCCGTCGGGATACTTCAAGCGAGCCTTCCCGCCCCCCGGCACCTCCACTCCGTGCCCGGCCCGAAGTTCCTCTCCGCCTTTCGCCACGGCCCTGCCCGAGGAGGAGGCGAGGACGACCTCCCCCGCGACGTGCTCCAGTTTCGCCACGACGGCTTGAGTTTCCGGCCTCTTCGGCGCCAGGCTCGGCTTCTCCTCCACCGCAGGTTCCGGCACCGGCTTGGTTGCGACCCGCCGAGCCTCCTCTTCGGCCTGCCGAAGCTTCGCCAGCCGCTCCTCCTCTTCCTTCCGCTTCCGGGCGATGTCCAGGAATGCTTCTTCCGCCTTCCTCTTGAGGTCGTCCGTCGCCGCCTTCAGCGCCTCCGCAGCCCGCTTCTCCTGCTCCTGGAGCCTGGAGACCCTCTCCTCAGCCTGGGCGCGCTCCTCTTCCGCCTTCGCCCGCTCGGGCGGGCTTTCGGGCCGCTTCGAACTGCCGGGGCGAGCCGCGTCCTCCGAAGAGCGATTCGCAGGCCGGAGGCTGAACACGAGCGCGATCCCGACCAGGACTCCGGCACAGGCGATGAGGGGCGGCAGCCAAGGCCTCCACCCGCCGGCGCGCCCCTTGCGACGAGTGGAGGGCCGGAACGATGGCCGCGAGCGCGGCGGGTCCTTGATCTTCGCCTCCAGGGAACGAAGGAACGCCGTATCCCCCTGGGAGGCCTTCAGCCGAGCCGCGAGCGACCGCTCGAATCGGTCCGGATTCTGTTCCTCCCCGAGGGCCAACGAGAGCAACCCGTGGAACCGGGCATCGCGCGCAAACTCCGCCGCCAGGGACGCGTCCGACTCCAGCGCGCGGAGGAGCTCCGCCTCCTCGCCGGCGTCCAGCTCGGCGCCGAGCGCCTTGCCCAGAAGGTATTCGAGTCGGCTTCGGTCGCTCACGGGTGAACTCCCTCCACCCGGAATCCGGATCGCGACTCGACGCACTGGCGCAGCGCGCGGCGAACGCGGTGAAGCGTGACGTACACGGCGGGAAGCGTGACCTTGAAGCGTTCGGCGATCTCTTCCCCCGAAAGGCGCTCCGCGTAATGGGCGCGAACCATCTTCCCGCCCTGCTCGGGAAGCTTCTCCAGGCACTCGCGGAGAGCCTCGACCAGGGGGCGTGCCTCCGGGTCCAGTTTCCCTTCCGGGGAGCCGGCCATTTCCATCGCCCGCGTCACCGCGTTCTGGCGACGCTTCCGCTCGCGAAGCGATTCCTGCCACGCCCTCCGGACGCGGTTCCGGACGACCCCTCCCAGCCACGAACGGATCTCCCCCCGGGCCGGATCGAACTGTCCGATCGATTGAAACGCTTCGATCAGCGCGTCCTGAGCCAGGTCGTCCGTCTCCCAAAGCGAGGTCGCGGGAGGGCCGTAGAAGACGACGAGCGCGCGCAGCGAGACGAGATGTGGGCGGACGAGCTGGAGAAACGCGTCGAAGTCTCCCCGCCGCCAGGCCGCGATGAGGCGCTCCTGCTCAGCCATTTCGCCTATGATTGCACCTCCAAGGTTGAATCCTTACACGGAAAAGTGGCCCAGGTAGGATCTGCGGTCACGGCGGAATGCCCTTGGGGAACGGATCTCAAAGAGGGATTCCGATGAACCTTCAGGGAAAGGTCGTTCGGCTCCGCTTCCGCCTCACGGACGCCCGGCTCTACGCCTTCCGGGTGACCCCGTAGCCGCTATTTGATCTTTGCCTGCGTCTCCCGGAAGTACTCCAGGTTGCACTTGATCACGTCACCCAAGTTCCAGCCCTTGACGGCGTCGCGCGACGGGCCGTGGCCCGACCGTGCCAGCGCCATGTCGAGCCGCTGTTGAAGGATCTTGGGCGTCACGTTGGCCGGGTCGGGGGTCCGCACCTGCGTGTACTGGCCGTCATAGGGCGTCGGGTCGGGGATGCCCGCCAGCGCCGGACGCAGCGCGATCAGGAAGTCCACGACCTTCTGTTTCTTGTCGCCGACGGCGTTCTCGCCGATCCAGCCCAGGGCCGGGATCGCCGCCCAGAGGAATTCGCGGTCGTTGGCGAACTGCTTGGTGGCCGCGATCAGTTTCTCGACGGCTGCCGGCGAGCCGATGCGGCCGAGCGCCCAGAGCGCGTAGCTCCGGAAGGGCACGTCCGGGCCGCCCAGCTGCGTGCAGAGCCAGTTCACGATCTCCTCGTCCTGCCAGCGGACCAGCGCCGCCAGCGCCCGGTTGCGGACGACCTTGTCCGGCATTTTGAGGAGAACGTTGCGCAGCGCCGGGACGACTTCGGGGTTGTTGAAGCAGCGGAGGATGAAGACCGCGTTCCGGACCAGGAAGGGGTGGCGTTGCGTCTTGAGGATGCCGAGCAGGATCGGGAGCGTCACCTCGGTAGGCTGGCTCAGGATGTAGCTGCCGAACCCCGCCTCGTACGGATATCGCGTCAGGAGGTCGAGGTACACGCGCTGGGCCACCTCGCCGGTCGGTTTGGCGGGCAGCGCGTCGATCATGGGGCCCACGTCGTCCATGACCGTCTTGGTCATCCGCTCGAGCCGCTTCTCGCCCACGGTCGCCGAGGCGGCGTAGCGCCCCGTATATCCCATTTCGATGAGGTACTCCGTGAGCTCGCGCTCGCTCACCATGGCCGGGTGCAGCATGACCATGAGGAAGCGCGTGACGCCGTACACGTAGAGACCCTGCGGCACGTTCGGCGGCCACTCCTTGAACTCCCACTTCACCGGCGCCGCGGGCGCTCCCGCGCCGGTCGACACGTCCGGCCGGTCTTCGTACTGGCGCAGAACCTTGTCGTCCTTGGGCGCCCACTTGAGGTGGTTCTCGTAATCGATCGTCGAGGGCGCGCTCACGCCGGGCAGGCCCGTGGGCGGCTTCGGCGGGGGCACTTTCTTGGGGTCCTCGGCGACGGTCTCCCCGCGCTTCCCGTCGGGCGACGGCTTGGCAGGGACTCCGGCCGTGGACGTGTCGTTGGGCCGGCTTCCGGTCGGCGTCTCCTTCGGCATTTTGATCGTGTCGAACGGAGTGCCTTCGGGGATGTCGACGTCGAGGTCGAAGGGGGTGTAGGCCGCGACCGCCAGGGGAGCCAGGACCCACAAGGAAAGGGACCGCAAGGTCGTGGACCGCATCTGTCACCTCCACCCGGCCCGCCCGGAGACTCTAAAGCCTATTGCTTCGAGACCCCGCCCTTCTTACGGACTTCCCTACTTTATGGGTTGTGGAGGCTCGCCCAGTTGATCTGACCCCGCCACCGTATCAGAATCGCGCCTTTTTTTCCAACCCCAAGCCCTCGGCGCGCCGTGAGTCAGTGAGATCGGAGACACCGATGAAACACATTTTCCTGGGCGCCCTGGCGTTCCTCGTCCAATCCGATCTCCCGGACAGCGAGTTTGTTCGCCTTCGCCGGGAGCTCGATCTCAAGAGCCGTCCGTGGGCGACGATCCCCTGGCAGGTTTCCATCCGCGAAGCACGCGAACGTGCCGCCCGGGAGAAGAAGCCGGTGTTCCTGAACGTGAACACGGGCAACCTCCTGGGCGTGACCTGAAACAACGGCGTCCTCGCCCGTGAGGCGGTCTACAGCGATCCGGAGGTCATCAAGCTCCTGAGCACGCGGTTCGTGCCGGTAGCCGTGGACAACGTCGATCATCCCAACCAGACCGCGGCCGAGTTGGAGTTTCTCAATTCCCTGGCCGAGCGGGGAGTCAAGACCTGCACGGAAGGTTACTGCGCGTTCTCTCCCGGGGGAAAGCTCCTGGGCTGGGGAAGCGGGTTTAGCGCGGCGGGGGCCAAAGAGATGCTGGCCCAGGCGCTGGAGCGGTTCAAACCCGACGCGGCGACCGTTGGGAAAGGCGAAGAGGGCGTACGCCGGCCGCCGGAGGGCGGCCTCGTGATGAACGTGACCTGGAGCGTCCTGAGCGGGTTGAGCGAGAGCGACGCTTCCCCTTATGGCGAGTACGCTCCCTACTTCCGGCGCGCGCTGGGGAGCGACCGTCTTTGGGTCCGGAGGGACGAGGCCGAAGCGCTGGCCAAGGGCGAGCTTCTCGAGAGCCTCAAGGCTCGAATCGTCCGCCGGCACGTCCGGCACATCTTCTTCAAGGCAGAGGAGATACAGCTTGCGCTGCGCGACGGCCGCCTCTCCGGCTCGTTCGAGACCGGCGCGCCCCCGCGCCGCGGATGGATCAGGGGGGCCGTCGAAGTCCGCGACGGAAGAGTGCAGCGATTCGATCTGGTGGTGAAGGGGTGGGGGGACCGGATTGAGGACGAGGGCGGATTCGCGGCCGGCATGACGACCATTCCCGAGGGAAAGACGGTGCCCGTCGCCATGCTCTTCACGCTCGCCGATCCCAAGGATGGCTTGTCGCGCGTTCTGCCCTCGGCCTTGGGGGCCGAGGACTACATCCGCTGAGGGATGACGTCGATGAGAAATGCCCTGCTGGCGGCAAGCTTGGTCCTTCCGGCGATCCAGGCGCAGGCGGAGGCCCAGAGCAACCCGAAAAAGTCCAAGCCCGTCCAGGCTCATCCCGGAGTCGACCAGGCCAAGGTCGATGCGGCGATCCGGAAGGGCGTGGCCTACATCAAGCAGTCCCCCGACGGCATGGGCACGGGACTCGTGCTCCTGGCCTTCCTCCACGCGGGCCGCGACATCGTGGCGGAGGCGGACCCCGTCTTTCAGAGCCTTCTCAAGACCCAGCTTGAGTCCGACCTGACGCAGACCTACGAGGTTTCCATCACCGCGATGATCCTGGAAGAGCTGGACCGCGTGAAGTATCAGGGCCGCCTCTGGCAGTGCGCGCAGTTCCTCGTGGACAACCAATGCCGCAACGGGATGTGGAACTACGGGGAGCCGACCCCGTTCGTCAAGGACATCCCGACGGGGACGCCCGTGAAGCGCGACGTGGCCACGAAGCCCGCGGCGCGCGACTTTTCGGACCCGCCGCCCGGTCCACGCAAGGTCGTCCGGACGATGCCTGTCACCAAGCGTCGCGACGGCCCGGAGTCCGGTGACAACTCCAACTCGCAGTACGCCGCGCTGGGACTTCGCGCGTGCCACGACGCCGGGATCATCCTTCCCAAGGACGTGGTCCGGAAGGCTCATCAGTGGTGGTCCGATCACCGCTCCGTGGAGGGGAAGGAGGAGGGTGCCGCGAAGGCCACCGGGGCGGGGGCGAACTCGTCCTCTTGGGGCTACGGCGGAGAGGGCACGTGCGGCGCGATGACGGCGGGGGCCGTCGGCGCCTTGGCGATCTACGACTACATCCTCGACGACGACGGCGGCCGGAAGAAGTCCTGGTGGTCGGACCCGGCGGTGCGGGGCGGGCTGGAGTGGCTGGCCCGGAACTTCGTCGCGACGCATAACCCCGGGCAGTGCGACCTGGGCCACCCCCCCAAGGGGCTCTATGCCTACTACCTCTACGCCGTGGAGCGGGCGGGTCTGCTGGTGGGGACGGAGGCGTTCGGCCGGCACGAATGGTACCCGGCCGGAGCCAACGAGCTCCTGAAGAGCCAGAAACCGGACGGCTCGTGGGGCGGCGACATCTGCGGCCCCGTGGTCGACACGTGCTTTGCGATCCTCTTCCTTCGCCGCGCCACGCGTCCGCTGGACGTAGCCAGCGTCGACCCGTTCAAGAGGAAGTAGCAGGAGAGGCCGGCATGCGAATGCGGTGCCTCGCGGTCTCGATCGGGTTAGGCATTCTCCTCAGCCAGGCGAGCTCGGCTCAGGTCAGGCCGGATCCCAACGGCTTTTATGATCCTGAGCTGAACGCGCATTTCTACCACGTGGCCAGCGACAGCGGAGACGACGGCGAGTTCTGGGCTTGCCGATACAAGAGGGGCGCGCGATGAATCTCTCGCTCCTGGCCGCCCTGCTCTCGGCGGTCCCGGCTCCGTCGCCCCAAGACGGCGACTTCGAGAAACTCCACGCCCTCATCAAGCCCGAGGCCGACGAGCTGAAGTTCTTGAGGGTCCCGTGGCTGACGAGCGTCACGGAGGCGCGCCGGAAGGCCGCGGCGGAGGGCAAACCTCTTTTCATCTGGACGATGGCGGGTGAGCCTCTGGGGCAGTGCTGAAACGGCGGGCTCGTGGCCCGTGCGGCCATGGGGTCGGAAAAGATCGTCCGTCTGCTCGGGCAGGAGTACGTGCCCGTGGCGTACAACGGCTTTCGGTGCGGAACGGACCCGGACGCCAAGTGGCTGGAGGTGCTGCGGGGTCAAGGCGCCTATGTCGAGGCGAACAGTTTCACCGTCGCGACGGCCGGAGGCAAAGTGCTCGCTAACGACTCCTATGGCGCCCACGTGGTCGCCGAAGGATTCGAAAAATGGAAGAAGCTCCCGGAGGCGGACCGCAAGCCCGGCGCGATCAAAGTCGGGGCCGAGTCTCCCAAGCCCCGTCTGGATCCTCCCGCGGGGGGGCTGATCGTGAGAGCCTACACGCGGGCCTTGAAGCGCGACGACAAGGGCCAATTGGCCCGGATCACGGCTCAGGACGCTCGCGACAAGTCGGTCTATCCGCCGGAATGGGACCCTCTCTACAACGAGCCGATGCTGGATCACCTATGGCTGACGGAGTCTGAGGGGAAGTCCCTCGTGCCGGCGGACCCGCGTAAGGGGCAGAAGCTCTCGGTCCCCAAGCCCATCCAGATGCGGATCTTTCGATTCCATCTCGGGAATGGCACTCAGGGGGCGCTCGAGACGTGGGATCTGGAGCACGTCCGCCGGGGGGAGCTCGTGCTGATCGTCGAAGAGACGACGCCCCTCGTGCAGTTGCGGCTCGAGGGGTCCGCGGTCCTCTCGAGCGACGCTGACCTGTCCAAGGCCAAGATGGGTATCGGGGCGCGCCTGGATGGCCGGCTGACGTACGACCCGGGCCGGAAGACCTTCACCCGATTCGACATGGTGGCCACAGGGGAGCACTGGGCCGAAAAGATGCACGCTTACTATCCGACCCCGCGGCGGGGGCGAAACCCTCTGGGGGTCGCGTTCGAGCTGATCCGGGAGAGTACGCCGGCCGGCCGCGTCCCTCCCTGGGGGCTATTCAATGGCGCACCGGATGGGCGCCGCTACTTCTCGGCGGGGGAGCAAGACTGAGCGGCGCGCAGGACCGCGTATACTTCACGCGGAACCTCGATATCAGGGAGCTGACTTGGAAAACGACGCCCGGACGGATCTGATCGCCCGAGCCAAGGCCGGGAGCAAGGAGGCCTTCGAGAAGCTGCTGCTCGCCGACCTTCCGGTGCTCCTGGCGTACTGTCAGGCCATCTGCCACGACTTTCACACGGCGCAGGACGCGGTGCAGCAGACGGCGATCATCGCCTTCCAGAAGCTTCACCTCTTCTTCCCGGAGGCGGACTTCACCGCCTGGCTGAAGGCCATCGCCCGGCGGGAGGCGCTCGACGCCAGAAAGAAGCTCGCGCGCGCAGGCAAGCTCGCGCTCGAGAAGTGGATCGAAAAGGCGTACGACGACCCCACGCCGGAGGCCGTCGCCCCGGAGCGGGAGGCGCTCCGGCTGTGCCTGGAAGCGCTCGAACGTCGAGACTCCCGGGCGGGCCGGCTCGTCCGCGAGCACTACTTCCAGGGGACCGAGCTGGCGGAAATCGCCGGGACGGCGAAGGCGAACGTGAACACCGTCAAGTGGTGGCTCTTACGCGCGCGCCTGGCCCTGCACGACTGCGTCCAGCGGCGCATCCGGGAGGCCCTGGCATGACGACTCCGACCGCCTGCGATCAGGCGTCGCAGTGGCTGAGCGACGAGCTGGCGGGGACGCTTTCGCCGGACGACGCCAAGGCGCTCGAAGCCCACCTGGAGACTTGCGGCTCCTGTCAAGAGCTGGCCGTGGCGCTCCTGCGGGAGGATCGCGCGCTCCGGGAGCTCGCGGCCCGGGGACGGTCCAAGGAGCTTGCGCGTTGGATTCATTCGGCTCTCCGGCGTCGCCCGGCCCGGCCGGCGTGGGTCCTGTGGGTCGGCGGGTCACTGGCGGCGGCGGGTCTCGTGGTCGCGACGGTCCTCGTGGCTCATTTGACTTCCGTCCCTCCGCCCGCGAAAAGCGAAGCGCGCGCCCCGGAGGTCGAGGACCGCGGGAAGGCGGCGGCGGAAGCGGCCCGCCGCGCCGAAGTCGTCCGTCGGGCTCAGGAGGAAAAAGCCCGGGCCGACGCCGACCGTCGGCGGTCGGAGCTTCGCCTGGCGGAGATCGAGCGCGAGCTTCAGCGGATCGCCGAGGCGCGCGCCCGGGCCGAAACTCTCCAACAGGAGGAAGAGAAGCGCCGGGTCGCGGAGGAGTTCGCAAGGAAAGAGGCCGAACGGCGCGACGCCGAGGCGGCCCGCGAAAAGGCCCGGGTCGAGCAGTTGAAAGCGGACGAGCAAATTCTCCAGGCCAAGCGGCCTCCTCCTCCCGCGATCCCGGCTGGAGAAACCCGCTCTGCGTGGGCGACGCTGGAGCATGCCGAAGGGGAAGTCTTTGCCGTGGGGCCGGCGGGCCGGCCGCGGCTCCAAGCCGGCGCCCTCCTCACCGCGGGCGTCGAGACCGGCGGCCCGGGAAGCTGGGCGGTCGTCCGCCTGCCGGACGGGACATCGATCGAAATGGCCGCCGAATCCTCGCTGAAATCGGGCGGCGCCGCGCGGATCGTCCTCTCGAAGGGGACGGTCACGGCCAGCGTGAAGAAGCAGCCGGAGGGAGCCGCCCTGGTGCTGGCGACGCCGCACGCGGAGGCCAAGGTCCTGGGGACGACCCTCAGGCTCGTCGTGGACCCCACGGGCAAAGGCTCGACGCGACTGGACGTCAAGGAAGGGAAAGTCCAGCTCAAACGATTGTCGGACGGGAAGGTGGTTGACGTCGTGAGCGGCCATCAGGCGGTCGCCGCCACGGGGGTCGACCTCGTCGCGAAACGTTCCGCGCGCGTGCCCGGGGACATGGAAGTTCCGGCGGGCGGGTGGGCGACGCTCAAACCCAATCCCGAACTGGCCGCCATGCCGGACAACTCCTGGAAGCTTCTGACGACGAAGTTCGTTCCGCGCGGCGCCGTGAGCTTCGACGAATTCCGGTTCGGGCTGGACCCGGCCTGGAAATTGGGACATCCTAAAGAAGCGGCGTCCCTCGTCTATGACGAAGCTCGGAATGTCACGGTCTTCTTCGGAGGCTACGGGGGGGCCGGGACCAACCAGACGCTGCTGCTCTCCGTGTCCGACGCCACGTGGTACCAGGCCCAGGCGGACCACTTCGATTTTATCCGGGACGACGTCCGGCACGCGACGGACCGGCCCTCGGCGCAGGGGGAGTACGGCGCCTGCTACGATCCGTTTGAAAAGGTCTACGTCAAGGGGATCGGGCCCAGCCGGGGCAGCCCTTCGGATGAGAAGGTTTGGTCCTATGACCCCGCCAAGAACCGGTGGGAGGCGCTGGCCGGCTGGGAAACGGGGCCGGCCTACGCGGGTACCGGAACGCTCGGGGCCAGCCGGATGGTCTACGACCGCGCGCACGGGGTCGCCGTCGTCTTCGGCGGCCTCCCGCTCGAGAACCGCGAGACGTGGTTCTTCGACGTCCGGGGTCGCAAGTGGCGCAAGGGGAACGCCGGGTCGGCCGCGCCCCCGGGCCGCTACCACGCGCACATGGTCTACGACGAGAAGAGCCGCAAGACCGTGCTCTTCGGAGGCCTGGGCAATTACGAAAACCAGGTGGCCCTCGACGATACCTGGATCTTCGACGGCGGCACACGCGCCTGGACCGAGATGAGGCCCAAGTCCCGTCCTCCGGCGCGCTGGATGGGCGCGATGAGCTACGACGCCGCGAACGGCGTATGCGTCCTCGTGGGAGGCAGCGCGGGAGGGCCGGAACAGCGCGCCCTTCTGGATACCTGGATCTACGATCTGGCCCGGAACGAGTGGCGGGAGATGAAGCCGGCCGGGCAGCCTCCGGCGGGCTCACTCGGTCAGTCGGCGTACGACCGGGTGAACAACGTGACCGTGACCGTGGCCGCCGACGGCGAGACCTACGTCTACCGGTTCAAGGGAAAGAAGCAATGATCTTAAGTCGGTCCCCGCTGGTCGTGCTTTGCGCGCTGGCGTCGATGGGAGGCCTTTCCACGGCACAGGAAACCCCGGCGAAGAAGAAGGCGGTCGGTCCGCTGGCCGCCCTCCCGAGCGCGCCCGGACCTCACCTCTCCAAGATCCAGGCGCTGGGGGACAACGCGTGGCTGAAGCTGGGTTCCCCGGCCCCCGATCCCAAATGGGGAAAGGGGCGGGGACGGTCGTGGTCCGCGCGCATGGCCTTCGCGCCGGAGTTGCGCGGGGCGTTCCTCTCGGGGGAAGGCGTCCACGGCTTCGTGAAGCCCGACGGCTACTACATGGACGACTTCTTTTTCTACGACATCAACGCCCATCGATGGATCTGCATCTACCCGGGCATGCACGTCGAATCGTTCGAAAAGCGGATCAAGGAGGGGGACCTGAAGACGGACGGGGACGGCGTGATCGTGGACAAGGAGGCAAGGCCGGTTCCGTTCGCGCTCCTGGCCCACGGGTATGAGGCTCTCACCTACGATCCCGACAGCCGCCGGCTCGTGGTGATGGACGGAGAGCACGGCGAGTGGAGAACGGTCGAGCCGCTCGTGCGCGGGATGAAGCTCCTCGGGAAGACCGAGTTCGCGCAAGGACCGGCGCGGCCCCGCTCGCCCTACTTCTACAACACGCTCACCGCGCAGTGGGAGCGGCACCCCGTGGAAGGAACGCGCTCGTCCTTCAATCTGGGATCGGTCTTTGTCTACGTTCCAACCCGGAAGCAGTTCTTCTTCGACAACGGGGGTCATGACGTCCATTTCTTCGAACCGGCGGCTCGGCGGTGGACGCCGGTGGAGACGCGGGGGCGCAAGCCGCCGTTCGGGATCGATCCCACCGCCTGTTACGACTCCAGGCGGGACAGGATCTACATGGGGGGCGGAGACTATCCCCCCGTGCCGGAGGGTTCCAACGCCTTCTGGATCTTCGACCTGAGGATGAACTCCTGGATCGACCCGCAGCCCGCGGGCCGGCCCTGCAAAGGCTCCAACGCCTACGGCACCCGGGACGCCTTGATGAACTACGACTCCGTCAACGACGCGGTAATTCTCATCCGGCATCTGGAGGACGGGGGCCGAAAGGGCGTGGGAGTCTACGTCTACGATCCCGCGGCGAACGCCTGGTCCGCCCTGCCGGGAGACCTTCCGTCGGAATGGGGCCGGGGCGAGGAGGTCCCCCTGGCCGCCAAGAGCGGCTTCTACGACCCGGTGCTCAACGTCGTCTTCGTCCACGCCGCTTCGGACAGCGAGGACGACGGCGTCTTGTGGGCCTACCGCTACCGTCGCGTCCGGAAGTAGGAGAGGGCGGAATCGACGATCGTCCACCTCCTGGGCTTCGACGGAACTCGCATTTCCAGTCACACCCGTCGCGTTGGCGACTAGGATCCAGATAGGATCTCGCCCGCGGACATCCACGCCACGATGCTGACGTTGCTCGGGTACGATCCGCACGGAACGACCTTCCAGACGATGGACGGCCGCCCGATGCCGCTCTCCGAGGGCGAAGCGATCCGCGCTCTGTTGTGATCGGCAATCGTGTGAACCGCTAGAAACAGTCAGGCACAAAGAGCCCGGCGGCCAAGAAAAGGATGGAGCGGAGCGGAAGGGAACCGGCCGCGTTCCGGAGTGTTCCGTGAGGACGGAAGCAGCTTGACGAGGGATCGAGAATGAAGATCCTTCTCGACGTCCTTTTCCTGGCGGTATCGGCCGCGGCCGACCAGGAGGGCAGGCCGCAGCCGTATGAGGCGTCCGTCACTCAGCAGGAGTTCGATCAGGCCATCCGGGAAGGGCGTGATTGAGAGATCTCCGAGGCACAGAGGAGAGCGATCGATGCTGAACTGTCCGGGCCCCGTCAGCCGGCGCGGGTTCCTCCGCGTCGGCCTCTACGGATTCGGGAGCCTCTCCCTGCCGGGACTCCTCCGGCTGCGGGCCCAGCAATCCGCAAAGGGAAGGCCCAAGACGGCCGTCATCCTCGTCTGGCTGCGCGGGGGAGCGTCACATCTCGAAACCTACGACCCCAAGCCCGACGCGCCCAGCGAAACGCGAGGCGCCTTCGGCGCCACGGCAACCTGCGTGCCCGGCATGCGGATCAACGAGTTGCTGCCTCTCCACGCGAAAATCGCCGACCGATTCACGCTGCTGAGGTCGATGTCCCACACGGGTGGCGACCACGCGGCCGGGTCCCACCAGTTGCTGACCGCCGACACGGACCCGCAGGACAAACGAAAACCCGTTTTTCCCGACTGGATGACCGTCGCGAACCTCCTCCGGTCGGACCGTTCCCGCCCCCTCCCCAACTACGTGGGCGTAAACCCGATCTCCACCTACGACGGGTTTCATATTGCCGGCTCGGCGTACTTGAGCGCTTCCTACGGCCCGTTCTCGGTCACGGGCGACCCGAGCAACCCGCACTTCGAGATTCCCAATATCGGCCTCAAGGACAAGGCGCAGGCGGAGCGGGTGGGCGACCGCGTGCGGCTGAAGCAGCGCCTGGACGGCTTCCTGCGCGCCGCGGACGCGTCGGGGACGATGGCGGCGGTGGACGATTTCGAGGCGCAGGCGCTGCAGCTCCTGACCAGCCCCGCCGCCCGCGACGCCTTCGACCTCGGCCGCGAGCCGGACCGCGTCCGCGACCGGTACGGCTGGCACGCGTGGGGCCAGCAATGCCTCATGGCCCGTCGGCTCGTCGAGGCCGGCGTAGAAATCGTGACGACGACCTTCGACGGCCCCCTCTGCGGCCGGGTGGAAAACTGGGACGACCACTCGGTGAACCATCATATTTTCGACGCCATGAAGTTTCGCGCGCCGCCTTTCGACCAGGCCGTTTCGGCGCTCATCGAGGACGTGTACGCCCGCGGCCTGGACAGGCGGGTTCTGGTCATCGTGACGGGCGAGTTCGGTCGCACGCCGCGCATCACGCAAGTGGCCAGCAGCGGGGGCGGCGTGGCCAGCGGGCCGGCCGGGACCGTCCAGCCGGGCCGCGACCACTGGCCGCGCGCGTTCTCCCAGCTCTGGGCGGGCGGCGGCATCGAAACGGGCGCCGTCATCGGCGCCACGGACAAGCACGGCGCGGACGTCGTCGAGCGGCGCGTGACCCCGGGGGATTTCCAGGCGACGATCTACCACCATCTGGGGATCGATGCCGAGCAGGTAGCCCTGCCCGACTTTTTCGGGAGGCCGCAGCCGATCCTCCCGCGGGGCGCGCCCATCCGCGAACTCAAGGGGCGGGGCTAGGTGCGATATGGACGTGAATCGGCGTTTCAGGCACTGGGCGACGGGCGTTTCGCGATGGCTCTGGGGGATCGCCTTCCTGGCCGGGATGGGCGCGGCCGGCCCCCAAGACCCTCCGCGGCCGGAGCCCCTGCCGATCAAGGCAACTCTTGTCGATGACGAAGCGATCGCGTACGCCACCTTTCAGAGCCACAACCAGAACATCGCGTCATCGTCGCGCCCGTCCTCGGCTACGCCTACGAGTAGACCGGGGACAAGGAGTTCCTCCGGTGCGCCGGCGCCGCCTACCGGCAGACAACCCGGGACGGCACGGTGAATGAAGGGACCAACTGCACCTGGCTCACTCCGACGCTGCTTTACTCCCTGGCGTCGGACCCGGTGCAAGAGACCAAGTTGTTATACCCCCGCCAGGCCGACGCCGCCGTATCAGAAGTATGGCGCACATTTGGGCCGGCGTCTGGCTGGCGATGGCGGGGTTCGCCCAGGAGCCGCCGAAGGTGCCGGCCTTCCCCGAAGCGGAGGGCTCCGGCGCCATGACCCGGGGCGGCCGGGGCGGGCGCCTTATCGCCGTCACCCACCTGGGAGATTCAGGACCGGGAAGCCTCCGCGCCGCGGTCGAGGCGGAAGGCCCCCGCGTCGTCGTCTTCCGCGTCGGCGGCATCATTGAGCTCAAATCGGCGCTCAAGGTCTCGAAGCCCTTCCTCACGATCGCCGGGCAGACCGCCCCCGGGGGCGGGATCTGCCTCAAAGGCTACGGCTGCTCGATCGCCGCTGACGAGGTGATCGTCCGCCACTTGCGATTTCGCCCCGGCGACGTGGCGAAAGAGGAGGTCGACTCGCTCGCGGTCTACAGGGCCCGCAATGTCATCCTCGACCACTGCTCGGCGAGCTGGTCGGTGGACGAGACGCTCTCCGTGACGGGCGAAGGCTGCGGCGACGTCACCGTCCAGTGGTGCCTGATCACGGAGAGCCTGAACAAGAGCGTCCACCCGAAGGGCCCGCACGGGTACGGGTCGCTCATTCGGACGGACGGGAAAATCACCTACCACCACAACCTCTACGCGCACCACACGTCGCGCAACCCTCGGCCCGGGACCTACGGGAAGGAGCCCGGACTCCTGGACTTCCGGAATAACGTGATCTACAACTGGGGCGCCCGGGCGGGCTATTCGGCCGGCGACCCGACCCACATGAACTACGTGGGCAACTACCTCAAGCCGGGCCCTTCGACGCGCACGCCCGACCACGCGTTCCGAGTCGGCGGCGCGGAGACGCGCCTCTTCGTCGCGGACAACGCTCTGGCGGGCCGGGAGACCGACGACCCCTGGACGTTGATCACGGGCGCCGTGGACGGGAACAAGGCGCGCGAAGCCTTCGCCATGGCGCCGGTCACGACGGAGAAGCCGGACGCGGCGTTCGCGAAAGTGCTGGAGCAGGCAGGCGCCACCCGCCCGGCCCGCGACGCGGTCGACCGCCGCGTCGTCGAAGAGGTTCACAAGGGCGCCGGCCGGATCATCGATTCGCAGAACGACGTGGGCGGCTGGCCCGCCTACGAGGCCGGGGAACCGCCGGCCGACGGTGACGGGGACGGCATGCCAGACGAGTGGGAAAAGAAATACGGCCTCAATCCCGCCGACGCGGCCGACGGCGCCAAGGACGCCGACGGCGACGGCTACACGAATGTCGAGGAGTTCCTGAACGACACGGACCCCCTGCGATAGTTAGGTTTGTCCCTCCTCCGGCCGTCCATCTATAATGTCCGCCTCATGCCTCGCCAGATCAAATCCGAAGACCTGGCCGCGAAGCTGAAAGCCGGGCAGCCGGCGTTTATCGTCGACGTCCGTGAAGGCTGGGAGCGCGAGATCGCCCGGATTCCAGACCAGCTTTTCGTTCCCCTTGACGATCTGCCGGCGCGCGCGGCCGAGATCGCCCCGCCCCAGGGGGTGCCGGTCGTCCTCTACTGTCATGCCGGCGTGCGCAGCTTCCAGGCGGCCGCATTCCTGGAACAACAGGGACTGAAGGAAGTCTACTCTCTTCTGGGCGGGATCGACGACTGGTCGGTCTCCGTGGACCCGAGCGTCCCGAGGTATTGACATGAATCGCCGGGAGTTCCTCGCGGCAGGCGTCGTTACTGCGTCCGGCTGCGCCGTGAACCCGCGGGCCACGGGCGCGACGATCGTCGACGCGCACTGCCACGCCGGGAAGGGCCTCAACTTCGGGAAGGACGACGCGGCGCCCTGGACCAACTATAACGATCCGGAATGGATTCTGCGCGCCGACGACGAGGCCGGCATCCACAAGTCCGTCATTTTCCCGATCAGCAATTCGACCTACGAAGAAGCCAACCGCGAGATCGCCGGGTACGTCCGGCGCTGGCCCGACCGCTTCATCGGATTCGCCAAGCATGACGCGAAGACCGAAGAGGGGAAGATCGGCGAAAAGCTCCGGCGCGAAGTCCGCGAGCTCGGGCTCAAGGGGCTGAAGCTACACGGGACGCCCAGTCGCGAGATGCTCGAGGCGGTCGAGGAACTCAAGATTCTCATCCTCTTTCACCCGGGCAAGGTGGCCGACGGGTTCCCGGCCCTCGAGGCGCACCCGCGCGTGACCTTCCTCCTCGCCCACCTCGGAAGCTTCGCGTCGCGCGACTGGAGGGAGCACCGCGCGGCCATCGACGCGACGAAGCGCTACCCGAACCTCTATCTCGAGACTTCGTCCGTGGTCTTCCACCGTTACCTTGAGGAAGCGGCCCGCGAACTTCCTCACGGGAAGCTCGTCTTCGGCTCCGACGGCCCGCTCGTCGACCCGCGCGTCGAGCTCCATAAAATCCGGCTGCTCAAGCTCGCGCCGGACCACGAACGCCAGGTGCTGGGCGGGACGATCCTGAGGCTCTTGGGACTGTAACCCGGAGGGATCCATGCGGCTCTGCTGCCTGACGCTCCTTCTTCTCGTGAACGGATGCGCTGGGACCGCGCGTCCGGCGGCGGGACTCCGGGCCGGTATGGCGCGCATCGACATCACGCCGTCCGAGTCCATCCGGCTCTCCGGCTACGGCGCGCGCAGAACGTCGTCCGAGGGCGTCGAGCAGCCCCTCTTCGCGCGCGCCTTCGCCTTCCAGGACGGCGAGGGACGCCGCGCGGTGCTGGTCGCCGCCGACGCGATCGCCGTCTCGGCCGCGATCACCGGCAGGATTGCCGCCCGCGTGGCGGAATCCGCCGGCGTTCCGCGCGAGCGCTTCGCCCTCTGCACGAGCCACAGCCACACGGCACCCTCCCTGACGGGAGTGATCCCCAACATCCTCGAATTCAACGATGAGGAGAAAGCAGTCATCGACCGCTACACGCGCTTCTTCATCGACCAGGTCGTCCGCGCCGCGGAGGCCGCCGTCAAGGACCTGGCCCCCGCTTCCGTCGCCCTGGGCTGGACGGCGGCCGGGTTCGGGGGCAACCGACGGACGCCCGGCGGGCCCGCCGACCCGGACGTTCCCGTCCTGCGCATCACGAGCCCGCAAGGAAAGCTCCGCGGGCTCCTCTACGGCTACGCCTGCCACTGCACGACCATCGCGATCAACAAAGTGACCGGCGACTGGGCGGGCTACGCATCGGAGGCGCTCGAGGCCGTCCACGGCGGCGTCGCCGGCTGCCTGGTGGGATGCGGCGCGGATCAGAACCCGATGCCGAGGGGCACCCTCGATCACGTCAAGCGATACGGCCGTTCGCTCGCCGACGAGGTCGGCCGCCTCCTCCTGGCGGGGCCGTGGCGCCCCGTCACCGGCCCGATCGAGGGACGTTTCGCGAACGTGGACCTGCCCTTCGACAAGTTGCCGACTCAGGAGGAGCTCCGGCAAAAGCTCGAGAAAGGCGCGCCGCACGAGCAGCGACTCGCCCGGCGGCTTCTCGAACGGATGCCGTCCGCGATCCCGTATCCGGTGCAGACGATTCGCCTGGGCGACGGACCCGCGTGGGTCATCCTGGGGGGCGAGGTGGTCGTCGACTTCGGGCTCCGGCTCAAGCGCGAGTACGACCCGAACCGCGTCTGGCCGGTCGCCTACGCGAACGACGTGCCGGGGTACATCCCCTCGGAGCGCATCCTGGCGGAAGGGGGTTACGAGGGCATCGGCGCCATGGTCTGGTACGGTCAGCCCACGCGCTTCGCGCCGGGCGTCGAGGAGATCATCCACCGGCAGATCCACGCGCTCCTTCCGGAAGGGCTCCGCCGCGCGCCGCCGGCGCCGGTCCGGAGCCCGGTCGGCGCCGAGGAAAGCCTCGCGTGCTTCGAGATCGAGCACGGCTTCGAGGTCGATCTCGTGGCGGCCGAGCCCCGGGTGCTGGACCCGATCCACATTTCGTGGGATTCGCGCGGGCGGATGTACGTGACGGAGATGATCGACTACCCGGAAGGGCCGCCGGCCGGGCGCGTCGTGCGCCTGGAGGACGCGAACGGCGACGGCCGCATGGACAAGTCGGTGGTCTTCGCCGAGGGGATCGCGTTTCCGACGTCGACGTTGCCGTGGCGCGACGGGGTCCTCGTCACGTGCGACCCGGAGCTCTTCTACCTCGAGGACCGCGACGGCGACGGCCGCGCCGACTACAAGAAGGTCCTCTTCACGGGGTTTGCGGGCGGCAACACGCAGCACCGCGTGAACTCGCTCCAGTGGGGGCTCGACAATTGGGTCTACGGCGGGAACGGCGACAGCGCCGCCACGATCCGCTCCGCGGCGCATCCGGCGCGGCCGCCGGTCACGATGACGTTCGCGGACTTCCGGTTCCGCCCGGACTCCGGGGAGTTCGAGGCCCTCGCCGAGCATTCGGGCTACGCGTTGGCCTTCGACGACGGGGGGCAGCGCTTCGTGAGCGGCAGCGGCGGCGGTCGGCGGCACGTGGTGCTGGATCGGAATCTCCGGGAACGGAACCCCTTTGCGCCGTCGGTCCGCAACGCCCAGGAGCTGGAAAGCCGCTCGAGGCTCTATCCGGTGAGCGGCAGCGTGGAGCGGTTCAACGACCCGCTCGACATCGGCTTCTTCACGGCGGCGTCGGGGCTCGTGCTTTACCGGGGCGGGATGTTCCCGGAGTACTACCGCGGGAACGCCTTCATCGGGGATTCGGCGGGAAACCTCATCCACCGAGACGTCCTCGTGCGGCAGGGCGCATCCTGGAAGGCGGCGCCGCATACGCAACCGCGCGAGTTCCTCGCGTCGCGCGACCCGTGGTTCCGTCCGGTCTTCCTCGCCAACGGGCCCGACGGGACGCTGTACGTGGCCGACATGTACCGCGCCGTGATCGAACACCCCGAATGGATCCCCAACGACATCGAGAAGACGCTGGATCTCAAGGCGGGGAACGACAAGGGCCGCATCTACAGGGTGCGCCATCGGTCCCGCGCGCCGGTGCGGGTCGACCGGCTGGACACGCTTGCGGCGGACGAGTTGGTTACGCGGCTGGAGTCGCCCAACGCGTGGGTGCGGGAGACGGCCCAGCGGCTCCTGTACGAGCGGCAGGACAAGGCGGCGGTCGACCCTCTGGTCCGGCTGGCCGGCGAGTCGGCGTCGTCGTCGGCGAGGCTCCACGCGCTTTGGACCCTGGAAGGGTTGGGGGCCCTGACGGAGGCGGTCGTCAAGCCGAGGCTGGCGGACGCGGACGGGCGGGTGCGCGAGGCGGCGGTGAGACTGGCCGGCGATCTGGACCAGGCCGCCCTCGCGGCGCTCAAGGCCGATCCGGAGCTGGCGGTGCGGCTCCGGCTCGCCGCGCGGCTCGGCGGGATGGATCGGCCACAGGAGCTGGGCGATCTCATCTTCGATCCCGCCAACGACGACTGGATTCGAATGGCGGCGGTGCTCGGACGGCCTGAGGGGGCGCACCGGGTGCTGGCTCGCCTGGCGGAGCAGATTGGTTCCTCGGTGCCGAGCGCGTCGCGCTTGCTGCCGCACGTCTGGCGGCTGGCGACGACGGCGGGGGCGCGGAACGACGCGGCGCAGGTGCGGGAGATGCTCGACCTCGTGCTGCCGAAGCCAGGCGGCCCGATGACGGAGTGGCAGATGGTCGCCTTCGGGGGCGGCGTGGTCGACGGAATCGGGAAGAAAACCGGGGCGCCGGGACGTCGTGTACGGGAGCTGGCCGATGCCGATCGCCTGGCCTTGGCGATCGAGGAGGCGGCGCGGATGGCCGAGGACCCGAAGGTCGTCGACGGGACGCGCTACGACGCGCTGCTCGTCCTGGGGATCGACGCCTCGGGGCGCCACCGCGAGACGCTGCGGAAGTATCTCGCGCCGAAACATTCGCCCGAGCTTCAGAGCGGCGCGATCATGGGGACGTCCTACCTCGAGGAGGGCCCCGAGGCGGCGCGCTTCGTCCTGGAGCACTGGGTGTCCTACGCGGCGGCGCAGCGGGAAGCGGTCCTTGACGGGATCTTCCGGAGGCCGGACCGCATCGCCGTGCTCCTCGAAGCGGTGGAACAGAAGCGAGTGCAGTTGTCGGAGCTGGGGGACGGCCGCAAGGAGCAGCTCCGCCGGCTCTCCGACGAAGGCTTGAAGCAGCGCGCTCATGCCTTGCTGGCTTCGGACACGCGGGCGGATCGCCAGAGGGTGGTGCAGGAGCGCAAGAAGGCGCTCCAGCTTCAGGGTCGGCGGGCGCCCGGAATCGCGATCTTCCAGAAGCACTGCGCGGAATGTCACCCGAACCAGGGGGCCGGCCACCAGGTGGGGCCGGACGTGGTTCGGACGCGGAAGCGGGAGCGGGAGGCATTGCTCGTGGACATCCTCGACCCGAACGCCTCGGTCGCGCCCAACTTCGTCGCCTACAACCTGATGACCAAGGACGAGGTGATCCACAGCGGCCTCGTGGTCAGCCAGTCTCCGGGGTCGGTAACCCTGCGCCTGAAGGGCGGCGTCGAGCGCACGGTCCCGCGCGACCAGGTCGAGGAGCTTAAATCCACCGGCAAGTCCCTGATGCCCGAAATGTTCGAAACGGTCCTCACGGACCAGGACCTGGCCGACCTGATCGAGTACCTCCGCCAGATCCAGTAACAGAATGATCGCATCATTTTGTTACATTCTGTGGTATCCGTGACGGAAGGAGCGATACGAATGCTTTCCCCGGAGAAGATCAAAGCGGCGCTGCTCGCCGTTTCGGCGGCCGGATTTCTGATCCTCGCGAATGTGCTCGTCTTCACGGGCGCCGCCGCGGAACCTCCCGCGTTCGAACCGCCGCCCGCTTCCTCCGAGGTCGAGGGGCAGGAGCCCGCGCCGGCCAAGAGCCCCGACCTCGTCGGGCATTGGAAGCTCGACGAGAAGGAGGGCGCGGCCGTTGCCGACCTCTCGGGCCGCGGCCACGCCGGAAAGATTGTCGGGGAGGTGAGCCGCGGAGAAGGGAAGGCGGGGGGCGCCTTCTCCTTCGACGGGAAAGGCGGGCACGTGGAACTGCCCAACTCGAAGGACCTCGACGCGGTTCAGGAAGGGAGCTATTCGATCTCAGTCTGGTTCAAGCCCCAGGACGTCCCGCCCGGCAAGGAATCCGAGAACAACGCGAATTACGGGATCGTGATCAAGACCGGTTGGCACGAAGGCCTTCACTTCAGCAACGAGGGAAAGTTCGTCATGACTCACTGGCTCCAGGGCAAGACGGACGACGAGCCGGAGTGGAAGGGAGCCGGCACGTGGGAGCAAACGTACGAGGCCGGCAAGTGGTACCACGTGGTCGGCGTCGTGGACAAGGGAAGCGGTCAAACCCGGATCTTCGTCAACGGCGAACAGGTGAACACCGCCGAGTGGACGCCCAATGCCGCCGCGCGGAAGTTCGAGACCTCCACCTGGAAGATCGGGATCGGCTCCCCGGGCGCCGAGCAGTGGTCCTGGCCCACAAAGGGTTCCGTGGACGACGTCCGGATCTACAACCGTCCGCTCAGCAAGGCCGACGTCAAGGCGCTCTTCGAGGGAAAATAGCTCACAACCGGCGGATCGTGAGGCCGCCGTCGACGGTCAGCACCTGGCCCGTGGCGTAGGGGACGTCGCCGCGGACGAGCGTGACCACCGCGCGGCCGACGTCGTCGGGCTCGCCCCAGCGCGGCTCGACGGTGAGGCCCTCGGCGATGAGCTTGTCGTACTTCGCCGTGACGGGCGCGGTCATGTCGCTCTTGATGATCCCGGGCCGGACCTCGTACACCGGGATGCCGAATTCTCCCAGTCGCGCCGCCCAAAGCTGGGTCGCCATGGCGAGACCCGCCTTCGACAGGCAGTAGTCTCCGCGGTTGGGCGTAGCCATCACCGCCGAGATGGAGGTGATGAAGATCACGCAGCCCTTCTTCTGCTCGATCATCCATTTCGCGGCGGCCTGCGTGAGGAAATAGGGGCCTTTGAGGTTCGTGGCCATCACGCGGTCGTAACTCTCCTCGGTGGCCTCGAGGATGTCCATGCGTCCGAGCGAGGTGATCCCGGCATTGTTGACCAGGACGTCGAGGCGGCCGAACCGCTGGCGGACGGCCTCGAGCAGCCGGGCGCGGGCCGCGCGGTCGCCCACGTCGGCCTGGACGTAAAGCGCGCCGGGGACTGCCTCGGCGGCCTGGTCCGGTGGCCGCACTCCGCACACGGCCAGGTCGAACCCCTCGCGTGCCAGAGCCTTCGAGATCCCCAGTCCGATCCCGCGCGCTCCCCCCGTGACGAGTGCCACTCGCTTCATCGCCTGCCCCCGAAGAAGACGAGGTACGGCTCCTTGCGGGCCAGGCGCTGGACGTAGAGCGCCGCCTCGCGGAGGTGGTAGTCGCCCCACATCGAAGACTCGCCGTGCGGCACCTTCGCGCCCGGCGGCACGTAGTCCCAGCCGTTGGGCCGGTGGTAGACGGAGTGGAGCAGCAGGCCCTGATGGCCCGGGTCCTTGCCGAGGTAGGGATCGCCGAGCAGCGTCCGGAGGACCGTGAGCCCCGCCTGGGTGTAGCGCGAGACCCCCACGTGTTTCCCGAGACGAAGCAACCCTTGCGCCGCGATCGCCGCCGCGGAGCTGTCCACGGGCTCGAACTCGTTGAACGGGTCGGCGGGTCGCGAGAGATAGTCGCCCATCTTCGCCAGACCCGGGGCGCCCGTGTCCCAGTAAGGAATCCCGTCGGCCGCCGAGTGCTCGATGTAGAAGTCGCACGTCGCGCGCGCGGCTTTCTCCAGGACGGCGGCGAGATCCGCGGTCGCGCCCAGGGCCGGAAGACACTCCAACTCTTCTGCGGCGCCCAGCATGATCCACGCGAGTCCGCGGGTCCATGTGGTGAACGGAGAATACCCCTGCTGCGAGTTCGGACAGCGGTAGGCGCCGCCGTCCTGGACGTTGAACACGCTCTCGTGCGCCACGCGTCCGCGGACGTCGTACGCGTCGCGCCCCTCGCCGTAGTAGACGCCATGCCTGGCCGTCGCGCGCGCGTGCTGGTCGAAACGCTCGAGGATCGAGACCGGCCGGTCGCCTTCCTCCATGAGGACGTGCCCGAGGAGGTGCGACAGGGCGAGCGCGCGGAGCGAGCGGATCGTATCGGCGAAGAGGGAGTGCGGCCCGTTGAACGAGTGGATAAAGCCGCCCTCGCGCGTCTTCGTCCACCGGCGCGCCTGGACGGCGCCCGAAACCTTGAGCGCGAGCTCGTTGAAGTTCCGTTCCCACGGGTTCTCCGGGATCCGCCCTTCGCCCATCAGGCGCCACAGGTTCCCGTAGGTTGAGACGTTATTGAAGCCGTGGTCGTGGACCCCGACGTGGGTCAGGTGGGAGGCCATCGCCCGGACCGTCTTCTCACGGCCGAGCTCGAGGAACTCCTTGTCGCCGGTCGCGTCGAACTGGAGGATTGCCGAGCCGTACTGGAACCCGCGCGTCCACTCGGTCCACCCGCGGGTGGTGTACTGGCCGCGGGCCGTGAAGACGGGCGACGCCTGGTCCGGCGGGCAGGTCTTCTCGATCGACCGGATCTTCCCGGCCGAGAGTTCCCAGAGGCTCCGGATTCCCGGCAGCAGGTCCGAGGCGGCGACCTTCTCGTCGACCCTCACTTCCGCCGCTCCTTCTGTCGGATCTCCTGCAGGAACTTGGCGTAGACGGGGTCGCGCGGGACGCAGCCGGCGGCGTACTGCCCGAGCTCGTTGTTCTTGGAACGCATGAGCGTCGTGCAGTAGCTCACCGTGATGCACGACTTCAGCTTTTCCATGCGCCCTTTCTCCGCGAGGTCGCGCACCCAGTCCGGGTAGGCGATCGCCCCGCGCCCCAGGCCCACGTACGAGATCCGTCCGCGCCGGAAGTTCGCCTCGCCCGCCAGGCCCGCGTACTCGCGGAGGTAGCTGTATCCGGTCCCGACGACGGCGAGATCGGGGAAGGTCCGCTGGATTTGGTCCGCCATCCGGAAATGGCGGTCGACGCCGACGAGGCCCGATTCGGGCATCTCGTAGCCGTCGGGGGGCGGCGTGTCGGCCGGCCGCAGGAAGTGCGGGTTGTAATAGGGGCACCCCGCGCTCGCGTTCAGGAGCTGGAGGCCCGACTCGCGGAAGAGACGGATCGTCTCGATCGGCTCGGTCAGGTCCGGCTCCAGAGGGTTCTGGGGGTCGACGCCGAACGCGTTCGGGTAGGGCGTCTCGATCGCGACGGGTCGGCCGACGCCCGTCTCCGGGTCCTTGACGAACGGGACCGCATCGAAGACGTTCATCCGCGTGGCGAGGATG
>Ga0187892_10002518_pt1 | contig 36263 bp, 39 predicted proteins | sample MA1701073metaG_FD_139345 | JGI IMG/M metagenome (GOLD analysis project Ga0187892, IMG submission 139345) | Bio-ooze microbial communities from a basaltic lava cave in the Kipuka Kanohina Cave System on the Island of Hawaii, USA - MA170107-3 metaG ... | reverse complement strand
TCGCCATCACCCCGCTCGTCTCCCCGGGAGGCCGGCCTCCCTGTCGCTCAGCCTGCCTTCTTGACCCGGGGCGGGTGGAACGGCGTCTTCACCACGCGCGCCGGGCGTCCCTGCCCGCGAATCTCCACGTGAAGCTCGGTGCCGACGGGGGCCAGCGGCGCCTCGACGTAGGCGAGCGCGATGGACCGGTCGACCGACGGGCCGTACGACCCGGACGTGACCACGCCGACCTCGCGCCCGTCCTGCAGCACCCGGTACCCGTGGCGCGCGATGGAGCGATCGGCCATCTGGAGACCGACGAGGCGGCGCCGGGGCCCGGCCGCCCGCACCTTCTCGATCTCGGTGCGGCCGAGGAAGTCGCCCTTGGCGGGCTTCACGATCCAGCCCAGCCCGGCCTCGATCGGGTTCGTCGTCTCGTCGATGTCGTTGCCGTAGAGCGCGTACTTCATCTCCAGCCGCAGCGTGTCCCGCGCCCCGAGCCCGACCGGCGTGACCCCGTCGCCGCGGCCGGCCTCCGTCAGCGCCGACCAGACGTGCTCCGCCCGCTCCGCCGGCAGGTACAGCTCGAAGCCGTCCTCCCCGGTGTAGCCGGTGCGCGAGATCAGGGTGGGGGCGTCGGCCACCCGGCCGCTGGCGAAGCGGTAGTAGCCGATGGCGGCCACGTCGGCGTCGGCGAGCCGGCCGACCAGCGCCTCGGCCCGCGGGCCCTGCACCGCGATCAGCGCCGTCTCCGCGCTCACGTCGGCCCAGCCGGCGCCGGCGGCGTCGTGCTCGGTGACCCAGCGCCAGTCCTTGGCGATGTTGGCGGCGTTGACGGTGAGCATGAACCGGTCGGGGGCGAGGCGGTACAGCGTGAGGTCGTCGACGATGCCGCCGTCGGGCTGGCAGAGCAGCGCGTACTGCACCTGCCCCACCTCGAGCGCGGCCGCGTCGTTGGTGGTGAGCCGCTGCACGGCGGCGAGCGCCGCCGGGCCCTCCACGCGGAACTCGCCCATGTGGCTCACGTCGAAGAGGCCCACCGCGCGGCGGACGGCCCGGTGCTCCTCGACGATGGAGGCGTACTGCACGGGCATCTCCCAGCCCCCGAAGGGCATCATGCGCGCGCCGGCCTTGACGTGGACGTCGAACAGCGGAGTCCGCTTGAGCGGGGTCGGGTTCGGGCTGGTCATGGGACGGGCTCGACGCGCCTCATCTTAATCGAAGGGCACCGGCGTGGCAACGGGCGGAGGCGGCGGCGTGCCGCGCGCGGGGCGGGCCCCGTTCACGCGCGGGACAGCCAGCTCCCGAGCGGCGCCACGACGCACCCCGCTCGCTCCAGGGCCTCGCGCACGGCGCGGACGTTCTGCTCCGCGCCGGGGGTGTCGCCGTGGCAGCAGATGGTCTGCACGGCGATGTCGATTTCCACGCCGTCGATGGTGGTGACCTTGCCCGCCATCGCCATCTTGACGGCCTGGGCCGCCGCCCGGGCCGGATCGGCGATGACCGACCCCGGCACCTTGCGCGAGGTGAGGGTGCCGTCCACGTTGTAGGTCCGGTCGGCGAAGCCCTCGGAGGCCACGCGGGCCCCCATCTTCCGGCAGGTGGCGTCGTACCGGCCGGAGGCCAGCGTCATCAGGATGAGGTCGGCGCCGAGCGCGACGTCGGCGGCCGCCGCCGCCAGCTCCTCGTCCGCCTCCATCATGCCGTAGAGCACGCCGTGGGGCTTGACGTGGGCGAGCGGGACGCCGGCCGCCCGGCAGAACTCCCGCAACGCGCCCACCTGGTAGCGCATGATCTCCACCAGCTCGGCGCGGGTCACGTCCATCTTCCGCCGGCCGAACCCCATCAGGTCGGGGAGCGACGGGTGGGCGCCCACCGCCACCTTGTGCTTCACGGCCAGGTCCACCGTCTGGCGCATCACGTGGGGATCGCCGCCGTGGTAGCCACAGGCGACGTTGGCCGAGGTGATCCACGGCATGACGGCCTCGTCGGCGCCCAGCGTCCAGCGACCGTACGACTCGCCCATGTCGCAGTTGAGGTCGATGTGCTTGGCCATGTTCGCCCCTCCTCGGGCGTGGGCCCTACTGCCGCTCCAGCACGCGGCCCAGGGCCTCCACGAAGCGGTCCACGTCGGCGTCGGTCATGGCGAGCGAGCAGGCCCCGAGGCCGCGCTGGGACACCAGCACGCCCTCGTTGAGGAGCCCCAGGAACACGCGCGCCGGCTTCTCCGGGTCGTCGGGCCGCGCGGAGCGGAAGTCGGACAGCCGCCGGGTGGTCCAGTGCAGCCAGAACAGCGAGCCGGCGCCCGTCACCTGCCCCGGGTGCTTGAGGCGCCGCAGCCGCCGGCGCACGCCGTCGCGGAGCCGGTCGCCGAGGGCCTCGAGCCGCGCGTAGGCCTCGGGCGTGAGCAGCTCGAGGGTGGCCACGCCGCCCGCCATCGTGAGCGGGTTGGCGTTGAACGTGCCCCCGTGGTTGATGCGGCCCTGGCCGCCGCGCGGATCGTAGTAGCCCATGACGTCGGCGCGGCCGCCGAAGGCGCCCACGGCCAGGCCGCCGCCGATGATCTTGCCCAGGGTCGTGAGGTCCGGGCGCACGCCGAAGCGCTCCTGGGCGCCGCCGGGGCCGACGCGGAAGGAGATGACCTCGTCGAAGACGAGCAGGCTGCCGAGCCGGGTGGTGACCTCGCGCAGGCTCTCGAGGAAGCCCGGAGCGGCCGGGACCATGCCGGCGTTGGCCATGAGGGGGTCGACGAGGACGGCGGCGAGGTCGGCGCCGTGGCGCTCCAGGATGCGGGCGCAGGCCGCCGCGTCGTTCCAGGGCAGCACCACCACGTGCTTCAGGACCGCGGGCGGCACCCCCGCCGACCAGGCCACCGCCTTCGGCCGCTTGCGCGAGCCGGCGCGGGCCGGATCCAGGGCCACGCTCACCAGCGCCCAGTCGTGGGTGCCGTGGTAGGCGCCCTCGAACTTGGCGATCTTGGTCCGCCCGGTGAAGGCGCGGGCCACGCGCACCGCGTGCATGGTGGCCTCGGTGCCCGAGTTGGTGAAGCGCACGGTCTCGAGGCCGGGCAGCCGCCGGGTCAGGAGGTCGGCCAGGCGGATCTCGTGCTCGGTGGGCCCGGGGAAGGACATGCCCCGGCCGGCCGCCTCCCGCACGGCCTCGACGACGCGGGGATGGGCGTGGCCGAGGACCAGGCTCGTGTAGTTGCCGTTGAAGTCCAGCCGCTCGACGCCGTCAGCGTCCCAGATCCGGGCGCCCTCCCCCCGCACCAGGTACATCGGGTAGGGATCGAAGAAGGTGGTGGTGCGGCTGTTGCCGCCCGGCATCACGCGCACGGCGTCCTCGAAGAGCTGACGGGACCGGTCGCTCTTGGCCCGGTAGTCGCTGATCTCGCGCTCGAGGCTCATCGTCGTCTCCTTGACGTCCCCTCGGGGGGAGCGGTAGTGGTCAGTCTTCCCGCGCGACGGCGGCGGCCAGGCGCGCCCGCTCCGTCCGGAGGATCGCGTGGGCCTCGCCGACGCTCACCCGGGCGAAGCGCACCCGCTGGCCGGGCTTGACCTGGGCCAGGCGGCCGATGTCGAACGAGCACACGGTGGCGATCTTGGTGTAGCCACCGGTGGACTGCCGGTCCACCAGGAGCACGATGGGCTGCCCGTCGCCCACCACCTGCACCCCGCCGAGCGGGATGCCGTCGGAGACGATGTCGTGGCCCCGCACGTGCTCGATGGCCGGGCCCCGGAAGCGCGCGCCCATCCGGTCGCTCTGCGGCAGCATCTCGTAGGGGCCGGTGAAGAAGGCCTCGATCCCCCGCGCCGTGAACCGGTCGTCCTGCGGTCCGAGGACGGCCCGGATCCGGGGCTCGCCCCCGTAGTCCGGCACCGCGTCCGCGCGCAGCCGGGCCGGCCGCGCCGGCGTCGGCGGCCCCAGCGGCAGGCGGTCGCCCTTCTTGAGGCTCCGCCCGTCGACGCCGCCCAGCGCGCCCCGCACGTACGTCGACCGCGAGCCCAGGGCGGGCGGCGTCTCGATGCCCCCGGACACGGCCAGGTAGGCCCGGACGCCGGCCCGGGCCGGCCCGAGCCGCAGCACGTCCCCCGCCCGGACGGCGAGGGAGCGCCACGCGGGCGCGGCCCCGCCCGCGAGGCTCGCGTCCATCGGGGCGCCGGTGACGGCCACCACGCGGTCGTCGGTGAACTCGAGGCGCGGCCCGATCAGCGTGCACTCGAGCGCCGCCGCGCCGTCGGGGTTGCCGACGAGCCGGTTGGCCACCACGAAGGCCCAGCGGTCCATGGGGCCCGACCCCGGGATGCCGACGCGGAGGTGGCCCGGCCGACCGAGATCCTGCACGGTGGTGAGGGGGCCGGGGTCCTGCACGATCAGGTGGCCGCTCACGGCGCGACCTCGACCCGCGGCGCGTAGCGTCCCTGGGCCACGGCCTCCGCGATGGCGTCGTACTCCGGGCGGTCGATCATGCGGAAGCGCACCCGGTCACCCGCCCGCAGGAGGATGGGGTCGGCCGCCCCGGGATCGTAGAGACGGAGCGGGGTGCGCCCCAGCACCCAGAAGCCGCCCGGGCTCTCGACGGGGTAGATCGAGCACTGGCCCCCGCCGATCCCCACGCTGCCGGGGGGCGTCCGCGTCCGCGGGGTCACGAGGCGCGGGATGGCGAGCCGCTCGGACATCCCCGTCATGTAGGGCAGCCCGGGGGTGAAGCCGACGAAGTACACGTGGTAGTCGCCCGCCGCGTGCAGCCGCGCCATCTCGTCGGGGGCGAGGCCGGCCTGGGCCGCGGCCGCGTCCAGCTCGAAGCCCAGCTCGCCGCCGTAGCAGCAGGGGACCTCGACGGCGCGGGCCGGGGGCAGGATGTCGGTCCGCGCCTCCTGGGCGAGGGCGGACAGCGCGGCGCCGAGGGCGTCGGCGCTTACCCGCTCGGGGTCGTAGTAGACGAGGAGGGCGCGGAAGGTCGGCACCGTCTCCGTCACGCCGGTGAGGGCCTTCTGCTGGATCAGGTGGTCCAGCGCCAGGACCCGCGCGTTGACCTCGCGGCTGACCTCGTCCCCGAACTCGACGGACACCGCCAGGTCCCCGCAGGCGAGGACCCGCGGCGTGGGATGGCCCGGCATCCGTCACGCCCGCCGGGGTCGAGCGGCGGGACGCCCCTCAGAGCACGGCCAGGTCATGGTTCGGCAGGTCGGTGATGAACATGTGGCCCGGGCTGTGGGTGATCATGAACGGGGGCCGGGAGGCGAGCGCCACCGCCTGCGGCGTGACCCCGCAGGCCCAGAACACCGGGACCTCGCCCGGCTGCACCCCCACCGAGTCCCCCCAGTCGGGGCGCTCGACGTCGGCGACGCCGATGGCGGCCGGGTCGCCCACGTGCACGGGCGCGCCGTGCGCGCCGGGGAACCGGGCCGAGGCCGTCACCGCCCGCGGCACCAGCGCGCGGGGGATCGGGCGCATGGACACCACCATGGGGCCGTGGAAGCGGCCGGCGGGCCGGCAGGCGATGGAGGTCTTCCACATGGCGACGTTCTTGCCCTGGTCGATGTGCCGGAGCGGGATCCCCGCGTCCAGGAGCGCCCACTCGAAGGTGAACGAGCAGCCGAGCAGGAAGGCCACGAGGTCGTCCCGCCAGAACGGCGTCACGTCGGTCACCTCGTCGGCCAGCACGCCGTCCTTGTACAGACGATAGCGCGGCAGGTCGGTGCGCAGGTCGGCGCCGGGCGCCACCCCCACCGGCTCGGGCGAGCCCGCGTCGGTGACCTCGATGAGCGGGCACGGCCGCGGGTTCCGCTGGCAGAAGACCAGGAAGTCGTACGCGGCGTCCCGCGGGAGCACGGCGAGGTTGGCCTGGACGAACCCCGGAGCCAGGCCGGCCGTCACGCCGGCGAACCGGCCGGCGCGGATGTCCGCGCGGATCTCCCTGGGTGAGCGGGCGTCGATGGGCATGGGTGCCTCCTGCGCGCGTGGGCCGGGTTGGTCGCGGCCGGCCGCGCGCGGCCGGCGTCCGCGCGCCGGCGGACGCGGCGCCATTATACCGGAGGCGGAAAAGGATCCCGGAGGCGGAAAAGGCCGTGCCCCCGCCGCCGCCGCTGGTGTATAACGAGGCGGCGCCCGCCGGCGGCGGGCGGGGGAGACAGGGCACGATGCCGATCCTGGTGACGGGCGCGTTCGGGTGCATCGGGGCGTGGGTGGTCAAGCGGCTCCTGGACCGGGGTGAGCGCCCCGTGATCCAGGACCTCGGCGCGGACCCCTGGCGCATGCGGATGCTGCTCGGGCCCGAGCGCCTGGCCGGGGTCACCCGGCTCCGGGGCGACATCGCCGACCGCGACGGGCTCGCCCGCGTCGTCGGCGAGCACGGCGTCGACCGCATCGTCCACCTGGCCGCCTGGCAGGTCCCGCTCTGCCGCCAGGACCCCGCCCGCGGGGCCCTGGTCAACGTGGTGGGGACGGCCAACGTGTTCGAGGCGGCCCGCGCCCATCCCGGCCAGGTCCGTCGCGTGGTCTACTTCTCCTCGGCCGCCGTCTTCGGTCCCCCGCACCTCTACGGGCCGGGGCCGGTGACCGACGACGCCCCGCCGCGCCCGGCCACCCACTACGGCGTGTACAAGGTGGCCAACGAGGAGACGGCCCGCATCTACTGGGAGGAGCACCGGATCCCCTCCACGGGCCTGCGCCCCCTCTCCGTCTACGGGCCCGGCCGCGACTTCGGGCTCACCGCCGACCCGACGCTGGCCATGAAGGCCGCCGTGCTCGGCCGGCCGTACCGGATCCGCTGGGGCGGGGCCTCGGACCTGGTCTACGCCGACGACGTGGCGCGGGCGGCGGTGGCCGCCGCCGACGCCACGCTCGACGGGGCGCGCGTCTACAACCTGCACGGGGAGTCGGCCCGCATCGCCGACCTCGTCCGGCTCATCGAGGAGGCCTGGCCGGGGGCCCGCGGCTCGCTCTCTCACGCCGAGGAGCCCATCCCGTTCCCGGCCGAGCTGGCCGACCACGCCTACCAGCGGGACCTGGGCCCGGCGCCCCGGACGCCGCTCCGCGACGGGGTCCGCCGGACGCTGGACGAGTTCGCCGCCCTCCAGCGGGCCGGGTGCCTGGACGCGCGCGAGCTCGAGCCGGCGGCCTGACCGGCGCGGCGGATCACGGGATCGGCGGCCGGGTGCGGTACTCTGGGACGGCGACGCGCCAGCGCTCATGGACCTCCTGCCGACGCTGATCGACCTGGTGCTGCACCTGGACCGCCACCTGGCGGCCCTGGTGCAGGACTACGGCGTGTGGACCTACCTGATCCTGTTCCTGATCATCTTCTGCGAGACGGGCCTGGTCGTCACCCCGATCCTGCCGGGGGACTCCCTGCTGTTCGCGGTGGGCTCGCTGTGCGCCATCGGGGCGCTCGACCTGTCGAGCGTGCTCGTGCTGCTCACGGCGGCCGCCATCCTGGGCGACGCCGTCAACTACGCCATCGGCTACCGGGTCGGGCCGCGGGTCTTCACCCGCGAGAGCTCCCGGCTCCTGAACCGGCAGTACCTGGACCGCACCCACGAGTTCTACGAGCGCTACGGCCCCGTCACCATCGTGATCGCGCGCTTCGTGCCCATCGTGCGCACGTTCGCCCCGTTCGTGGCCGGCATCGGGCGCATGGCCTATCCCCGCTTCGCCGTGTACAACGTGAGCGGGGCGATGCTCTGGATCGGCAGCCTGGTGGTGGGGGGCTATCTCTTCGGCAACATCCCCATCGTCCAGCGGAACTTCACGCTGGTGATCCTGGCCATCATCGTGCTCTCGATCCTGCCCGGCGTGATCGAGTTCCTCCGGCAGCGCGCCCGCGGCCGGCGCCTCGCGCGCGGGTGACCCGGACGGCCCCGTGAGCGCAAACGTCTTCGAGCGCTTCCTGCCCGGCCTTCGCGCCGATCCCTACCCCTACTACCACCGCCTGCGGGCCCACGACCCGGTGCACGAGAGCGGGCTCGGCTTCTGGCTGCTCACGCGCTACGAGGACTGCGTGCTGGCCCTGCGGGACCCGCGGTTCGGGCGGGCCGGCTTCGAGGCGCTGCTGGAGTCCGTCTACGCCAGCGCCGCCCCCGAGGGCCTCGCCGCCTCCATGCTGTTCCGCGACCCCCCGGACCACACGCGGCTGCGGGCGCTCGTCAGCCGCGCGTTCACGCCGTCGGTGGTCGAGGGCATGCGGCGGCACATCCGGGGCATCGTCGACGGGCTGCTCGACCGGGTCGAGGACAAGGGCCGGATGGACGTGATCGCCGACCTCGCCTACCCGCTGCCCGTCCAGGTCATCTGCGAGATGCTGGGCGTGCCCGTCGCCGACCAGGAGGCCATCCGCGAGTGGTCGGCCGACCTCGGCCGGAGCCTGGACGCCATCGGGCTGCGGACGGGGGCCGCGGTGCTCGAGCGCGGCCGCGCCGGCCAGCGCGCCATGTGCGACTACCTCGGCCGGCTCGTCGCCGAGCGGCGGCGCCGGCCGCGGGGCGACCTGTTGAGCCTCCTGATCGCCGCCGAGGAGGCCGGCGACCGCCTCAGCGAGGCGGAGGTCATCGGGACCTGCGTGCTGCTGCTGTTCGCGGGCCACGACACCACCATGAACCTCCTGGGCAACGGCCTCCTGGCCCTGCTCCGCGCGCCCGACCAGCTCCGGCGGCTCCGGGCCGAGCCGGGGCTGATCGCGAGCGCGGTGGAGGAGCTCTTGCGCTACGACGCCCCGGTGCAGCGCACCGGCCGCTTCACCCGGGCGCCCGTCGAGATGGGGGGACGCCTCATCCCGCCCGGGGCCATCGTGGTGGTGGTGATCGGCGCCGCCAACCGCGACCCCGCCCAGTTCGCCGAGCCCGACCGGCTGGACATCGCCCGCTCCGACAACCGCCACATCGCCTTCGGCTTCGGCATCCATTACTGCCTGGGCGCGCCCCTGGCCCGGGTGGAGGCGCAGATCGCGCTGGACGCCCTCCTCGCCCGCCTCGGCGACCTGGCCCTGGTGGACGCCGAGCCCGAGTGGCGCGAGTCCCAGGTGCTCCGGGGGCTCAAGGGGCTGCCGGTGACGTTCACGCCGCGGGCCCGCCGGCGGACACCCCGGGTCCGTCGGCCCGCCTGACCCCGCCCGGCGGCGCGACCGCCGGCCCCCGCCTCACCCGGCGATGAGGTGCTCGGTGGTGATGATGACCGGCAGCGGCCCCGGCGCGACGAAGCGGGGTTCGTCCGCCCGCGTCGTCGCGTACTCGGGCGTGGCCGCCGACTCCCGCATGGCCTGGGTCGAGTCGAACCACGTGATGGCGACGCCGTCGTAGCGGGGCGTCCGGCCGCCCGCGTAGGCGGAGGGCCGCGTGTGGCTCTGCACGTAGCGCCGGAGCACGGGGATGCGGGCGGCGAGGGGGCCGTGCACCGTGCGCCAGTAGCGCTGGAACTCGTCCACGGCCATGCCGGGCCGGCGCGTGACGCACTCCACGCACTTGACGCCGTCGGCGGGCGCGCCGCCGTCCAGGATCACGTGCTCCTCGGTGACGATGAAGGCCATGGCCCCCCGGTCGAGGAAGCGGGCCTCGTCCGCCTCGACCCGGGCGTGGGCGGGGCTCTGCGTCATGGCCCGGAGCGCGTCGGTGTCGTCGGCCCACACCTCGGCGACGCCGTCCCAGACCGGCTCGCCCCGGCGGTAGCCTCCGGGCAGGGTGTGCGACTGGACGTACCGGCGCACGCCCGGCAGGGCGAGGACGACGGACGGATGCGACTGCCGCCAGTACTCCCGGAAGCGCTCCACCTCCATGCCTGCCCGCCGCTTGACGAACGTCACGACCTTGACCATGCGCCCTCCTCGCCGATCGCCTCGGCCTCGGCCGATCCTACGGCGCCGCGGGTCCGCTGCCAAGGGTGGGCCGCGCCCGCGCGTTGACAAGCCCTGGACCCCGGCCGTAGAGTCCCTCGATCGCGCGCCAGGGGCGGCAGCCTCGCCGGCGCCCGGGAGGAGCGCGCCATGCGGACCACGAGCCGGACCCTCGACCTCGCCAGCGGGCACCCGGGCCCGGCCCCGGGCGGGGCGGCGCCGCCTCGCCGATGAGCGCCCCGCTGGGCGGACGCGTGGCCGTGGTGACGGGCGCGACCCGCGGGATGGGCCGGGCCATCGCGCTGCGGCTGGCGCGGGACGGGGCGCACTGCGCCTTCACCTATCGCCGGAGCGCCGACCTGGCGCGCGAGCTGGCGCGGGAGATCGAGGCGCTCGGGGTGCGGGCCTCGGCCTTCGCCCTCGACCTCACCGAGCCGGCCCAGGTGGGCCCGACGTTCGAGGCCATCGGGGCGGCCTTCGGACGGGTCGACGTCCTGGTGGCCAACGCGGCCGCCACCGCCTTCCGGCCGCTGCTCGCCCAGAAGCCCCACAACGTCGAGCGGACCTTCGCCGTGTCGGTCGACTCCCTGGTGGCCATGGCCCAGGCGGCGGTGCCGCTGATGGCCGGACGCCCCGGCCGCATCGTGGTGGTCTCCGGCATCGACTCCTTGCAGGCCATGGCCGCGCACGCCGTGCTGGGGGCGGCCAAGGCCGCCGCCGAGGCCCTCGTGCGCTCCCTCGCCCTCGAGCTCGGGCCCCTCGGCATCACCGCCAACGCGGTGACGCCCGGCTTCATCGACACCGACTCCTCCCGCCGGTACCTGGCCGACGGGCTGGGCGTGGAGCCCGGCGCGGGCGCCGCCCGCATCGCGGCCATGACCCCCGTCCGGCGCATCGGCACCGTCGACGAGGTGGCCGCGCTCGTGGCCTTCCTCGCTTCGGACGCCGCGGGCTTCATCACGGGTCAGGCCATCGTCATCGACGGCGGGCTCACCGTGGTCTCGGCCCTGGACCGCCTGGCGGACGGCCCGCGATGAGCGGCCGCGCCACGCCCCCGGGGACCGTCCGGCAGCGCCCGCTCCGCTGACGTCTCCGCGCGCGAGGCGCCGCGTCGTCGCTGACGCCGAGCGGCACTCGCCACGTCTCGTCAGCGCGCCCCGCCGCCCCGCCCGGCGGCACGCCTCTTGCTCCTCCCCCGTCCGAACCGCTCGCGGGCGCGGCCCGCGGCGACACACGACGGCGTGAGGTGACGACGTGCGACACGGACGAGCAGTCCTCGGAGCCCTGGTGCTGGTCACGTCCTTCCTGCTCTGGCCCGCCCCCGTCCCGGCCGGGGGAGGCGAATCGTCGGGTCCGGACTTCCGCGCCCGGCTCACCCCGTGCTGCGACGCACCCGATTCCCACGCGCGCGGCGCCGCCCGCCGCAAGGTGGTGGTCAAGGAGGACGTGGTGAGGGCCGACTCCTTCATGGCCAAGGTGAAACTGCCCGTCCCGCCCGACGGTCTGGCGGCGCACGAGCCGGAGCCCGTGGAGGTCTGCCTGGTCCTGAGCCGGCTCGGCGAGCCGTACGCCCGCTGCGTCCTGGCCCCGGAGGAGGACGACGGCGAGGAGGCCGTCGGGGCGACGGGCCAGGGCGGGTACGAGGACGACGAGGTGGACACCTACCACGTGAAGCTCGGCACGGTGACGAAGAGGGGCACGCCGGTCCTCAGGGTCAAGTGGGGACACTGTGACGTCGACCTGGTGACGGAGGGCGTGCAGCCCGGCGTCCCCGACGTCCACCCCGGAGACGTGGCGACGGTCAGCGTGTTCGACCCCGCCTCGTCGTCGAGCATGGAGATCCTGCAGGGCACCTTCGTCGAGCACTGATCCGTCGCCCGCGATCCACCCCCTTGGATCGCGGGCGGGGCCGGTGTCGCCGGGACGTCTGCTCCGGCGGCACCGGCGTCCTGCCCCGGGGCGCTAAGGCCGCTCCGTCCGGCTCGTTGTCCCGGGCCGGCCTCACCGACCGCCGCCGAGGGCGCGGTGAAGGAGTCAAGCGGCCGGTCTCCCGAGTGCCGATCGGGCGCGGCCCCCGGGGGCGGCGCCGCGCGGACCGCGCGGTCTTGGAGTAGGATGGCGTCACCCCGGCCCGGCCCCGCGACGCCTCACGCCTTGCCCCGGAGGAGGGAACGCCATGCTCAGACCGCTCGGCCTCGCCCACGTGAATCTGAACGTGACGGACCTCGAGCGCTCGCTGGCCTTCTACACGGGGTTGCTCGGCTTCCGGGTGGCCCTCCGCTACGACGAGGCCATCGCCTGGCTGAACGTCGGCCAGTACCGCGACGACGTGCAGGGCATGGGGCGCGCGTTCCACGACCTCGCCCTCTACCGGGTGCCGCGAGGGCTGCCCGACGACGCCCGCACGCGGGCGGGGTTGAACCACGTGGCGGTGCGCCTCGGCAGCCCCGCCGAGGTCGACGCCGCGGCGGACTTCCTCCGGGCCCACGGCGTCCCGATCCTCAAGGGCCCGCTGACCCACAAGGAGGACAACGACCGCTACTGCTACGTCCGGGACCCCGACGGCAACGTCATCGAGCTGGTGGCCTCGGTGCTGCCCGACTGGCCCCGCGGCTTCCTGCGCGCCCCGGGACGCGAGGGGTAGTCGAGCCCCGGCCGTGTTCTTCCGGGCGAGCGCGCCGGCCGCGGTGCTATCCTGGCCGCGGCAATGGGCGGATCGCGCGTGTCGTCGACCCTCTGGCGCTGGCTCCCGTTCACGCGGTACCCCTACCAGGGCGAATCGGTTTCCTGCGACCTGTGCGGCGGGGCCGAGTCCCTCGTGATCTGCGAGCACGACCGGCGGCTCAAGCGCCTGCGCACCGTCGCCTGCCGCCGCTGCGGGCTCATGCGCACCGACCCCATGCCCACCCTGGAGGAGATCGCCCGCTACTACGCCGACACGTTCCGTCGCGACTACCAGATGACGCCGCAGGGGCCGTCCCGGCGTCACCTGACCCGCTCCCATCGCGAGGCGGCGCGGCGCCTCGAGCGGCTCGGGCCGGCCATCCGCCCCGGCGCGCGCGTGCTGGACTTCGGCTCGGGCGCCGGCGTGTTCCTGTCCCGCGCCAAGGCGGCCCGCTGCGAGGTGCTGGGCCTCGAGCCGGGCCGCCGCTGGGCGGCCTTCGCCACCCGGACCTTCGGCGTGCCGGTGATCAGCGACGTCTGGGAGCACGCCGACCCCCCGGGCCCCTTCGACGTCATCACCGCCGTCGAGGTGCTGGAGCACCTGCGGCGGCCGGTCCAGGCCCTCGGCTGGCTCGCCCGACGCCTCGCCCCCGACGGGGTGCTCTACGTGTCGGTGCCGAACATGCTGCCGAACCGGCGGGAGACGTTCCGGCGCTTCCACTTCGCCCACCTGCACCACTTCACGCCCACGACCCTCCGCTGGGCGGGCGTCGTCGCCGGCGTCGAGCTCGACCCCCGCTATCCGGCCGAGGGCACGAAGCTGACGTTCCGCCGGGTCCGGGGCGCGGCGCCGTCCCTGGAGCTGGATCGGAACCAGGGCGACGGCCTGCCGGCGCTCTACGCCGACGCCTCCATCGCCCATTACCTCCTGACGGGCCGCTGGTTCACCGCGGCCGGCAAGCGGCTGCGGAAGACGGTGCGGGACCACTTCGCCCGCTCGTAGGGGGCGGGGCGCGACCGCTCGGATCCGTCAGCGGAGCTTGGCGGCGAGGGCCGCGCAGAAGGCCTCGAGGTCGTCGAGCTCGGGGGACGACGCGATGGCGTGGAGCCGGCCCCAGTCCACCGCCCCGTACTGATGGGCGATGAGGTTCCGAAGGCCGGCGGCCCCGACCAGGCGGAGGGCGAGCGCCCGGTCGATGACGGCGTGGTCGGCAAGGGCGAGGAAGATCTCCCCGTAGCGCTGGGGGACGTCCCAGCCCTCGTCGGCCAGCCAGCGCGCCGCGAGATCGAGGCACGCCTGGATCGCGACGAAGAGGTTCAGGATGACGACCTCGCGGGCGGTCCGATCGGCCGCGAAGGTCTCCGGGGATGCCGGCAGCACGCTCCGGATCCGGTCCACGGCATCGCGCACGGCGGCGATGTGCCGGGCGAGAATGGGGCGGTCAACCACGGGCCGCGGCGCGGAGGACGCCGGCGGCGCAGCGCTCCTCCACCGGTCGGAAGTCGAGGTACTCGAGGATGGCCCGCGCCTTCCGGTCGGCCAGGGCGCCCCGGTCCCGGAGGACGAGCACCCGGCCGTCGCGAAAGATGCGGTAGGCCAGCGGCGCCGGCGCCGAGTCCATGAGGACGAGGTCGACGGGCCGGCCGGCGGCCGCTTGCAGTCCTGCCGCCAGCCGGCCGAGCGTCGTCGTGTCCGGCGCCGCGCCCGAGCGGAACTCGATGGCCACGTCCACGTCGCTGGAGGGCTGCGGGCGGCCCCGCCCCGCCGACCCGAACACCAGGGCGTAGGCGACGTCGTCGCGCGCCTCGAGGACGCGGCGCACCTCGTCGAGCGTGTCCACGCCAGGATCTTACCCCACCGGGACGGGCGGACGGCCCGGACTCGCTCGGGCGCGGACGGGGGTCGCTAGGCGGGGCGGGTGGCGATCACGGCCCCGCCACGCTCGACGCCGGCGAACGTGCTCAGCGCGAGCCAGGCCGGGAAGGCGCGGACGAGCGCCGGCGGCCCCTCGAGCCGGATCAGGCCGGCCCGGACGGCCTCGGCCAGCCGCACGTCACCCATCCAGACGCGGGTCAGGGTCCGGAGGTCGGCGCTGACCACGACGTCCACCTGGAACCCGGGGTCTTTGAAGCAGAGGTCGACCTCCCGCCGCTCGAGCACGAGCTACCAGGTCCGCGGGCAACGCATGGTCGCCGGCACCCCGCGGAAGTCGAAGCGCACGACGACCCGCTGCGGAGGCAGGGCGTCCAGGTTCACCCGCCGGTGGATGTCCCACATGAGCAGGCCGGGGTCCAGGTCGCCGCGGTCGACCTGGGCGCGGGCCCACCGCTGGCCCCACTCGCCGAGGCACTCGATGAGCGGCCGCAGCTCCTCGCCCGCCGCCGTGAGGTGGTACTCGCGCCCGCGGCCACGCGGCCGGGCCACGCTCCGCACGATGCCGGCGTCCTCGAGCTGCTCGAGGCGTCCGGCGAGGAGCGTGCGCGACATCAGGGGCACCCCCCGGTGGAGGTCGCTGAAGCGACGGCTCCCGCAGAGCAGCTCGCGCAGGACGAGCGGGGTCCATCGCTCGGCGACGATCTCGGCCGCCTTGGCGACCGGGCAGAACTGGCCGTACCCCTTCATCCTGGCTCGAGGGTAGTGAACGGCCGGGGGGGTCGCAAGTCCATTTTCTGTGCTTTCCGCGCCCGCCCGGCCGGCGCCATCCTGCCGTCACGAGGAGGTGCCATATGGTTGCTCCGTCAGATCTCGAGACCCAGCGTCCCGACGCCGCCGCGCTCGACGATGCGGCCCTCGCCGGCCTGGCCCAGCGCTTCCGGGGGGCGCTCATCCGTCCCGGCGACCCGTCCTACGACGCCGCCCGCGCCGTCTGGAACGGGGCGATCGATCGTCGTCCCGCGCTCGTCGCGCGCTGCGCGGGCGCCGCCGACGTCCGGGCCGCCGTCCGGTTCGCCCGCGAGCGCGACCTGCTCGTCGCCGTGCGAGGCGGCGGCCACAACGTCGCCGGCACCGCGGTGTGCGACGGCGGGCTCGTGATCGGCCTCATCGACGCGCTCGCCGAGCGGGCCTGGGGCGTCGTGACGCCGGAGTCGTACACGATCATCTTCCACCTGGGCGGCGCCGTCGGCCGGCCGGATCCGGAGGGATCGGCCTTCGAGGACCGGCGGGCGGCGCACGCCGTGAACATCGACGCCGTCTGGACCGAGCCCGCCCGCGCCGCCGCGTGCGTCGCGTGGACCCGGGAGCTGTGGGAGGCCGTGCGTCCGTACTCCACGGGCCGCGTCTACGTGAACTTCCTCGGGGAGGAGGGGCCGGACCGCGTCCGGGCGGCCTACGGCGAGGCCAAGTACGAGCGCCTCCGGGCGCTCAAGCGGAAGCACGACCCGACGAACCTCTTCCGGCTGAACCAGAACGTCCGACCGTAGACGGGGCGCCGCGGCGGCGGCCCCTCCTCCGGCCGGGGGGCCGCCTCAGCCGCGCAGGCGGGCCAGCACCCCTTCGGCCTCGGCCACCAGCCGCGCGATGACCTCGGCGGCCGGCGCCACGTCGGTGACGAGGGCGGCGCTCTGGCCGCAGGGGGCGTTGCCCAGGTCAAGGTCGCCCTCCTCGCGGGCCAGCAGGCTCGCCGCCCGGCCGACCCGGGCCGCCTGCACGGGGAAGGGCTGGATCTCCGCCTCGCGCCCCTCCCACGAGCGGGTGAAGGCGTTCTTGACGAGGCGGCAGGGCTTGCCGGTGGCGGCGCGGGTCACCACCGTGCCCTCCTCGTCGATGGCCACGACCCGCTGCTTGTAGTTGTCGTGGCAGTACGCCTCCGGGGTGGCGATGAAGCGCGTGCCGATCCAGATGCCGGCCGCGCCCAGGGCCAGCGCCGCCACCAGACCCCGGCCGTCGGCGATGCCGCCCGCCGCCAGCACGGGGCGCGGGGCGACCGCGTCCACCACGCCCGCGATCAGCGTGAGGCCGCCGATGCGGCCCGTGTGGCCGCCCGCCTCGTGCCCCTGGGCGATGACGGCGTCCACGCCGTTGGCGGCGTGGTCGCGCCCCTGCTTGACGTTGCCGCAGAGGGCCATGACGCGCATGCCGAGCCGCTGCGCCTCGGCCGTGACGGGCCCGGGGTTGCCGAGCCCCGCGATGAGCACGGGCACCCGCTCCTCCAGCGTCACGTCGACCCAGCCCTTGACGGCGTCGGTGAAGCGCTCCGCCTCGACGCCGGTGGCCCGCACGGTGGCGAACAGACGGTGGCGAACAGGATGTCCACCCCGAAGGGCCTGTCCGTCCGCTCGCGCACGCGCCGGATCTCCTCCCGCAGCTCGGCGGGCGTGCAGTGCGCGGCGGCCAGCACGCCGAGTCCGCCCGCCTCGGAGACCGCGGCGGCCAGGGCCGAGCGGGCCACGGAGCCCATGCCGGCCTGGCAGATGGGGTAGCGGATGCCCAGGAGGTCGCAGATAGGGGTGCGGAGCGCAGACACGGCCGCCGTCGTCATGGGAGGCCTCCATCGTCGAGGGCGGCGCGCGGACGCCCGGTCAGGGTTTCACGTCGGAGGGGCGGCTCCTCGTGGGTCAGTGGGTGAACAGCGGAACGATCTGGCCCGCCGCGTCGAAGGGCAGCGGCCGGGCCTCCGCGAGCACGGTCAGATCGGGGCGGCGGGCGATCTCGGGCAGGTAGGCCTCCGAGCACTCGATCTCGCCCAGGCGCAGCGTGTTCCGGATGCGCATCACCCGGGCCGCCTCGGGCGTCACGAGCCCGATGCAGTCCAGCGCGCGCTCCACCGCCTCCCGGTCCGAGTCGAACACCAGCGGCAGCTTGGCCCCGTTGGGCGCGCAGGCGGTGAGGCAGTTGATGGCGGTGGGCTTCCAGTCGATCTTCTCGGCCAGCCGGCGGGTGGTGAAGTCGGCGTTGCCGATGCCGGTGGCGTTGCCGTAGCTCTGCTCGGTGAGGTCGAGGGCGACGATCCACAGGATGCGCGGGTCGGCCGGGAACGGCTCGTGGGGGTTGGACGGGCGGCCGATCACGTTGGTGTCCATCCCGGCGCCGGAGATGTTCTTGCCGATCTCCTCCACGACGAGCACGTCGATGGGCGAGAAGGGCAGACGCGCCATCCACTCCCGGGCGCTCTTGAGCAGGCGGCGCTCCCCCGCCTCCAGCTCCTCGGGCCCGAACGCCTCCACCACCGCCGTCTCGTCGTTGCCGTTCTCCACGACGCCGAGGCCGAAGCCGATCCGGGCCCGGGCCAGCACCTCGCGGCCCACCGCCGTGATCACCGTCTCGTAGCCGTGGTTGACGTTGGCCCGGTGGTACTGGGTGGCCCCCTGGTACTTGCCGAGCCCGATCGTCAGCATCTTGAACAGGCCCGACTCGATGGAGCCCTTGAAGTCGGTGTGGGGCTTGACCCGGTTGACCAGCCCGATCCAGTCGGCCTTGGCGGCGATCCGGTCCAGCCAGACCGGCAGCCCGAGGGCCTCCCCCACCTGGACCACGTCCATGCCCGACCGGATCTCGCAGCCCATGGCGGCCGGGGTGATGCCGTAGTGGGCCAGGACGTCCAGCTGGCCCTGGGCGGTGGCGCCCCCGTGGCTGCCCATGGCCGGGAACACGAAGGGCCGGGCCCCCATCTCCCGGAGCCAGTCCACCGTGGCCCGCACGATGACGTCGATCCGGGCGATGCCCCGGCTGCCCGCCCCGACCGCCACCGTGTCTCCCCGCCTGATGGGCAGGCGGGCCGCCCCCAGGGCGTCCCGGACGGCCCGCGGGATGTCGGGCGCCCGCGGGCCGGAGAAGGCCTGACGGACCCTGACCATCTTCGGCAGGGGCATGGCCGGGATGATACGGGTGGCCCGCGGGGGTGTCAATCGTCTTGACTTTCGGAGCGTCCGAATGTATCACTGTGCCCGGTTGGAACCTAACCCCTTGCGACTCCGTCTGAATTCCCTCGCACGCTCCTCGGCCCTGGTGGCGCTGGTGGTGCTCCTGGGAGGATGCGCGTCCGTCTCCGCGATCACCGACCTGTTCAGCCAGGGCGCCCAGCTCATGCCGCCGGCCAGCGACCTCTACGCCCAGGGCGAGACGGACCTCGGCAGCAAGCGCTACCAGGACGCGCGCCTGGCCTTCCGCAAGATCGTCGAGCGCTATCCCCAGACGACCTACGCGCCGCGCGCGCGCTTCCTCATCGGCGAGGCGTACTACCGCGAGGGCGAGTGGGACAAGGCCATCAAGGAGTTCGAGTCGTTCCTGGCCTTCTATCCCCGCCACCAGATCGCGGACCTCGTCCAGTACCGCCTGGCCATGGCCTACTACGACCAGATGAAGCCGGTCGAGCAGGACCAGGCCATCACGGCCAGGGCCATGGCCGCGTTCAAGACCCTGGTGCGCGAGTACCCCGACAGCCGCTACGCCTCCGACGCGCTCGGCAAGATCGACATCTGCCGGGGGCGGCTGGCCCAGAAGGAGCTGTGGGTCGCCACCTACTACATCAACCAGGCCAACCCGGGCGCCGCGCTGCAGCGGCTCGAGGGCGTGCTGCGGGACTACCCGCGCACGCTCGTGATCCCGGAGACGCTCTTCCGCCTGGGCGAGGTGAACGCCGCCCTCGGCCGCCGGCAGGAGGCCCACGAGGCCTTCCAGAAGGTGGCCTCCGCGTACTCCTACACCGAGTGGGGCCGCCGCGCCGCGCAGCGCCTCAGGACGGCCACGAGGTGACCTGATGCACGACGTCGTCGACCTCCGATCGGACACCCTGACCCTGCCCACGGCGGCGATGCGGGAGGCCATGGCCCGGGCGGAGGTCGGGGACGACGTCTGGGAGGAGGACCCGACGGTCAAGCGCCTCGAGGAGCTGGCCGCGCGGCGCCTCGGCACCGAGGCCGCGCTGTTCGTGGCCTCGGGCACCCAGGGCAACCTCGTCTCGGTCCTGGCCCAGACCCAGCCCGGCCAGGAGATCGTCCTCGACGCCGACAGCCACGTGTTCAACTACGAGGTGGCCGGCGCCGCCCGGCTGGGCGGGCTCATGACGCACCCGGTGGCCACCGAGCGGGGCTTCCTCACCCCCGAGCAGGTGACCGAGCGCATCCGGCCGGCCAACGTGCACCTGGCCTCCACGGGGCTGGTCGCCATCGAGAACACCCACAACCGCCACGGCGGCACCTGCTGCACCCCGGAGGACATCGCGGCGGTGGCGGCGGCCGCCCACGCGGCGGGAGTGCCGGTGCACCTGGACGGGGCGCGGATCTGGAACGCGGCGGTGGCCCTGGGACGCCCGGCGGCGGACTTCGCGCGGCCGGTGGACTCGGTCACCTTCTGCCTGTCCAAGGGGCTCGGCGCCCCGGTCGGCTCCGTGGTCTGCGGCCGCGAGGCGTTCATCCTGCGCGCCCGGCGCGCCCGCAAGATGCTGGGCGGCGGGATGCGCCAGGCGGGCGTGCTGGCCGCGGCCGGCATCGTGGCGCTCGAGCACATGGTGGAACGCCTCCGGGACGACCACGCGAACTGCCGCCGGCTGGCGGAGGCGGTGGCCGCGCTGCCCGGGGTGCGCGTGGACCTCTCGCGGGTCGAGACCAACATCCTGATCTTCCACGTGGACCGGGAGGGTGGAGCCGCGGAGCTGGTGGCGGGAGCGGCCGCCCGCAAGGTCAAGATCCACCAGATCGGTCCCCGGTCCATCCGCTGCGTCACCCACAAGGACGTGGACACCGAGGACATCGACCGCGCCGTCCTCGCCTTCCGCGAGATGACGGCGGACTGGTAGCCGCGGCACTACGAGGAGAGCCCACGCCATGGCCGAGCGCCTGCTGGACGTCAAGAACCTCAAGACCTACTTCTTCACGGACGAGGGCGTGGTCCGCGCCGTGGACGGCGTCGACCTGCACATCGACAAGGGCGAGACCCTGGGCGTGGTGGGCGAGTCCGGGTGCGGCAAGTCGGTGACCGCGCTCAGCATCATGAAGCTGATCCCCCAGCCCCCCGGTCGGATCGTCGAGGGGGAGATCAGCTACAGCGGCACGAACCTGGTGGATCTGGCGGCCAACCGCATGCGCAAGATCCGCGGCAAAGAGATCTCGATGATCTTCCAGGAGCCCATGACCTCGCTCAACCCGGTCTTCACGGTGGGCGAGCAGATCGCCGAGGCCCTCCGCCTGCACGAGGGCCTGGGGCGGCGCGAGGCCATGGGCAAGACGGTGGAGATGCTCAGGCTCGTGCACATCCCGAACGCCGAGCGGCGCGTGAAGGAGTACCCGCACCAGCTCTCGGGCGGCATGCGCCAGCGCATCATGATCGCGATGGCGCTGTCCTGCAACCCGAAGCTGCTCATCGCCGACGAGCCGACCACCGCGCTCGACGTCACCATCCAGGCCCAGATCCTGGAGCTGCTCAACGAGCTCAAGGCCAAGTTCCACATGGCGGTGATGCTCATCACCCACGACATGGGCGTCATCGCCGAGACGGCCCAGCGCGTCGTCGTCATGTACGCGGCCAAGGTGGCCGAGGAGGCCCCGGTCGGGGAGCTGTTCAAGGAGCCGCTGCACCCCTACACGCAGGGGCTCCTGCGCTCGATCCCGCGCATCGACCTGGCCGCCATCGAGCGCCGCCGCCTGGAGACCATCCCCGGCACCGTGCCCACCCTCCGCGGCAACATCGCGCCGGGCTGCCGGTTCGCCCCCCGCTGCCCGTTCGTCAAGGCCGTGTGCACGGAGAAGGACCCCGTGGTCAAGGAAGTCAAGCCGGGCCACAAGGTGGCCTGCTGGCTCTACTGAGGTGCCCCATGGCTGACGCGCCGCTGCTCCAGGTCAAGAACCTCAAGAAGTACTTCCCGATCCGCGGCGGGCTCTTCTCGCGGGAGGTGGCGCGCGTCCACGCGGTGGACGACGTGTCCTTCGAGATGCAGGCGGGGGAGACGCTCGGGCTCGTGGGCGAGTCCGGCTGCGGCAAGTCCACCACCGGGCGCTGCATCCTGCGCCTCATCGAGCCCACCTCGGGCGAGGTGTGGTTCGGCAACCAGAAGGTCTCCACGCTGGACAAGCGGTCGCTGCGGGCGCTCCGCCGCGACATGCAGATCATCTTCCAGGACCCCTACGCGTCGCTGAACCCGCGCATGACGGTGGGCTCGATCATCGGCGAGGCCCTCGTCATCCACAAGCTGGCCAAGTCCAAGCGCGAGCGCGAGGAGCGCGTGGTCCAGCTCCTCGAGACGGTCGGCCTCAACGCCGACCACCTGCGCCGCTACCCCCACGAGTTCTCGGGCGGGCAGCGCCAGCGCATCGGCATCGCCCGGGCGCTGGCCGTGAGCCCGAAGCTCATCGTGGCCGACGAGCCGGTGTCGGCGCTGGACGTGTCCATCCAGGCCCAGGTCATCAACCTGCTCGAGGACCTGCAGAAGCAGTTCAACCTGACCTATCTGTTCATCGCCCACGACCTGTCCGTGGTCGAGCACATCTCCACGCGGGTGGCCGTGATGTACCTCGGCAAGATCGTGGAGATCGCCCCCGCCAAGGAGCTGTACACGAACCCGAAGCACCCCTACACGGAGGCCCTGCTCTCGGCGGTGCCCATCCCCGATCCGGCCGTCAAGCGCAAGCGCATCCTCCTCGAGGGCGACGTGCCGAGCCCCATCAAGCCGCCGTCGGGCTGCCGGTTCCACACGCGGTGCCCGATCCGCGTGCCCTCCTGCTCCGAGAACGACCAGGTCCTCAAGGAGATCTCGCCCGGCCACTGGGTCGCCTGCCAGGTCCGCGCGTGACGATCTGACGTGGCCATCGCCTGGGCCGGCGTCTTCCACGTGCTGGCGACGCCGTTCGCGGAGGACGGCGAGCTGGACGTCCCGGGGCTGCCCCCTCTGGTCGAGCGCGTGCTGGCCACCGGGGTGGCCGGCCTCACCATCCTCGGCATCGCGGGCGAGGCGCACCGGCTCACCGACGAGGAGCGGCGCCGCCTGGTGGACGGCGTCGTCAAGGAGACCCGCGGCCGGGTGCCGGTGGTGGTGGGCGTCTCGGCCAGCGGCACCCACCTGGCCCGGGCGCTCGGCCGCATGGCGCGGGAGCACGGCGCCGACGCGGTGATGGTGGCCCCGCCCCAGGGGCTCCGCAACCTCGACGCCGTCGCCGGATACTACCGCGACGTGAGCCAGGCGGCGGCGCTGCCCATGGTCCTCCAGGACGAGCCGGTGACGACCCAGGTGGTCATGCCCGCCCCGTTCCTCGCCCGCCTCGCGGCCGAGGTGCCCGGCGTCGAGGCGGTGAAGCTCGAGGAGGTCCCGACCCTCCCCAAGGTGTCGGCGCTGCGGGCGGCGCTGCCCCCCGCCGTCGCCATCTTCGGCGGCATGGGCGGCGTCTACCTGTTCGAGGAGCTGGCCCGCGGCGCCGCCGGCGCCATGACCGGCTTCGCCTACCCCGAGGCGCTCCGGGCCATCGTCGAGCACTGGGAGGCCGGACGGCGGGGCGCCGCCCGCGACCTCTTCTACCGCTGGCTCCCCCTGATCCGCTACGAGATGCAGCCGGGCTCCGTGCCGGGGGTGTCGCTCGCCATCCGCAAGGAGATCATGCGGCGCCGCGGCTGGCTCGAGTCCGCGGTGGTGCGCCCGCCGACCCCGGGGCTCGACCCCGGCGTCGCCGCCGAGCTGGACGAGCTCCTCGCCGCCGTCGGCGCCTGAGCACGCAGCCGCGGCCAGCGAGGACGCCCGGCTCCGGGGCCCGGCCCGAGGCTCGGCATGACGACGCCGTCCCGTTCCGGGCCGCGCCCCGAGCGCGCCTCGGCCGGCGAGCTGGCCGGCTGGCTGGCCGCGCTGCTGGCGGTGGCCGTCCTCCTGCCGCTGACCGGCTACGAGTCCCGCGACCCCGACTCGCGACTGTATGCCGCCCTCGCCGCCACGATGGCCACCCAGCCGGTGGACCGGTGGATCGCCCCCGAGTGGTGGGGACAGTGGGGCCGGCAGGATCCGTTCCTGGAGCATCCGGCCGGCCTCTTCGTCCTTCCCGCCCTCCTGGCCTCCCTGGGCTATCCCGCGCTCCAGGCCGCCTACACCGTCAACGCCGCCTACCAGGTGCTGACGCTCGTGCTGGTCCAGCGGCTGGCCGCGTGCTACGCGCCGGGCCTGGCCGCCCGGTCGCTCCCGTGGATGCTCCCGCTCCTGCCGATCGCGTTCGTCTACCGGATCCGCGCCAACCACGAGCAGGCCATGGCCCTCGGTCTCGTGCTCGCCCTCTACGCCACCGTCCGCTCGCGATCGGACGCGCGGTGGATGGCGGTGACGGCGGCGGCCTTCGTGTTCATGGCGACGGTGAAGGGGCTCCTGGCCGTGTTCGCCCCGCTCGCCTGCGCCTGGGTGCTCCTCGTCGGCCGGTGGACGGCGCCGCGGGGGACGGCGGCCGAGCGGCGCGCGTGGGCGGGCCTGGCGCTCGCCGTCCTGGCCACCGCGGTCGCCGCCGGGCTCTACGAGGCGGCCTACCGCCTCGCGACGGGCGAGTCGTTCCACGCCCGCTATGTCGGGCGGTGGATCTCCGTTGCCCTCCGGCCGGCGGTCGGGCCCCGGGTCGCGCAGACGGCGGACAGCGTCCTCTGGTATCTGGTCCGGCTCGTCCTGTTCGCGCTGCCGTGGAGCCTGGTGGCGGGGTGGGCCCTCTGGAGCGTCCGCCGGGACCTGGCCCGGATCGGGGCCGGCCCGGCGCCGGACGAGGCGGGCCGGGCCCATCGTCTCGCCCTCGGGGGCCTCCTCGCGGGCCTCGGCGTCGTGGCGATCTACCTCGGGCTGATGAGCCTGCCCGGCCGGCGGGCCGACCGCTACCTGTTCCCCGCCTACATCGTCCTCGGCGCCACCGGCGCCGGCGCCGCCGCGCGCTCGAGCCCGCCGGTCCAGCGCCTGACGGCGGCGGCGGACCGGTGGCACCCCTACACCGCGGTCGTGATCTACCTGGCGGGCTTCGGGCTGAGCCTCGGGTGGAACCTCCTCGAGCTCCCGCGCGGGGACTGACGGCGCGAGCGGAGAGGAGCGGCGGACGGGTCGCCGGGTCGGGCTACTCCCAGAGGAAGGCGACCGGGTTGACCGGCTGTCCCTTGACCTGGATCTCGTAGTGGAGGTGGGGACCCGACGAGCGGCCCGTGCTGCCGCTCAGCGCGACGAGGTCGCCGCGGCGCACGGTCTGGTTCTGGGCGACCCGCAGCGCCGACAGGTGGCCGTAGAGCGACCGGACGTCGTTGCCGTGGTCGATGACGAGCGTGATGCCGTACTCGGGCTGACGGCCGGCGAACACGACGGTGCCGGGCGCGGGCGCGCGCACCGCCGTGCCGACCTGGGCGCCGATGTCGATGCCGCTGTGGTGCTCGCCGCCGCCCCACGGGGACGTCCGGGCGCCGAAGCCCGAGTTGACGGGACCGGACAGCGGCCAGCGTGACGGCAGGGCCGCCAGCACGCGGGTCGCCCGCCCGAGGAACTCGCCGAGGGTCCGGAGCCCCTCGCCCTCCTCCCGGACGAGGGCGGCGAGCCGGTCGATCGCGCTCCCCTCGACCGGGCGATGGGGAGTGGCGAGCGCGAGGGCGGCGCGCACGGCCTCCCGGGTGACCTCGGCCAGCGGCACCGGCACGCTCGATCCCCCGATGCCGGTCGCCTCCCCCTCCCCGCGGACCGACTCGGGGCCGAACGCCTGCCAGATGCGCACGCGCACGTCCCGCCAGCTCTGCACCTCGGCGTGCATCTCCCCGAGGCGCGCCAGGACCGCCTCGATCCGCGCCTCCTGCTCGGCCAGCCGGGGCTCGGCGGCCAGGAAGCGCGCGCGCTCGGCGCGGAGGGCCAGGTAGTCGGCAACGAGCACGCCCACCCCGCCGAGGCCGGCGGCGAGCGTCACGAGCGCGAGCCCGACCACCGAGCGGCGGACGCCGATCCGGACAATGCGGGTGCCCCCGCCGCCGACGATGAGGAGGTTGAAGCGTCGCGGCGCGGTCATGTGCCCGGGCGCTTGAGCGGCACCACCGACGCGTCCCGCCCCCGGGACGCCTCGGCCTCCGGATCGGCCTTGGTCATGCGACAGCGGCCTTCGAGCAGCGCGCCCTCCTCCACGACGAGGGTCGGGGCCTCGACGTCGCCGAACACGCGGGCCGGCCGCCGCAGCTCGACGCGCTCACGGCCCACGATGTTGCCGACCACCTCGCCCTTGACCACCACCCGGCCGGCCCGGACGTCGGCCCTGACCTGGGCCCGCTCGCCGATGATCAGGGCCTCGCCCCCGCTGATCTCTCCGCTGAAGCGGCCGTTGAGCATCACGGTGCCCGTGAAGGCGTAGCGCCCCTCGACCTCCGAGCCCTCGTCGATGAAGGCGGTGACGTCTCCCCGCTCCCGCGACCGCTCCCGCCACTTCAGCATCCGGCTCCTCTCCGGCGGAGCCGCCGCGCGGCCCGCGCCCGTGACTCTCGCTGCTCTTCATATGCGCCGAGAACGACTGATCGGATGGTACGCGAAGGTGGGCCCGGCCCTGCCGGTCGTGCGAGTTGTAGCACGCGCTTTCGCGGGGTGTCAACCCCATTCCGCCGAGGGGTTTGCTCGCCCCGGGTGCCCGCTATCCCCGCGCCGCGAGAGCCGTTTCCTTGACAGCCCGCGGACGGGCACAGTAAGATCGGCGCACCGAGGCCGCCCGCCAACCATGGACGAGTTCTATCGGATCAAGCGCCTGCCGCCCTACGTCTTCGCCGTGGTCAACGACCTGAAGACCAAGGCCCGGGCGCGCGGCGAGGACATCATCGACCTCGGGATGGGCAACCCGGATCAGCCCACCCCGAAGCACATCGTCGACAAGCTGTGCGAGGCGGCCCGGAACCCGCGGAACCACCGCTACTCGGCCTCCCGCGGCATCACGCGGCTCCGCCGGGCCATCACGACGTGGTACCGGACGCGCTTCGGCGTGGAGCTGGACCCGGAGAGCGAGGCCATCGCCACCATCGGGGCCAAGGAGGGGCTGGCCCACCTGGCCCTGGCCGTGCTGCAGCCGGGCGACGGGGTGCTCGTCCCCAACCCCACCTACCCGATCCACGCCTACTCGGTCGTCATCGCCGACGGCGACCTGCGCTCGGTGCCCATGGTGCCCGGCGAGGACTTCTTCGCCCGCCTGGAGGAGACCTACCGGCTGGCGTGGCCCAAGGCCAAGCTCCTGATCCTCTCGTTCCCCCACAACCCGACCACCCGCTGCGTGGACCGGGACTTCTTCGTGCGGGTGGTGGCGTTCGCCCGCGAGCACCGGATCATGGTCGTCCACGACTTCGCCTACGCCGACGTGGCCTTCGACGGCTACCGCCCGCCCTCGTTCCTCGAGGTGCCGGGGGCGCGGGAGGTGGGCGTGGAGCTGTTCTCGCTCACCAAGTCGTACAACATGGCCGGCTGGCGCCTGGCCTTCTGCTGCGGCAACCGGGAGATGGTCCACGCGCTCCAGCGCATCAAGTCCTACCTCGACTACGGGGTGTTCCAGCCCATCCAGATCGCCGGCATCATCGCGCTGGAGGGCCCGCGGGGCCCCGTCGACGACATCGTGGAGGTGTACCGGCGCCGGCGCGACGTGCTGGTCAACGGCCTCAACAAGGCGGGATGGTCCGTGCCGAAGCCGCCGGGCACCATGTTCGTCTGGGCCCCCATCCCCGAGGCGTTCCGCGGCATGGGCTCGCTGGAGTTCGCCAAGCTCCTGATCCAGGAGTGCAAGGTGGCGGTCTCCCCCGGCATCGGCTTCGGCGAGTACGGCGAGGGGCACGTGCGCTTCGCCCTGGTGGAGAACGAGCAGCGGATCCGCCAGGCCCTGCGCGGGCTCCGGAGCCTCGGGACGCGCTAGCGTCTCCGGGGACCCCGCCGCCCGGGCCCCCCCGGCCATGAACCAGATCAACATCGCGCTCCTCGGGCTCGGCACGGTCGGCAGCGGCGTCGTCAAGATCCTCGGGAGCCACGGCGCCGAGATGGCCGAGCGCGCCGGCTGCCGGCTCGCCCTGCGTCACGTGGCGGAGGCCGACCTCACCCGCCCCCGCGAGGGGCTGGACCTCGCCGCGCTCCCGCTCACCCCCGACGCCGCCCGCGCCATCGCCGACCCCGAGGTGCACGTCGTCATCGAGCTGATCGGCGGGCTCGAGCCGGCCCGCACCCTGATCCTCAAGGCGCTGGCCGCGGGCAAGCACGTGGTCACGGCCAACAAGGCGCTCCTGGCCCACCACGGGCCGGAGATCCTGGAGGAGGCGCGGCGGCGGCGGGTGCTGCTGGGCTTCGAGGCGGCGGTGGCGGGAGGGATCCCGCTGATCCGCGCCATCAAGGACGGCCTGCCGGCCAACCGCATCCTGCACGCCTACGGCATCGTCAACGGCACCTGCAACTACATCCTGACCCGGATGACCGAGGACGGGCGCGACTTCGCCGAGGCCCTCAAGGAGGCGCAGGCGCGCGGTTACGCCGAGGCCGACCCGACGCTGGACGTGGAGGGGCTGGACTCGGCCCACAAGCTCCTGATCCTGGCCACGCTCGCCTTCCGCGCCAGCGTGGACCTCAAGGACATCTACACCGAGGGCATCGGCCGGGTGGGCCAGGAGGACGTGGTCAACGCCGGCGCCCTCGGCTACCGCATCAAGCTCCTCGCCATCGCCAAGGCCCAGGACGGCATGCTCGAGCTGCGCGTGCACCCCACCATGATCCCGGCCGCCTCGCCCATGGCCGCCGTCTCCGGCGTGTTCAACGGCGTGTTCCTCACCGGGGACAACGTGGGGGACCTGATGTTCTACGGCCGCGGGGCCGGGCAGCTGCCCACCGCCTCCGCCGTGTGGTCCGACACGCTGGAGATCGCGCGGCGCGTGGCGGCGGGCGTGCCGGCGCTCGACGTCGATCTGCCGAGCGTGAGCCGGCGGCCGCTGCCGCTCCGGCCCATGGACGACATCCGCTCCGCCTACTACCTCCGGGTGATGGCCATGGATCGCCCCGGGGTCCTCGCCCAGGTGGCCGGGATCCTCGGGCAGCACGACATCTCGCTGGCCTCCGTGCTCCAGAAGGGCCGCGCCCAGGGGCTGGCGGTGCCGGTGGTCTTGATGACGCACGAGGCGCGCGAGCGGGACATGCGCGCCGCGCTGCAGGCCATCGACGGTCTGCCGGTCGTGGCCGGCCGCACCCAGATGCTCCGCGTCGAGGGGCCGGAGCCGTGAGCCCGCGCCGCGGCCCGGCCGTCGCCCCCGGCGCCCGGCCCGGCCGCTGACGCCCGCGCCGCGTGGCTTCAGCCAAGCGGCTGCTCAAGATCCTGCTGGGCCTCGGCGTCAGCGTCCTGCTCCTCGCCTATCTGTTCTGGACCGTCGATCTGGGGGACGTGGCGGCGCGGCTCCGCAGCGCCCACTGGGGCTGGCTCGCGGTGGCGGCCGCGCTCAACCTCGGCTCCATGTGGGTGCGGGCCCGGCGCTGGCGCTACCTCTTCCCGCCGGGCGCGCGGCCCGCCCGCCTGTTCAACGCCGTCATGATCGGCTTCATGGGCAACAACCTGCTCCCCCTCCGCGCCGGCGAGGTCGTCCGCGTCTACGTCGTGCATCGGCGCGGGCAGCCCTTCTGGACCACGGTGGCCACCGTGGTCGTCGAGCGGGTGCTGGACGCGCTGGCCATCGGCCTCATGCTGGCCGTGCTCATCCTCTTGATCCCCATGCGCGCCGAGCTCAAGTGGTCGGCGCTCCTGTTCATGAGCGTCGACCTCCTGGCCATGGGCGTCCTCGGCCTCCTGGCCGTCCAGCCCGTGCGGTGCCGGCGCCTGGCCCGGGCGCTGGTGGGCCGCTGGCCCCGGCTCGAGGCGCCGACGCTCCGCGTGGTGGACACCTTCAACGAGGGGCTGCGAGGGGTGCGGGCGCGCGGCCACCTGCTGCCGCTGATCGGCTGGTCGGCCGCCATCTGGGTGACGCTGGCCGTGGCCGTCTGGACCGCCTTCGTCGCCGTGGACCTGGCCCTCCCCTTCACGGCGGCGTGGGTGGTGCTGGCCTTCATGGGTCTCGGGGTGAGCCTGCCCTCGAGCCCGGGCTTCGTGGGCGTGATCCAGGCCGCCACCGTGCTCGCGCTGGAGCTGTTCGGGGTGGCGCGGGCGGAGGCCCTGTCCTTCTCGCTCCTGCTCCACGCCGCCCAGTTCTTCCCGGTGACGGCCTGGGGCCTCGCGCTGCTGGCCGTCGAGCACGTGAGCCTCGGCGAGGCCGCCCGCGCCGCCCCGCCGCCCCCCGCCCCCGTCCCCCGCTGACGAGGCGCCGCCGCCCGCCGGCCGCTCAGGGCGCGGGGTCGCGGTGGAGGCCCTCGGCGTAGCGGGCCACCGCCTCCTGCTCCCGCCGCCGCCAGCGGTGGCGCAGGAGCGCGCGGCGCGCCAGGCCCCAGAGGCCGTCGCACACCAGGACCACCTGGAGGTACGCGGCGAAGCCCACCCGCGCGCCCCGCCGCCGCAGCCGCCGGTAGCGGAGCCAGTGCTCCGGCACGCGGCCGAGGAGCGGGTGGCCGGGCCGGGTCCGCAGGCGGTACTCCCAGCGCTGGCCGCGCGTGAGGCGGGTGGCGGCGAGCGCCCGGGTCACGCGCTCGGGGACCGGCGCCCCGAAGTCGCGTCGCAGATGGGCGAGAGCGTCGTGGACGGGCGCGGTCATCTGACGGCGCGCCGCCTCGGCCACGAGGCCGTCCCAGTCCACCGCGTCGCCCCGCCCGAGGACCTGGGCCGCGTCGGGGATCCAGCGGACCGGCGGCACCGGCTCCCATCGGACGCCGTGGGTGGCGACGTGGAAGAGCTGGTCGGCGGGGCCGAGCACGCGGACGGGGACGCCGCGCACGGCCGCCGGCCGCGACCGCGCCCAGACCGCCGCGTCGGCGTCCGGCCAGCAGCACTCCGGCAGGAGGTGCCAGTGCAGGTCGAGGCGGCGGCCGCGGGCGTCGTAGAAGTCCATGGCGTGGCCGGCCGTCCGGTGGCTCACCGTCATCGGGATCGCCGGCCGCCAGCCGAGGGCGGCCAGGGCCTCGGCGGCGGGGGCGGCCGCGGGCGTGCGCACGAGGAGGTCGGCGTCGTCCATGGGGCGCACCCCCGCGTCGTCGTACCAGCCGACGACGAGGGCGGCGCCCTTCAGGAGCATCGCCTCGATCCCCCGGGCGCCGAGGGCCCGGACGAGGTCGGCGAGGTCCTGCAGGCGGAGCTGGTTCGCGTACCAGGTGTGGCGGTAGATGCCCCGGAGACGGCCCATGAGCGGGTCGCGCACGCCGTCCTGCTGGAGCCGCCGGAAGAGCTGGGGCAGGAGCCGGACCGACGCCGGGTCGAGGTCGTCGAGGTCCACGGCGCGCCGCCACGCCGCCCAGGCCGCCGCCGCCTCGGGCCGGGCGAGCAGGATGGCCCGCAGCAGCAGGGCCTGCTCGGCGGTGGGCCAGCAGCCGCCGACCGCGCTCATCCCGCCGCCGCGCCGCCCCCGCGCCGCCGGGCGAGCGCCAGGCGCAGCACCTGCGCGTACTCGATCCGGCCGACCCGCTCGCGGAGGCCGATGTTGTCGCGGTGCCGCCGGCGCCGGAGGAGCACGTCGGGCAGCGTCACGTGGCGGAGGCCCGCGTCCTCGGCGCGGAGCAGCCACTCGAGCGACCCGGCGACGCGCCAGCGCGGGTCGAAGGGCCCGACGCGGTCGAAGGCCGCCCGCCGGATCAGCATGGTCCCGGTCACGGGTCCGGCGAGCACCCGGCTCGCCTCGGGGATGACGGGCTGGCCTTCCCCCGCGAGCTCGGGGCTGACGAACTGCTCGACGTGGCCGAAGACCGCCTCCAGCGCGGGGTCGCGGGCGAGAGCGGCGAGCTGCCGCTCGAGCTTGTCCCGGGGCCAGAGGTCGTCGGCGTCCAGGAAGGCGAGCAGCGCGCCCCGCGCGAGCGACACGGCCCGGTTGCGAGCGCTGCCCTGGCCGCCGTTGTCCTGCCGGAGGCAGCGCACGGGCGGGCCGAAGCGGGCGGCCACCGCCGCGCTGTCGTCCGTGGAGCCGTCGTCGACCACCAGCACCTCGGCGACCGCCACCGTCTGGGCGAGCACGCTCTCGATGGCCGCGGCCACGTACGGGCCCGCGTTGTAGAGGGGAATGGCGACGCTGATGTCGCCGGCGCTCACCCGCACCCCTTCGGGCCGGCCCGGCGCTCGGCGGCGCCGAGGTGGTCGGCGAGCGACGGCAGGTCGGGAAGCGAGCCGACGGCGCCTCCCGCCGCGCGCCGACGCCCGAGCGACTTGCGGAGAGTCCCCACGAGGTCGGCGACGCCGCCCCGGACGTCGTTGCTCAGGTTCTTGCCGTGGCGGCGGTAGTGGAGCGTGACCTCGGGGCGCACGACGACGACGCCGCCCCCCTCGCGGACGCGCATGAACCAGTCCCAGTCGTCGGCCACCGTGAACGTCTCGTCGAAGGCGCCGAAGCGCTCGAACGTCGAGCGCCGGACCACGGCCGCGCCCAGCTGGAGCGCCAGCTCGGGCTCGGTGAACCGGGTGCGGGCGGGGGCGCCCGGCTCGGCCCGCGCCGCCCACATCCGGCGGGTGTGCCCGAGCACGACGTCGATCTCCGGATGGGCGCGGAGGACGGGCACGCACAGCTCGAGCTTGTCCTCCGTCCACTCGTCGTCGGCGTCGAGGTAGGCGATGAGCTCGCCCCGCGCCGCGCGGAGGCCCTGGTTGCGCGTCGCGGGCAGCCCGCGCGGGGGCTGGCGCACGAGCCGGACGTCGGCGCCGAGCCGCTCGGCCAGGGCCGCGGTGCCGTCGGTCGAGCCGTCGTCCACGACGACGATCTCCGGGGGGGGCCAGGTCTGGCGCCGCACGCTCGCCACCGCGGCGGCGAGGAAGGCCTCTCCGTCCCGGACCGGGATCACCACGCTGACGGCGGGGGCCCCGTCGCTCACCCCGCCGCCTCCAGGGCGCGCTCGACGGCCGCCGGGATGCTCGCCACGTCCTCCCCCACCTCGAGCACCCAGGCCGGCACCCCCCGCAGCATCGACACCAGGTCGCGCAGGCGCTCCCGGTGGGCGCCCGGGAGCGCGAGGAGCGTGCTCGGGGCCAGCGCGACGACGGCGGCGCTGGGCGGCACGCGCCGGAGCGCGGCGGTCCCCGCGCCGGCGGCGATCCGCGGGATCAGGACCGCGCGCAGCGGGAACCCCCCGGTCAGCCGCACGCCGGCCGCGTCGTCGACGAAGAAGACCTCCTTGCCGCGATGCCGCGCGTCGCCCGATCCGACCAGGGGCGAGAGCGCGGGCAGCCGGCGGCGCAGGTGGGCCTCCTCGAGCTTGGCGGCGCAGTAGAGGCCGTGGACCCGGGGCGGGGTCCCGGGGGCCAGGACGGCATCGTTGTCGCCGAGGTAGGCGAGCCCCGCCGCCAGGCAGGCGAGGGCCGCCGTCGACTTCCCGGAGCCGGCCTTGCCGACCAGGAGCGCGCCGCCGTCGTCGCGCCCCACCGCTCCCGCGTGGACCACGTGCCAGCCCTCGCCGAGCCCCCACCAGTGGAAGATGGCGCGCAGCGGCGAGCCGAGCTCGTAGGAGGGGACGGCCGCCGCCGACGCCGTCCAGAAGAAGCCGGCGCGGGCGGCGCGGTCGTAGAGGCTGATCGCCGGGTAGTCGAGCTGGAACAGGGCCTCCACCGACCCGTCCCGCACGTGCAGCGCCGGCTTGCCGTCGGCCCCGTCGCCGCCGGCCGGTCCCCCCGGCCGCGCCCAGGGCGAGGGCGGTGGCGCGACGGCGGTGGCGTCGGCCACCCGCACGGTGAGGCTCGGGTCGGGCCCGGCGTCGGCGGCCAGGTGGGCCAGCGCCCGCGTGAACGGATGCACCACGGCCGGCCCCGCCAGCCGGAGGCGCACCAGGCGGCCGCCGATCCGGTAGTGCCGGTCGACGACCCCTGCCCGCCCCGCTCCGGCGTCGAAGCGCGCCTGCAGCTCATCGAGGTAGGCCGCCACGCGCCCCCGGCGAAGCGCGGGCTCCGGACCGGCAGTCACGGGCGGCGGCGGGGCCGCTCTAGGCGCGCCCTGCCGAGCTCCCGGGCGGCAGGTTGGGCCAGCCCGTCTCGTCGACCTCGTGGATCGGGTCGACGAGGAGGAAGGCGTGCATGTCGGTGAAGCGCTGGAAGGCCGGCGGCTGGAAGGGCGCCCGCGGATCGGACCCGGAGGCCGGCGCCGCCGCGCGCGGCCCGGGCCCCGCCGGCGCCGCCGCCTCGCCGCCCGGCACGATCAAGCGCTCGTCGATCAGGGCCGAGAGGAAGCGGCGGAGCGGGGCCTCGGGGTCCAGCGCCGCGCAGTCGTAGCGGCCGCGCAGCTCGGCCACCATCTCGGCCACCGAGCGCCGGGCCTGGACCGCGCTCCACACGACGGTGGCGGTGGGGTCGAAGCTGTAGTAGTACCCGTTGGCGAGGTTCACGACGATGGCCTCGTCGTCGACGGTCTCGCTGACGACCGTCTGCTCGTCGATGGCGTAGCGCTCGGGCTGGCTCATGCGGCAACGCGGCAGACGGCCCCATGATACTGCATCCGCGCCGCCGCCGATCCGCCGTTTGCGCCCTCCGGCGCCCTCGTGTAGGATGACCGTCTCGTGGGCCAGCTGATCGTGCAGAAGTACGGTGGCTCCTCCGTGGCCGACGTCGACAAGATCGCCAGCGTCGCGCGACGCGTGGCCCGGACGGCCGCCGAGGGGCACCGCGTGGTGGTGGTGGTCTCGGCCATGGGCCGGACCACCGACGGCCTCGTCGACCTCGCCCACGCCGTGACGCCGACACCCGATCCCCGCGAGCTGGACGTGGTGCTCGCCACCGGCGAGCAGGTGACGATCGGCCTGCTGGCCATGGCGCTGCAGGCCCAGGGCGTGCCGGCCCGCTCGTTCACGGGCCCCCAGGTGGGCCTCGTCACCGACGCCGCCCACACGCGCGCCCGGATCACGCGCATCACCGGCGAGCGCATCGGGGCCGCGCTGGAGGCGGGCCAGGTGGCCGTGGTGGCGGGCTTCCAGGGCATCAGCGAGGCGGGCGACCTCACCACGCTCGGCCGCGGCGGATCCGACCTCACCGGGGTGGCCCTGGCCGCCGCCCTCAAGGCCGACGTGTGCGAGATCTTCACGGACGTGGACGGCGTCTACACCGCCGACCCCAACGTGGTGCCCGACGCCCGCAAGCTCGCCCGCGTCTCCTACGACGAGATGCTGGAGATGGCCGCGCTGGGCGCCAGGGTGCTCCAGGCGCGGTCGGTGGAGTTCGCCAAGAAGTACGGGGTGCCCGTGCACGTCCGCTCCACCTTCAAGCCCGATCCGGGCACCCTGGTCACGCGGGAGGACGCGCGCATGGAAGCGGTGGTCGTCACGGGGATCACCCACGACCGGGGCCAGGCCAAGCTCTCCATCCTCCGCGTGCCCGACCGGCCGGGGATCGCCTCCCGGGTCTTCGGGAGCCTCGGCGCGCGCGAGATCGTGGTGGACATGATCGTGCAGAACATCAGCCGCGACGGCTACACCGACATCTCGTTCACGCTGGCGCGGGGCGACCGCCAGCGGGCGGAGGCCGTCCTGGCCGAAGTGGCCCGCGAGATCGGCGCCGAGGGGGCCAAGGCCGACGACCGCATCGCCAAGGTCTCCATCGTGGGCGTGGGCATGCGGAGCCACGCGGGGGTCGCCGCGCGCATGTTCGAGACCCTCTCGCGCGAGGGCATCAACATCCAGATGATCTCGACCTCGGAGATCGCCGTCTCGTGCGTGATCGAGGACAAGTACACCGAGCTCGCCGTGCGCGCCTTGCACGACGCCTTCGAGCTCGCCGCCGACCCGGGGGTGTGACATGGGCGCCACCGCCAGAGCCGCCGTCTTTTTCGGTCCGGGCAAGCCCTTCCAGATCCGCGAGGTGCCGGTGCCGGCGCTGGAGCCCGAGGGCGTCCTGATCCGCGTCACCTTCGCCAACATCTGCGGGTCGGACCTGCACTTTTGGCGGGGCGACGCGCCGCTCCGGTACCCCGACGACGGCTGGATCTTCGGCCACGAGATGACGGGCCGGGTGGCGGCCCTCGGCAGCAAGATCACCACCGACTCCCTCGGCCGCCCGCTCCGGGAGGGGGACCGCGTCGCCTACACCTACTTCTACCCGTGCCGGCGCTGCCACGCCTGCCTGAACAACGAGCCCGCCGCCTGCCCGGCCAAGATCGAGCGGCCGGTGGGGCCGAGCCAGTTCCCCCACCTCACGGGCGCCTTCGCCGACCACTACTACCTCCGGCCCGGCGGCCACCTGTTCAAGGTGCCGGACGCCCTGCCTGACGAGGTGGTCGCCCCCGTCAACTGCGCGCTCAGCCAGGTGCTGTACGGGCTCCAGGTGGCGGGGCTCCGCTTCGGCGACCGCATCGTGATCCAGGGGGCGGGAGGTCTCGGGCTCCAGGCCGCCGCCGTCGCCCGCGACATGGGCGCCGAGACCGTGATCGTGGTGGACCGCATCCCCGGGCGGCTCGAGCTGGCGCGGGCCTTCGGCGCCCACCACACCATCGACCTCCGCGAGGTGCCCGACCGGCGGGAGCGGGTCAAGCTGGTGCGCGAGTGGACGGGCGGGGTGGGGGCCGACCTCGCCTGCGACTTCGTGGGCTTCCCGGCCGTGATCCCCGAGGGCATCGAGATGCTCCGCTCGGGCGGCACCTACCTCGAGATCGGCACCATCAGCCGCGGGGCGAAGATCGAGCTGGAGCCCTCGCTCCTCGTCTGGGGCTCCAAGAAGATCGTGGGCGTGATCCAGTACGACCCCTGGGTGATCCCGCGGGCGCTCGACTTCCTCGTGCGCACGCGGGAGCGCTGGCCGTGGCACCGGCTCATCTCCCACACCTACCCGCTGGACCAGATCAACGAGGCCTTCG